>Ga0137409_10001014_pt1 | contig 30382 bp, 60 predicted proteins | sample CZODoug1_16funga_FD_122059 | JGI IMG/M metagenome (GOLD analysis project Ga0137409, IMG submission 122059) | Vadose zone soil fungal communities from Angelo Coast Range Reserve, California, USA - CZODoug1_16fungal (Hybrid Assembly) | ecosystem: Environmental > Terrestrial > Soil > Vadose zone...
CAGCTTCGCCGCTCCGGTATCCGACATGACCCTTGCCAGTGCCGACTACGGAATCGCCCTTTCCGCGATCGTCCGGCGCGGCAACTTCTGGGGTACACAGTTCCATCCGGAGCGCTCCGCCCAGACCGGCGCCCGGGTGCTCGCCAACTTCCTGAGGCTGAGCTGATGCTGCTCATTCCAGCAATCGATCTGCGCCAGGGGCGCTGCGTACGGCTGTTCCAGGGTGATTTCGGAGCGGAGACCCGCTACGAGCACGAACCGCACGAGTTGCTGCTCCGCTATCCGAGCCTCGGCGCATCGTGGCTGCACGTCGTGGACCTGGATGGGGCAAAGGACGGCGCACTCGCCAACCGCTCCATCATTGTCGCGGCTCGGTGGCCACGAGCGCTTTACATGGCCTGACGGCGCGTGCGGGCCAGCAAGTCACCGGCATCAGCCAGCGCCAGCAGTTCGGCGATCCGTCGCTCATTCTCCTCCGGCGACAACGACTCAACCTGAATCGCTCCACCATTCGCACCCTGCAACTGTGTGACCTGGACCGTCTTACCCTCTATCCGATCCATGATCTCGGTTGCGGCCCGCATATCACCAGTATCGATCGCAAGCTCAAACTGCTTGACCGCCAACACTTGAGCGTTACTCAATCCCTTATACTTCGCTTCCTTGCCGGAGTACGGCGCTTCTCCGTGAGCTCGGAGCGCATCAGTGATCGGCTTCATGCTCGGACGACCACCTGGGTTGCCACTCTGACCAGGCTTCCAGAGCGTATCAGGGTTGCCGGCTTGACCCTTCTTCCACGCTGATCTTGGCACCGTCTTCTTGCGCGGAGTGCCATCTTTGCGGAGTTTAGTGATCTGAGAAGACTTCGCCTTTGACTTCAACTCGCGCTCGGCGGATTTCACTTTTGATCCGAAGTCATTCATATTGAACACCTTAGCGTCTATCCAATATCGGGGCGGAGCAAGCTTTCCCGAGATGTTCGGATATTTTCTCTATTCGATTCGAAATCAGGCTCAATCCCGAGCTATGCGTGATGTGTGCCAAACATCCGTCGCGCCTTTTCCGACCTTCGTCTCCGTGTTTTCACCGGGACTGCTGTCACCAGCAGGGAAAGCGTGTCAAGTTGCCAGACATTCGCTTGGAATCACTGATTCGAAGAAAGCTTATCATGTTGCATTTTGAGGATGATTTCCACTACTCGTTCTGGGTGGTGAAGAATTTCTCGATTGTTGAACCGAATTACGATGTATCCTTCCGCCTTCAGATGCTGTGTGCGCCTCGCATCGGCTGCTTTTCCGTCTGGTGTGTAGTGGTGAGCACCATCGGCTTCGATAATGATCTTGGCCATTCGGTACAGAAAGTCTGGGATATAGCCGTGGATGATAGGCTGAAATTCGTATTTACCTTTGGTCAGTTCGTGAGACTTCAATATCTTTCCTAGTGCAATTTCAGCAGGTGTTGGATTCGCACGCAATTGCTTGCGTTGCAACTCTTTGATCTGCTTAGTAGATAGCCTATCCACATGGACAAGGGGAGGCTCAGCGATGATGTATCCGCGAGATCTCTTCTTTGCTTTGGGATTACCAAGCTTGGCTATTTGAGCAACTGCATTGGGGGGGTGTTCTGAGCAATATCCAATTGATCCAACTCGGGTCAATGCCGTCTTACCGCACGCGCATACCATTGTCAAAACCTCTACGCCAATTTTATCCCAGATGCACAACGACCCCGAGGCTGTTTTGCTCTCGGGGTCTATCTCCTTGCCGAATGGATGCGGTGCTCATCGATGGCGGTGTAGACTGTTCGACGGCTGACCTCGGTTCACTCTCAAGATCAGCCGTCGCCCCTATGCGATATGCTGCTTCTCATTAGGGTTATGTGTGCCGGTTGGGAGTAATTGCGGTTCCGGCTTTCCGCTTGTTCCAACTCCCTTGGACGAGTGGCCTACAGGGTCTTATTCCACTCAAATTCTGCTAACTCCCCGACGCGCATCGGATCAACGCTCGCCCTGCGAATAACAATAAAAGTCTCTCACTCCCATTCGGGGATGTCAACGATTTTCCCTGCGAGCGCATGAGTGCAGTCCGGCAGGAACTGAATTTGACCGTCGCGGATGAAGACGTGGCAGATCGGCTGCGCTGGATTGCCCCCTCCGACATTTACCAGCACGGACGGCGTGAGTGTTGGCGAATCCAGCGAGCCGTTCCATTGCCATCCTTTGCCGGAGCGGTGCCCGTTTACTGGAACGCCGTGGCCACCTTCGCATCCAGGACAATGCCACGCAACATAGTTAGGTTCGAGCTCATGGAATTTCGCCATCGGTCGCTCCTACCAGACGTTCCCACCATTGGGGTTCTCGTCACCCATCAGAATCAAGTCGCGGTCCTCGGCGTGGCCCAGCATCTCAAGCATCTGCCGGAGTGCAGAACCAAGTTTGAAGTGGAAGCACCGAACTCCATTCGGAAGAGTTACGCGATAGCCGCGCTGACCATCAACAATAGATCGCTCAATGGAACTCTTTCCATAGTGCTCGCACAAGGCGATGTCGGCTTCATAGTTGCGAAAGGATGCAGCTTCGAGGGACATGGCAGCACCTCTATGCGAATGACGGTTCCGCGAAGACCAAACCATCTTCTTCGATTTCAGTCTGCAGGGAAAATCGGAAGCGGCCTTTTCCGAACTCGGCGACTTTGGCCCGAACCCGGCGCATCTCGCCTTTCGATCCCATGCCGGCGTTCACCAGCATCTCGGAAGATGTGATCGATGGAGGTGAGGCTTCGTTCATGTCGCGTAAGCCGATGATAGCTGGAAGGAGACGGTAGGTCTCTGTCTTGGCGCGGCGGCTGGATACTCGGATGATCTGTGGTGGTTTATTGTAAAGAAGCTGGTCCCGTTCTCGGACTGTGAGATGTCTGTTCAAGCTGCGATCGATATTCTGGAGCTTTATCGTAGGTCGTTTCAGAGGTCGATCTCCTGATTTTGAGGATAGCTACCGCTAGACAAACATCCCACGGTGCTCGTCACGTCGAGCAAGCCGCCACGGCTACGCTGGGAATCCCCAGACAGGTTTATGGCGAAGGTTCCGTATGAATTATGCACGGAATGTTACCTCCTATGCAACTATTTCTTCTTTGCTGGGTAATTTTTACCTTCCAGGTGTATCTTAGAAGTCAACTATGGGGAGGAATTCCGCCTTTGAGCAACTTCCTGGACAGAGAAATCTTAGAACGAATCGATCGAATGGAGATCCGAATTATGACCGCTCTCGCTGATCTACAGGCCGCTTCTACGCTCGAAGCATCCTCCATCGCCACCATCGGGCAGGCTGTTACCGATGCCGCCAATCGCGTCTCAGCTCTTCAATCGACACTTTCCAGCAACCCGGATGAAGCGGCAGTTGAGGCTGTCGCTCTGGACCTTGGAACCCATGCGGCCACTTTGTCGCAGATTGCTGCAGCTTTGACCGCCATCGCTCCGGCCGCAACTGTTGTCACGCCGCCCACGAATCCAGTTAGCACTGCTCCCGCAGAGGCTGCAGCAATTGAACCCGTTGCGGAGGTTATGGCTCCTGTCGTGACTGAACCTGAGCCCAGTGAAGCGGAACCTACGGAGCCAGAGTCGGCCTCGTCGTAATCTCCCCAGAACAAAGAAAGGCTCGCTCCGATGGTATGGAGCGGGCCTTTTGCTTTAGGGTCTAGGGTTACTGCGTGACTGGCATCCGCATCTTCTCGACAAGCTTGATTGCCTGTTCGACGGTGAGAATCATCTCCGCTTTGTCGTCCGGCACATTGAAGTCGTACTCTTCCTCAAGAATCATGATGAACTCGATGTGGTCGACGGAATCGGCTCCGAGGTCTTCGTGGATCTTGGAATCGCGCTTGATGTCCGATTCGTCGATGTTGAGAAGTTCGGATAGTTGGGTGCGAATGAAGGCCTCGATCGGGTCGATGACTTCGGTGGACTGCTTTTTCTTAGACATAGTGGCGGCTCCTTTGTCCGCTGTTGGATTGTCGAACACGATGGCAAGAGTCACAAGGACGCAGCCAAGGATGTAGATCACGTTTATCATGGTGCACCACCTTGGTTGAGGTAGCTTTCAATACACCATGTGTATCACGGAAAAGCACGGTGTAAAAAGATTATTTACACCGTGCCCTGTTGATTACTTCTTCTTGTGGTGACTCCGCTTGGCCGGCGGATCGGTAGGCTTCGTGATGCTGCGCTTGTCATTGGGAATCGGCCGGCTCGGATCATCGTTCGGATCGAATCCGCTTACCGGCACGTCGAGTGGTAAATCCGTCTGGGAACTGTCCGATTCCTCAGACTCTTCTTCGCCGTCATATGCGAAGTTCGCCTGGGTAGTATCGAACTCAGCAAAGATAGTAGCGCCCTGATGGTCGTAAAAGAAGCCGATGATGTCCTTCGAGCATGGGGCGTAGACGACGAAGGAGACGTAGACAAGGGCCTTCTCATTCTCGCCAATGCGTTCCACAACGAACTTATCCATCGTGCATCCATTGAGCCCGCCAACACCCTGCATCTTGCGCTTGACGGTATCCGTTGTGAAGAATGCAATGCTCATGCCTTCGAGCTTTGCACCCTTGCAGGTCGTTTTGTCGTAGAGTGAAGCGTCCTTGACGACGAACTGAAAGCCGTCAAGAATCCAGTCTGGGATGCCTGCGGTTGCCCGGTTGGATAGCGGAATGCTGACGTTCGCCTTGACGCGGCGTTCGCCGCCTCGGGTCTTGAGCGAATGGAATTCTCCTATCTCCATCTCTCGCCTGCTTGTGAAGAACTTTACCTCTTGTGCCACGATGGTACCCTCGCTTTCTGTGTAACTTCTAAAACAGCGTATCGGCCTTTGGTGCTGGAACGGCCAGAATGTTCGTCGGTTTCAACGCAACCTCTTTTTTCTTGGTTCCGAAGTGGAGTATGCCGCCGCGGAGCCGTTTCATGACGTCATTACGGCCGGCTTCCGTAAACGTCTCCAACCCCTTGAGAAGAGCTTTATACTCACCTGGGAGAAGAGAGCCCTTCATCTTGTTGCAAGGCGAGCAGCACGGTCGAAGATTGGCAATCGCCAGAGAACCCCCTCGTGTCATCGGAACCGCATGATCCGGGGATATGGTTTGGATGTCGATGACGATTAGGCAGTATTCGCAATGCGGTGTATCTTCCAGCACGACAGTCAACCAGGCACGGAACTGTGCGATGTTGAAGGGAAGATCACGTTTGGCGACACGGACAATGCCGGCGCGTTCTCCTGTCTTCCACTTGCGCTCCTTGAGCCTGGACTGGAGTCCACTGAAGAGAGATGCAGAGCGCCGATGGAACATGCACTCACGACACAAGCAGTGCGCTGGACACATGCATGACGTGAGTTTGGTACAGCGCTCGCCTTTATTGTGCTGACTCATTGGACCTCAACGATCGGAAACGTAAATCGCGCCATAATCTCAGGAAAGTGTTCCTTAGCAATCGCTACCATCTCATCGAAGGTATGCGTTCCCTCAGCGAAGAAGTTGCTATTGCTTTTGCCTCGCGTATCTACGCTGCGATCCCAGAAGCTCATGGCCGTCCATCCGTCCTTGTGATGGATCAATGCTCGCCCTGCGATCTCTGGTCCTTTTGGGCATAGTCCACTATCGACTTCATATCCCCAAGGATTCGTCTCAAGGAAGCTATTCTTCTCTGGACCATAGGGATTTAGCCCTTTGCCGGTATGCACATAGTGGCCTTTGCTGTTGTTCGCGCATCCGTAATGAAATATCCGCATTCTGTCTCCTAATCGATGAACTTCGTATCCAGAATCACGCACCACGGATGCTCCGTGACGCTGACGATAGCAGTGAAGTGGCACTCTCCCCAATTCGCGGCCCAGACCGGCGTCTCCATGTGCATTCTGAAGTCGCCACCCTTATATCCGGAATAGACCTGTCCCAGAGCATATTCAGTGACTTTGAGTAGCATCGCCACTGTGCATTCCTTCTCCGGTCTAACCCAACTAATCGCCAGATGGTTGTAGTAACCGCGATAGCTGTTGATGGTATGCGGAACGAATCCGCCGAAGTCGAACCACACGGACTTTTGTTGGTCGCGTACAGCTCGAAGGCTATCAATCAGTTTTCCGAGGCGAATGGCCTCTTTCGTGGTCTCCATTACCTTTGCGTCAACCAAAGCATTCAACAGTGCAATTCCTGGATCATTGAGTTCCAACTCATCCGGCATGATTATCTCCTTTTTACAGACTAGCGTTTTTCTGATGGATCTCGGCCCGTGCCCATGATGCCATGCTGGACATATCTGGCATTTGTAAATTTCTATCTTCTTTCCCTTGCTGATCCTTGATCCTTTGAACCGGCGCGATTTTGTAATGGATCGCAGTGCCATCTCTGCCTGGTGCCTATTCGTGAATGGTTCCTTGCTCAGACAATGTGCTATCGGATCAACAGTCATTACCGATCTGTCCATGAATATGATCCTTCCCAGTGAAAATAAAGGATTGCAACTATTCTAATACGAGAATGGCAATTAGTATTTGCCTATTTTGCAGTGAATAAAAGGACGATGGCTTCCTTGGCACATCTAGGGACAACGCCATTTCCAATGGCCGATACACGCTTCGTTCGGTTCGGACAATTATCTCTGTGGATAGTGCGAGGCGGCTCGAAATCGAACTGATATGGTCCTTGGCCTGCTGGCGGAGGAAGGAATATGCCATCACACGGCTCGTCTGGGTTACTCCATCCTCGCGGCCATCCCATGAGCAACTCTTCCCAGTCTGGATTTAGACGGTGCATCTTGCGTCCGCTATCTTCAATCTCTTCTACCTGAGCGTCAAGGTAACCTTTATCAACTCTATAAATCTGAGCATCGGAGCCTTTAGGCCCGCATCCTTTATGGTCTGCTTCCCTCGGCGTACCCCAGGGGTACGCCGAGAGTGATTCGTTCTGTGCTACTTGTCTAACGAGATAGTCCGTTGTGCGGCCTGTAGCCTCGTGTGAAGGCCTCATGGTGCCATCGGTGCTCATGGTATCCGTAACTGTAGACGTAGACCATGGTTGGCTTATCACCTCTCGCGTAAGGCTCTTCTGAACGCCACTAGGACTAGTGGCGTTGTTGGCATCATCCTGTTGTGGCGTTGTCCATGCTTTTCTGGAGTTAGCCTCTACCGCAGTAGAAAGAGTTGCTCCGCGACCTTCTTCTACTCCAGCAGGCCACCCGCTACCGCTATGGCTATCCGCTACTCGTTGAATTGTAGCTTCATCTTGTATATTCTCGCTGTGTCGTGGTGTTGGCCAATTATTCTTATCCGCCTCAATCTGAGGACTCAGATTGAGGCCACCTTCTCCATGCTTGCCAGATCCGGTCACATCGCTTTTGGTCGGCGTAGCCCAATTACCTACATCTCCGCTCAAAGTGTTCGGCATTCCTTTTTCATTTCGCACCGAAGCCAACATGGATGTGGGTGTGTTCCATTGTCGTGTTTGTAGGTCCAGGTCAGTCTGCATCTTTCTGTTTGTTTCTGGGTCATAGCACTTATCTCCAGGTTGCGCTGGATTTCCATTCACATCAACATATTCGCCTTCATAAGTTGGTGGTTGTGATGATGGGGTTGACCATGCGCCATCCAACGCAGAACCATCTAAGCCGACCGTGCGGATAGCCAACGTCCGATGCTCCCAGACATGTCCATCGACCATGAAACCCGCTCTTGGCCATGAGTCGCAAAACATCTGATGCTGGAGCTCGCCGAACAATGTCGCCTGCCTCGTCATCCACATCATCGGGTGAGAGCAATCCGGAGACGTTCTCAAGCACGAGCAGGACGGCTCCAGTCTCATTAGCGATTCGGATGACATCGTTGAAGAGATAGCGTTCATCCTTGAGGCCAAGTCCTTTGCCAGCATGAGAGAACGGTTGACATGGAAATCCGCCAACAATCGCGTCAACATGGCCTCTAAACCTTGCTCCGGCGAAAGTACACAGATCATTCCAAATGAATCCATCGTCGAGCAATCCGTCTCGCACTCTGGCACGGATAACGCTTTGGCAGAATTTGTCTTTTTCGATGTAGCCGATCGTTCTCGTTTCATATCCCAGTTCCCTCATGGCCAATTTGTAACCTATATCAAGCATCCCTATGCCAGAGCAGATGCTCAGTACATTGATTGGAGCATCGCTCATGTTTTTATCGCTTTCTTCGATGCTGATTTGAAAGCTTCGTCTGTCGGTTCTGCCAGAAATCCCATGCGATGTAGGAGCACCAATTGGAAGTCTCTCGACCCTCGGCATAGATGTGTTTCTTTTTTGCCATGTAATCTCGGATGATGGCATACTTGGCTTGCCTGGAGTAGTGTGCGTGAGAGGACAGCATTACGCAGTTCGATATCGCCATCCTCTCGGAATGGACAGGAAGAACACTGGGACACCATCACTGGCATCCCTTGAATGTTATGCTTCCTCGGCATCGAGTTCATCTTCAAAATCCTCTACAAGATCATCCTCTTCCGATTGCCCGAATAGTCCAGTCGAAGCACTCAATGCCGATGCAAGGTTCTTGCAAGCTTGCCGGTAATAGGATGGCTTTAGTTCAGAACCGATGAACTTGCGGCCCATCTCCAACGCAACAAATCCCTCAGACCCAATTCCTCCGAATGGCGACCATACTGTATCGCTCGGATTCGACCATAGCTTGACCGCACGACGCACAACCTCAAGCTGTAAAGGTGCGATATGGCGTTCGTCGTTGTGCTCTCTCGCAGACCGATACTGCAGCGTATCCGAAGGATTGATATCCATCCACACTGGAGAAGCATAGTTCTGCCATAGCTGGACCGGAAACTCTTCTTTGGAATGGCTGATGGCCTCGGGGTTATCTCCCGGCTTTCTCATGGTCACAAGATAGTCAGGGATGCCTTGGCGACTCATAGATGAGTCTTTACGGATGGTCTTGTGGAGAAGTCCTAACGCCTTCGTCCTTTGCATCGCCGTGACGGGATCTTTCCAGATGCAGACCTCGGAATGGTAGATGAAGCCTACTTCTTCGTAGGCGCGAATGATCTCGCCGCGGAAGTCGCGAATCCCGATATGACCATCGCGCACCTTGCTCGTTGGTAGGTTCATGCAGTGAATCGAAACAAGACGACCTGGCATGAGAACACGGAACGACTGTTTGATAAGGAACTTGTAGTGTTCCCAGAACTCATCGTGGGTGCGCGAGTTGCCCATATCCCGTTCGGAGTTGCTGTATGTATAAAGCGAAGAAAATGGCGGCGAGAACACCGAATAGTGCATGGAATCGTCAGCCAACTCTTCCGCGAAGTCCACACAGTCTGCGAGGTGCATCTCCCAATTGTCAGCCTTGCGGGATTCCCGGTCGTAGGATGACTGCTCTCGCTCTGTACCTCGGAGATGCATCCGTGTTAGATCCTGCATGTTCGCCACCATCTGCTCTGCCATCTCTTGTGCCTCTCTCTCTTTCCGTTTCAAGTTGTCAAGCACATTGCCTTCTGTGGATGCCACAATGATGTGGACATGGACGGGTCGCTTCTGGCCGAACCTCCACGAACGTCTCACGCCTTGATAGAACTTTTCCCAGGAATCGCTGATTCCGACATACACCTGATGACTACACACCTGGAAATTCATGCCAAAGCCAAAAATTGATGTTTTACTAACTAGTCCATCGATTTCTCCATCAGCAAATCTCATCGATGTTTCGGCTTTATATTCCGGCGAATCCGAACCTGTTACCTCGACGGCTCCATCTACGGACTTTGTTAGCATCTCGCTTTCAGAGTTCATGTTGCACCACGCCAACCATGTCTCAGTCGGCTCTAATGCGATGATCTCTGCGGCTTTCTCTACCCGAGCATCGATCGTTGACCGGCGAGCTGCGAGGCGTTCTCCTAGAGATTCCGCAGGCATGGCGAAGAGCATTCCTTCAGATGGCTTGTCCACTTCGATAATGTGCTCATGATAGTAAAGTGGCGGAAGGATGAAGTCGCCATCATCATATCCGATATCGGATGGCTTCTGGATGCACACGGCCCAGGAGCATACCCATTTCCAAAATTCTGTCTTGGCATGTCCTTTGAGTCTCCACTTCTGCGTCTCGCCACCATCATGCACGAAGAACGTCGATAGCATCTCCGTGGCCGTCATCACCCCTAAGAACTCTGCGTGGTTGCCAAGTTCCATGTAATCATTCGGTGCCGGGGTTGCGGTCGCAGCCAATCGGAACGGTGTGGGCTGAAACATCTCAATGAGTGCTGATCGAGTTTTACCGTCAAAAGATTTCAAAATCGATGATTCATCAATTGCCACGCCACCAAAATCATCTACGTTGAAATTGTCCAAGCGTTCGTAATTCGTGACCACAATGGCGCTCATGAGAGATTGTCCGGATTGGTGATATTTGACGTTCTTGATACCGTGCTCGTCAGCTTCCTGAATCATCTGGTGTGCGACAGCCAAGGGAGCTACAAGCAAGACCGGACTCGCCGTATGACTGGATACGATCCTGCACCATTCGAGTTCGATGAACGATTTACCCATTCCTGTTCCGAGAAATGCGGCGGCTTTGCCAAGACGTAACGCCCATGATGTTACGTCGTGCTGATGCGGAAACATCTTTTTGTTGATTCTGGGTATCTTTGTAAGTCCGACTGGATTGGAATGAATTCGTTTGGCTGCTAGAAACTCTTCGTAAAGCATGAACACCGTCTTTCTTTGTAAGAACTATTTGACTTCAGGGAAGAGAACATCCGTAGCGAACACTTTACCACCTTCGGAGCGCGTCAAGCCGAGAGTTCCAAGCCGGCCACGAGGATTCTTGTAGGAGCTGGAGTTCGCCGAGTAGCCAGCAGCCTCAGATAGCTCATCGTTGGTCATTCCGTGGGGGAACTTCTTGATGAGCGGTGAGAGAAGGCGCTGCTCTGGTGTTGGCAGCTTGTCCATAATGACCATCTGCAAGCCGTGGTTCGTCAGTGGAACGTCGATGGCCTGGACCATCCTCATTCCATCTCTGGTGAGACTAATCCTTCCGTTGGATAGCGTGATGAATCCCTTCGTGCTCAGAGCTCCACGCGGGTTCTTATAGCTTGATGAGTTCACGGTATAGTTCGCCATGAACGCCACAGCAGGCTGCTCGGGATCGGAGATGCCGATAGCAGCGAACCATCCGATTGCATTGATGACGCGCTGCTCTGGACCGCTCAGGTCGGTTTCTGCACCGTTGGCTATCGCATCGGAGAAGATACGCTTTTCTTTAGGAACCGGCGCAGCGAATCCAAGTTCTCTAATGACGGTTTTCTTCTGTGAAACCGTCTGAGTGGTCAGTGGCGAGACTGATGCTGGACGATTCCGCAATTCATCGATCGATTCTTTGATCTTGCTGGCCGCATCCTGCATCGTCGCGGCTTGCGAGTAGATCGTACTCATCACCTTGTCATAGATGCCAGCGGTCTTCTGTAGTTCGTTGATCTGCTCTACTAACATTCGTTCTCTCTCCGGTGTGATGGAATTGGTTGTAACTTTGGCCGCAGATGCTTCGAGTTCGGCGATGCGCTTCTTGAGAAACTCTGGTGAGTTCTCGCGCTCTTTCTTGACGCCATCGGCGATCTTCTCTCCGAGCTTCTGGATGTCGATTTGAGCCAACACCTTCGGCTCTATCTTGCGCTCCCCTGGCTTTGGGGTGGCGCCGGAATTGAATGTGCGCCGCTGACGAACCTCTACGCGAATTCCCAACTCGCTTGATGCTGAGCAAAAGAACCCAGTGCCCACGGGAAGGCTCGGCAAAGCGGCCTTGACTTCTTCAGCGAATTTCGGATTGACCTCACTCTTGATCCATTCCACGGCTGCAGCGATATCAAGCGGATGGCTCATACGAAGGACGGTAAGCATGTCCACTTGACTCAAGAGCTTCTTGTTGATGTCTGCCGGCCGCTGGGTAATCATCGTCACGCCAATACCGCGGACTCCGCCTTGCTTGACGAGACGGCTCGTTGCTCCCAGGCATTGCTTCTGCAAGCGATTCTCTGTGAGTTGTGGAGCGAAGGTATCGGCCTCGTCCATAAAGACGTGAATAGCGGTTCGGCTGACTCGTAGAAGTTCGCTGGAGAAGTCCATCACAAATTGAACTTGCTCATCGGTGATGAAATTGCCAATGTCAAAGATGGCAGAGAATCCATGTTCGAGGACTGCTAGAGCCATGGCCTTACCTGCCCGATAGTCCAGTGGAGCATCGGCATGGTCGCCACCGAAGACGACAACTGGGTATCCTTCGCTCTTACCGTCAGCAGATGATCGCAATCCTTTCCACGCGCCAGTAGGATCAATCACGACTACCTGTTGGCCGTTCTCCAACATCTCTTCGGCTTCTACGGAAGCACAGTATGATTTTCCTGATCTCTTACGCGCAAGTATGGCTTGCGTCGACGTGACAAGGGTAAGCGGAAGGCTGAATCCATCCTTGCCGATAACGAGTTGCTTCATGCGATCACCATCATTGGGATTGCTTCCTTTTTCGGACCGCGTTTGCGAACACAAATCACCTTCAATCGTTCCATCCATTCCGATACCGGAACCGACTCTGGATAGTAAACAGTGATCTTCGATTCGAGATACGGGTCTTTGTGCTCGATCGATTCGTTGATGAATATGGTGCGGATGGAGTCTTTGTTCATCATGTCGATGATGCGTTGCATATGCTCGCCTGGTCGCGTTTGAAATATCATCGCTACTGTCGGCCAGTCTGGATCATGCCGGCCAATGTTTACTGGCCATGCATCCAGAACCGCATAGTTCCGAACCGTGAGGATGAATCTCAACTCTTCGTAACGGTTCATGTGGTCGCAGAAGAGCAGGACACGATTTCTTTGGAGTCTTGGCATACTGTAAGTGTTATTTCACATTGCGGGGCAAGTGTAAAGCGATAATTTACACTTGTTGTGATTCTTGTGCCACCTTGCTCAATGCGCGAAGTGCCTTGTCGTTGTAATACTTCGCAATCCTTGCGAGAGCGGCCGGGTCGCCTTCCAGACTCGCGGCGAGTTGGCAATGTGGGCATTCAGTTACGACTTGGACCGGAGCAGCGATTCCCAATCTTTTCATTGGGATCGCTAATGCCATGGAAGTTCTCCTTCCAAGTTCGTCAAGCAATTTTCCAATCGGCTCGGATGCTGGTACTCTCCCTTCCGATTCAAGGCGCTTGAGTTCCTCTGTGCGCTCCAAAGCCTGCCGAACCTCTGGAGATAGTTGTTCAGGCCGTATGCGCGTCTCACGTTGGCGCTGCTTCTCTTTTATGGCATCCACCAGCGTCGGACAGTCTGGAAGACGTGTCTCGAACTCCTGCGGCCTCTTGAGACCAATCCGGTTCAGTACCGCATGGATATCTTCCAGTTCGAATCCGAGCAAGTCTTCCGAGTAAACTCCCAGTTCGAGTTCCCCGATGGAAGCTCCACGTCTAACCGCCATCCGCGCGAGCGCCATTTTGATTTCGTCCTGTTTGGAGGGACCGCCTGAGTGCGTCTGCCGTTGCATCTCCCTTGCTCTTGTGTCCATTGCCATTGCCTCCTCCGTTTCTCATGAAAACTGATGAATCCATCCGATACTCTCGGAGTTTGAAGTAGTTCGGAACGTCTTTGAAGAACTGGTGTTCTTTTATGGGAACGTCGCTGGCTTGCTGCTCAACGCATCCCAGGATCATTTCAAGACAATCCATGGCGGATTTACCGCTATGCTCCATCTCGGACTCCATAGCCTCAAGAACAGCGACTGCATGAGACTGCGGCACGTCGCCGGAACGCCAATTTCGGTTTCTGCTGCGGGGATGAGCAATCACGATCCTGGCCACGATGCTCGAAACGTCTGGATTATCGATCGGTTGCGGGTTGACGGGTTGCGCGGTCGGGCGCAGCTCTTCCGCTTTTGGTGTCGTTGTGGATGTAGTTGTAGGTGTTGCTGTTGCTGTGTACCGGACTCCGCTTCGACTTTTTGGGAAATTTTTGGTTTCCGTGAAAGGAAGTTCGGGTTGACCTGTTGTTTTTTCTCCACCGCCAGTCGTTTTTCTGACATGCACGGTCTGAGCTCTTCTCCACTCTTGGAGAAGCCGTGGGCTGTATAGACGAGCACCCTCTCGTTGAAACATTTCTAATACTTCCTCTCTCACTTCGTTCCATCGTGCAAACATTTTCGATGCCTTCATGAGAGATTTGTCGTCGGATGGAAGCATACCATCCTCCGATTGCCATTCGGCCATCAGGAGATGGTCGTAGGCGCGATATGCCGAGTCTGACAGGGCTTGGACGTTGGCGCTTCCGCACCAGGCGTCTATAACTCTCGGCATCCATGTTTGCCATTTAGCAGGCATCTATAGCGCCGCCTTTAGCTGCGAATCTTTCACCTTGTAAAACATATAGTTCCCGTTCATCGGGTTTGTGTAGTATTGGCAACCGGATGCAATGACCAATGCTGTAAAAAGTAGTTCACGATTTTGTGGGGTATGGCCGGCAAAGATCAGCGCGGCGTTCATCATATCGGTTTCAGACCACGCGGATAGAAGTTGTCCAATCGCTAAATGCGATACTTCCACCATCTCGTTCTGAGAAGCCATTATGCCGATCTTCTCGCCTATGTCTGTGACCGAGGGCCATTCATGCTTGTCTCTGTTATCTCTCATGCTTGCGCCGCCTTCAGCCGCCTGCCTACGGCCTCTACAGCACGTTTGGCGTATGACAGCTTGCGACGGGATACTTTGCGTTCACGAACAGCCTCTAGAGATTCCTTGCATCGATCACACATTTCCTCTTCGATCTCGAATGAGGCTTCCTGATAACCGATTTCATCATAGTCTTCGCGCTTGATGCTGAAGAGTTGCGAAATGCACGGATCGATAGGTGTGGTCATGTTGCCATGAACCCATTCGGACGATGCCATCTCGGTACATTCTCCAGGCTTGATGATGGCAGTCAATCGTCGTACCTCAGCCACGGCATCAGCGTAGGCGATGCAGACTTGTTCTGGTGTTCGGAGTCTATAGCTCATGGCTCATACCGCCTGACCTGGAGACTGAGTGCTGTTGGCCGGAACATAACCGGAGCTTTGGTTAGAAGATCACGAACATCCTCGGCGTCCTCTTGCCGACAGAATCGGATCGCCTCAAAGATGAGTCCGGTCAGGCCGGTAAGGCAGAGATAGCGTTCGCCATGACCTTCGATAAATGCCATGAGTACGTAGCAGTGGTTCACTCGATCACCTCGCCATGGCAAACGCAAACGGTGACCGTCAAATGTGATGGAGACTTGTCGAACAAGTTCCGCATCCGTTCAGATAGCGATTCCCGTATGACTGGATAATTCAGTTCGCAGCCACAGCCAGACTTTCCTCTTCTTGGTGGAAGAACCCAAATACATTCACGATCCAAGTCTGTCCATTGAGCAACAGATCCCGTATCCGAAACTCCGTTTGGGATCAAATGAAACTGTATCGCTCCATCTGGAGGACAAAATAGTTCGTCAACGCCGTTAGGCATTGGTGATTCTTCGGTTTTCATACGATTCCTTTCTGCCCTTCTTTGTTTCGCCGCCAACTTCATTCACTATCTTTGAAAGTAGGCGGCGCGGTCAGAGGGGAGCAGAAAGAAGACCCTCTGACCGCGTTACAAACTCTCTCAGGCGAGTGAGCGATCACGGATCAGGTGATTCGTTTACTATGCAACACTTGGGCTCTCTGCGTCAACTTTTTTCTGAATAAACGGAATTGGCACCAAATCCTTCGACTGATACAGTGGATGCATTGGAGAACCATCGGCATTGTGCGCGAGGCACATCAGGCTAGGAATAGCAGCCGCCACAGCCTCGCCGCGACCCATAAATGAGCCGTGGGTACCCCAAGCCGCTACGTGGGGGCCAGTACATGCCGCTAGGCGCTTCTTGATATGCGATAGAGTGTTTCCCCCGCCAATCGGGGAAGCTTGCGCTTTCATCACTCGAGGTTCAGTCGCACGGAATGCAAAGATGTTGAGCATCAGCAGTCCACCACATCCCCAGGACTCGGCATATCCACGGCACCGGCGCACAGTGTTATCATCGCAAATTTCATCTGCGGTCGATGGATTCAATCCGATGAAGGCACAGACCGGGAAATCTGGGTTCCAAACGATCAACAGAGAATAACGGTATTGTCGGCACTCCGAGAATTCGGCTTCGCGATGCATGAATAAGTTGATAGAAAACTTCACCTTTGGCATTTACATCCTCCAATCGCTTGCATGAGGAAAGAATCGTGGCAACTCGGGTTTGCGGTTCAGATCCTCTGTTAGCCATTTCACAAAGTCAGCCTTGAGTTCAGTACCGTCACCATAGCGCTTCCATCCGTCGATAACCTGTTGCTCTGTGATAAGCGGCCAGTGATCCTCATGGAAGCCGACGCAGGGACACGCGTACTTCTTGCCGGTGGCGTCCTTCTGGAATCCTCCACACTTGCCGATGTGCTGGCCTTCTACGCGCGTGGCATGGCGCTGGCGGATGTGGTTACAGGCACACATCGATCTACCCTTATTTGGCATCTTCATTTTCTTTCCATAGCCGGTCATCAATCGGAATGTCGTCTATAAAAATGCACTTGTCAGCAACTAGAATAGCGCGATTTTCGTCGGTATCTGGCACATATGTGTAATAGCCGGAAAGGCCGATTGTTTCGAGGAAAAGTTGTTTTGAAATCTTTTGACGCACATCACTGTGGCTCTTGAATTCAAGTTTATATATACAGCCCAAGTCAGTCATCATAGTCGTATTCCAAAAAAAGCCGCCAGACTCGCACAATTCATAACGTAATTCAGACTGCACGATTTCTTTGGTAATCTTTCCATTTATCTGATTCACTCTAATAAGGCGTTTATTGCGATTCATGGTCTTGATAACTGCGCTAAGAGGCCGCTCGCTTATCTCGGAGATTTCCTCGATAGTCGCGTAATTTTTGAATTGAAGAATCTCTCGTAAAGCATCAAGAATCGGGTTCATAGCATCGTCTCCGTCCATACTGGGATAGCCTTCCACTCAACTACGATGGTCTTCGATCTGTCACCATCTGGACAGAACAAAACCCGGGATTCATTGTGCCGCTTCGCCAGGGCGACTGCGACTTTCTTCTTTGAGAAGATCTGAAGATGTCCATTCAGATACCAAACGAAGCGCGGCTTGCTCCATCCTTCTTTCGTCGCCATGACTGCATACTGCTTCATCCCGCGCGATTCCATGAATTACCTCAGTCTTGCAGCGAGAATGACAAACACCGTTATGACCGTAGCGATACATGCGGCCCAGAGAAGAACGACAACCGCGAACGATATGAATAGTTGGTTCGGTAATGATAGATAGCAGAAGAAATTCAGGAGTCGGTCAAGTAGCTTTCTCATGGTTGATCCTTTCGAACTAACATTGATCCAAACGATGGCGTTGTCTCGCGTCTTACCGAACCTTCTGCGGGACCATCGCGGCATGTATGTTCCTGACTTGCCAACCCAGTTTTTCATCGTGCCTCGTTCATAGATTCGGATCTAGATTCATGGAGTGACACGGGCATTCGCAGATTTTGAACCCTTGATGGACTTCAACTCTCCTACCACTGCAAACGGTGTGATCGCCGACTGAACAACGATGAGATTTGAGATATTTCTTCGGCTTCTTGACATCCAGCACGAACCCCAGACCTTTCGGCATGATTCTGTGGCCACCGTCAGATGCGCCGTCGAATTTACCTCTCATCGCGCATCTACTGCTTTCACCTTCCGCCTTGACTCAGGAATAACCGCATAGACATCGCCGCAACCATTCTTGCCGGCACGGGCACAGATATCACTCGAACAGCCATTCAGTATGCCCTTGAGAACCGCCTGGCGGAGCTTGGACGATACAACCTTGGCCGGGAACCCAGCGAGCTCCGCAATGATCGCCGTGCGGTTAGCTCCGTGTGCCAGAAGGCCGACCACACCTTCGATGCGTGTATCGGTGATGTCTTTCGCCTGGATCAGCTTGCGATTCATGTATTGTCCTCGTGTTCGCACTATAGCAAAAGAGATTGTCGTTGTGTTAGGAGATTCTGTCAGAAAGAGATTTTGGCAGTTGGTATGGAAACCACCGGCGCCATAAACGACGTGCGATCAGCGTTCCTTCAAAGATGCTCTTGCGCGGCAGAAGCATACGCATCGGCTCGCCGTGACGAAACTTCGTATGACTCTCGATCATCTCCAGTTCAGAGAGCCGGTATCCCTCGGCGATGAGTGGAGGAACCATGCGCTGGAGCCATGCTTCGATGACGTTGGCCTTCATCTTCATGTACTTCGCATACTCCATTTCGATTGGATCGAAGCGCTGCAGCTTGTTTGCGAAAGGAATGGAGTATCCAGACACGCTCTGTGCCTGACCGTTGACACTTGCTTCGTCCATCACAGTACCTCGTCTTCTGCAATCTTATCGATTGCCTGTTTCTCTAAAGCATTCTGTACAAATGAGACATCCTGGCCGGATTCTACTGCGTTGATAAAGTCGGCAGCATCTTGGCGCTCAGAGTGATAGATTCCGACAGGTAGCCCATCACACAAGTTTGCTATTTGTTGATCGCACTTCGGGCAAGCTACATCGATCGGCGTCTTCATTTGATCCTCTTTCCTTTATGCTCGCCTCGGGCTCTACTTCTCATGCCATCACATTTGAAGCAAACCGGTTCTACATCTAGCGCATTTTCGTATCCTCTAGGATGGTCATAGCGTTTGGCATCACCTCCGCAATTGCAACATTTCTGAGTTTTGATTTGTGGAAGTTTTCCACTTCTTATTGCATCTTTCACCTTCTCTCGCGCTCTCCTTCTATCGGGATAGCGGGCGCTGCTGGCCTTGGCATTCTTACGTCGCAATTCTGGATCTGGAGTAGGATTACCACCTCTCCATCTATAGTGTTGTTCACCCCGAACGTGATTGCTATGTCTGCCTCGACCATCAGCCATTTCTATTCCAATCCCAGCGCTTTACGCGCGATATGCTTTGAAGTCTGATCTGTGGTGAGACCCTCTGCGATCTCAATAAATGCTTCGCGCATAACCTTGATAACGGCTTCCGGTGCGCCTTCAGTCAAACTGGTACCAGCCGCCAAATTCAGGCTAGAACCGATTCTTTGCAGAGCGGCGTGGTATTCTTTCGCGTTCCGCATTCCACTGACCCGGCGAATCATCTCCTTACCTTTGTCGGTGATCTCCATAGCGCGAACATGCTTGAATTTCATCGGCTGAAGATATCCATCGCGCACCAGGTTATAGACGTGTTTATGGATCGTGGCGAGAGAAGAAAGGTGTAGTTCTGCCGCGAGTTCGCCGTAGCTTGGAGCCATTCCTCTCTCGTAAACGTATCGATGGATGGCAAGTAAAACTACCTGCATCTTCGGAGTCATCATCGCTTTCCTCTCAACCCAGCGCCGCGCTCCACCACCTCGAGGCCATGCTTTCTAGCCTCGATGATGGTGGAAGCAACAGCAGCAGATATGGTGTCGATGTTCAACGTTCTATCCCTTCTTTGAGAATGACACCGCGCCCTGGTCATAGGCTCGGACTCCACGAATCGATGTACGCCCCTTCAGCGTCTTGACGACCTTGGCGATAGCTTTCTCGTCCAACACCCAGAACTCATCAGGTATGAGGTCGCGCCGCGGCGTCTGAACCGGATCACCGTTCTCATCCACCAATTCGTAGGTCCAGTCCTCTTTGTGAGTCTCGCCAGCCACTCGGATTATTGCACTCGGAAGATTGACTGGCGGTACGTAGGCGGCGCGGATAGGAAGTGCTGGTGCCGCGAGTATCTGCTCTGCCAGTTCAGGCTCACCACGCTCCTCTGCGGCGACCGCATCGGATAGCTTGAGTGTCTGCGCCGTCTCGTTCGCCACGCGCTCGGCTTCCTGCTCCTGTTCACGCCGGATGCGGTTTGACTCTGCCACCCGTTTACGGTCTTCTTCGAGTTTGAACAAACGGATTCCTTCCTTGAGCCGCTTCTCATCGGACTCAAGCGGGTTATCGTACTTGTTCAGGATCTCAAGAGCTGCTTTGTATGGCTTGTATAGAGAAGTGATCTTTGGTCGCATCGTCTTCTCAAGCGCATCGCGCATCCGAGCAATGGCGGTGCCGACCGTGACCGCTAGATTGTAGGCATCCAGGTTGGTGATGACGATGGCATTGCCGCGAACCTCGCCGACTGCCAGTGCTCGCTGATTCAATGCCTCGGCTGCTGCCTTGAGCTCTTCCTCGTCTTCGGGGAGAACTTCGGCCTCGGCGATCGTTGCTGGCAATGGCTGGCCGCTGGCGAAGTCGGTTGTCGTCTCGGCAACTGGAATCGAGCCAATCTCCTCCAGCTTGCGGAATGGGAAACGCTTCGGATCGGCCTTGATAACCCGATTCATCCACTGACCGAAGGACAGTTCTCCTTTGTCGTTGCGGTACTCGCATCCCTCAGCATAGAGTTGCGGGGTGACGTTCCCGTACTCGTAAAGCGAACCTGCCACGCCGGTCTTCGTCCTGAACCGGATGTTGAGAAGATGGTCTTCGCGGCTATGACCACGATGAGAGATGAGCGATGATTCGACTTCTTCCATAACAATTTCTGACATGAATACCCTTTCCTTATGCTTGAGTTGGTGTTGCGGTTTGGATCTGCGAAAGTGGCTGACTTAGAAGCTGATATCGGAGATTGGAGGTACCTCTGGGAGTTCGTCTTCCGGCAAGGCTATGAATTCGGGGTCTTCGACAACCGGCTCCGGCCGCACCTTGATATCCAGATGCGCCATCAGATGTAGCGTAAGAACCTCACGATCACGAAGTGCGATGTAGACGCCCGAGCAATCGCCAATAATGTCGGGGAGCTTGGCGTGTGCTTCCAGTTGATCCGCCGTCAACGGCTCGCCTTCGATGACCTTACCTTCTTTGGTTAGGATGTGCATATGATTCTCCTTGGATGGATTGAACTACTGGTTCAAATGTAAAGCAAGATTTTACACAATGCAATAGATATTTTCAGCGCGGATCAATAAAGTCAGCCTCGGACAAATAGCCGCGCCGAAGGGCGTAGGATGTGCAGTGCAAAGCCGCAAGGAATAGATCACCATAATGCGTTCCATCGATCGGCGAGCACTCTCCAAATTCGACCAATTTACCGGGTGAACCATCTGAGTTCAGATGCGCCACAGCCCGAATGACTCGACCTATCTTTGGAGAACGATATTTGAGACATTCGTAGGCTGCGAGCTGACAGCCCCATGAATCGCTCTTAGACGATCCAGTCTTGAGGTCGATGATCGCCTCATGACCGTTCAGCAAGCACTCTACATCCGTCTCGCCGGTCACAGGATTGCCATTGATGAGCTCGCAGCGCCGCGTCGACCATTGGTACGGTTTGATTCCTGAGATGCGCTTGAGTCCTATCCAAGACTCAACAAAACCGTGAGTGTCCAACGTCAGCCAACCTAGGTCCAGGTCGCCAAATTGATTGTGAAGGTCTGCCAGTCGGTGAACTTCGGTTCCGATGCGCGAGCGGCGATTAAGAAGGTCTTCTTCTACGAATTTATCGAAGGGAAAAGATAGATTCTGGCAGGACATAACCTGGCTAACCGAGGGCACAAACTTGCCATGCATATCTCTAGCAATGTGATTTATCTCGTCAAACGTTATGCTTATTGGCAAAACATCTCCTTATAAAAATAGGGCGCATTGGCATCTCAACCAATGCGCCCAATCTGCTCGCTCACTGCCTATTCTGGCAGATCCTTTTCAAGCTTGGCCTTGAGTTCTGCCAGTTTGCCCTTATAGTCGTTCAACAGCGTCTTCTGCATCTTCGGTGGAGTTCCGAGGATATCAAAGAGTTGATGGATCGCCTTGACCACTCCTGGGTCTTCGTCGGTAGCCGGAGGGAACAGGTTATCGACTGCCTTCTCTGCGTCTGCTTTGGCGTCAACCACAACTTCGCTGGATGGGACGGCATCCTTGTTTGGCTGGATTACCTCACCCATCGTCTGCGGCTTCGACCGTGCCCACTCCATAGCCTTTGGCAAACCTTCCTGCGGCATCTTGCGTCCGTCTTTGATCTTGAACGTCTGCTGGAGCCATGCTGCAGCCTGTTGAGCTGTCCAGCCGGACGCCTTCCATGCTGTGTAGAAGCCGATGGCGTCTTCCTCGGATACAAGGCCGTCAGCGGCCTCTTCCTGAGCATCCATGAGTTCGGCCCAAGTCGCGTTGCCTTCCTTGATCGCCGAGAATACTTGCCGAAGGTCCGTCAACTCGACGGGAGAGCATTGTGCTAGTGGATGTCCGAGATACTTCTCCAGCTCCAGGACCGTCACATTCAATTCAGCGAAGGCCATCACTACCTTACGGCGAGCTTCCGCAGGGTCTTGCGTAGACTCGGCCATAAGTGTTTTGCGGCAAGCCATCCGAGCATCCTGGATCAAGTCGTCTGGAAGAAGTTGGATAGCTGCATTGCGCTCGCAGATAGCAGCATGTTTGTTGGTCAATTCTCGTAGATCGCGCTCATCGGGACGGACCCACTCAGTTACGGACGGAAAGATGTCCTTGCCTTTGGAGTCCTTCTTCTTGCGCTGAATCAATTTGCGGAACGAAGCCTCCGCATAGCGCCGGACGTTGGTTTGCATGTCCCAGACTTCACTGCGAATCTGGCGCTCGTCTTCGGTGTCGCGGATGATGGTTGTGCCAATCTCCACGTTACCCCATGACCGGATCGCTGCCCGAGAGAGATAGACAGATGGACCGGAGATGATATTCGGAACCCAATTGCCATTCTCGTCCTTCTTGTTACCGCGCGGATACTTGTATTCGCCGCGCTCTGCGAAAGATGTACGTCGGCAGGTCATTATCAGAGATTGGTAGATTTCATCTTCGTTACGCTTGAATTTCTGAGCAACGATGATGGAACCTTGGATCTTCTGAATTTCCCGAGCAGTCGAGGCATCGACGCCGAACTCTTCCATGCGCTGTACTTCAAGTTCGGTTCCCTGGTTATTGAGCGATAGTGCTGTGTCCTGATTGGCCAATTGGTTTTCCTCCGTAGGTCTTTCGTCGTAGTGGGTAATACTGAAGTTGGGATATAGGTCCGATTTGCTTAGGCGGAGCTGACGGTCGTGATGAGCTGCGGAACATCCTCACAGTCAGTGCTCGAATGCCTACCTCAGCCATAAGCCGTTTGATGGTGTTGCGGTGGACTCCGGCGATGACTGCTGCGGCGCACTGATTTCCTTTGGTCTTCTTCAGTACATCAAGGAGATACTCGCGCTTCTTGATTTGGATGAACTCGTCGTATTTCATGGTTCACCACCCTTCCGCTGTAGATGACAGCATTTTTATCGAACAGCCGATGCCGCATAAATGCTTGTAGCGATCATCAGCGGCCAGCACGTCATCCCACTTGCGAATAGTGGCACCGATATCGGATGATCCGAAAGAACTGATATCCGTATCGACTTTTAGGAGATGCCAATGGTTAGATTCTTGGCGAGCTATGCCACAGACATCGCATGTATAGATTTTGGTCGATGCCATCAGCCGCCTCGTCTCTGGTCGTGTCCGGCATGGGCCAGCGCAACCACGCAGAATAGGAGCATCAGGACTATGAACGCTAGCCCTGATGGATTCCCCTGGATGAAATGGTAGAGGCTACTCATGGCTGTCCGTCATCGCCGGACTTTCGATGGCCGGAGCGATAGACAATCCAAGACTGATCTCGTCGCCAACGCTGAAATTATCGAAGACATCCTTCGATATCGTCAGGTCTGAAGAAATGAGATCATCCGTGTCCTCGCCAGCACGTTTGGTCGTGAGAGAAAAACGATACCGGCAACCGCCGCCAAAAATCTTAGCGCATTCGCCAACTTCTTTCTTCGTAATCCGATAAAGCATTGAATCCTCCTTGAACTGACTACAGTGCAAATGTAAATTATCTTTTTACAAAATGCAAGATTTATTTTCAGCCCAGACCATCGAGAAGGAGTTCTAGAATTCTCTCTGCGGATCGGCGTTCATTGGCTTGGATTATGTATTCTTGGTGGATGTGGCGAGCTACCATGTCTAGATATGGTAGGAAGATTGCCTGATTGTTCCCGCAATCTGGACATTTACTTTGAGTTTTGACTAGCCGGAGAAGATAGCCGCATGATGGGCAATGGATCTCGACGGAAGTCATGGATTGTCCGGCACTGATGGCGGGATATACGGGCGAAGCGGAACGTACTCGCCGGTCTGGTTGTAGCGCTGCATCTCCTGCTGGCCACGTTCCCAAGCATCCGCAGGAGACTCTTGGGATTTTAGGGCGCCGAATTCAGCTAACTGGGCTAAGGCATCGAGGAGTTGTTTTTCGCGCTGTTCGCGTAGGCGCTTCTGGTATTCTTGCGGAGTCTCGCCAGCTATCCGCACGGCATAAATATCAGGCAGCGTCACCTTTTTATTATCGTTCATGGCCTATCCTTCGATGCCGGAGGCGTATAGGAAGGTATATTGGCGTTTACTGGAAGTCTGGTAACTGAGTAGATTCCAGTCTCGTATCCGCGTCTCCAGACTTCGGCGGGAGACTCTTGAGATTTGAGGCACGAAGTCAGCCGTTCAATCTCCACCTTCTGCGCTGCGACTTCATGCTCAAGAGTATTTGCGCGATTCTCTTGTTCATTGGCGAATCCTCGTAGCTCCTTAATAGTTAGCTTCTGCGCCTCGATGGTTGCGATATCTCGCTCCACTTCCGGCAGCTTCGCCTTCTCGTTATCGCTCAATTTTCACCTCAGATTTACCGTTTCTGTAGCCATTTCTGTAAGCCAATTCCGCGATCAATGCCGACCACCAAAGCACTGCAAAAATCCATACGATTGCATCGTTATCGCTCATCGCGTCCTCATCCTTCTTGCCTTGTTGTAGGTTCTTTGGCTTACATACGGAAGTTCACCGAATCCAGAAATCGAGTATCCGATGAGCTGTGCGAATTGCTCTCGGTCCTCATCACTGAAGTTCCTGCAAGCCAATTGATTCATGTCGAATGGTCCGGCATCTAACAGAAATTCCACAATTTTGTTCGTCTTGAATCGAATGACGCCCTGGTAATCTGAAATTAGCGGCTGCATGGGATGATGGAGTTCTTTGGTTACGATTTTATCGCTCATCGCTTCTCCTTCTTTTTAACGGGGTCGACCATCGCAGTACCAATCCACATACCAAAAGTAGCTCCAATGGCAAAACTGTAAATACACATCTGAATAACGAATGCGTCCATCACTTCTCCAAATATTCTCTCAGTTTGCTATGAGGACATCTATCGGAATTGCATCCATTTTCGCAGCTATCGAACTTGAGAACATTCTCTGCCAGTTTTCGCAGTTCCCGCACCTGCTGCTCTAGATGGTCCATGTAAGCATCGGCATCAGACGCTCTATATGAGAGATCAGAGCACCATCCAATGGCATTCTTTTCCGGCCTCTTCACCTCGATCGCTTCCTCTGCTTTCGGATGGGCAATGGGAGATGTGTGTGGACCCACAAGATTGCAGTTCGGATAGCCATGAGCGTAATTGCTAGTGGCGTCCTGTTGGGACAGCTTGGATGCGATAGACCCAATAAACTCATCGCAACCGCACATCAAAGCATTACATCCTTCGCCATCATGAGAACAACGCATGTGCTGGCATCGACCACATAATTCAAAATCTGCTGTCTCGCTCATTCGCCTACCTCGATTCGGTCTCGTTATGTCTTCAGTAATTGTTGCGGGAGTTCATCCATGCTGAGATCAGGAACGCCTAAAAGCTTTATGCCACTCTCGATAATTTCATTGCTGTCTTGCGTTTTGACTAAGGCAAGCGTTTCTGCGCAGCGGGCATATTCAAGTTCTCGCACAGCACTGTAAAGAAGCTTACGCAATTTAATTATTTCCGCTTTATCCAGCTCGCATCGAGGTTCTAATTCATCAATGAGGATCTGGGCGCATTCATCACAATATTTGCTTGGGTCCATGCCATCGCGGAGTCCATATTCTTCTTCGCAGCGAACGCATACCGGGGGTTCATTCATTTTCTGCCTGCTTTCTACATGTTTTGGTAGGTGTTAGGGTTGGCTAGGTGGCTATACCCAATAACTCATATCCGAAACGACCGCATCCTGAGCAGAATCTCCATCCTCAAAATAGTCAGTCCAAGCATCCGTGCGATAGTAATCATCGCCAATATAGTTGTCGCCCTGAAGTTCTTTTGCGGCAGATATCAATTCATCTTGAAAAGCCGCGTAAGTTTGTAGTGCCATAATTTTTTCCATCATCTCTCCTCTATCCCTGCTGGGTTATGCTGCGCTAAATTCTGTCGATTGCATCTAAAAGATTGCCGTTCAATTCCACCATTACTTCTGTCTGCAAACAAGTCGCCAGCACCTGCGACCATTTCACGCGCTCGGATGCATCTCCTGCGTTGAGTTCGAACTGATCCTTGGCATCCTGCTTGAGTTCGAGATTGGTCATAGAAAATATCTTCCTTCTCCAAAAATTATGCGTTGAAGTGTCGCACCCCACCTAAATCTAGATCCAGAAGTTCAGGTGCAACGGCGTGAAAATGACGTGCAGGTTGTCTTGGAAGATTGCCTGGATGATAAGGAATACGAGATTCACTTGATTCTCCTGTTGTTTGAAGTCGCCTACAATTCCGGCATGAGGCAAATGTAAAGCAAAGTTTTACAATTTGCAACTCCTCAATATGGCCATCGTGTAAAATAGTTCTTGCATTATAGAACAAACATTTGCTAAGGTGCCATTCATGAGTAAATACTTCAAGCCGTCCGAACTCGGACAATACATCTCGAAAAAGCAGGGCGATCAGAAGGATGCAGCATTCGCCCTATCCGTGGGACTTACACGGCAATCACTCCGGGCGCTCAAGACCGGCAACCACATTCCGAGGCTCAAGACTCTCTCTGCTCTTGGCTTGGAAGTGTTCTATCGGGAAGAAGACCCCGGCGCTCCGCCCCCGTCAATTCCGGGAAAGGCTGTTGCAAAGAAGGCTGCAAAGAAGAAGTAGAACCATCATTGGCTAGGAGTTGAAATCGATGGCGAGTGCAGCGCAGTTTGATTTGTTCTCCGAAGTCAATGCGGACTTGAGGCGTCGCGTAGAAGATGTTATGGCATCAGGAAACATTCTGAAGGTCGAGCGCGACGTCCTCAAGGCCATCATGCACTATCCCAGCTTCGGCCGGCACACAGCCATCAGCATCGCCGAAATTCAAAAGGTCTATTCTTACTCTGATCGCACCATCAAGGGTGCTGTGAAGTCTCTGCTGGAGGAACACGGCATACCGATTGGATCATGCCGGACGCCTGGACAGAACGGCTACTACCTCATCGTCTCGGACAAGGACGCCGAGGAAGCATCGCGGCCTCTTCAGAATGAGATCATGTCGATGTTCCGGCGCCTCAAAGTTCTATCACCGAAGTCTGCGTTCGTTCGGCAGTTGAACGGACAGATGGACATGCTATCAAAGGCTCAACAGTGAAGGGATTGCTAGAATACGGAATCACTGGCAAGTGGAATGATACGCCAGCACCGTTGACAGAGAAAGACTTCGTTGCTTCGCTTCCACTGCGCCACAAGGACTGTGATTGTCCTTTGTGCGAGCTTGATAAGCGCGTTATGGAGTCTGTACGAGACGCATTGTTTGGGAAAAAATAGGAGAAATAATGCACATACCCCAATATATCTACGCCGGGCTATCCATCATAGGATTGATGGCAGAATCTTACAAGCATGGAAAACTTAAGACCGGTAAGCATGACGTGTGGACTTCCATAATCGCCACGGTCATCATCAGCGCGTTGCTTTTCTGGGGTGGTTTCTTCTCTCACTAAGCGAAGGAGTTTCATGCACTTTTCAGATCATCTAATCTGCCATGTCGGGATTCATAAAAGCGAGGCATGGTTGTTTTTTGATGGTATTACCGATTCAAAAATTCACCGTAGTAAGAGGTCTCATGGAACTGACACAAGAACAAATTGAATTGGCCGCGCAAGCTTCTTACAATGCCCAGGTCCAGCACAATGCCAGAAGTCAATATGCCTCTAAAAATCCATGGCCCAACACTGGATCATTCAACCAAGAGGCTTATCGCGTTGGTGTTCGTGCCGCCGCTCCATTCCTTCAGATGTCGTGGGATGAACCATCGACCGCCGAGGCATATACATTTGCGATTGAGAATCCTCGCTTCTCTATCCCGGATACTAGCGGCTTTGATGTAGTAGAGACGATGCGCAGATTCTTATCGGCATTCATCCGGTATCGCAACTCTGAACTCATTCCAAAGCCCGTTGATCCTCGCCGCGAGAAGATCATGAAGGAACTATCTCAACCCGGCAAGTTCAGCATCATTGATGCTCATGGAGAAGTCGCAGATAGGATTATCGCTGCACTGGATGCGAAGGAGTAACGATGCGTCCAGTGAGTCCCGTGATGCCTGGCTCCAAACCGATTGAACTTGTCTTCGGCAAGGATCAGCCCGAATACGAAGACCTACCTGCAGTCTGGCTGGACACCGTAAGTTGTCCGGTTGTCACGCGCTGGCGTCTGACCGATGAGGAGCGGTTCGCCATCTCTGCCGGCGCCGATATTTGCGTACAGCAGATGACATTCAGGAAGGATCTTCAACCTATCAACATTCAGGTCGTGATGCCTGATGAATGCCCGAAGCTTTTGGAGTAGACGATGGACCTCATAATGAAAATACTTGCTGGAATCGGATGGTTTTTCATCGTATTGTTCTTTTGGATTGGGATTTTTGTTGTACTGGAAAAGGTGGTCAAGCGCTAATGTCACTTGAGAATGCAGAATTCTTCCGCAAAAATCCGCTCATCACGCTCACCGGACCACAGAGTTTCCTCCACCGTGGCGGACCGAAGCACTATGACAAGTGGAAGGAATCCACAAGCATTCGCAACGAGCACATCTCTCAGTTTGGATTCGCAGTTCTCACGGAAGAGATCATCGAAGCGATCCGAGGAATCGGAAACTTTCTTGAAGTCGGATGTGGAACTGGATATTGGAGTTACGAACTCAATCGCGCTGGCATCGATGTGATCGCCACTGATCCGTATCCACCAGGCGAAAACTACGAAGGGAAGTATCAGTTCGCGCGGTCCTGGACCAGCATCGAAAAGATCATGGCGAAGGATGCCATCAAAAAGTATCCAGAGCGCAATCTTCTGACCGTGTGGCATGATTATGCAGCAGACTGGACAGGAGAGATGCTTCTCAAATTTCAAGGGCAATACATCGTCTATGTCGGCGAAGGCTCAGGTGGATGCACTGGGAGCGACGCAATGCATGAGATTCTTGATAGCCAGTTCGACATAGTTCAGGAACTCGATATCCCTCAATTCCTCGGCCTGAATGATCGACTCTTTATCTACAAACGAAAGGAATAATTTTCATGATCTATACGAGTCCTAAAGGTATCAGGTTCGACTTCTCAGGATGGAACAAGGGTGAGCGTCCAACGGACCGTTTCGATTGCAAGGACTGGCTTGGATGCCTCCACGGTTGTATGCTGGCTCTCAACTTCATCGAAGCTCCGATCATGACTCATCTTGCTATTGCCGACGACGGCATTCTGCATGAATTGCTTCATCTCGAACTCAAAATCGATATCTGCACAGAGACTACGATGGCAGAACTCAGAACCGGTATAGCCAACATCGAATATCTCGCGCTGACAGTGCTGAAAGAGAGATGCGATTCATGAACCTCCAGCAAGCACTTTCCCAATATCCTATTGTCCGGCGCAAGTCATGGGAACCAGATACGGCGATCTATTCTCGCGAGTGGTATTTCAAAGAGAAAAACGTAATTATCTATCGGCGCTTTCCCGGCGATTATGGATGGCAATGGAAGCCGACGCGCGAGGATATACTTGCCGATGACTGGCAGTATGCAAGCATTTCTCTAAATCGACCATCCATGGCGATAGAAGATCTTCCAATACCTATTCCAATGGAATGCACTGCTGTATATCTCAATAGTTGGAGAAAATTCCGTAGAGGAGGATATATAAAAGATATCCCGGAAGCACCTATAGAAATTGATTATGGTCCTCCTCCGTTATGGTTGAAAGTAGCGTTGATAGTCGGTGTAATGGAAGCCGTATTTATGTTTGTCCGCTGGTTTTTTCATCAATAGGAGATAGCGTGGGAATCGAAAATAGTATGCAGAGAGTTCGGCCATGGCCAGGTCCACCGAAGACTAAGCCAAAGCCGGTGATAGTTCCACCGAAACCATCCTGTAAATAACTCTATCAACGACAAAAGGCCACCCCCCGCGAAGGAGATG
>Ga0137409_10001015_pt1 | contig 30363 bp, 27 predicted proteins | sample CZODoug1_16funga_FD_122059 | JGI IMG/M metagenome (GOLD analysis project Ga0137409, IMG submission 122059) | Vadose zone soil fungal communities from Angelo Coast Range Reserve, California, USA - CZODoug1_16fungal (Hybrid Assembly) | ecosystem: Environmental > Terrestrial > Soil > Vadose zone...
ACAAGCAGACCATTCAGCGCGCCTTCGGAGATGTATCCGATGCCCTGATCGCATACCAAAAATTCCATGAGGTGCGAATTCAACAGGAGCAACTCGTAGCAGACCTTGACGAGTCGGTCCGCCTCTCCATCATGCGCTACCAGGGCGGTACCACCACTTATCTCGAAGTACTGGACGGCCAAAGGTCGCTGTTTGCCGCGGAACTCACTTTGGCGCAATCTCGAGGGAATGAATATCAGAGTCTCGTGCAACTTTATAGGGCACTTGGCGGAGGCTGGCAGCAGTAGGTTTCCGTAAATCCGGACGCCTACTTTCATTTACTTTGTCCTGGAGCTGTTCATGAAAGGGGTTTTCAAGGTCATTTCAACCTTAGCCCTCTTCGACCCGCACTTTCTTTCCGTTGCATTCTCGCCATAACATTCGCTGGCGAAGCGAATACTCCGTTCCTCTCGCGGACTGCGGACGTTACCGGCATCAAGCTGCATAAAGGGCGCGAGCCGGCAGGCGCGCCCATCCTGGCCGGCATTGCGCCATTACCCAACTCACAAAAGCAAAGGATGAAAAGGAAACCAGAAATAGAACGGCTTGAAGACAGACCGCTTTGGCCATGAAAGAGGTGTGATGCGACGGCCGGTGATCGCAGGAAATTGGAAAATGCACAAAACGCAGGCGGAGGCGCACGCCTATTTTGTGACGCTTGCGCCACTGGTAGCGAGGTCGACGCACAGTGACATCATCGTTGCGCCGCCGTTTACAGCGCTGACGGCGGCGGTGGAGGCTGCGCGCGGGGCCGCAATTTCGATCTCGGCGCAAAATGTGTGCGGGGAGGCCGAGGGTGCGTTCACCGGCGAGGTTTCCGCCGCGATGTTGATCGAAGCCGGATGCAGCGCTGTGATCATTGGACATTCGGAGCGGCGCCAATTCTTCGGCGAGACTGATGAGCGCGCCAACAAAAAGATCAAGGCCGCGCTTGCGGTGGGGTTGACGCCGATACTGTGCGTGGGCGAAACACTGGCGGAGCGCGAGGGCGGGAAGACGGAAGAGATCCTCAATCGGCAATTTCGCAGCGGTGTGGCCGCGTTGGCCGGCACGGACTTCTCGCGCGTCATTCTCGCCTACGAACCGGTTTGGGCGATTGGCACCGGCCGCACGGCGACGCCGGAAATAGCCGCAGAGGCGCACCGGTTCCTACGGCAGCGGGCAGCGGAAGTGTTTACAGCTGAACGGGCCGGCGCGTTGCGGATTATTTACGGCGGCAGCGTCAATCCCGGCAATATGAAAGGTTTGATGGCGCAAGTGGAAATTGACGGCGCGTTGGTGGGTGGTGCGAGTCTGAATGCCGAGGCGTTCGCCTCGATCGTGAATTTCTAAAGGGTTTGAATTTATTGATGCGCAGGAAGTGCGATACCTATTCTCCGAGGAGGCTCTACGCGGGCGCGTGCAGCACGCCATTCATTTCGCCGCTGGAACGTACACCTTGTTTGCGATTACGAGTTCAGCGTTCGGCACCTCAGTTTCCAATCTCACGTGTCGGTAGGTTGGCTTCTTATCAGGGTCGGCGAGAAACGTAAGCCTGAATTGATGACTGAGCCGCTCCGCGAACTGATCCAGGAAAGGTGCGAAGGCAATCGGCGTGTCGAAGCCCTGGAAATACGCTTCACCACCGGTCTCGTCGGCAAGCCGCGACAGGTTATTTTGCCCCTGATTGATTCTCCATAGGCTATGGCCAAAATGCCCGGAGGCTGACGCGTAGATTGCGCTGATCTGGGTTCCGGTTTGTTGCGCCTGTGAAACGGCTTGGTCCAGATACGAATCCGTTGTGCCCGGTTGCAACGGGTCCATTCCATTCGAGATGAGAAGGATTTCATGTCGAGAAGGGCTTTCCGGCCATCGTTTAATTGCATCCGTGATTGACAAGTATGGACTGCTTCCTCCCGCTCCGGAACCAAACGGGATTCGCAACGCCTTTCCCGCCGCGGCATGATCCTTTGTGAAGTTCTGGACGACGCGCACCGTGCCATTCTGTATGTAGCCCACGGCAATTGCAGTCGCGGGTGGCTGCGCGTTCATAAAGTGACGCATATCCTCAAACTGGGAAGCGAGGTTCGTGTTGGACGCATCGTCGATCAGCACGAACAGCTCCAATGAGGATTGATCCCCTTGCAGGGGAATCCAGTCTGTCACTTTAAGGCGGTTATGGCCCTCAAAAACTCTCACATCCTCCCGATTCACGACGGGAATGTCCTTGCCATGCCTTGCTTCCACGGAAACTATCGTGCTCACCGGGACTGTCCCGGATGCGGATTGCTGCGCTGACCAGGATGATATGCCCCAGCTGAATCCGATCAGCAGTCCCAGGATTGTTGTCCATACGGCGTGTCTGCATTTCATGGGAGCTCCTTTCGCGCGAAGCTGCCGATGGCGCGTGTGTACCCTCTTTCCCAGCTAAGGTGGGCGGACAATGGATCCCTACTTCACCAGGTCATCGGCGTAGCGGACAGGAACTGCCAAGTTCGAGCCGCCAAAATCATTCAGAATGGCAAAGTTCACGCCAATAACTTTGCCATCGCGATTGAAGAGCGGTCCGCCGGAACCGCCGGAGGTTGTCGCCGCGTCGTAAACAATCTTGTCCTTTAAGACATCTCCGATGTGTCCCTGAGTCGTCGTTGGGCGAATGAGGTGTTGCTCGGACAACTGCGAAACAATCTGGCTGACCTCGTGGGCGTTTTCCGCCACTTTTCGAGTGACGTCGCTTCCCGCGCGGGCGAGGATGCCGTCGATTCCCGTAGGGTAGCCAATCAGGACGACCGGATCGCCCGTCACGCTGGCTTCACTGCGATTATCCAGCTCCAGGAGTGCGGTGTGAGGCGGCGCTGGAGTCTCTAGTTTGAGAGTTGCCAAGTCGGCCTGCGGCGAAATTTGGTCGACCTTGGCCGCGATGCCTTGAGAGGTCCCGGGGAAGTACGCTGTGTAAGATGCGGCGAACGCGACGGTACCTCGCTCGACAATTTGCTTCAATTCCTCGTCGCCCCACCAGGGTTCCACAACGTGATGGTTCGTCAGGAGACGTCCATCGCGGCCTACCAGAAATCCAGTGCCAAAAAAATCTTCCTGCAGAGGCGGTCCAGTTCCATCTATTTCGAGAGTTACCATTCCTTTGCTATCCACCAGCGGCTTACCCGTGGCATTCATCAAGATACGAATTAGTTTTCCGGAATCTTTGTCCCGAAATTCCACAACCACGTGCAGCAGGCAGACGCTGGGTCCGTAGGTGTGAACGATCGTTTCCGCGATGCGGCCTTCATTCTCCAGATGGTTCAGGCGATTCTGCGTCTCCTGAAGCTGCTTCTTGAGGGATGCGCCATCCGTGCCGCCATCCGTTGCCAGCTTCTTGCGGATCTCTCCGGTTTGCGCTTTCAAGGACTCGCGAGTTGCCGAGGTGTCACTTGCGGTCAGGGACGCGCGCGCCTGTTCTGTGCGGCGCAGGAGTTCTCCCTCTTGCAGGATTCCGCCGTTCAGCCGCGCCACCTCCGCTTTGAGCTGAAGCGTATCCTTGTGCTCGTGCCTGTTGGAAATAACCGTAAGAAGTGCAGCGAGGGCTGCAACTGCGCTGAGGCCAAGAACACCGACAATGAGCCAGAAACGCCGCCTGGCATTCGTGCCGCCGCCCAGGGCTTCCACAGCAGTCTCCGCCAGGTGCTCTTTTTCCAGCGCGTCTTTCAGCTTTACTTCGAGTTCCAGCTCCGTTTGTCTCTCACGAAACTGCGTCCTGATTTTTGCCGCGAATTCCAACGGTTCCAATGGAATGGAGGCAACGTCGTCAGCGCCCAGGTCCAGCCCGCGGGCGCGTTCCAGCGCGCCGCCGCGAACGACCATCACGATCTTGAGACTCCGTGAGTCAGGACTCGCCTTGATTTGGGTGATCAAACCGCAGCAGCTGAGATCGGATGGTGTTGCTTCCGTGATCAGAACTTCCGGGGAAAGAGCGAGAATCTCAGCAACGTTCCAGCTGCGCGTTGTGGTGATTTCATATCCTTGACCTGATAAGGCCTGCATTACGTCCTGAGTAGAATCCTTTCCCAGGTTGAGGAGAAGAATACGCATCGTTATCATCTTATCACCAAGCAGTTTTAACTTTCCGTCGGGATGACAGCCGGCATCGGATAGCACTCAGTTGAAACTTCGCGGAGTTTCTGAAGGCGCGTGCAGCGCCATTTGTTCGCACTTGCCGGACCTTCCGCAGGAATATCGTGCGCACAAGTTTGATCCGCATTGGCGAACCCATCTTTCGTGCCCATCCGTTCACAGTAAATCGGAAGATCATGATGCGTCTCCCTTTGTAATCATTTGTGGATCTGGAATCGTGATGAAACTTGTCCCTGCCCTTCTGCGGGTAAAAAGCAACTTTACGAGCAAAATAGCAACTGCGCGATTCTACGCATCCGCGGACCGGCACTTTCGTCAACATCATGTTTGACTCTGCATAGAATCGAGTTCCGCGCGGCAAACGTCGCTAAAATCTCTCAATGGATCTTCACCGTTCGTGGCTGTGGATTGGATTTGCTCGGGTGTCAGGTTCGGTTTCCTGTAAGTGTCGATAATTTCTCGTACGACTTCCTCGGCGTTCGCCAGCACTTCCTGTGACGAACTTAGGCGAATGCGACTCAACAGGGCATACGAAGGAACCAGATTTTTGGGATCACCCAGGTTGTGCCCCAAGGCATCCAGCAGGGTGCGCGCGCTTTCAGTAATGAAATCGGAATACAGCTGCTCGCGGTGGAAGATCTTTCTACCCAGCAAATCGCGCCGATCCTGATGCTTCTGGATGATCCAAGTGCTTAGACTTGAACCCAATGCACCCACAAGCGAACCGAAAATAGCAGCAAGAGCTGTGATTGTCGCCTGACTCATGGAAATTCGGCCTCGAATCATTTCTTATATAGCATCATCAGAATGAAAACCGCGGGAAGGTAAACGATCGAAGCGCCGAGAAGTTGCCGCGCTGCGACATTCGATCTGCGAGAAGCAAATCGTGCGCTGCAGAAAAAAAAGAAAGAGCCCAGCATTAGCGCCCCGACCGAGTAGACCAGACCTGATTCGCCCATGATCGTCGGAACCAAAGTAAGTGGGATCAGGACCAACGAAACACCCACGCTCTGCCAAATCGCAAAACAATCTCTCCGCTGGTCCAAAGGTAGAACCAGATATCCCGCGCGGGCATAGTCATCGCGATACATCCAGGCGATGGCCATGAAGTGCGGGAATTGCCAGAGGAAGACCATAGCGTAGAGCACCCAAGCTTCCGCGTCTAGCCGCCCGCGCGCCGCGGCCCAACCAATCAGTGGAGGCACGGCCCCCGGAAAAGCGCCAATCAGAGTGCATAGCGGCGTTTTTCGTTTGAGCGGCGTGTATAGGAATAGATAGGTCAGAAGCGTGACGAGAGCCAGTAAGGATGCCAGGACGTTTACGGCCACAGCCAGGTACACAGCGCCCGCCAGCGACAATGAAATTCCGAACCACAGCGCGTGAGAAGATTCGATTCTTCCCGACGCCAGAGGCCGCCGCGCCGTCCTTCGCATCTGAGCGTCGAACATGCGCTCAAGGTATTGATTCAACGTGCCAGTCCCACTAGCCACGAGCAATGTGCCCAACAGAGTATGCACTGCCGGCAGGATCCGAAATCCGTCGGAACCAGGTTGGGACGCCAGGTAGAAACCAGCAAAGGTTGTGACAAGAATGAGAAAATTCACTTCCGGTTTCGTGAGCGCCCAATAGTCTCCCAGGACACGGAGCGCAAGGCCTCGAAGACGTGGGGACATATGTTGGGCCACCAAATCAATTGCCGCAACGGTGTGCTCGGTTGCCATTTTTAAATGATCTCCGGCTGCGAGTGTTCGTAAGCGTGACCGGCGGGTTTGGGCGGATGGATCGCGTTTTCATTGGGATTTGCAGCAATGCTACCCGAAAGGAACCGGACTGTGAGAATGACGGCCGGAACCGTGTAGACGAATGTTCCGAAGACCCACATGAGAGCGCCGGCGAACACCTGGTCCTCGAGGGGGGACACATGGAATATCGTCGGGGCAGATCCATACGATGGGTAGAGGACGCGATCACAAAACGTGAGGAAGGCTCCGAGTGCGCCGCCCGGCAGCGTCCCAAGAAATAGATAAAGAGGAATGGACCAGCCGGGCCATCTGGCAACACTGGGAAAAGGTTGGATTACGGGCAACCAGAACATCAGTGAAGTTGCGAAAAAGCAGGCGTGTTCGATTTCGTGCCAGGAGTCCGAGCGCAGCGCCAGCTCAAATGCGGCGGGAATATGCCATGCAATCAGGGCCACCGTGGCGGCGAGCCAGCAAACGGCGGGGTCAGTGAGAACGCGGCCTAGCCTTTGCGCCGGCGGCCAACGGAGGAACTGGCCTATGGCCCCACGGATCATGCGAGGGAGCCCGCGAAGAAGCGGGAGCGCAGGTGCACCCGACAGGATCAAGGGAGGAGCAACTGCCATGAGCAAGAGATGCTGCACCATGTGAAGGGAGAGCGACACATCGTCGAATGCTTCCAATGGAGATCCGATAGCGATCCACAGTGAAACGATTCCTGCAAGAAATGCTGCGAGGCGCCAAGGTGAAATCAGGTTGGGGAAAACTTTGTGGAGGCAAAGCCATCCCATCGTATAGACAAGAGCTGCGAGGCACAGCGATACGTTCACCCCGATGGGAACGGGCCATGATCCGAGAATCGTTGGAGCGTCTGTTGTCATGGCGATTGCGCAATTCTATTGATCAGTTGAAGGCGGCCTTTCCGCCCCGGTTCCGAGCGCGAGCGCGCGCGAAGCGTCCCGGGCAGGCGATTGCCCCCCGGGGTGCAACGTCTCAAGGAATGCGACGAGAGCCGTGGTCTCCGCAGGGCTCAAATTCTTGCCGTAAGCGGGCATGTTGCCGCCACCTTGGATCACCTGACGAATCAGTTGATCCTGCGTCAATCGCACGGCCACGGCGTCCAGAGCCGGGCCGCGCTTTCCACCTTGCTCCCCGAGAGAATGGCAGTTGTGACATTGCTTCACCTGAAAAACCAGGGCGCCTTGCCGCTCGAGCGCGGAACGGTTGTGCAAAAACTCGGGCGGAATGGGAACACCGCTCCAGGCGTCCATGACCGGGCTCCACGGTGCGTTTCCAGCGAGACGCGTAAATGTTCCGAGCGCAACCGCCACGAGCAGGATCGTGAGTACAGCGATAGGCCTGCGACGCCAGCTTTTTTCGCCTTCCCCAAAAACGAAGGGCAGCAGGAGAAGTCCGATAATTACAACCACCGGCCCGATGAGCAAAGCGGGAGTCTCCATGGAGGGCGGCAAGAGCGAGAGCACTGCGTAAAGCCACAAGAAGAAGAAATCCGGGCGCGGCGCTGTTTGAATGATGGTGGGATCCGGCGGGCCCGATGGGCCAAAAGGACCGAAGTAGGCGGCGCAGGCAGCGATCGAAAGCAGGATGAAGGCTGCGAAGAAGATGTCTTTCCCAATCGCGCTGGGAACGAATGGCAAACCATCTTTTTTCGTTAGTTCGTGATAGTCCTCTATATAGGTGGCCTTGTGGACCACGCGCCCGGGCATGGGCCACTCGTTGATTCCCAGTTTCAGAACCATCAGGAGGTGAACGGCCACGAAGGCGATGAGAAGGCCGGGGACGACGAATACGTGGAGAGCGAAAAATCGTGAAAGGGTTGCTCCGGCTATGATCGGTCCGCCAAGCATTAACTTGACGATCACAGGTCCCATCAACGGCACGCGGCTGGCAATCGACGCTCCGATTCCGAGACCCCAGTAGGCGTCCTGATCAAATCTCAGAACCTGGCCCGTGAAGGCCATTCCAAGAGTCACGAGCAAAAGAAGCACGCCCACAATCCAAGTCAGTTCGCGCGGGTATTTGTATGCGCCAAACAAGAAGACTTGGACCATATGGATCAGAACGATGGCAACCATAAAATTCGAGCCCCAGCCATGCAGGCCCCGAATGAACCATCCGAGCTCGACGTTGTGATTGAGGGTCTGAAGGCTGTTCCAAGCTTCACCGGCGGAAGGCACGTAGATAAGCGCCAGCATGGTGCCGGTAACGATTTGCAGCAGGAACACGACGAAGGCAGCGCTGCCGAAAACATAAAACCAGCTCGCGGTTTCGCGCGGAACGCGATGCTCCATGGTCTCGCGGATGGACGAACCAAGCTGGAGACGCGCGTCCAGCCACTCCCCGATTGATTTGATCAGGCGCATGGTCGTATCTCTGTGACGATATTGGAAGCCTGGCCTGGCGTGGGCATCTCGCCGGCTTTGATCAACAACTTTCCGCTGTCAATTTTGTAGTCGTATTCGAACAATCCACGCTCTGGAGGGCCGGAGGCTCGTGAGCCGTCCTGGTAATACGCGCCGCCGTGGCAGGGGCACATGAACAGGCTCGATTGCGGGAACCAGCGAACAGGACACCCAAGGTGCGCACAATTAATCGCAAAGACTTGAAACGTTTGCCCATCCACATTACGAACCCAGCAGGCGATATTTGCTGTCTCTCCATCCGATGAACTCACAACCGGATTTCGATACGTGGCGAGCCGAGTCTCGCCGGAAGGAAACTGTTCGAGCTCGCCGAGAGGAATCCACGACTCGTAGCCTGGTTTTCGCTCGCGAGAGACGGGAGAGAGAAGATAGCGCACGATTGGTACGGCTAGAATCACGCCGACGATGCCGTTAAGAAAGACTCCGATCTTCACAAAAAGATCGCGCCTGGTAATTTGGCGCGGCGAACTCATCGAATTTCTCCCATCGCTTTCGCAATTGTTGGAAAAGGCTGGCCGAGAGATGTCGGCCGCTGCGATGCGAGCCAAGCCACGACGTCGGAGATGTCCTGTGCTGACATCGGCCTCCCGGGGATGTTCCCTCGCCAGTCGGGAGCGCCTAGTTCAGGGCGCCCCGCGATCACGATCATCCGGAGTTCTTGATCGTTGACTAATGCTAGGAAGGATCCCTCCACGATCGAGCTTGCTTTTTGCCCCCCTCGGCCCTCGGCGCCGTGGCACGAAGAGCAAAACGCAGCGTAGACTTCCGATCCTCGCGCGGAATCGCCGGACCCCGATGAGGAGTAACGTGGCGGGTCAGCGCCGCCAAAGATGTCCGGCTTCGACCAACGCTCGCGAATCCCGCTGACGATTACGTCGATCTGTTTGCCAGTGAGCATGCCGCCAGCACTCTGCGCAAAAGCAGGCATGGATGACCCCGGAATTCCACTCGCCGTCACATGATGTAGGATCGCGTCGTCCGCGATCGCCAAGTACACGGGATTGGCGAGAGCGATGGCAGCTCCGCCCTTTCCTTCCGGACCGTGGCAACCGGAGCAGTTTTGCTCGTACAGGGTGCTGAAATCTGAAATTTCGCCGGGAACAACCGGCATCTCACCGGGGCCCGGCCGACCGGGCGCGTTCGCACATCCGTACAAACCAAATGCGGAGAGGCCGAGGGCTCCGAGGATGAGAAGGCGGAATCTCATCGCGATCCATTCCGATTTGGTTTTTCGTCCGTCAATCCCGGAGCCTCAATACCGGCGCGCATTAGAAATGGCACGAATTGGCGCGTGCGCACTCGCTCCTGACGCACCACGACCAGTCCCGCGACGATGCCGAAAGCAAACTGGGAAGCAATGAACCACAGCCAATCAATACGTGCGTCGAGCAGCGGGTTGATGAGCCCCAGGATGCTGCGGAGTAATCCTGTCCAGAGAATCGGCGCTAGGATGCCTCCCAGAAAAATTGGGCGGCGTGGAAACATCGGCAGCATGGCTCCGTACAGAAGTCCCACCAAAAGAGACGTGAGCAGATGAATGATGACCGCGATCAAGAAGCTGTCGAAATGAAACGCATTGAGCGATGTTGTTCCGAACTCGAGGGACTGAGCGTAAGCTGTCGCGGCGAGCAGATTGATCGGGTACCAAATGCTTCCTTGTTTGAGAAGGCCGTAAAGGCATGCGAGAACCGCCATGGCCACGCTTCCCGCGAGGCCTCCTTTGATTCCCGCAGACACAGGATACGTTTCGAGTGGCAACAGCGCACGGGGGAGATCGGGTGCAATCGGCAGCCTTTCAACTTCGCGCCGCAGAGTGGAGACCACGGCCGCTTCCACTTTGACTTCAACCGTCTCCTCCTTCTCGTGCGGCAGGACGTCCCGGAACCAACCAACGCAACCGGTCACGAAGAGGATCGCTCCGAGAATGCTGACCGAAGGGCTCGTAAGCAGCCCGGCGAAAAGCAGAGTGATGCCGAACGCAAGAATGATGGGCCATGCGGTCGGCGCCGGCAGATTAACCGTGCCCGGCGCGGCCTCGTGTGTTTCCGCTGGTAGATCAGTTGGAACCATGTGACTCAGTTTTCCTTAGCGGCCGATGACGTAAACCACAGTCAATACAACGACCCACACCACGTCGACAAAGTGCCAATACAACGAAAAGATGTCCGCCCGCTCGCTGTGCTCCGGCTTCACCTTGCCCAGGAGAGTAAGAATCATTCCAATGGCGAGAAAGATTAGTCCAGCAGTGACATGAAAAGCGTGCAGACCGACGAGCGAGTAATAGGTCGTGCCAAAAAGATTGGTGCTGACGGTCAGACCTTTTTCGAAAATCAGGCGTTGCCACTCACGGCCCGTTACGACCAGGAAAATTGCGCCCAGCGCGATCGTCACGAACCACCACAATCCAAACGCGCCGACCTTCGCGTTTCGCAAAGCCCTGACCGCCAGGTGAATCGTCAGACTGCTCGAGAGCAGGCAAACAGTGCCAAAGATCGGAAGTTCGAGCACGTCTTTTGGCAGAGGGCCCGACAGGCTCTTGCCGATGTAAAAAATGTAGGCGACCACAAAAATCGTGAAGATCGCTGCCTCTGCGGCAATCAGCGAGAACATTCCGACACGCCCGCGCGAAGGAAGGGCCCACTCCGGTTCAATCGATGGTCGTGTAATTGCTGCGCTGCTCAATCGAGTTCCCCTGTCTATTCATACTTCCAGTCTGGATCTTCCGGATGCTTGATGTCCCAAAGCGGGCGGCGGCTGGCAACCGTCGGAATGGATGCGAAGTTATAAGGCGGCGGTGGTGAACTCACTGACCATTCGAGAGTCCATGCGTCCCACGGGTCGTTCCCCGCCTTAGGTCCTTTCCAATAGGAAAAGATCAAGTTCGCCACAAACAGCAAGATGGCGATGCCCTGGATGAATGTACCGATTGTCGTAATCAGATTCCATACTTCCCATCCGCGGCCGGGTTCGTAGGTGTAGATTCGCCGCGGCATGCCGAGCAAACCGGGAATGTGCATCACGTCAAACGTCAGGTGAAAGCCAATCAGGAGAAGCCAGAAATGCAGTTTGCCGAGGCTTTCGTTCAGCATTCGTCCGGTGATTTTCGGGTACCAGTAATAAAACGCGGCGAACAGGGCAAACAGAATTCCGCCTACGATCATGTAATGAAAGTGCGCGACCACAAAGTACGAGCCGCTAAGTTGCCAGTCGAAAGGCGCAGTGCCCAGCATGATGCCGGTGAGACCGGCAATCAGAAACTGAAACAGAAATCCGATGCAGAATAGCATCGGTGTTTTGAAATCGATTTTGCCGCCCCACATCGTCCCGATCCAATTGAAGATCTTGATGCCCGTGGGTACTCCCACGGCCATGGTGGTGATCGCGAAGAAGCTGTTGGCGTAGGAGTTCATCCCGATGGTGAACATGTGATGGGCCCAGACGCTCATGCTGACGAATCCGATGCAGACTGTGGCAGCTACCATGACGGGGTATCCAAAAATGGGCTTCCGGGAAAACACCGGAATGATTTCGGATGCAAACGCAAAGGCGGGGATGACTAGAACGTAAACTTCGGGATGCCCGAAAATCCAGAAGAAGTGCATCCAAATCGTTGCAGACCCTCCTGCCTGGGTGTCAAAGAAGTGGCCGCCGAGATAACGATCGATCGAAAGCATGATCTGGGCGGCCGTGAGTGGGGACATGGCCAAGATGACCATACCTGCCATCACCAGGTTTAGCCACGCGAGCAGCGGCATTTTTCCAAGAGTCATCCCGGGACAGCGCATGCAAAGAATGGTGGCGATAATGTTGATCGCCGTACCGATACTGCCAAATCCCGAAACCAGCAGCGCAAGCGTCCAGTAGTCTGAGCTGTGGCCCGGCGAAAACGCCCGTGACGTTAAAGGGGCGTACGCCCACCATCCCACGTCCGGCGCATTGCCTGCACCGTACAGTCCGCTTCCACCCAGAAAACTGAAATAAAGCAGAAATCCACCTAGCGCCATCAGCCAGAAACTGAACGCATTCAGTCGCGGAAACGCCATGTCTCGAGCGCCGATCATCAGCGGAACAAGGTAGTTGGCAAACCCGAACAAGACAGGCATGACCACGAAGAAAATCATGGTCGTTCCATGCATGGTGAACATGCGGTTGAAAACTTGGGGCGAGACGAAATGGTTGTGCGGAACGATGAGCTGGATGCGCATGATCGTCGCTTCGATACCGCCAATGACGAGGAACATCAGCGCGTAGAGGATGTACAGAATCCCCAGCTTCTTGTGATCCACGGTCACAACCCAGTCGTGCAGCCTGTCGCCGATCGGTCGTGTACCGTGATTGACTACGCTGAGCGCGATTGTTTCCGAGGCCATGCCTCTGCCCTTTATCGAAGCGTTTCGAGATACGCCGTGAGCGCGTCCAAATCGTGATCGTTCAATTTCATTGCCGGCATCAATGAGCCTGGTTTAATGGAGTCCGGATCTTGAATCCAGGTCTTGAGATTTTCGGGAGTATTTGGCGTGGCCCCCGAGGCGATCGTGTCCCGGCTCATCAAATGAGTTAGATCGGGGCCGAAACGCCCGTCCGCCACGGTTCCAGAAACGGTGTGACAGTTGACGCATGCAGTGGTCTCAAATATCCGGCGGCCTTCGTTTACTGCGTCTCTGGACTGCGCTGATTTCTTTTCTTCCTGGACCCATTGGTCGAACTGTTCGCGTGAATCAACGTAGACGCGCAAGAGCATTTTGGCGTGCTGCATCCCGCAGTACTGGGCACATTGCCCGACGTAGACCCCTGTTTCATGAGGATCGATCCACATATTGTTCACGCGGTTCGGAATCAAATCTGTCTTTCCCGCAAGACGCGGAACCCAAAAGCTGTGATCCGTGTCAGCGGAAAGTAATTTCAGGAAAGTGGGCGTCGGACGCGAGGGATCGCTGACCGGAACATGCAGCTCATTTGCAGTGACTACGCCCAGTTCCGGATACCGAAATTCCCACCAGAATTGATGGCCGATGACGGTGACCTCGATCGCCCCATCGGGTTTGCGGGCATCCTGTATGGCATGGATGACGCGAGCGGTAGCCATGAATAGCACGAGCACAATGAGGACCGGAATTACAGTCCAGGCGATCTCGATCTGATTGCTGCCGTAAACCTGCGGAGGCTCGGGGCCATCGTCGGAACGCCTGCGGAACTTTATGACGGCATACGCGATCAAACCGAAAACAATTACAAAAATGAGGCCCGTGATGGCCAGCACCAACACCGACAAACCATAAATCGAGTCAGCAGGCGTCGACTCCGGTTTGAAAATGCTGGGAATCGCAGGGCCGCTTGCTGCCGAGCATAGACTTGCAGCAAGAAGCACCTCCGCCAGAAGTATGAATACACCGGCGACCGGCCCCGCAACGCTTCCCCAATCCGTCTTGTGCGCTGTGGCTTTCATTAGCGTTGCATTTTCGACTCTCCATCGCTCGCCATAGTCATCTCCTTCGCATTCGGGTCTTTTGTGCGCGTGGTGAGTCCTCTCACTTCCCTGAAACCGCAGCTCTGGTACCTGTATCTGCCGCTGTCCTTTCAAGTTCTGACCCGTGATGATTCACAATCAGCCTCGATCCCCTCTGACCGGTCAAATACGTCCATACCCATTGCAGGAAGACGCTCAATCGGAGGCTCGATGTCGCCAGGAACTGGAGGTGCACGGCCGCCCACGCGAGCCATGCCACGATGCCGCTTACATGGAGTTTGCCGCTTTGCAGCACAGCAAAACCCTTGCCCACCACGGCCAAGTTCCCTTCGTCGAAATAACTAAATGGGCCCGGCATGTGACCGCCTATGACGTGACTGTGAATCAGTTTCCCCGCGTAGCGCCCTTGCTGGATCGCCACTTGCGCAACACCTGGCAGGGGCTTGCCGTTTTGATCGAGCGATGCGGTATCGCCAACCACAAAGATCTCGGGATGCCCGGACACTGTGAGATCTTTCTGGACGCGTACCCGCCCAGCGCGGTCTGTCTCCACGCTCAGCCATTTGCCTGCCGGCGAGGGCGCCACACCAGCTGTCCAGATCACGGTTTTGCTCAAAATGCGCTCCCCCGCTACCATGATGCCGTCTGCATCAATCTGATCGACGCTGTGCCCGAGGCGAACCTCGACGCCCAGTTTCTCGAGCTTCTTTTTGGCGGCCTCGGAAAGGTCCTCTGAAAAGGTCCCTAGGACTCGTGGCCCCGTATCGACCAGCACAATTCGCGCAGAGGCTGGATCGATTCGCCGGAACTCCGATTTCAGCGTGCTACGCACCAAGACAGCGATTGCGCCAGCCATCTCGACGCCCGTGGGACCTGCTCCGACCAAAACAAATGTCAATAGGTCCCGGTGACGGCTCGGATCTTCTTCGGCCTCCGCCAGTTCGAACGCCTGCAAGATTTTGTTTCGGATCGCCACGGCGTCAGCAAGACTCTTCAACCCCGGCGCGTATTTTTCGAACTCGCTGTGCCCAAAGTAACTGTGAGTTGCACCTGTCGCCAGAATCAGATAATCGTAAGGAATCGGGACTCCCCGCCGGTCGGCGTCATTGACGAAGACGCGTTTCTGGTCTTTGTCCACACCGATGACTTCACCCAGGACCACAATTGTGTTTTCCTGGTTTCGGAGGATTCCGCGAATTGGCGAACCAATCTGGCTGGGGGACAAGACAGATGTCGCCACCTGATAGAGCAGTGGCTGAAATAAGTGGTGGTTGGTGCGGTCAATCAAGACGATCTGCGCTGGAGTATTTCTGAGCGCTTTAGCGGCCGCCAACCCGCCAAACCCTCCACCGACGATAATGATGTTCGGTCGCGACATGTCCTCCCTAGTTTTGTTCATACCGGCACAGGTTTAGCAGAAGCGGTCGATTCAATGGCGAACTGACGGTTCACAAAATGCACGAGCCCCCTGGCGCATGCCAAAAGTGTTGACGATGTTGCAAAAGAGTCCTTTTCCATGACCTCCGCTCGCATCGATGTTCGATCTTCGGCTCCGCGACGTCTCTCTCCCCCGCAAACGAAGGGCATTTGACGGCCCAGACTGGAATCTGCTAGATGTCACTGAAAGGAAAAGCGTTGTCGCAGTGGTTGGCTCGATTGTTTTAGAACCGATGTCGATATCCTGGCAGGTGCCCAGATGCTGACAGGTGTCAGGGGTCTCAAGCGGGGTTGTGACGGGGGCCATGCAGGGATTGATACCGCCGTCTGATAGCAACTCCTTCGGCGGGCTCCCGACTCGGGTCGGCTGGGCGGCCGATGGCCCTGACGTACGCCTCTGCTCGGGTGACACCCACCTGCCAAGCATGATCCAGCAAGAACAGGATCAGTACCACGACCGCGATGCAAGCAAACAGGGCTGAGAAAATGAGAAATGCGGCGAGCAACTGCTGCACGATATAGAGTCGCAGCGCCAGCAGAACGGCGGCTGCAACGACTATCCACTTTTTTAAGACTTTCTTGTCCAAAATCCAATAATTCATACGACCACCACTTTCACCCAAAGGATGCTAAATTTGCTTTACGTCCTGGCTGCTGCCGTTTGGCGTGACGTTCCAAATTCCAGAACGCTTCCACAGCGTGCAAAGGCCCGCCACTTCCGATTCGGTGGAAACGGCGGGCCTTGTTGGACTAGTGATTCGAGGCGACTGCGGGATTTTGCGAGTCCCCTTGAACACGCTCCGCCGTCTCGAAGGTTTTCAAAGATGGCACCTGGCGCTGCCACAGAATGCGCGCGTCTGGCGCATTGTTGGGATAGGCTTCGGTGGATTCCTGACCTGCTGGTTCGAGAACGATGTCGACCCGGCGGTTATAGGCAAGCCAGGTCGCTTTTTTCCGGCTGTTCATCCATTTTTGCGGCTTCTGTGGATCTTGCGATTGCAGGCTCTCAACCTGCTGCTCATCGATTTGGTGGTCTTTGCCTTCTCTGCGGATTTCAATCTTGTCGGCTGCAATACCCTGCGAAACCAAGTAATCCTTCACCAGTTTCGCTCGCAGTTCGCTCAGTGCCAGGTCGTATTTCTCAGGACCACGCACGTCGGCATGCCCTACGACAACGAGTTTGTTCTGTGAATCGTACTGCTCGTTGTTCTTGAAGGTAGTCGCCGCCTCCGTGAGACTCTGCTTCTGGCTCGATACCAAGCCCACTTGCGGATGGCGCCGCTGGGGATAATTGGAGGGATAAAAGACGCTCGCCAGCGTTACCGGCGGGGCGGGATCGATCGAGCCGGCGATGTGCAAGGTCGCCGTTCGAGTGACCGTCCCTCCGCAGGCATTGGCCGCAGTGAGCGTGTAGGTCACGTCCTGGTTAATGGGGCCGTTGCTCGTCTGCTCGGGCCGCGCCTCGATGCTCTGATTTCCGGCAGGGTTGACATTTCCTAGAGGTTGGATGGTGATCGCGTCCGCGTTGGACGTCAGCCAATTCAAGGTCGTCGAATTCTGCTCGACGACTTTATCGCCGATCTTGTGGTAGCGTACTTCCGGCTGGCTGAATTCGAGCGTTGCCACCGGTTGCGTATCCACATCGATCGTGGCAGTCTGCCTGACTTCGCCTCCCGGACCTTTTGCTACCAGTTCATACGTCGTCGATTGTGTTGGGCTCACGGTACGATCGCCGCTCGCCTCCATATTTCCAAGGTTAGTAATAGAGGTGTCCGCTGCATCAGTCGACTTCCACTCCAGCGTGGCCGACTGACCGCAAGTTGTGTGCGTCTGCGACGCCGACAGCTCTGCCGTCACAGGCGCGATGGGAACGATCGCGCTAGCAATACCCGTTTCGAACCGCGGCTGCGGCCCCAGATTGAGTCCTGGCTTGAATTTCTTGGTCTTGATGGCGCCGTTGTGATTGAGATCCACGATCACTCGCTGGCCGGCCTCTACTGCCACCGGCCCCGACCAAACGGTTTGTCCCTTCTGGGAAACCGTCACCTGGTAGCTGCCGGGCTTCACGAGCAGCCACTGATGCCAGATCCAATTGTTATCGAATTCATCCACATGGCCGACGAAATACGCCGGTGTGCCGCCATTGAGCAAAACGGCCGCCCGCGGGTGTCCTTTCAGTTCGATATCGCCGAAGGGCCCGGCCACCTTGTCGCCAGAAGCTTTGAGAGTGACGGACAATTCCGTGGTTTTTCCGCTGGTAATATCCACGTCTTCGGTCTGCGGGATATACCCATAGTTCCGTACTTCAACGGCGTGCTTGCCGGCAGCGAGGCCAATCGTCTGACTTCCGTCGCGAATCGCCTGTTCATCCACGAACACATAAGCTTGTTTCGGGGTTACGTGAATCTTCAAAGTTCCATTTTTTGTGTTGCTTTGGGCCAAAGCGGGGCTCGCTCCAATCAGCACGACAAGGAGCGCAAAAAATAGTAAATTCTTAAAAAATCTCATCTGCATCGTCTCACTTCTCCTTCGGGACTCTGTTTTAGAGTTTGCGGTTGCCCGTCCGAGAAACCGTCAAGCACTGACGCCGCATATAATGTCTGGCTTCGTACGATCCAACGCTCGGACCACCACCAATGCACGCATCGCGCTGCGACTTCCGAGGGGAAGAATTGCACTTCATGGGCCGGAATAGGGAATACCGAACTCTTTGACCAACAATGTCTTCCGGCTGTGATGCTCGTATGTGCCAGCGGTTTTGTGCCAGAATGTTGGCAGTTGATGGTATGTTGTCACAGCTTTCTCGCCGATGCCCACTCAAACACAACCACTCTGGGTGGGAGTTCATCTGCCTGTGGTAGCTTGCCCAAAGGATTAAGATTCGCATCAACTCTGCGTTTGCGGGCTCACAAATGACAGCCCACTATCAGAAAAACACTTTCGCGGTCAATCCGACGGTTCCGCACTAACTTAGCTAAGTAACTGTAGGCTCAGCGATTGCGAAGTTACGGGTGATTCGCAGACGATCGGCGAGTTTATTGCTCTTGATGAGCCGTGTCGAGAAGCAGGAGCGTCGGAACTGCCGTGGCACGCTGACTTGAGTCCGACGCACAGGAGGAAGCCGGAATGCTCCCTTGGGCCCAGTTTGCCCTACGTAGCCCGGCGCTCGACTCACAAGGAGAACGAATTCTGTGAGGAAAATCACATTTGCCGTGCTCACATTGGTTGGGGTTTGTGGCTTCGGAAGTTCCAAAATGTTCGGTCAAGATAAATCCTCGAAAGCTGTGGCTGCAGATGTCATCAGTTCCGACACGCTCATGGACCAGCAGTTTTTGCTACTGCGCAAGGACATTCGCTCGATCAAGAAGCAGGTCGTTGCCGCTAATTTGACTCTGACGGAAAATGAAGCTGTTAAGTTCTGGCCCGTATATGAGCAATATTCGGCGGATCTCGCAGAGGTCACCAATACGAGAATTGCGCTGATCGAAGAATATGCCGATGAGTACGGAACTTTGACCGATGAGCAGGCAGATAGTCTCATTCGCCGCTGGTTGGATACGGACATTTCGGCAGCCCAGCTTCGTCAGAAGTATGTTCCGATCTTGCGGAAGGTGCTGCCCGCAAAGAAGGCTGCAACTTTCTTTCAGCTGGATGGGCGTATCAGCATGATGATCGACGTGGAACTTACTTCACGGCTTCCGCTTATGGAGGGCCAGGAATAGATAGTTTGCTTCGTTCCCCTCCATCGCCTTCGTAAACGCGACCCCCCTCTCCGAGCAGGCCATGCCACTCTCACCTCCCACGGGCATAACACGAAGGTGTTATTCCCGCCCCTCGCCTCTGTGGTACAGAAAAGCCATTCGATCTCGTGATGCGTTGGAGTAATCGATCCGGCATATTGCTTCGGCCAGCAGAGGATTCATCAGAGCCAGCGATCGCCGCATTGTTTTGGACTTAAAAGGTCTGGCCATGTGCCAGTGCCCGATTTCTGGCACTCACCCGATTTTGTGGCACAAAGAAAATTGTGAATCCAGGTGCATGAGGATGAAATCTAACTGGCGGGAGACCTCGGCAAATAAGCTGGCTGTTTTGACAGTAGATGCCCAGCCGTGGACTGAGATGCTGTCGAGTTTGTCAAGCGATACTCGACGGACAGCATCGAGCTCAGGAAGTGCTTGGCCTAAATTCGCGAGTGGACTGACAAAGGAAGAAGCCAAGGCAACCGGCGAAGGGGCTGCGGCGGCTCGAAGTATCCGGCAAGTAGGCACAGACAGCTAGTATCTGGAGGATTGCCATGGCATTGGTAAGTTTTCCTTTTCCGCACGTACATGGTGGATATTCGCGGTCCTCGAGTGGTCCCACACTCAAACTGAAGGGGGATCCAAAACAGTGGTTGGCGAGTAACGACCCGCTATTCACCGAAGAGATCCCCTCATACTCTGGCCCAGAAGCGAGTGGCCCCACCTCGATCAGTATGAATGAGGATCTCTATTTGGATTTGGACGAAGAGGTCGGCAAGGAGGCGGGCTTTGAAGGGATGGTGGGTCAGAGTTCGGCTCTCCGCCAAGTGCTCCGATTGATCGAAACCGTAGCCACAGGTGATTCGACCGTGCTCCTGCTGGGCGAGACCGGCACCGGCAAGGAACTCATCGCACGCGCCATTCACAATCGCAGCCGTCGCAAGGAGCGGAACTTTGTCAAACTCAACTGCGCGGCAATCCCTACGGGTCTGTTAGAAAGCGAACTGTTCGGGCATGAGCGAGGAGCCTTCACCGGCGCGATTGCGCAGAGAGTTGGGCGGCTGGAGTTGGCAGATCGAGGTTCGCTGTTCCTGGACGAAATCGGTGATATCCCCTTAGAGCTGCAACCGAAACTCCTGCGTGTCTTGCAGGAGCGGGAATTCGAGCGTTTGGGCAGCACCCGGACGCAGAGAGTTGATGTTCGGGTGGTAGCTGCAACCCATTGCAACCTGGAAGAAATGATCGTAGAGAAGCAGTTTCGCAGCGACCTTTACTACCGGCTGAACGTTTTCCCCATCACCATTCCACCGTTGCGCGAACGACCGGGAGATATACCGCAGCTCGTGCGGCATTTCGTCCAACACGCCGCGCGGAGGATGAACAAAGTGATCGATGCGATCTCCTGCGAAACCATGGACGCACTAACGCAGTACCCGTGGCCGGGAAACATTCGCGAACTGGAGAATGTGATCGAACGTGCGGTGATTCTATCGCCCGGCCCCGTGTTACGGGTCCCGATCCGAGACCTTCATACACGTGTTTCGCCCGGGCACAATCAAGAGCGGAGCCAAACTCTGGAAGAGGTCGAGCGGAAGCACATCGTGACGACCCTGAAGGAGACTCGGTGGGTTCTCTCCGGCCCAAGGGGCGCAGCCACGCGTTTGGGATTGAACCGGGCAACTCTGTATTTCCGCATGAAGAAACTGGGAATTGTCCGCCCTGGGACGGAATCCTGGAACCATGGAATCGCGACGGGAACAAAGCGAGTCGGCCACTCGGAAACTCTAGCAGGAGAAATGCCATGAACAACACCTCGACACAACTTGATCCCACTCTTCAGAGCGTGGAGTCGCAGGAATTCGAAACCTCGCTGAGGAGCAAAGTCGTTGGCCAGGAAGAGGCAGTGCGTGCGCTTGTCGATGCGTTCCAGGTGTATAGCGCAGAAATGCGAGCCGTTGGTAAGCCGGTGGGGAACTATTTGTTCCTCGGGCCGACAGGCTCAGGCAAAACACGGATCGTGGAAGCGGCTGCAGAGATCCTGTTTGGCGATCCGCGCGCGGTAATTAAAGTGGACTGCGCGGAATTCCAGCACTCCCACGAGGTCGCCAAGTTGGTCGGCTCCCCTCCGGGCTATCTGGGGCACCGGGAAACGCACCCGCTGATCACGCAGGAAGAACTGGCGAAATATCACACCGACAAGCTGAAGCTGAGTTTTCTGTTGTTTGACGAGATCGAGAAGGCTTCGGACGCACTGTGGCAGTTGCTGTTGGGGATGCTCGACAAGGCGACGCTGACGTTGGGTGATAACCGGCGCGTGGACCTGTCGCAGACGATGATCTTTCTGACTTCGAACCTGGGCGGAGGAGAAATCACAGAGCTGATGACGGGTGGAATGGGATTCGTACAGCCGAAGGACAAACATGAAGAGCGGCTGGACACGAAAGTGGAGCGGACGGCTCAGGAAGCGGCGAAGAAGAAGTTTTCGTCGGAGTTTATGAACCGGCTGGATAAGGTTGTGGTGTTTCACCCGCTGCAGCAGGAGCAGTTGGAACAGATTTTGGATATCGAGTTAGCAATGGTACAGCAGCGGGTGTTGGACATGGGGAGGGAGCAGTTTTTGTTTCGGGTGACGCCGTCGGCGCACCAATTCTTGCTGCAGGAAGGGACGGACATCAAGTACGGAGCACGGCACCTGAAGCGGGCGATTGAGAAGTTTGTAGTGAGTCCGCTGGCGAACCTGCATGCGACGGAGCAAGTGAGATTCGGCGACATGCTTGTGATCGACTGGAACGGAAAAACTAACTATCTTTCGTTCCAAAAGGAAGGAAACGCGGCAGTGGCTCCCACGGCGGCCGAACTGGCCCGGCGCATAGCTGTACGAGCAGCGAAAGCGAGCGGGGGGAAGACTGCCGAAGTCCTTGCCGCCGCTGGTGGCAATCCGAACTTTGATTCGCAGCCCGCGTGTCCATTGGTGTGTGATTGCTAGCTTGTCGCCAGCGCACCGCTTGCGGGTCGATTCGATTGAGGGCCGTGACCTTCTCGCGCGTTTTGGCGTTCAGCGACTGAAGTGATCGCGCCCCTCGCAGATTGGCATGGCGATTGCATTCTGAATTGTGGCGCCGTTCATTGGGAGCCATCGATCTAACGGGGAGGGCGCGGAAATGCAAACGAGGGGGGCCGGGCAGGACCTTAAATTCAACAGGCATGGAGAGGCGTTCCGGTGCTTTCACATGAAGACAAACAAGAGAAACCTTTCAAAACGCAGCCTTCCGTCCCTGAGTGAATTGGGATTCACTCATAACCGGGGACGAAAGATCACTTTGCATTTTGCAGCCATCCTCTTTTCCTGCCTCTTGTCAGGACGCGTGGCATTTGGATTTCAGCAAAAAGCGAGAAGCAATGACCCACTAACGGCCGTGGCTTCGATCGCTGGCAAAGTAACCGCCATCGCGGGCCAGGGTCAGGTCAATAACATTGCGGGTGTGGCCGTAAAACTAACTGGTCAGACCGTTTTGTCAGCATCGCAATCAACCTTTACCGAGGAGAATGGTCATTATCAATTTACGCAGTTGCCTGGGGGAACTTATGCAATGGAAGTCAGCTTGGACGGTTTTAAGCCGTGGATCAGGACGGTAACGCTGGGGCCGGGCCAGAATGCCGTGGAGGACGTGAGTCTCGAGATCAACGTAGTTGTTCAGCAGATCGAAGTTCGGGGTGAGGCCTTCGAGATTTCCACTCACAGCTCGGAGACAACGGCTACTGTAACAAACAAGGAGTTGGACACTCTGCCGCTTGCACAACAGAAATTCACGGACGCGCTGCCTCTCACTCCCGGTGTGATTCGCACGCCTGAAGGGAAACTGAATTTTAACGGGCAGGCGGAAAACCAGGGCCTCCTGGTGGTCAACTCGACGGAAAGCGTCGACCCTGTGACCGGAAGTTTCGCCATCCCTGTCCCCGTCGAGGTGATTCAATCGATGAGCGTGCACAGTGCTCCGGATACCGCCGAATTCGGTGGCTTTTCTGGAGGCTTAACGCAGATCGAAACCAAACCGCCGCTCGACGCTTGGAATTTCAACCTGCATGATTTCATTCCCGGGATTCGAGGGAAGAGCGGACGCATCGCAGGAATTGCGGACTTTACCCCGCGGCTTTTGTTCGGCGGCCCTTTGATTAACGGCAAACTTAATTTCACTGAAGAACTGACCGTTGAAGTAAGAAATCAGCCGGTTCGCGGGCTGCCGTGGCCGTTTAACGAAACCAAAACCAGAAGTGCCACCTCGTTTACGGAATTCCAGGTGATTGTCTCTCCGCGCCATCTCTTAGACGTAAATCTCAACATTTTCCCGCTGCGAAGGCAGTTCGCCAATATCAACTCGCTCGTCCCACAAACTGCTTCGTCCGACTATGGACAGGATGGAGTGTCAGTCGGGATATCCGACAGCTACCAGTTGAGTTCAGGTGGACTCCTGAACACGGTCTTTCGCTACACCAGATTCGACAGCCACGCTCACGGTCAGGGACCCGAAGACATGCTGGTTACTCCTGACGGTTGGGGCGGGAACTTCTTCAATTCGTGGTCCAGGAATGCCGACGAGTTCGAGATCCGCCCGGCGCTCCAGTTTGCGGACAAAACCTGGCACGGCCGCCATGCATTCAAAATCGGCGTGGATATCTCGCGCAGGTCTTACGCGGGAAACACTTTCTCTCGTCCCATCCAGGTGCTGCGGCAAGACGGCTCCGTCGCTGAGGAAATTACATTTCAAGGCGCAGGTCAGCTCGGAGGGGCAGCCACTGAAGTCGGAGAATTCATCGAGGATCACTGGACCCTCAATTCCCATCTGGCTTTGGACGCGGGGGCGCGTCTATCGAGTCAATCCATTGGCCGCAGGGCAGCTCTCGGGCCTCACGCCGGCTTGGCCTACTCGCCCTGGCAAGATGGAAAGACTGTGATTCGTGCCAACGGCGGTGTCGTCTATGGCCATATCCCTTTGCTCGCGGCCGATTTCACCGACAATCCCACACGAGTGATCGGCTTCTTTGATCCATCCGGAACGAATGTGGGCGAACCAATCTTGCTTCAAAACACTTACCTGCAATCGGACAACGGCTCCGGCCCGCAGATTACTTCGCGAATTCCACGAACCAGTCCGCGCACCTTCACGTGGAGTGTCGAAGTAGAACGGGAGCTGGTGCGAAATGTCAGCATTAAGGTGAGCTATCTGGATAGCCAAACGCGAAATCTCTTCGCAGTCGATTCGCTGATCAATTTAACTGGCAGCAACTCGATGCTTGCCCTCACGAACACGGGATTTTCACGCTACCATCGTGTCGAGGCCACCGTCAGTGCCCGGCCTTTCGAGCACGCCAATTTGAATGTTTCCTATGTCTGGAGTCGCGCACGAGGCGACCTGAACGCCCTCTCGGACACTTTTGTGCCCTTCGAGCAGCCGGTGATCCGCCGGAATATATCGGGCATTCTGCCATCCGATGTTCCCCACCGGCTTGTGAGCTGGGGGATTTTCGATCTTCCGTGGAAATTGACCTTGAGTCCCGTGGTCGACGTTCACACAGGGCTGCCGTTTTCTGATGTGGACGTACTCCAGAATTATGTGGGGGCGCCGAACAGCCTGCGCTTCCCGACTTTCTTCTCACTGGACGCAAGGGTCTATCGCGAGTTCCCGCTGCGCCTGCCGTTCGTTGGCCGCTCGAAGAGCCGGAAAATTCGGCTCGGTCTGTACTCACTCAATCTGACAAATCACCTGAATCCGCACGACATTTACAACAACGTTGCTTCCCCGCTATTTGGGCAATTTGCGGGCTACCACCGGCGAATCGACGGTCTTGTGATCGAGATTGTTAATTAGATTGGATGCGCTGCAATGAGAAGCAGCGCGCTGGGTGCCAAGCGCAGGCACGAAAGCGCACAAACAAGCCATGACAACAGTTACTCACACACCATCAACGATGGCACTCGCCGCCCAAACCGGGAAGAGCATGCTTGCGAGATTGCTGGAACGGCATGCTACCGCCGTACTCCTGCTAATCGTGGTCGTGGGTTTCTGTCTGCGCATGCGTGGGCTTGATCGCGTGGGTTTCAACGAGGACGAAGTCCAAAAGGTAAATGCGGCACGCGCGTATCTCGGTGACGATTTCTCACGGAACCTGGAACATCCCATGCTCTTGAAGTCCATGATCGCAGTTTCCCTGGCCGCCGCTGGCAGCTGGAACCGTGGACTTGGCCGGTCCCATCAGGTATTCGACGAAATTGCGGCTCGTTTTCCAAATGTCGTTTTCGGGGCCTTGACGGCGGTTGTGATATCCGGGATTGCCAGGGAATTTTTCGGTTTGGACGTTGCGTTGCTGAGCGCGATGCTTTGGTCCACCGGAACAATCGCGATCATGGATAACCGCCTGGCGAAGGAGGACACCCTGCTCGTGTTCTTTGCCTGGCTGGGTTACTACTTCTACGTTCGGGCGAAGAAGGCCAGTGCGATCAATGTTCGACAGTACGCGGAGCCGTATGCGAAATGGTACCTCGCCGCTGGCGCAAGCTTCGGCCTGATGTTGGCTTCAAAATATTTTCCGCACTATCTGGCTTTGATTTTCCTCTATTACTTTTTACCTTTGAACGGAAGAGAGTATCCACCGCTTCGCAGGCAAGACTACCTGCTTCTGCTTGGTACATGCGCCCTGGTGTTCTTGATCGCCAACCCGGTCATTCTTGCTCCCGGCACTATCAAATATATGCTGCACTACGTGGGCGAAGGCACGATGACTCATCACGGTTACTTGATGATGGGACATTTCTATTTCAATGATGTGGCACACCTCCGTGGCGGAATGCCTTTTTATTTTTATCTCTTGATGCTGGTGATTAAGACGCAGTTGCCAGTGCTGGTTGCGCTGGGTGTCGGAATGATCGAGGTCGTCCGGCGTCGAAGAGAGCCTGGGATATCGTTCCTGATTGTGATGTCCCTCTTCTGGATCGTTCCCTTCTCGCTCATCAGTTCAAAATGGCTGCGATGGATGTTGTCATGGATGCCCGCAATCTACATCATCGCTGCAATCGGCTTGGGGAAGATATTTTCCTGGGCGCGAAACCTCGCCACGGGGAATCGAAGCCGTCTACTAGTTCCTGCTTTGAACGCGCTGATATTCCTGGTGTTTCTAGCGCAGCCACTGTGGACCGCGGCCAACGCCGGGCCGTTCTATTCGCTGTACCTAAATCCGCTTGGGCTCGGCCGCTCCGGATACTATTTCCCGCACGATGAGGTCGCGGACGCGGGTCTGCGGCCAACAATCTTTAAGATTTGCAACGAAGCCGCTGCCGGCTCGACTGTAAGTGGCGAGGCGCCGCCAGTATTCGCCTACTATTTTCATCAATGCCGGCGGGACGATTTGCATTACTTCAGCCTTTCGGACGCACGTCGGGAAACTCTGCCTCCCTCCACCTACTTGGTTGTCGAGGACGGCAGGAAATATTTCGAAAATATTTCTTTTATTCGTGCGATTGCCTCCGAAGCAGACCCAGCGTGGACCATCGCAATCGATGGAGTTCCAGCCGCGTCGGTCTACCGGACTTCTGAATCAATGGAATCGAGAAATTGGCATGAACCGAACATCTCGCTACGTTAGTTTTTTTGCGGCGGTCGCTGGAATCGCCCTGCTCGGTTATTTACTCCGACGAGCAGGGGTGAGCACAGTTGTTCAAGCGATTCGCCTGCTGGGGGCAGGCTTTGTTGCGCTCGTTTTCCTTTCGGGAATCCGGCAATGCTTGAGGGCGATCGCATGGCGTTGTTGTGTTGATTCTGGAGCGCCTCCCCAACGGCTCCTGGATTTGTTTGCTCTGAGGCTAATGGGAGAGTCGGTGACTGACTTGTCTCCGGCCGGGCCAATACTGGGAGAGACGCTCAGAGTTTGGGCCGTCTCCAAAAGCATTCCCTCTAGATTTGGCGTCACCTCCGTAGTAGTCGAGGATCTGATCTACAGCCTCGGGACCGCCTCGTTTGTCCTAGCTGGGTTTCTAATCCTGCTTGTTTCAACAGCGCGCAGCCACCCTTTGATCGAGCTAGGCGGAGCGATAATCCTCTTGGCGCTCGCTACGATTATCCTCAAGATCGTACTTCAGCGAAGCCCCCTGCTCGGAAAACTCTTCCTTCGGGTGAGAAATTCGGCGCGGGGGCAGGCTCTCCTGGCCCGGTATGGACAAACCCTCCGCGTCTCGGAAGCAGGGATAAGGGAGTTCTTTCGATCTCGAAGGAGGGTCTTTCTTGGCGTCCTGTTGATTGAAATTGTGGTGAATTTGATCAGCTTCGGAGAGACCTACTTGATCCTCAAAAGTGCGACCGCGCATGCATCATTCCTAAATGCTTACCTGGTTGAGTCGGCTAATCGATGCGCCCAGCTCGTTGCATCGTTCGTGCCCTTCGGACTAGGGGTTGACGAAGGAACCACCACCGCAACTCTTCAGTCCTTGGGTCGCTCATTGAGCGAGGGCGTCTCCGTGGCAGCCATCCGAAAAATTCGATCTCTTTTCTGGGATTTTGTGGGGCTGGGTTTGGTGGCGCACTTCATGATCGCGAGGCGCGGGGAGGATCGAAGAACATTATTGGCGCTGAACCAAACTCTGGAGATTCCTCAGACTTTAGAGGTTGCCACGGCAGAGAGGATTTCATGAAGCAGCTAATCGTGAACGCGGACGATTTTGGTCTGACAGAAAATGTGAACAGGGGAATTCTCGATGCTCACCGTGAGGGCATTGTGACCAGTACGACCCTTCTCGCGAATGGATGGGCATTCGAGGGCGCTGCCGCGGCTAGCAAGCGGTTTCCTCGACTCGGTATCGGAGTACACCTCAATCTTACGGAAGGGATGGCCGTGGCCGACCCCTCTCACATTCGAACTCTAGTTGATAGGGCAGGCCGGCTTCACATGACTCCGGCCCGTCTCTGGGCGGGAATTGCCACAGGGCAAGTGAGCCTGTCTGACATCGAGTTCGAACTCCGGGCGCAAATCAAGAAAGTAATTCGCTCCGGTATCAGGCCGACACATTTCGATGGGCATAAGCATGTTCACGTTCTGCCGCCTGTCTCGGAAGTTGTCCTCCGTCTTGCGCGCGAGTTCCACGTCCCGGCCGTGCGCTGCCCAATGGAGCAAAATGCTCACGCGAGCGGCGCTCTACGAAATCGGAGGCTCTCCAAGATCTCGACGCTCAAACAATACTTGGTTAGCCGAGCGATCTCCGGTCTGGCTAAGGCTTTCCGGAAGAAGCTGGAGCAAAGAGGACTCCTTTCTGCCACTCACTTCTATGGCCTCAGTCATACAGGTTTTCTGGATGCGAGCGCCATCCGCAGAATTCTGGAGAGCTTACCACCGGGAACCAGCGAATTGATGTGCCATCCCGGCTATCGCGATGTGGATCTGGAGAGGACGGGAACTCGGTTGCTGACTCAGCGTGAGATTGAAATCCATGGTCTGACTGCCACTTCAGTCACGAATCTTGTGGCGGCTGGTGGCATCCGGCTCTGCAACTACAGGGATGCTGTTGAATTAACTCAGCGGATGAGCGCGGCCGCGTGAGCTCGAGACACGTCATGATCTTTATTCGAGCTGAAGCCTACGTCCTGATATCGGAGTAAGAGCGATGAAAAAGCAAAGCGGAATAAAATTCTCGATCGTCGTACCCATCTTTAATGAAGAGGGGAGCGCGACAACACTTTATGTCACACTGACACAAGTGATGCGCTCCCTCGGAGATCCCTATGAGATCGTGTTCGTTGACGACGGGAGCTCAGACCGAAGCCCCGCGATTCTTGAGGATATTCAAGGAGCAGATTCGTGTGTCCGCGTGGTCACTCTGCGCAGGAACTTTGGCCAGACTCCGGCATTAAAAGCCGGCTTTGATACTGCTCGAGGCGAGGTCATCATCGCCATGGACGGCGATCTGCAACACGACCCTGCAGAGATACCTTCTTTCATCGAAAAACTAGACGAAGGCTTTGACATCGTTAGCGGTTGGCGCTACGAGAGAAAAGACACCTGGCTTACGCGGCGCCTGCCCAGCCGCATTGCGAACTGGGCCATGGCTAAGCTATCTGGAGTCCCACTGCATGACTTTGGCACGACTTTCAAGGCCTACCGCAGAGAGATTATTCAAAACCTCCCCCTCTATGGGGAGTTACATCGTTTCATTCCCGCTCTGGCTGCGTGGTCCGGGGCCCGTATCACGGAAATCCCCGTGACAAATCCACCGCGCCAACACGGGAAATCGAACTACGGAATTTCGAGAACTTTTCGAGTTTTTCTGGATCTCCTGAGTACAAAGTTCTGGCTGGATTACTCGACAAAGCCCATGCACTTCTTTGGGTTTTTCGGCCTAATCACAACGGGGGCCGGCATAGTGACCGGTTCGATGCTGCTTTTCCAGAAGGTGTTTGCTCATGCCGTGCCGGCTTCTAACCCCTCCCTGACCTTTGCGACGATCGCCCTACTCTTGGCCGGCGTTCAAATTATGTGTTTGGGATTGGTTTCAGAGATCGTGTCACGCACCTATTACGAATCCCAGAAGAAACCCATTTACGTTGCTCGAGCAACGAGAAGTTCCAACGCGGGCTCTGGATTTAACCAGGAAGTGATAGACACGCTTGGAGAAGATCTTGGACGCAATTCCGGAAATCAAGCGGGACAACCCCCTTTTCCGGTGCCTCCGTATGCGGAGCGCCCGATTCTGGTAGTGTCCGCGGATCAACCTCGACTTGTGCGCAAGGTTCGTCGCAACGGTTTGGCTTAGGTTCCAGTCGACGACCGTTGGTTCGCTCAATTCACGTTGAAAGTGTTCCGGCTCACGCTCGATTATCCCGCGAGCTTTCCGAGGGCATTCCACATCCGGTCGGCATTTTGCTGAGAAAATCGTGCGTTAGAATCTGCAGTTCCTCCCGCAGCGACTGTGTCTAAAGCGCAATTCCTTGCGGCGAACTTTGTTAATGTGCCATCTTGCTGGCAAATGCTATTACGTTGACACCTACACGTTGGCGTTCGGCACTCGAATCTACCCGTTGATTTCTCTATCTCAATATTTCTCAGGTACTTCCGGGAGGGGTACATCCGAAGCGCTCGGTGGCATGGCGCGTGCAGTTCGTTGTGTGAAGGGAGAGACGAATGGCGACTGCTGCAAAATTTCGAATCGATGTTGCGATCCACGACCTGTTGATGAATTCTACCCATCTGCCTCCAGCCCCCGCTGAAGCCATGGGACTAACGCTCCCAGAACCTGTCTTCCCTCGATTCCCGGATCGGCTGAAAGATCCCGGGCCCGAAACTCCCCCTGAGAAGCGCAAATGGGGTCCGAAGGATGTCTACCGCTATTCACGAGGATGGTTGGTTCCTTA
>Ga0137409_10000078_pt2 | contig 30361 bp, 27 predicted proteins | sample CZODoug1_16funga_FD_122059 | JGI IMG/M metagenome (GOLD analysis project Ga0137409, IMG submission 122059) | Vadose zone soil fungal communities from Angelo Coast Range Reserve, California, USA - CZODoug1_16fungal (Hybrid Assembly) | ecosystem: Environmental > Terrestrial > Soil > Vadose zone...
CATCATCTGAAGATGGACCCGGCGATTTTTGATTTCGAGATCTGTGTGCCGGTCACCGCCCAGGTAGCAGCTGCGGGACGTGTACGGTCCGGCGACATGCCCGTCGTCAAGGTTGCGCGAACCATCTACCGCGGTCCGTACGAGGGCTTGGGAGCGGCGTGGGGTGAGTTCTCGGCCTGGATCGCAGCAAACGGACATGCCACGCGTCCGGATCTCTACGAAACCTATCTAGCAGGCCCGGAGTCGAGTCCAGACCCATCGACGTGGCGCACAGAGCTTAGCAAGCCGTTGAGTGCTTAAGCGTCTGGTCGATGTGGGCGGAAAGCATCTGGCGCTTCTGCGAAGACAGGCATCGAGTCAGCGTTTTTTTTGGTTCCACAACCAGTATCGAGCAACCGAAAAGAGTCCATTGAAGCGAAAGTTCGGGTCCACGTAGTTTTGGGTCACGTAGAACGCGAAGTAGTAGAAGCGGCAGAAAGCCCAGACTGTTACAACGAGAAGAACACCACATTTTGGCGTGGGATGCTGCAGAAATAGCAGCATCCCCGCCAGCAATCCCAAGAACAAAAACAACCAGCCCTTCGCCTGAATCCACCGGGGATCGGTGAGGTTCCTCATAATTTCCTCGCTTTACGGGGAACCTTTCCCGGTATTCCGTCCAGCACTACAGACGTGTGCACACCGCTTTCGTCTGCGTGTACAACTCGAGGGCGTCCTTGCCCATTTCGCGTCCCCAGCCGGATTGCTTGTAGCCGCCGAAGGGAAGAGCAGCGTCGAAAATGTTGTAGCAGTTGATCCAGACTGTGCCCGCACGCAGAGCGGATGCTAAGCGATGCGCCTTGCTGATATCGCGAGTCCAGATGCCGGCGGCCAGGCCATAAACGGAATCGTTGGCGCGCGGCGTCAGCTCCTCGGGATCGTCGAACGGAATCGCGGTCACGACAGGCCCAAAGATTTCTTCCTGCACGACCTTCATGTTTTCTTTCGTGTCCACCAGAACCGTGGGCTGCACGAAGTAGCCTTTGCCGTCGAGTTTGCTGCCACCGGCCGCGGCGCGAGCGCCCTCGCCGAATCCGATCTCAAGGTAGTTGCAGACGCGCTGCAACTGCTCTTCGGAGACCAGCGGACCCATTTGCGTGTCAGGCTCCATACCGGGCCCTACTTTGATGTTTCGAGCATGTTCGGCGACGCCGTCCACTACCTGATCGAAAGCCGCACGCTCTACATAGAGCCGCGAACCGGCGCAGCAGCATTGTCCGTGGTTGAAGAAAATCGCGCTCGCCGCACCGGGAATGGCTGATTCGAGATCGGCATCTTTGAAGACGACGTTGGGCGACTTGCCACCAAGCTCCAGGGAAACTTTCTTGAGATTCCCCGTAGCGGCGTGGACGATGAGCTTGCCCACTTCGGTCGAACCCGTGAAGGCGACTTTATCGACGCCGGGATGCGCCGCGAGGGCCGCGCCCGCGGTTTCGCCGTATCCAGGAACGATGTTCACCACGCCCTCGGGGAAGCCAGCTTCCAGAATCAACTCGCCGAGGCGAAGAATGGAAAGCGGAGTCTGTTCGGCAGGTTTTAGAACGACCGTACAGCCGGAAGCCAAAGCCGGCCCGAGCTTCCAAGCCGCCATTAATAGCGGGAAGTTCCACGGAATAATCTGCCCGACCACGCCAACAGGCTCGCGCAGAGTATACGCAAGATACTTCGCTCCGGGAGTGTACGGCACGGAAATCGGAATCGTTGTGCCTTCGATCTTGGTCGACCACCCGGCCATGTAGCGGAACAGATCGACGGCCAACGGAACATCCGCCGCGCGGGCCACGCCTACAGGCTTGCCATTGTCGAGCGATTCCAGCGTGGCAAACTCCTCAGTATTCGCCTCGAGCAGGTCGGCGAGCTTCCATAGCAACCGGCCGCGCTCCGAGGAGGTCAGCCGTGACCAAGGGCCATCCTGAAAAGCCCGTCGCGCAGCTTGTACAGCCTGGTTGATTTCCTCACTGTCGCCTTCGGCGACCATGGCCAAAACTTCACCGGTTGCCGGATTAAAAGTTGGAAAAGTCTTGCCCGAAGCGGCATCGACCCACTTGCCGTTGATGAGCATCTTGCGGGGTTTATCGAGAAATTCGTGCAACCGGGAACCAACGGGAACGGGAGAGATTGCAACACCCATAGTGCCTCCTTTGACGCGTGGCAAGAAAGACGTGTGGCAACGACGTGCGCAACCGGGCGCACCGGAAAACTCAGGCGGAATCTTATGCCTGGCCGGGCGCTAACGCAATACGGCCGTTTCCGACTCCTCGCCTTATTGTGGGCCGCGGACCAGAACTCTTCCCTTAACGCGAGAACACCACTCCATGCGGCAGACCCGATCCTTTCCAGCCGTGCGGCCACTCGTGATTCTCGAAGTTGAAGCCAGGCTTTCCATCCGCGTCGTGAAACGTCTCATCCATGGAGAGCGAGCCGGTCACGGGGTCCAGTTTCACCAGAAAAAGGCGGGATTCCCTGCCCGTTACCACGAGTCGCTGCGTTTTCACATCCCATCCAGTCCAGTGTGGCTTGAAGGTATCGCTGAATTTCAGGCGCGAGACCTCCACAGGCTTTGCCCCGTTCGTGATGTCCAGCGCAATCAAACCGGTCGTGGGCACGCTCTCGACTAGGTAGTGTCCAACGATGGTAGGCACTCCGCACCAGTTGCCGGGAAAGGTGTAAACCAATTGCGATTTTGGCTCGTCGGCTTTGAGCCCTGTAATACGCTCGATACCGCAGCTCAGAGTCTGCACATAGACCGCGCCGTCCGGGCCAAGCCGCGGCTCCTGCGGACCGACCTGGCTGTAGTGATTCTCTCCTACATCAAAGTAGGACGTCTTGAGAAGCTTGAGGTCGGACAGCCGCCACTCCTGGTAGGTGACGCCGCGAAAAATGTCCTCCAGATGCATAGAGGAATTTGTGGAAACAACCCGGTCCAGTTCAGGAATAACAACCAAGCCGTAGGGCGTCAGCAGGGCGTCTGGAAAGGCCGGGTCCACATTGCTGCTGGCGCGAATAACCTTGCCCTCATCATCAATTTCGACCAGGCCGCCGCTGCTGCCCGTGTGCCCGTCGTTGTTGCTGGAGTGCTCCCCGTGATGCTCGCCGTGGTGCGCGTGCTGAAAAGTAGCGAGCACGTGTCCGTTCGGCAGCCGCAGATAGGAGTGCGGGTGCATGTATCCGCCCGCATCAGTAAACGAATTCGCCACCTTGGGATGCAGCGGATCGCGCACGTCAAAGATGAAAGTCCGCCCGGCCTCATGATCGTTGGCAAAGAGCATGCCACCGGCGGGCATGGTGTATTCGGTGTGGTGCGCGGACATGGTCTGCTGATCTGTGACGACGGTGGTCACGAGATGTCCGTAAGACGACGAGGCAGGGTCCGCATCGATCACGGCAAGAAAGTCATTCCCTTTGCCAGCCGCATCGCCGGTCCAGGCGAACAAGTAGTGACCTGACGCCGAGGGTTTCTGATCTTCAGAATGTGCTCGAAGACTGGCGAAGCAAAAGACTAGTACAAAGGCGAACAAGAAGCGCGGCATGAAAACTCCAACGGTTTAAATTTGAAAGGGTCGGACCGCAATCATATAACTGACGAAATAACTGAGGAAACGTTTCGGCAGGGTGTCCTCCCAGTCCGCCCCTCAACCACGTGGTCATCGCACGATTGCCCGAGCAACGAGGCCCTTGCATCTTTTTGCCCCCCTCGCCCGTATATCCCGTAGCATGAACGCCGTAGCTTATTACTTCGTGAATCCGATGGAATCCGAGGCCAGCGCCATTGCTCGCGGTCTTCGCCGGCGCGATCCGGACTTGTTGGACCGTCTCATCGAGCAGTATCAGCACCGGCTGCTTCGGTATTTGATCCACCTCTCGGGAAATCGCGACCTAGCTGAGGACCTTTTCCAGGAAACCTGGATTCGCGTAATGGAACGCGGACACCAATACGACGGGCGGCGCGAATTCAGCAGCTGGCTCTATGCGGTGGCGAGAAACCTGACTATTGATTATTTGCGGAGGAAGAGCCCCGTCAGCCTTGATGGCCTGATGGACGACGAAGAGCGCGCACCACTCGAACCGGCCGATACCCGTCCCTCCGCATGGGAACTAGTCGCTCAGTCCCAGGAAACCGAACGCATCAATGCCGCATTGGCCAGCATTCCCGCGGAGTGCCGCGAAGCGATCGTCTTGCGCTTCCAGGATGAATTGGCTCTCGAGGAAATGGCCGCGGTGACCGGGGCGCCGCTGGGAACGGTGAAATCGCGCTTGTATCGGGGGCTCAACATGCTGATGAGGCCGCTGAAGGGAACACAGGCATGACGCACAGCACGCATGAACGGGCACAAGAACTCATCGCGCTGGGGGAAACTCTCTTGGCTGCGCAGCAGACCTGGTTGCGAGCTCATCTGCAGGAGTGCGCAAACTGCCGCGACTATGCGGACGCTACTGGCAGGGTGGTTCGCGCGTTGCATTCTCAACCTTTGGCCGCGGATTCCGCTCTCGTGCGAGCAACGCAGATGCGGGTGCGCTCGCGGGCTCTGGAACTGCGGCGCCAGCAGGAACGGCTGTGGGTGGTTTGTGTTTGTTGTGTTGCTGTGACGCTGAGTACTGCCTTTACGACCGTCGTGCTGTGGGGCGGGTTCGCCTGGATGGGCCAGGAGGCGCACCTTTCCGCTCCGGTTTGGCAGATCGGCTTGGCAGTGCTCGGTTGGATGCCAGCAATTGTGACGGCCATCCTTCTCCTGGCTCGGGGCACATATCTGGCGGATCACAATGGTTCGTTTCAAGATTGAATCAGATGGGAACGATCTAGCGGGCTGCGGAAGCAATACGAACGGTATGGGATAAGGGGTCGATATGCCAGTCAAGAACGAAACGTCGACGCGATTCATGGATGAGGTCCGGATTATTTCACCGTGGGTTTATGTGTTAGTGGGCCTCGGTTTCTTAGCGGCGATTGCGGCCGTGGAATACGCCGCTCGTTCCGGCAAACCTCCCTTGCCGTTGGCGGCGCTCACAATCGTCGGAGGAACGTTCGTAGGGTGTTACATCCTGCTGATCGGGTATGTGTACCGTGACGCCGCCCGCCGCGGTATGAGCCCTCTCGCGTGGACGCTGCTGGCGATCTGCGTCCCCAACGCGCTCGGCATCGTGTTGTATTTCGTGCTGCGGAAGCCGCGTATCGCTAGCTGCCCGCAATGTGGAAACGCCCTCCAGCCGGGGTTCAACTTTTGCCCATCCTGCAACTACAAACTGAGCCCGACTTGCCCGCGGTGCCAGCGCGTGGTTGGCGTGAACGATGTCTATTGTCCATACTGTGGAACATCGCTGCGGAATCAGGCGGCCCCGCCTCCTAATCCCTCAACGGAATGAAGATCACTCATTCACTGTTAATAAGGAGTCCGGAATGCGATTGCCCATATTGGTTTTTCACATTTGCGCTGGCATCTCGGCGTTGCTGTCCGGTGCCGTAGCCATGTCTTTCCGCAAGGGATCCCAAGGGCACCGCGTGGCAGGAAATGTATTGTCATATCCATGCTGAGCATGGCCACAGCCGCGGTATACCTGGCATTTATGAAATCCCAAGTGACCAATATGCTGGGCGGCGTTCTAACGTTCTATATGGTGACAACGGCATGGTTGACAGCCAGGCGCAAAGATGGAGACAAGAGCATCTTCGACTGGGTTGCGCTGCTGTTTGCATTGGTCGTCGGGAGCGCCCAGATGACTTTTGCCCTACAAGCCGCCTATAGCCCGACGGGGCTAAAGTATGGATATCCCGCTAGCATGTTCCTTCCCATGGGTTGCGTCGTTTTATTGGCCGCAGCAGGGGACATTCGCATGCTCGCGCGCGGCGGTATTTCTGGCACACCACGAATCGCGCGCCATCTTTGGCGCATGTGCTTTGCCATGTTTATCGCCACAGGTTCCTTCTTCCTGGGACAGCAACAGGTATTCCCCGATTTCATACGCAAAACCAACGTACTTCTTCTTCCCGCCTTCCTGCCACTGGTATTGGTGATCTTCTGGCTGGTCCGAGTTCGTTTCGCAAATGCATATAAGCGAAAGTCGATGCCGCGCGGAGGAGATTCCTACTCCTTACCGACTTAGCCTATGCTCGGATCGGTTTCCACCCGATAGACGTGCCAGGCGCGCAACCTGTGGCGACTTGACTGCTCGAGGGAGACCTAGTGCTGTGGTGTGCAGCAGGTGGCGTGCATGGGAGGAGTAGCGCCGCCTAGCTATCCTTCCGGTACAGCAGCGAACGCATCGCTTCCCTCCGAGCCGCGCTCATTTCACTCAACGATTTTCGTTCGTCGGCGTCCATGTGGCGTTGAGTCTTTGAGTTGGTTGCGTCCTCGTCGGTGCAATCCGGGCAACGGTTGGCGAAGCCGGCTTTGTCCGGCTTCAGTTCGAACTCCTCGCCGCAGACGGAGCAGACCTTGATGGGGAAAGACATCTCGGCTCCATGATACGACGCCCAGAACGGTTCGGGAAGTGGGCTCATCACTCTGGAACAGGTGGTGCCTTGCTCTACCAGCGCGAGTTCTGACGCAACACGCGCCAGGACCAGATGCTGAGTCCAACAGAAAGAATCGTGAAGAGAATGAAGTGAGGATCCTTCGCCAGCTGAAGTCCCTCCAAAGCTACCCGCCAGACGTGAACCAAAGTCATCAAAACGAAAATTACGCCGGTCGTAATCACATAGGCCTTCATAAGGTTTGCTCCTCGTTGCGGGCTTCGAAGAAGACACAATACCACAGCGTTTTGCAGGTCTGCGGGAGTTTTTGCTGAGGAGGGGTGGGTTGTCCGGTTCCTAGAACTTGGCGACTTGTAGATATCGTTTTTCTGCACCGTACTCCGCGGCGCGGGCCTGCACGGTCTGCACTAAGCTTCGAATTTGTTCCCGGCTTTCTTTCGTCATGTCCGCGAAGTCGATAGCCCATCCAACCCCGGGTCGAGCGCGCACGACTTTACCTTTCACCGTCACATTCTGGCCATCCCAGACAGTCAACTGGACAAGCGACCCCATACTCACGAAAGCGCCCGACTCCACGAAGCAGCCGCCGGTGCTGACGTTGACCACCGTACCCATGACGGGAGCCTCGCTTCCCTCCACTTGTAGTTCCGCGGGGAGGCAACACTTCACTCTCGCCGAGCGACGCAACTCCTTCGCTCCAGAGGATTGCTTGTCCCGCTCAGCGTACATCTTGCGATCAGCCTTCTCGAGCAAGCTTTCTGCTTCTGCGGCATCGCCAGGATAGGAAGCATATCCGATGTCGACCGACATGACATCTTCCCCTGTTACTGCGACGCCGACTTGCTGCGCCAACTCGCGCAACTGACGGATGCGCGGCTGCATGGCTTCTTCCGGCATCTCGGGAGCGATGACGACGAACTCATCTCCGCTCATGCGCGCCACGTGGTCGTATTTTCGACTGGTAGCCAGCAATTTCTCGGCGAAAGCCCGCAGCACGCGGTCGCCCTGCTCTTTGCCAAAGCGCTCGTTGATCTGCTTGAAGCCGCGCAAGTCGCAGACCATCACTGTCAGCCGGCTGTTGTCGCGTTCGCACCGCGCTAGTTCGCGATCGAGTTGCAGGAACAGTGACCTCGCATTGGGCAGACCTGTGAGGTAGTCCGTCGTGGAGGATCCCTCGGCATGCTGATACTTGAGCGCATTTTCCACGGCCAGCCCGGTTTTGGAACTAACAGCCAAAAGCACCCGCAGATTCTCTGAAGTGAAAGTCGAAGCCTCCAGCCGGTACAGCGCCAGCACTCCCACCACGCCTTTCAACCCCAACAATGGGGCCGCCAGTGCCGACTGCAGCTTCGTCGTTTTCATCAGGTCGTTGGCGGAACCGGCTTCGACGGCCGGGTTGCCGTTCACAATTACCTTCTGATTTTGCGCCACCCAGCCGCACAGCCCTTCGCCCAGCGGGATCTGCAACGACGCCAGGGATCGAAAGTCTTCGCCATTGACGTACTCAGGAATCAGCTTTTCGCCACGCAAGACGAACACAGCGATGGCGTCGTGCGGGATCAAATGGTTCAGCTTGACCGACAGCACGGACAGAGTCTCGCTCAGGCTGAGGGAGGCTCCCAAATCCCGGCTCAGATCGAAGAGCGCCTGGGCTTCTTGTCGCGCCGAGGAGATCAGGTCCAGAATATCGCGTTCCTGTCGCGTGGCCGCCGGCGCATCCCACACCGCCAAGCCGGCTTCCGGCTCCTGCCCTCGTGTCATGATTTCCGTCGGAACGTTCGGAGCCGGCTCGACCAGCGCCTTGCGCTGGACCATGCCCTCAAGCTCGTTGAATCTGCGGCGCAAGATCGCCACAATGTTGGGATCAAAGGCTTTTCCTGCCTGTTCCTGCAGCTTGGTAACTACGTCGCTCGCCGCCATCCCCCGGCGATACTGCCGATCGGAGGCTAGGGCATCGACATAGTCAACTGCGGACAAGATGCGCGCCCCAATCGGGATTTCGGTACCGCGCAGGCCCTTCGGATATCCCGAGCCATCCCACTTTTCATGGTGCGCGCGCACGATCGGTGCGACAGGGTAGGGAAATCCCACTCGCTCCAGGATTTCGGCGCCGACAGAGGGATGAATCTTAACCTTTTCAAACTCTTCGACGGACAGTTTGCCCGGCTTGGAAATGATGTACTCGGGCACAGCCAGCTTGCCAATGTCGTGCAGGAGGGAAGCAACAGACAGTGCTTGCATCTCCGAGTCATTTAGTTTCAGTTCCTTACCGACTTCTATGCAAAAAACCTTCACGCGCTGCAAATGGTCATGGGTTGTCTGATCCTTGGCTTCGATCGTAAGGGCCAGCGCCTCCACCATGCGCATGTGGACATCGCCCAATTCCTGGGTGTGCTTCCTTTCCGCCTTCAACTGCCGCGTGCGCAGGGAATAGGAGTAAAGCACCAGGAAGAACGCCGGGAGCAGCAGGACCGTCGATCCCCAAGTAAACATAGCTGAATAACTCTCAATGGCTTGTTGGATAAAGTTTAGGGAATTGGTCCCGGATTGAACATGGTGGACCACCCGATCCGATTACGGCCGTCACCTGGAGCCCTCGTTGAATACGCTTCGTATGCCGAAGAGGAGAATCGACTAGCGAACGACCTTATTGATAACAAAGCAGTTAGTGGCGTTAGTCGGCCCCAATGCGCGTCATAAAGAATTTCAATTGGACTTGGCCAAAACCCGCGCCTAAAGTCCTAAGGTGCCGTCCAGCCGTCCTAGGCCGCGAGGTGTACTGCACCAGATGCCGATGTTGCCGGATTCCGTGCAGTCCCTTTCCCGTCCGCCCTTCCGCAACTACCAGTTCGACGCCGCCTATGACGAGATGTTTGAGGCGCCGGGAAAGCCGCGCCCACACTATCAAGCGCTCTTTCGGACGCTCTTAGAGCTGCCTCCCGAAGAACTGCGCAAGAGCCAGCAGGCCGCTGATCTGTCCTTCCTGCATCAGGGAATCACGTTCACCGTGTACGGGAATGAGCAAGGGACGGAGCGGGTTTTTCCTAACGATTTACTGCCTCGCACGATTCCAGCCGAAGAATGGCGCAAAGTAGAGCGCGGACTGACGCAACGGATTACCGCGCTCAACCTGTTTCTCGGCGACATCTATCACCAGGGGAGAATCCTGGCCGACGGGATTGTACCGAAGGAACTTGTCTATAGCTGCCGCCACTACCGGCGTGAAATGCGCGACTTGAGCGTGGCACGCGGGATATACGTCAGCGTCTGCGGGTCGGATCTGGTGCGTTTGCCAGATGGCAGTTTTGCCGTGCTGGAAGACAACCTTCGCGTGCCCAGCGGCGTTTCCTACATGCTGGCCAATCGCAAGGTCCTGAAGCGGGTCTTCCCCACGTTGTTCCAGGACTATGGCGTCAGCCCCATCGACCACTACCCACAGTCGCTGCTATCGACTCTGCGTTCGCTGCTACCGGCAAATTGTTCCTACCGCCACGAACCGACCATCGTTTTGCTCACACCGGGGGTGTTCAACTCAGCATATTTCGAACACACGTTTTTGGCCCAGCAAATGGGCATCGAGCTGGTCGAAGGCCGCGACTTACTCGTTCACAACAACGTCGTCTATATGCGCACCACGGCAGGCCTTCGGCGCGTCGATGTAATTTACCGCCGCGTGGACGACGACTTCCTCGATCCCCTCTGCTTCCGCCGGGATTCCAGTCTGGGCGTGCCCGGACTCTTCAATGCGTATCGTGCCGGAAACGTGACTCTCGCCAACGCCATCGGAACCGGCGTTGCCGACGACAAGGCAATGTATGCGTATGTTCCCGCAATCATTAAGTACTACTTGGGCGAAGACCCGATCCTGGAGAACGTGCAGACATACTTGCTGACCAACGAGAAGCAGCGGAACTACGTTCTCGAACACCTGGACGAATTGGTGGTCAAAGCTGTGGGAGAGTCGGGCGGTTACGGCATGTTGATTGGGCCGCACAGCACAGCCGCCGAAAGGGACGTGTTTCGCCAGCAGATTATCGCGGAACCCCGAAACTATATTGCGCAACCGACGCTGAGCTTGTCCCGCGCCCCGTGTTTTCTCGACGGCGAAGTCCAGGCACGGCACGTGGACCTTCGCCCCTACATTCTTTATGGCGAAAATGTGACCCTGGTTCCCGGCGGGCTGACGCGCGTAGCTCTGCGGCGCGGGTCCCTCGTCGTCAACTCCTCGCAGGGCGGCGGGAGCAAGGACACGTGGGTGCTGCGCGCATGAGGTACCGATGATGAGGAGCACTGGAAACAATACGATGCTCTCCCGCGTCGCGGACAGCCTCTATTGGATGAGCCGCTATCTCGAGCGCGCCGAACATACCGCGCGTTTGATGGACGTCGATCTCCAACTCCAGCTCGACCAGTCCAGCGACACCGGCTCGGATCACTGGAAGCGCCTGGTGAAGGCCGCTCGCGTTCCAATTAAAAATATCGAAGCGATGGAAGGTATGGCGCTGACCCACGCCCTGACCTTCGACCGGGCGAATCCCTCCTCAATCGTCTCATGCGTATCCTCTGCTCGCGAAAATCTCCGACAGGTGCGCGAGCAGTGCAGCTCGGAAATGTGGGAGCAGCTCAACCGGCTCTATCTCCAGATCAACAGCACTACTCCGAATGACGCCTGGATGCGGCACTCCCACGCCTTTTTTCGTGCCGTGCAGGAAGGTGCGCATCTGTTCCAAGGCGTCACCGATTCCACGATGAGCCATGGCGAAGGTTGGCACTACATTCAGCTAGGAAGATACGTTGAGCGCACCGACGCCGTGGCCATGCTGATTGGAAGCCACTTCACGCGCCTGCCGAATCCGTTAGACCACGCCGTCGAAAATGAAGAATATCTGGAATGGGTAGGGCTGCTGAAATCGTGCGCCGCGTTCGAAGCCTACTGCAAAACTTACACCGCCGAACTCCGGCCTTTGCGTGTGGCCGAGTTCTTGTTGCTGAATCCAGAATTCCCGCACGCTGTCCGTTTCTCCGTCGAAATGGTTCATGCCGCATTGCGCGCGATCGCCGATCTCACGGAGAGAAAAGCCGACCAGCCAGTGCGACTATCGGGCCGTCTGCGCGCGGCCCTAAGCTTTAGCCAGATCGACGAAATTCTAGCCGACGGCGCCCTTGCCTACGTGGAAAACATCCGCGCTCAGTGCGCGCAGGCCCATACGGCCATTCATCACATTTATTTCGATTATCCCGTGGAATCGGCCATGCTGGCGTGAGCAGACCGTTCCTTATCAAAAACGAGGCAGAGAGGACTTCCGTGATTTACTCGGTGCGCCACATCACGACCTTTCTCTACGAGCCCGCCGTGCGCGAAAGCGTAATGGAACTCCGCCTCCAGCCGCGAAGTGACGCCCGCCAGCGTTGCCTCAAGTTTCACCTTGACGTCGATCCCGGTGCGAACATCATGGAGTATCGCGACTTCATGGGCAATACCGTCCACCATTTCGACATCGCCGAGAGCCACGGCCAGATCAAAGTCACTTCCCAAGCCCTGGTGGAAGTGGAATTGGAGCCAGCACCGCGCGATGTGGGCACTTGGGCTGACCTCGACGCGATCGTCGGAGCGGAAGACCACTGGGAAATGCTCCTACCCAGCCAGTTTGCCCAGTCCAGCGAGCGCCTGGAAGCGCTGGCGCAGGAACTAAACTGCGTCCGCCGGGACTCTCCCCTGAAGCTCCTGCTCGAGTTAAACCAAGCCATCTACAATACGTTCTCCTATGTCCCCAACAGCACCAAGGTCGATTCTCTGATCGACGAGGCACTGGAAAGCCGTCAAGGCGTCTGCCAGGATTTCGCCCACATCATGATCGCCCTGGCGCGCCAACTCCAAATTCCATGCCGCTATGTAAGCGGTTATCTCTACCGCGGCGAAAGCGCCACCGACCGCTCGGTGGAAGGCGCCTCCCACGCCTGGGTGGAAGCTCTCGTCCCTGAGGCTGGCTGGGTCGCCTTCGATCCCACGAACAATTGCCTGGGAGAAGGCCGCCACATCAAGGTTGCTCTGGGGCGCGACTATGCCGATGTCCCGCCCACACGCGGAGTCTACAAAGGCGGCGCGCAAAGCGAGCTGAGCGTGGCCGTCATCGTTAGTCCAGCGAACGCACCCACCCCTGCCGAAATGGCACCCAGCATGATCCTTCGCTCCCGCCCCATCTTCCGCCCCGCGAACAGCCGTGCGGAGCACGAGCAACAACAGCAACAGTGAACCGATGGAACTCAAGTCCGCGTTCTGAATTGCCGAAGCAACTAAAAACGAATGGCGAATATGAATAATTTCGATTGGACTAGCTGTAAGACCGTACCTAGAGTTGGCAATCATAGTCGCACCCGCAGCGCTCCCGGGAGGAACCTAGCGAATGCTCGTCCCTGACTCCAGCCTCGATGAAGATGAAGATGATGTCAGCGAAGGAAAAAAGGAGAACCCCCAGGCGGTCGACGACAACTACGTACTGACGCGGGAAGAGATCAGCAACCTTGTTCACGAAAGTGGCAAGCCCGCCGAAACACTGATGAACGTGGTGGCGTTGATCGCCGGTCGTTTTCACACCGACGTCTGCTCCGCCTACCTGCTGGAGCCAGATCGAGCCCACCTCGTGCTGGCGGCGACCCTCGGGCTGCGCCCACAATGCATCGGTACGCTCCGCATGGGACTTCACGAAGGTCTGGCCGGGCTGGTGGCCGAACAGGTGCGCCCTGTCGCCGTCGAACAGGCTAAGACCCATCCTCGCTTCAAGTACTTCACCGAGGCTGGCGAGGACGCGTACCAATCGTTCCTGGGAGTGCCACTCATTGATCGCGGAGTTCTACAGGGCGTACTCGTCGTGCAAACCATTGAGCCACGAACCTTCGACCCCGTAGAAATCGAAATGCTAGCCGACGCAGCCGGGCAAGTTGCGCATGTTGTGAGCGAGGCGCGCACGCTCGACCGCTTTATCGCGCCAGCTCAGGAGCGCCTCTGGGCACTGGCCCGGAATCTCTGGTGGAGCTGGGACCCGGATTCTTCCGCCCTGTTTCTGGATTTAAGTCCAGTACGCTGGCGGCACTTGAATCAGAATCCCATCTCGCTCTTGGGTGAGTTTCCTCTGGCGAAGCTGGAAGTTCGCGCCGCCGAGCTCATGCTCCACAGCCGCATTAACTATGCCTACCGTCGCATGAAGGAGTATCTGGATGCCGGCCGTACATGGGGCGCACTGCATGCGGGTATCCTGCGTCCCCGTCCTGTGGCCTATTTCTCAGCGGAGTTCGGGCTGCACGAATCCCTGCCGGTATATTCCGGCGGACTGGGCGTCCTCGCTGGCGACCACATTAAGAGTGCTTCTGATTTAGATATCCCACTCGTAGGAATTGGCCTGTTTTACGGGCAAGGCTATTTCCGGCAGCGCCTCGACCTAGCCGGCTGGCAGCAGGAAGAGTACCTCGAAACCGACGTCAACCAATTGCCCATGGATCCTGCCATCGGCGCCGACGGCAAGCCCGTACTCGTGCAGATCGAGACCCGGGGCGGTTCCATTTTTGCAAAGGTGTGGCGCGTGAAAGTGGGGCGCTGCGACTTGCTCCTGCTCGATTCTGATGTCGAAGGCAATCACCCGGAGGATCGTGAACTGACCTCGCGTTTGTACGGGGGTGACGGGCGTATCCGCATCCGGCAAGAGCTGCTGCTTGGGGTGGGGGGCTATCGCGCGTTGCGAGCCATGGGCGTTACGCCCGGAGTGCTGCACCTGAATGAAGGGCACAGCGGCTTCGCCGTGCTCGAAGCCATCCGCACCCGCATGAAGGAAGAAGGCATTAGCTTCGACCAGGCGGCTCCTCGTGTCGCGCGCGAGGTGGTGTTCACGACCCATACGCCGGTGCCTGCGGGTCACGACCGCTTTGATGGCGAGTTGATCGAGGAACACCTCGGCCCCCTCCGCGAACAACTCGGAATTTCCGGCGATACATTGATGGGCTTGGGCCGCGAACAAGGCAGCAGCCAGTTCTGCCTGACTGTTCTTGGATTGAAACTATCGCGCCGCGCCAACGCCGTTTCCGCTCTCCACGGCGAGGTCTCCCGCGCCATGTGGACCGGCCTCTATCCCGGCAAGCCCGAAGACGATGTTCCCATCGGCCATATCACTAACGGTGTCCACGTGCCTTCCTGGTTGGCACCTCAGATGTTTCGTCTGTACGACCGACACCTCGGCAAAGGCTGGCACGAGCACAGCAGCGAGGCTTCGATCTGGGAAGGCATTGAAGACGTTGACGACGGCGAACTCTGGGAGACGCACCTCAACCTCAAGTCCCGCCTCCTCCAGTTTGTGCGGCGTCGTTTGGTAGAACAGGCCGAACACCGCGGCGAACCCCAAGCAGTTCTCCAACACCTGGAGCGAATTCTCTCTCCCGATGCCCTGACGATCGGCTTCGCCCGGCGCTTCGCCACTTACAAGCGAGCCGGCTTGATCCTGGCCGATATCGAGAGCCTGGCTTCGATGGTGACCAACCCCAAGCGCCCCGTGCAGTTCGTGTTCGCCGGAAAGGCCCATCCGCATGACGAACCCGGCAAGCGCATGCTACAACAGATCGCCAAACTCATGCGTAACTCCCGTTTTGCCGACAATTTTGTGTTCGTCGAAGACTACGACATCAACGTCGGACGCCATCTAGTGCAGGGTGTGGACGTGTGGCTTAACAATCCGCGCCGCCCCCTCGAGGCCTCGGGAACCAGCGGCCAGAAGGTCGTCCTCAACGGCGGCCTGAACCTATCAGTCCTCGATGGCTGGTGGGCCGAGGCTTATGATGGCCAGAATGGTTTCGCCATCGGAATGGGGCGCACCCACTCCAACATGACGGTCCACGATGCCCAGGACGCGGAAGCCCTCCAGCGCACCCTCCGCGATGAAGTGATCCCGCTCTACTACCAGCGCGACAACGACGGTCTGCCCCGAGGCTGGATCAAGCGCATGAAGCGCACCATCCGCACCCTGGGCTGGCGTTTCAACGCCGACCGCATGGTAATGGACTACACGACGAAGTGTTACGTCCCCGCCGCAGGCGGCACATCCAGCGACATGCACAGGTCGTAAGTGGCCGGTGTAGTCGCGGGCGCCCCGCCCGCGCAGTCTTGTTCTTGCTTTTGATCCTGCCGGAAGTCCGCTCAACCCGCGCGGGCGGCGCCCTCGCACCATCACTTACGACTTCGCCTTCTTCTTCCGCAGAGCAGCCCTCTTCTTCTTAGCCAACTCCCGCTTCCGCAACAGCTTCTTCCGCCGCGCCATTTCCTCGTCCGAGTACATAGTTCCGCGGCAATTCTTCGCCTTGCAATGGCAAATGGATTCATCGTCCAACTCGCCATCATAGAGGTTGTAGTCGTAAGTCAGCTCCTCGCCAGCTTTGATGTTCCGCAGAGCAAAAATGTAAACCCGCCCGCCAATCTCATCCGGTTCGCAATTAGGAGAACAAGAGTGGTTGATAAACGCCGCCGTGCCCTCGCCGTCGATGACATGCTTTTCGTCGTCCAAACCAAATAGGTAAGTACGGACGGCATTCTTATACTTTCTGTTGGCCTCGGCCACCGTCAGCCGCGGCCCCATGTATTCGATAATCTGCGTGCCCTTTTTAATGGGCGCATTGGTGTAACAACCGGCGTTGTGAATTTTCGAGCGGCGGACGGCGAGGCTCATATGCGGATCGGGTAACCTGGGTTGGATTTGGTGAGACTTCGTTGAGGGAATTTCCTGGTCGGAAAGGCTGACCGGCTCAGCCTCGCTCGAACGCGTGCTTCTGGTCCAACGCCTGCAGCGCAGACTCTTGCGCTGCTTCAAAAGCATCGGCGTGCTCCAGCATCCCTTCGAGCGCTGTCGCTGAATCGCCCTCGATCTTCATCACCCCGCGAGCCCCCATCTGCTGCGCCAACGCCAGCAGCTTCTCCGGAGTCGTTCCCAGGTACTGAGCGTCCACAGGATCAGCGATCAAGGCGGCGGAACTGCTGACTTTCCCCTGCCAATAGACTTTACGCAGCAAGAACTCGCAGATCTGCTCGTCACTGGCCGGATGAAACGACCAGCGATCGCGCTTGAAATCATAGTGGCGGCTGGAGAAGGGAAGCGGAATCAATTTCGCGGATTTCAAGAACTCAATCTGAAAGCGGTCAATCTCTTTGCGCAACGCATTGAGCGTTGGTGACTCCGCATCCTTCGGTTCCAGCGACGGCAGGACGCCTCGCACGGTCTGCGAAACGTTGACCGCGACCTTCGCGTGCAAATCTTTACCCACTGGACGAATCTCCGAATGCAGCGTCCAGAAATCCGCGCCGGAAGTTGACGGATGATACGGCCAATCCAACCGAATCAACAGCGCTAAACCAGAAATCGTGACGTAAACCTTCTGCCCGCTACCATTCGTACTCATCTGCAAGCGATTCCTTCAGGGGGATTTCGAATCTCTATGATCTTTCTAGCTTGGATCCTCTACATTATTGAACTACACAACGCCCGCGCGCGCCTCAAAAAACTCTTCCACACTGCCCAGAATCTCCGGTCCATTTCGTGCCTCATAAATTGCCTTCCGCAGCGCCGCTCCGCCGGGAACGCCGTGGGTGAACCACGACGCAAATTGCTTCATCTTACCTTCCATACCCGGCAATTCTTCTTCAATCAGCATCTGAAAGTAAGTCCGGATCATAATGTAGCGGTCCGCCTCCACAGGTTCGGTATAAGTCCCAGTCTCCGTGAACTGCGCAATTTGCCGAAAGATCCACGGATTCGCCGGAGCCATACGCCCAATCATGACGGCATCGCACCCGGTCTGCGCCACCATCGCGCCCGCATCTTCCGGGGAGCGAATGTCGCCATTGCCAATCACCTTGATCTTAACGGCATCCTTCACCGCCGCAATCCACTCCCAGCGCGCGTTTCCGCTGTAGCCCTGTTCCCGCGTCCGCGCATGCAGCGCCACCGCGCAAAGTCCGCACTGCTCGGCCAGTTTCGCCAGTTCCACGCAGACAATCTCGTCGTCACTCCAACCCGCCCGAAACTTCACGGTAAACGGAATCTTCACCGCTGAGCGCACGGTCTCGAAAATCTTCCCAATCAACGGCAAGTCGCGCAGTAGCCCCGATCCGCCATTGCACTTCACAACCTTCTTCGCCGGGCATCCCAGATTCAAGTCCACCAGATCGAACCCAAGATCCTCTACGAGCTTCGCCGCCTCACCCAGCACCGCCGGATTGCTTCCAAATAACTGCGCCGAAATCGGATGCTCATCTTCATAGAAGTGGAGATACCGTCCGCGAGCCTTCAAATCCCGCAGCACGCCATCCGCCGAGGTGAACTCGGTCATGATCAACCCGCACCCACCCAGATTGCGGATAAATCTCCGGAACACCGTATCGGTCACGCCAGCCATCGGCGCCAGCACGGTCGCCGGACGAATGACAACCCCGCCCAAATCCAACGATGGAGGCACGGGCGTTCCCGCCCGTGCAAAGGCGTCCGTCGCGGACCAACCGGCCGTCGACCCGTCCGAATTGTCCCAGTATTTCCGCATGCAGCACTAATTCTACCGCCCACAAACAAAACCCCCGGTTTCCCCGGGGGTTCGTGAACTCTCTCAAGCCCAAAGGCCAGAAACGCTACTTCTTCACCGCTTCGCCCGCCTTGCCATACTTGCGACGGAAGCGCTCCACGCGGCCCGCCGTATCCATCAGTTTCTGCTTGCCCGTGAAAAACGGATGGCACGCCGCACAAATTTCCACCGAGATATCGCTCTTTTGCGTCGACCGTGTCACAAACTGGTTGCCGCAGGCGCAATGCACGCGCCTTTCGCTATACACCGGATGAATCGCTGCCTTCATAATGCTTCCCAACCCTTCTCTAGAATCCCTCTATTTTAACGGAATTCCACAGCCACGGCAAACCTGACCGGCTGTAGGCGCCCAAGCTCTCTCTAGGCGCATTGACTTAGACTCACGAATGGAGGAAAGGATTCCTCCCGAAGTTTCTAGGTCACTTAGAGCGTCCTCTTGCTCTTGACTACTTGGCTTTCGCCGACTCCGCCGCCTTCTTCGCCTTCACCGCATCCTCCGTCCATGGAGGCACGATCCCATTCACTCGCCCATCGGTGATCGCCTGCCCCAGGTGCTCCGCCGCATGCCGCACCACAAAGAGCAGCACCCCGCGCTCGGTATTCTTCCCGCCGAACCAATCCAGACTCTTCTCCAAATCCGCATCAGGCATGGCAGTGATCGCCTTGCGGGCATGTGCAAAGGACTCCTTCAGCACCGCTATCACCTTGGCCTTGTCAGTCGTCGACTTCTCGAGGCTCTTGATGTCAAGCCCCGCCGGCGCCGCCGCCCCCACCATTTGATAAATGTTGTAATTTGCCGCCGCCACGTGCAAAAACACCTCGGCAATCGACCGCACCTCCGCTGCCGGACGCCACGTGTACTTCTCCGCAGGAATGGCTCCGGCCAGGTGTACAAACTTGTCCTCCTGAATCATCACCTCGGCCAGCACTTCGGATCGAAAGCCTGTCACTCCGGGAGTTCCGTCCTTGTAAGGGTTCACTTGAGCGGACAGTGGCAATGCCGCGAATGCCACGAACAGGCATAGAAGGGAAGTCGCACGTTTCATCGAGAATCTCCTGAATAAGCTGGCTGCAACTTCATTCCTACCAAACTCAAGTGGGCCCAACAACGCCGCTCGTCCCGCCAAACCGTGTTTTGGCTGCAAAGAAAAAGGAGAGCCGACGCCACCTTCGACCCCTGCAGGCCGGGTGCTACTTTTCCGCGCGCTCCATCATCAGTGTCACGATTCGTCCGACCAGAACCAAAGTCGCGCTGCAAAATAAACCCTTTGCCACAAAATACGTCGATATGCTTCCCGCCAATATTCCCTCGGGCTTAAACTTTCCATCGTCGTGTGTCGCCGCCCACAGACATAGCGCCAGCACGAGGGCGGCCACAAGCGGATTCACAATTCTGAGGTAAGTCTTCATGTTTTCCCCCCGCGGAACGTTATCACGAACACGCAAACAAAAAAAGGCAGAGCCGAAGCTCTGCCACTCTACCGCTAGTCCCCGGGGCCGTTACTTCTTGTTGATGGCCTTCTTCAAATCCGCTCCCGGCGTGAACCGCGCCACCTTGCGCGCGGCAATCTTGATGGTTGCACCCGTTTGCGGGTTGCGTCCGTTGCGTGCCTTGCGCGCCGCAACGCCGAATGTTCCAAATCCAATCAACGCCACCCGGTCGCCCTTTTTCAGCGCGTGAGTGATGCTCTCCACCGTCGTATCAATCGCCGACGCGGCCTGAGTCTTAGTGAGCCCGCATCCTGCTGCTATCTTGTCTACTAAATCGCCTTTGTTCATCAGTCTCTCTCCTCCGAGGAAGTAGTGGCGCTGGCACCGTTGTACGAACGGCCCAAAGCCCTTGATAGGAGCCATTCTCGCCCCGATCCCCGGAATGTCAACTGTGAAAATCCGCGCCAAATAGCCCTTTCAGGCTATGTACCTTCACGAAGCCCAACAAACATGCGCCTTTCACGCAATGCCCAGTACACGCTTAGTTACGCCACACGTTCGTGCTTCACCGCTACGCTCAAGTGGTGCCAAGGCTTGTGTGGCGCGGGCGCCCCCGCCCGCGAACCAGTGCCCTACGCCGCAAACTCGCGTCCTCACCAATCCGACTCCCTCGTAGGGACAAGCGCCCTCGCCTGTCGAGCGAGCGATGCTCCATAAGTGCCACGCTTCCCACAGCTTTTCCCACTCCTCCACAGCTTCTGCACAACCGGATCCCACCCGCCCCTTGCGTTCCCGCGGCTTCACGTAGCAGAGTGGAAAGAGAAGATGAAAAAGAGACCATGAATCTGACGTTAGCCAACTCCCCGCGCCCCGACGCCTGCCCGCTCTGTGACGGCACCGGCTGGAAGCCCACCACCGAAGGAAACATCCGCCGCGTAACCCGTTGCGACTGCCGCCTCCACGCCCGTTCGCAATCTCTGCTAGCCGCCGCCCGCATTCCCAAACGCTACGAGCACTGCGAACTCACCAACTTCGAGTTCGACGGCCCGCATCGCTCGCTAGCCCCTGCCCGCATGGCCGCCTGCAAGTTTGCCGAAGAATATCCACTCGATGCCACAGGTCTTCTCCTCATCGGCTCCATCGGCGTCGGTAAAACCCATCTCGCCGTGGGCATGATCAAGGAACTCATCCAAAGCAAAGGCATCCCGTGCCTCTTTACCGACTACCGCGAGCTACTCAAACAAATCCAGAATTCCTACAACGCCTCAGTCCAAGCCACCGAACTAGACGTACTTCGTCCAATATTTGAAACAGAAGTCCTCGTCCTCGACGAGTTAGGCGCCGTCAAACCGACAGAGTGGGTCTGGGACACGGTGTCCCTCATCCTCAATACCCGCTACAACCAGAACCGCACCACCATCATCACGACGAACTTCCCCAACGAACCCGCCCACACCGCGGAAGCCGCCAACACCGAATTCACCCGCGCCCGTCGCGCCACGGCCGGAGAAACTCTAGGCGACCGCATCGGAGAGCGCATGCGCTCCCGCCTCCACGAAATGTGCCGCGTCGTAGAACTTCGCGGATCCGACTTCCGCCAAACCATGAAGAGCGCCAGCTTTCGCTAGTAACAAACAATTCTGAAACGAGAACCCCATTGGTTGGTCGTTCACCGCGAAACGAAAACCTCGCTTCTCCTGGGTCGATGTTGCACGACCCGTTTGGGAAAGCGGGCCTTAGGTCTCTCCCAAAATGGTCGGGAACCGATCCATCGAGGCTCCATGCCGCGCCAACAGTAGCAAATCTCTTTAAGTGGACAAGTCAACTTTGCTAGAATCAACGGGTAGTTACTTACGAAGGGGACGACATGTCAAATTTGCAAGAGATACAAGATGAGTTACAAAGCAAGCGCAAGGAGTTACAGCACGAACTGAACCGCATTGACGCTGCGATTTCCGCCCTCAGCGGATTGAGTCGCCAAAGCGCAACCGCAAGTTCCAACGGCGCTGGCCATACCGGCCGGCGGATTCTTTCCATCGGCGCCCGTCGTCGCATTGCCGCAGCACAACGTGCCCGTTGGGCCAAGGTTCGCGCCCAAAAGAAAGGTTCCGTAGTTGCCGGTCCCAAGAAGCACCGCGTCATGTCTCTCGATGCTCGTCGCCGCATCGCCGCCGCCCAACGCGCCCGCTGGGCCAAAGTCCGCGCCCAAAAGAAGGCTGCTTAGTCCAAGCTTTCTGCCATAGGATCGCCTGCCCAGGAAGCAGTCGGGCAGGCATTTCTACGCCTTGAGTATTGTATGGCGCGGATACTCCTGTCTGCGAGGTCCAGAAACAAACTTACTTACTCCGTCTTGAGATACATTTCGACCTGCTTCACGCAAGCCGCCAATTGCAGTGTAGTTCTCACCACTAGCTTCCGCCGCCGAATCGTTTGAAAGCCAGCCTTGACCCTCCGATACAGCCCTGCATCCCGGTTTGCCGCTACATGCTCGTCGTCCGCCAGCAGCCGCTCAAGTGCCACGCCCTCAGGGCAAACACACTCCACAATCCGCCAGGAAGCTCCAATGCGCTTAGCGAATTCCACCACCGCATCGACCTGATACTTCTGACTAAACGGCCTCCCATCGAGGAAGATGATTCGGCCAGGCTGAACCCGCAGCACAGACTCCGCTTCCCCCAGCATTAGCTCCACAACAGAGTCATCCTGCTTAGTGGAGTACTCAATCCCCCCCGCGGGAAACACGCGAGCCCGAACCAAATCCTTATCGAGCACAAGCCCGCCAAGGCGCTTAGCCACCGCCTGAGCTAAGGTACTCTTACCCGAGCCCGGCAACCCAGCCATCATCACAATCATAGGAAGCTAGTGTGGGTACGATACGCGTAGTCGCGGGCGCCCCCGCCCGCGCCGACTTGCTTTTTGTTCTCCCTCCGCTCAGCCCGTGACCCGGGGTGCCCCGTCCTTGTTGCGTTGTTCAGCGACAGGGCGGGGCTTGAGCACATCACCTTACGCCACAGCCTTCTCGCTCTGCCGAGTCACAGCAAAGCTCAACCCAGCCTCGCCCGCATCCACCAGTACACGATCCCCGTGCAAAACCTCGCCATCGAGGATCTTCATCGCCAGCGGATCCTGGATCAGCTTCTGAATCGCCCGCTTCATAGGCCTCGCCCCATAATTCGGATCGTAACCCTCGCGGAACAACACCTCCTTCGCCGCTTGCGTCAGCTCAATCGTGATCTTCCGGTCAGCCAATAACTTCTGCACGTCCGCCAACCGCAAATCCACAATCTTCACCAACTGAGCCTGCCCGAGAGGATTGAAAATCAAAACATCATCCACGCGGTTCAGGAACTCCGGCTTAAAGTGCTGCCGCACTTGCTGCAAAATCGCCCGATGCGCACTCGCTAGCTCCCCCGCGCGACCTTCGTCGCCAAGAGACTTCTTCGAGTCCCCGTTCTTCCCGTTGCCGATAAACCCAATCGGCGGATTGAAGTTCTGCAAATGTTCGGACCCAATGTTCGACGTCATGATGATGACCACGTTCTTGAAGTCCACAGTCCGCCCCTTTCCGTCCGTCAATCGCCCGTCGTCCATCACCTGCAAAAGGATGTTGAATGCATCCGGATGTGCCTTCTCGATTTCGTCGAGCAGCAGCACGGCATAAGGCCGCCGCCGAACCTGCTCAGTAAGCTGCCCGCCTTCGTCATAGCCAACATATCCCGGAGGCGCGCCAATCAGCTTAGCTACAGCATGCCGCTCCATGTACTCGGACATGTCAATACGCAACATCGCCTTCTCGTCGTCGAACAGGTACTCGGCTAAGGCGCGAGCTAGCTCCGTCTTGCCCACGCCAGTCGGCCCCAAGAAGAGAAACGACCCGATGGGACGTTTCGGATCACTCAAACCAGCCCGCGAACGCCGGATGGCATTGGCCACGTGTACAACCGCCTCGTCCTGTCCGATCACGCGCTGCTCGATGCGTTCTTCCATCTGCACCAGCTTCTTCATCTCGCCTTCCAGCATTTTCGTAACCGGAATGCCAGTCCATCGCGACACGATATGCGCCACGTCTTCCTCGTCGACCTGTTCTTTGAGTAGCTTGGTCGAACGCCCGCCTTCGGCGGCGGCTTTCTCGGTCAAAGCCTGCAACTCTTCCTCAGTCTGGCGCAACAGCCCATATCGAATCTCGGCGACGCGCGAGAGATTCCCCTTGCGCTCTTCCGTCAACTCTTCTTGTTTCAGCTGCTCAATCCTCTCCTTCAACTCCCTCGCCCGCGCGATTCCTTCTTTCTCCTGCTTCCAATGCGCTTTCAGCGCGTTCGCCTTCTCGCGCACTTCCGCTAGCTCCTTTTCAATCACCTCAAGCCGCTCAATCGACCCGCGGTCGTCTTCCTTCTTCAAAGCCTGGCGTTCGATCTCAAGATGAGTAGCCTTGCGCTCGAGCTGATCGATCTCCGTCGGCAGGGAATCAATCTGAATCCGCAAAGACGCCCCCGCCTCGTCAATCAAGTCAATCGCCTTATCCGGAAGAAACCGGTCAGAAATATACCGGTGCGCCAAAGTAGCCGCCGCCACAATCGCAGAGTCCTTAATACGAATGCCATGGTGCACCTCGTACCGCTCCTTCAACCCGCGCAGAATCGCAATCGTATCCTCCACATTCGGCTCACCCACGTACACGATTTGGAACCGACGTTCCAGCGCCGTATCCTTCTCGATGTACTTGCGATATTCGTTCAAGGTAGTAGCACCAATCGCGCGCAGCTCTCCCCGCGCCAGAGCCGGTTTCAGCATGTTAGAGGCATCAATCGCCCCCTCCGAAGCCCCAGCTCCGACAATGGTGTGCAATTCGTCGATGAAGAGAACGATCTTGCCTTCCGCGGCCTCGATCTCTTTCAACACAGCCTTCAGCCGGTCCTCAAACTCCCCACGAAACTTCGCCCCGGCCAACATCCCACCCAGGTCGAGAGACACCACGCGCTTGTTTCGCAGCACTTCGGGCACGTCGCCGGAAACAATGCGCTGTGCCAACCCTTCGACAATCGCCGTCTTACCCACGCCCGGCTCGCCGATTAGCACCGGGTTGTTCTTCGTGCGCCGCGATAGCACCTGCACCACGCGCCGAATCTCCTCATCGCGCCCAATCACTGGATCCAGTTTGCCCTTACGCGCCAGTTCCGTGAGATCCCGCGAATATCGCTCTAGCGCCTGGAACTTTGCTTCTGGATTCGGATCCGTAACCCGCTGTGTCCCGCGCACCGTCGCCAGCGCCTTCAGAATTGCTTCGTGCGTGGCCCCAAAGCCAGCCAGAATCTTCTGCGCGGCATCGTTCTTAATCCGCGTAGTTGCCAGCAACAGGTGTTCAGTTGAAACGTACTCGTCCTTGAAGGCGTCAGCCTCCTGGAACGCCTGCTCAAACATCTTCTGCGCTGCCTGCGAAAGCTGCGCCTGCTGCACCCCACCGCCCGATACCTTCGGCAGCCGGTCAATCTCTTTCTGCGCCTCCGCCGCTACCTGCTCCGCGGCAATTCCAATCTTCTCCAGCACAGGCGGAACAATCCCGTCCGCGTCCTGCACCATCGACGCCAGCAGGTGCACCGGAAACACTTCCGGGCTGCCATTCTCCGAGGCGGACTCCACCCCCTTCTGCACCGCTTCCTGCGCCTTCAACGTAAATTTGTCCCAACGGATCGCCATAGATCTCCATTCCAGCCTCGGTCGCCCGACGCCCTGACGAACTCTTTCTCACCGATTAAACGGACTGCCAGAAAAAATACAGCGGGAAGCGACGAGTGCCGCCTTCCCGCTGCTGGTGCCGATCACGTGCCCGACTTACCCATTCTGCGTGGTGTTTCCGCTCTCGCCTTCCGCGTTGCCCACGTTGATCTTGATCTGTCTAGGCTTCGCATCGGCCTTCTTCACCAGTCGGATCTTCAGCACACCCTTGTCGTACACTGCCGTGATCGCTTCGCTATCAACCGTCTGCGGAAGGATAAACGCCCGCCCGAAGCGTCCATAGCGCCGTTCCACCCGGCGATAGTTATTCGTCTTCTCTTCACTCTCGAACTTCCGCTCGCCGGAAATGCTCAAGGTACTGTTCTCCAGCTTGATGTCAATATCCTTCTCATCAATTCCCGCGACATCCAGTTTCAGCGTGTAACTCTGTTCGTCCTCATAAATATCCACAGCCGGCGAGAACCACTTCGGCGACTGCTCCTGTCCGGCAGCTTCTTGCTGCGCAGAGTGGTGCAGGCGGCGCTGAAAATGCGCCAACCCCCGGTAAGGCTCACATCGGTATTGGTACGTCATGGCTCGGTCTTCTCCTTGAAGGTTCAATCTGAAAACATTCAAAATCTGCTCCGCCTGAGGGCGACTCAACGCATTGGATTCACACCACCATGAAAAGAATCATAAAATATGAGTGAGATGCAGTCAAGCATGGTAAGTTGCTATTTATCAATATTTTACAAGAGAGCTTGAATCAAACGGCCTGCAGGATCATCGCCTTGAGATAGGCGGTTTCAGGGACGGCAGGGAGGATGGGGTGATCCTTTGCCTGCACCCGTTTTTCCAGCAGCCGCACTGTCCGCTTGGCGTCCAGAGAAGCCGCGACGACGATCTCCAGCAGCTCCTGCTCACTGACATGGTATGAGCAGGAGCAGGTGACCAAAACCCCGCCAGGCCGCAGCATCTTCAGCGCTCGCAGGTTGAGTTCCTTGTATCCTCGGGCGGCCGCTTCCAGGTCACGCTTGGTCTTAGCGAACGCCGGAGGATCCAACACGACGGTGTCGTACTGCCGCCCCGCGGATGCATAGTCCTTCAGCAGATCGAAGGCGTTGGCCTCCATCCATTCGATCTCTGTCCCATTGAGCTTGGCGTTCTCCTCGGCCACTTCGAGCGCGGGAAGGGAACTGTCCACGCCCGTCACCGAGGTGCATTTCGGCGCCAGATGCAAAGCGAAACCACCTTGATAGCAGAAAACGTCAAGCGCCTCGCCGTGAGCATACTGCGCCGCCGCAGCGTAGTTCTCGCGCTGGTCAAGAAACGCCCCAGTCTTCTGCCCGTGCAGCCCGTCAAAATGGAATTTCACCCCGTTCATGGTGAAGACACCCTTGGTTGCACTGCTGGCACCGGTCATAAGCCCGGATTCCCGGGCCGGCAGCTGCTCCAACTCCCGCACCCGCGCCTCCACCCGCTCGACCATCGCTACAGGCTGCAATTCCTCTTGCAACCTGTCGAGCACGACGGCGCGGATCCCGGGAGCATCCATGGCCTGAGTGAGGAATTGCACGGACAACATCTGGTCGTAGCGATCGACAATCAACCCCGGCAGAAAATCCGCCTCGCTGAAGATGACGCGATAAGCGTCGGTATCCCTAACCACAAGCTTGCGATGGGCCACGGCAGCGGAGACTCTCTGTCGCAGCAACCCCGGCAGATCACCCAACCCAATCGCCCCAGACGCCAGCATCCGAATCGCGATCTGCGACGAACTGCTGTAAAACGCAGTCCCCAGCACCTTCCCGCGATGATCCGCCACGCGCACCAAAGCCCCGGCCGCAATATCACTCCCAGTTTCCAAATCTGACCGGTAAACCCAAACGTGCCCCTCGTGCAGCCGTCCCGCGCCTCGCGCGGAAACCCGCACCCCCGGCAATTCTTGATCTCCACTCACCTTTGGCATGCTGTTATCTTAGCTGCACCAAAAATCTCGCAGGACCCGCGCCACACAACCCTAAGGCAATGCAAAAGCCAGCACATAGTCTCCCTGCTTCGTCCCCAGCTTGCCATGACCTCCGGCTGCGATCACCAAGTATTGCTTCCCATTTAACGTGTAAGTCATGGGAGTCGCCTGCCCCCCAGCGGGTAGAGCGTACTGCCACAGTTCCTTCCCCGTTTCAATATCAAAAGCCCGCAGAAACAGATCCATCGCCGCAGAAGTAAAAACCAACCCTCCGGCCGTGACCATCGGCCCACCGAGGTTAATAGACCCAGTTTGCTGCCCTGGAATCATCGTTCCCAGCGGAACATCCCAAAGTTTCTTCCCGGTATAAAGATCGATAGCCTCGGTAGTCCCCCAAGGCGGCGTGTTGCATGGCGTCTTACTCGGGGAAAACAGAAAGCTGCGATACAGCCCATAGGGCGCGCCTTTCTGTTCGCCAAACTCCCCGAAGATGCGGTTGTCCTGATCTTTCCCGGTTTCGGCGTCGTACTTATCCCGCGGAATCAGCTTGACCGAGGCGATCAGGCGATTCGTGTTCGCCACCATCACATGCCGCAACGGATCGTAAGCCGCGCTCCCCCAATTCACCCCGCCGACATTGCCAGGAAACACAGCGGTCCCTTGCAAGCTGGGCGGTGTAAACATGCCTTCCGCGCGCAGAGACTTAATCTTGTCCTGGCACCACTTCAAGTCCTCAGGAGTCGGCCCCCAGGCATCGCTCGCGGAAACGCCCTCTGGGACGAGAGAGATCGTAGAAAAGGGCTGCGTGGGTGAAGCATCCTCGCCAGGAATATCCGACTTCGGAACAGCGCGCTCTTCGACCGGCAGCAAAGGAGCCCCAGTAAGCCGGTTGAGCACGAAAACATGCCCAATCTTCGTGTTAACCACAACCGCGGGCGTCCCATCCTTCCAGGGGAACAACGTAGGCTGCGGTGCCACATCGTAGTCCCACAGATCGTGATGCACCACCTGAAAGCCCCAAACAAGTTCCCCCGTCGAAGCCCGCAGCGCCACCACCGAGTTGGCCCACTTATTATTGCCCTTGCGAATCCCGCCGTAGTAATCGGGCGCGGCGCTTCCCGTAGGAATGAAAACCAGGTCGTGCTCAGGATCAACGGACAGCGTAGACCACGCGTTGGAAGCACCGGTGCGCGGAGTAGTCTTGTCCGCCCACGGCGTCGGGTTCCAGATCCACCGCAGCTTCCCGCTCCGCACATCGTAAGCGCGCACAATCCCGCGCTCGGTATCGACCTTCCAGTTGTCCGCCACAGAAGACCCGACAACCACCAGATCGCCAGAAATAGCAGGCGCGGAAGTAACCTCATACCCGCCCGACCATTGCTTCGCCAGGTCCACGCCCTGGGTAAGATCCACCATCCCCTTTGAACCGAAATCAAGACAAGGCTTCCCAGTGCCTCCATCGAGCGCAATCAACCGTCCATCCAGCGTCCCAAGAAAAATACGCAGCCGACAGGCTTGCCCAGCCTTCGCCTTCGGCTCCACCCACGCAGAAACGCCCCTCGACGTCACTTCCGACCGATTCTTCGATAAGTCCACCTGAGCGTCGTACTCCCAAGCCTTGGCCCCAGTCTGCGGATCCAGCGCGAGCACGTGGTTATAAGGAGTGCTGAGAAAGAGCCTGTTCTCAATCAGAATCGGCGTAGCTTCAAAAGCCGCCTTCCGCACTAGCTCAGTCTTCTCGTCCATCGCCCCGGTGCGGTAAGTCCAAGCCAAATGCAGCTGGTTAACATTCGCACGGTCAATTTGATGGGCCGAGGAATAGCGCATCCCGCCGGGATCACTGCCGTAGCTGGGCCATCCGGTGTCCGCCGATTGCGCGAGCAGGGAAGCGTCAAACAGCACGCAAGAAAGGAGAACCGCTATCGAAATGAAACGCAGAGCAAGATTCCTGGCAGGCATGGTACGGCTAATTTACCAGACCGTTCAGCCGGGAGCGGCCCGAAGTCTGTGTAGTCGCGAGCGCCCCCGCCCACGGGGTCTTGCCTTCGTTTTAGGAAAGGAGGTTTCTAGGAATGCACTTCTTGACTGACAACTTCCGCTACCGGAGCAGGCTTGCCTGCCCGAGCCTCACGCAGCGCCAGCGCCAAATCCCGCTGCAAAGCATCCAGCACAATCATCGGCAGCTCGTTGCCATACTCATCCAGCTCGGCTAGCTTCCATGTCCCGTTCAGCCGCAGCGCCTCGCCAAGATCCTCAGCAAAAGCTTCTCTGTACCCACAAGAGCGAGTCTCGTTCGGCTGTGGTGAGCGCCCAGTATGCGTGTCATAAATTCTTCGCTGAGACTTACCGAAAACGCCCTCGGCATTCGCGTCAGAGTTAATGAAGCAAAGAAAAACCTCATCATGCCCGCCGTAAGCCTCACGGTAATACCAAGCCTGCGCAGCGTCGACTTTCGGTCGAGCCCGCTTCTTAGGCGCTAAGCTAGCCAGCTCCTCTGCCGTTTTCTCCACCACGCGGAAGTAGAGAATTCGAGAACACGACTCGCAGGCAATGAGCTTCTGCCCAGCACGCACTTCGGCAAAAACCTGGGGCCGCAAAGTCATCTGGCAAGTCAGGCACTTGCTGTCCCGCGCCTCGGAGAGCCCAGTCTTGCGCGCCTTAGCAATGCGCTCATAATGTGCCAGCCACTCCGACGGGACGCCCTCGCGCAAACCACCCCGTTTCACATTCCATTCCGCCAGCAGCTTCTCGTCCTCAGCCGTCTTATCGTGCGCAAGCTTCTTTTCTTTTTCAATCTCAGCGGTTTCAGCCTTAAGTTCGGCCTCCGCGGCCTTCACCTGCGCAGCCCTGGCGTCGGCATCGACCATAGTTTCCAGAATCTTATCGTCGTTGGCTTGGATTTCCTGTTGGGCGAAATCGATTTCGTGCTGGAGGGCTTTGTACTGCTCGTTCGTTTTTACGGCGAGCATTTGATCGCGATACTTGGAGATTTTCAGCTGTAAATCGAGGTTGGCGGCGTCGAACTTCTTCTTGGCGGCTTCGTCAGCTTTGACGGCGGCCCGGGCGGCTTCGAGCTGAGCCTTGGTGCCCGCCAGTTTCGCCTCGATCGCGGCCACGCGTTTGGGCAGCGCGGC
>Ga0137409_10001016_pt1 | contig 30345 bp, 22 predicted proteins | sample CZODoug1_16funga_FD_122059 | JGI IMG/M metagenome (GOLD analysis project Ga0137409, IMG submission 122059) | Vadose zone soil fungal communities from Angelo Coast Range Reserve, California, USA - CZODoug1_16fungal (Hybrid Assembly) | ecosystem: Environmental > Terrestrial > Soil > Vadose zone...
TCCGTCCCGGGCCGGGCGGTCGAGGTCGAGTTCGAGCTCAAGGGCGGCCGTCTGCGCGCCGAGATCAAGATCTTCGGGGCCGACGGGCTCCGCGAGATCAAGGCGGACGGCGCCACGGGAGAGATCCTGCCGGCGGGACGAAAGGACTGAGCCGCGTCCCCGAGCGTGAAATTCGGCCCAGTGGGATAGGAAGGGTTTTGAAAGGACTAAGGAGGAAGGATCATGCTGAAAAGCGCAGTGGTGCTGGTGGGAATGGCGCTGGCGTGCCTGACGACGCCGACGCCGACGAAGCCCGAGCGGCTTCTGAAGGAATCGAAGATCTCCCTGCCGGAGGCGGTGGAGAAGGCGATCCCCGAGCTGAAGGAAGGCTCGCCGGTCTCCGCGAAGCTCCGAGAGGAGAAGGACCGCATCCTGTACCTCGTCGATATCGCCCAGGGCGAAACGGCGACGCGGATGTCGATCGACGCCCGCACGCAGGAGATCGTCTCGAAGACGCCCCTCAAGAAGAACTACTCGAAGCTGATCGGCGCGTCGAAGCTCTCGCTGAACAAGCTGGTCGGCATCGCGACCGCGAAGGTCGCGGGCAAGGCCTCCCGCATCAGCCTGGGCCTCAAGAAGGGAAATCCGGTCGCTGAGGTCATCGTGTTCAAGGACGGCAAGCTCTTCGAAGTGAAGATCAACGCCGTCACCGGGTCCGTCATCAAGGTCGAGGAAGACGACGACGATGACGACGACGGCGACGAGGACGACGGGGACGACGGGGACGACGACGAGGACGACGACGACTAGATCTATCCTCACGCAAAATGGGGTTCCGGGTCAGAAAGACCCGGGACCCCTTTTTCATTTTCCCCCGGCCGGGTACGATGGCGGTCGATCGTGAAGCCTTCGAAGGAACCGCTGCTGGGATGGGTGCGGCCGGTCAAGCGCACCGAGGACCGGATCCTCTACGAATACCGGACTCCCCGCCGCCTCGCGCGCGGACTCCTCTACGTCGCGCTGGCCGTCGGCCTCATCGCCTTCGGGTTCAGGATGGGCGTCGCGCGCGCCAACCTCCTCGTCTGGATCCTCGCGATCGTTCCCCTGCTACTCTCCGGGGTGTTCGCCTCGTGGGGCCTGCTCGACCTCATCACCCGGGGGCTCTTCGAGCTGGAGATCGACCGACGCGCGCGGACGCTTGCCCTGTCGATGCCCACCGAGCGGGGGGAGGCCCTCGCGAAGGCCGGCTTCGAGGATGTCGCGTCGGTCGACGTGGCCGAGCAGCGGCCGCTGCCGGGCGCGCGCGGCCGGGTCCGGTGGAGCATCACGCTGGCGATGCGCGACAGCCGCCGGATCGGCCTGGGACTGACCGAGGACGGGGCGGAGGCGGACCGGCTGGCCGCGGAGTTCTGCGGGCTCCTCGGGGTTTCGTCCACACGGTCCGTCCACGAAAGCCGCGGGGCGGACTGACCGCGAATGGCCAGGAGCGTCGTCTCGCCGTTCGGAAGCTTCGGCCTGATCGCCATGGCGATCACGGGCGCGACGCTCGGGGTGTCGATCGCCCTGGGGCTGCATCCGGCGCTGGGATTCCTTGCAGGCCTGAATCTCGCCACGTTCGTGATGTACGGCGTCGACAAGTCGGCGGCCGTGCACGACCGGATGCGGGTGCCCGAGGACCTGCTGCATCTCCTGGCGCTCGTCGGCGGAACCCCCGCGGCCTTCCTGGGACAGGTCGTGTTCCGCCACAAAACCCGGAAGCGGCCGTTCCAGGTGAAGTTCTGGATGATCGCGGTGCTGCAGATCGTGCTGATCGGGACGGCGTTCGTATGGCGCGCGCGGCCCCCGGCCTGGCTTCCGGAAGGCGTCCGGTCGCTGATCATGGGACGCTGACGCGGGCTCAGTGGCCCGGAAGGGAGAGCGGGCCCTTCTTGTAGTAGTTGCCCGCGCGCAGGCGCAGGTAGCCGCCGTCGTCGTCGGGGAACGACGACGTCTCGCCCCGGTTGCCCGGAATCGGGGCCGGGTTCGTCACCCCGTCCTTCGCGCTGTCCTTGTGGACCGTGCACTCGACGGTGCCGCCGCCGAAGAGCAGCCCCACGAAGCCCGCCGCCGCCCACTCGGCGATGTGCCGGTTCTCCGGGTAGTTCTCGAGCCAGTACTCGGCGCGGTTGTCCATATAGTGCCACGGCGTGTTGTTGCAGGCCGCCATGACCTTATTGCCCAGCGGGATGCGCCAGACGACCAGGGGCAGACCCGAACGCTCGTGAAGTTCCGCGCCCCAGGCGCGCAGATCGGCGAAATCCTTCTCGGTCCACCAGCCCCCCGCGTCGCCGCGGATCTCGCGGTAGGCCGCATCGCGGTCGCCGACGTCGGTGAAAATCAGGTCCCATCGGCCGCTGATGCGCAGCGCGTCGGCCACCTCGCGCGGGGTGCGGTCGCCGCGGCGCGACGCGTGCCAGGCGAGAAGGACGTTGGGCGCATAGCGGTCGCGGAGCAGCCCGAAGGCGCGGCCGAACGAGACGAGGGTGTCGTCCAGACCCTCGAACTCCGGCAGCCCCGTGGACTTCACGACGACCTTGATGTCCTCCAGCTTGTGCGGGCTGAACTCCGGGGCCGAGAGGAAGTGTCCCCAAACCTCGGGCTCCACGTGAAGGATGAGCGGCCGTCCGTATTCCCCCGCCTTCCGCATGAAGAGGACCAGGTCGGTCAGATACTTCTTCATGGTGTCGCGATTCGTGCAGTTGACCGCGATCGCGCCGGCGGGCCCGAGGCCGTTCTCGCGGCCGGGCGAGGCCTGGATCAGCGCATAGTAGCTGAAGACGCTGGAGACGCCCAGCCGGTCGGATTCCTTGAGGTAGAGCGGGATGAAGCCGCCGCCGGAGTTCCAGTTCTTCCAGCCGGGCGACAGGTGCTGATAGCGAAGGTCGAAGCGGGCGCCCTGACCCTTCACGTCCTCGACCCAGCTTTCTCCGTAGCCGCTCATGATTCCCAGCATGAAGTGGTCCTTGCCGAATTTCCGCAGCACTTCGCGACCCAGCGACTCGGCCACGAGCGGCGTGCCCTCGGCCGCGGTGGCCGACTGTCCCTGCTTCACTTCAATCGACGCTACGCCCCGCGAGAACGCGACCTTGCCCTCCCGGACCACGAGGCGTGCGCCCTTGTCGTAGACCAGCAGCGCCAGGCTGGTTCCCAGCACGCGGGCTTCCGCATCCCGGGAATGCAGGATCATCGGCGCATCCGACGGCTGCGGCGCCACCTCGGCGGTCACGAGTCCGGTGTCGACGCGGAGCCGCTTTCCGGGGCCCGGCTCGACCGTCACCGACGCGTCCGCCCCGATTTCGACCGCGGTGCCGTCGGCGTAGCGCACCGAGGCCCAGCCGCGCGCGGGCGTGACGATCGCGTCGCCCGGCAGCAGGCTCATGCCTCCGGCGACATCGATCGCGTCGGCGCCCCGCTTCACCTTCACGTCGGAGCCGGCGGCGGCCAGCATGATCGGGCCGGGTCTGTGGAGCAGGAGGGCCCCGGCAAAGACGGCCATCAGGGCTGCGGCGGCGATCGCCGCGATCTTGAGGAAGCGCCGGCGCGGCCCTGCGCCCAGACCGCGGGCCTTGATCCCGTCCATGACCCGGGAATCGAACGAGCGGTCGCCCGCCCGGATGGCGATGCCGACGACTTCCGCGAGTCGTTCGCAGGACGCGTCGCGGTCGAGGCTCGCGTGCAGCAGTCCCTGCATGCGGAGCGCCGCGGTGAAATCGCCGCGGAAGGCCGCATCCGATTCCAGGCGGGCGAGCAGCGCCTTTGCGCCGTCGGCGTCGATCGAGTCGTCCAGGAAGCGCTCCAGCAGGGAGATCGCGTCGCCGTCCATGGCTATCTCGACCTCCCCAGGCACGACTCGAGCTCCTTGCGCCCGCGGAAGAGCAGCGAGCTGATCGCCGTCGCGGTCGTCCCGAGCTTCGAGGCGATGGAGGTCACGCGCTCGCGTTCGAAGTAGCGGGCGCGCACGACGCTGAGGAGCCGCGGCGGCAGCTTCTCGAGGCAGTGGCGGAGCTGGTCGACCGTCTGCGCCCCGTCGCCCTCCTGCAGCCGGCAGGTCTCCTCGAGCACTTTTTCGACCGCCTCAGTCTTCAGCTTTTCGAGCGCTTCGCCGTGCTGGTAGCGCCGGCGCAGGTGCATGAGCAGCTTGTTGCGCGCGATGCCCTTCAGCCAGGAACCCACGTCCGCGCTGAGATCGAAGCGGCCCAGGTTCTCGAATGCGGCGATGAAGGTCTCCTGGGCGAGGTCGTCCACGGCGTCGGCATGGGAGAGATGCGCAGCCAGGAAGGCGCGGATGGAGGGACCGCATTCGCGCACGACGGCGCGGTAGGCGTCGCGGTCGCCTTTGAGGACTTTCTGGATGACGTCCTTCATCCGATGCGCATCCTGCATTCCGCCATCGTAGCGGATTTGCCCGGCGGGGTGAAAATCTGTCGGAAATAATTAGGAGGGGGATGCGAGATTTCCGGACTCCGCGCAAACAGAGGGATACTTGAGCGGGAGAACGCTGCGATGAAGAACCTCGCCTGGTGCTGCCTGGCCGCGCTGGTCCTGTCGTCGGGGTCCGCGCAATCGGCGGAGCCGTCCGGGGAAAAATCCACCGGCCCCCTGGGCTCCGCGAAGTTCATGCCCACGCCCGACAAGCCTTACGGCTGGCGGGGCGACGGCTCGGGCCGCTATCCCGGCGCCACTCCGCCGACGAAGTGGGAGCGGAGGAAGAGCGGCGGCGGCTACGCGGCGAGCGGCATCGTCTACGCCGTCCCGCTGCCCAACGGCGGCGTCTCCTGCCCGATCATCGTCGGCAACCGCGTCTATCTCACGGTCGAACCCTCCGACCTGATGTGCCTCGACAAGGCCTCGGGCCAGATCCTCTGGATCCGCTCCAGCCTCGCGTTCGAGGGCATGAGCGCGGAGGACCGGAAGGCGAACCCGGACATCGACGCGAAGCTCGCGCCGATGCTCCCGCAGCTGGCCAAGGCGAACCAGGACGTGGCCGACGCGATGAACGGCCATATCGCGACCGGAGCCACGGCGGGCGCGAAGCCCGCGACGGGGGCGGTCCAGAAGAAGAAGGACCTCGAGAAGCAGATCAACGACCAGTCGGTCGCGATCAACAAGAAGTTGTTCTCCGGCAACTGGGCGCAGGCGGTGTTCGGCTACGCCGGCCCGACGCCGGTGAGCGATGGGAAGCGCCTCTATGCGTTCTTCACCACGGGCATCTCGGTGTGCTACGACCTCGACGGCACCCGCAAGTGGATCAACCGGGGGTCGGGCGACGGCAGCGAGCACGGCAATTTCGCCAGCCCGATCCTCGGCATGAACCGCCTCGTCGTGTGGGCGAACGAAATGCGCGCCTACGAGACGGAGACCGGGAAGTTGGCGTGGACGGCGCAGGCCAAGTCCTTCAACACCTACGGCTCGATGTTCAAGGTGCAGGCGGGCGGAGAGCTCGTGGCGGCCTTCCAGTCGGGCTATTTCGCGCGCATCCGGGACGGCCAGCGCATCTGGGGCGACCAGGCGTTCGGCGACTCGGTCCAGACGCCGATCGTCGAAGGCGGCCTGATCTTCGCGCGACAGGGCTATCCGATCGCCCAGGGCGAGTCGGGGAGCTTCAAGGCCTTCAAGATCCCGGCGGGCGCCGAGGGCGGCGGCAAGCCGTCGCCCTCGCACAGCTTCAAGATGGAGTGGGCGGAGGATGAGATCCCGGTCGACAAGAAGAAGAATCCGTTCGACCGCGGCTTCGTCGCCTCGCCGCTGCTCGCGGACGGCCTGATCTACAACGTCACCGAGGGCGGCGGCCTTTTCTGCAACGACGCGGCAACCGGCGAACTGGTCTACAAGAAGGTTCTTCCGGTGAAGCCGAAGACGGAGTACTGGAACTGGGCGGGCATGTCGGCGAGCCCCACGCAGGCGGGCAAATACATCTACCTGATGGACAATCAGGGCCTGACGATCGTCATCCAGGCCGGCCGGGTCTATAAGGAGGTCTCGCAGAACATGCTGGAGGAATCGAGGGACGGCAAGTCGCAGGAGCAGAACGTGTCGACGCCGATCTTCGAGGGGACCCGCATGTACTACCGGACGCCCGGGTACCTGTACTGCATCGGGACCTGAGCTCCGCGCGGGCCCCCTCTCGATCGCACGGCTTACGGCTATAGGGGCGGCGAGGAGCGCTTCCCCAGCAGCAGATGCCAGATCAGGCTCGCCACGAAGGCGACCAGGAAGAAGAAGAAGCACACCTGCGCGATGGAGGCGGCGCCCGACGCGATGCCGCCGAATCCGAACACGGCAGCGATGATCGCAACCACCAGGAACGTCAGCGCCCAGCTCAACATGTCGTTTCTCCTGAACAGAGATTGATCGCGGTCTAGCCCCGGGCGCGCATCAGCGTCGCCAGAAGGAATCCCAGTCCGACGCCGATGAGCGCGGCCTTCACGGGATTCTCGTGGATGTACGACTTCGCCCGGGAGATCTCCTTGGACGCCGCCTTCCGGGAGGCGGAATAGAACGCTTCAGCCTTGTCGGAAACCTTCGCCCCGTTCGCATGGTTTCGCATGGCTTTTCCTTTCGGGCTTTTGAACGGGCTATCTACGACGTGGCGCCGTAACGGTTTTTGAAATGCTCGAATTGTGGAAGAAAGAGGAGGGTGTTTGCACGCGCTCGCGGAGGCAGGAAGAGCCCTATTCCTTCGTGCCCCGGTGTCTTTGTGTGGAGGCCGGCCTTCAGTCTTTCTTCTAGTTCAGCAGCTCGCAGCGCGTCTTCTCGGTGCCGTTTTCGTCGTTGATGCCGAGGATCGGCAGGGCAAGCTCGACGTCGATCACCCCTTCGACGGAGAGGACGTCCTTGTCCCCTCCGCGCCGAGCTTCGGGGCCTTGACGGCGTTGCGCGACGGGGTGCTCCCCTCCCACTCCCCGTCGCCCTTCTTGCGCACGTCGAGGTTGGAGACGGACTCCTTCTTCTCCTCGCCGTCGATCATGAGCATCTTGTACACGTAGCGTTCGTTGCCCTTGAACGGATCGGGCCACCACCGGGTCCCGTCCTCGGCGGATGCGGTCCGGGCCGCGGCGAACGACAACAGCATCAGCAGTCCGGCGGGGTGCTTCATCGTCCTTCTCCTCCCTTCGGCGTGCCGGGGTTCTATGCGACCCCGACCGGCCCTCCAAAGAATTTTCGAGAAGTCATTTCATAATTTACAATTTGTATGTTATATATAGGACGAGGGCGCGGATCGTCGGCGCCCGAGGGGAAACCAGGAGAGGGGGAATTCATGTACACCATCGCACTCGTCAACCAGAAGGGCGGCGTCGGCAAGTCCACGACGGCCGTCAATCTCAGCGCCGGACTCGCGAAACTCGGACAGCGCGTTCTGCTGATCGACCTCGACCCGCAGGCCCACGCCACCGTCGCGCTCGGGCTCGATCCCAAGCGCTGCCCCGCCACCATCTACTCGCTGCTCTCCGGAGCCGCAAAGCCGCAGGACGTCATCAAGCCCATCAACGACAAGCTCTCCCTCATCCCGTCGACGGTGAACCTGGCCGGCGGCGAGGCGGAGCTCACCTGGCAGCAGAACCCCCACTTCATCCTCAAGACCCGCATGTCCGAGCTCGAGCCGGACCAGTTCGACTTCTGCATCGTCGACTCGCCCCCCCAGCTCGGCTTCCTCAACGTCAACAGCCTCGCTTGGGTCCAGCACGTCATGATCCCCGTGCTCTGCGAGTTCTATGCGCTGCACGGCCTCTCGCTGCTCGTCGACACCGTCGAGCGCGTGAAGGCGAAGCTCAATCCGGACCTCCAGATCTCGGGCGTCATCGCGTGCCAGTACAATGCCCGCCGCGCCCTCACCCGCGAGGTGCTGGCGGACCTCGAGAAGAACCTCCCCGACAAGGTGCTCAAGACCCGCATCCGCGTGAACGTCCGCCTCGCCGAGGCTCCCAGCCACGGGATGTCGGTCCACGACTACGCGCCCGAGTCGAACGGGGCGAAGGACTATCTCAGCCTCGCGCGCGAAGTCTTCGAGCGGATGACCGGTCAGCAGGCGCCCGAGCCCGTCGTCCAGGTCGAGCCCGAGGTCATTGCCGAGATCGAGCCTGCGCCGCCCGGCGGCTGGGGTCCGACGTGGTCCGCGGCCCCCGAGGTCGAGGTCGCGGCCGAGCCCGTCGTCCAGGAAGCGCAGTCCGAGACTCCGCCCGCGTCGGAGCCCATCGATCCGCTCGCGGATATCATGACGCCCGACCCCGCTCCCGCCATCGAGGATCCGGCTCCGGCTCCCGCCGAAGCCGTCGTCGAGGCGGCCGTGCCCGCGCCGGTCGTGAAGCCCGTCGCACCGATCGAAGCGCCCGTCGTCGCGGAGGCCCCGGCCCCCGAAGTGGCTGCCGCTTTCGCCGAAGAGCCCGTGGCCGTCGTCGTGGCCGACGTCATCGTGACCGAAGAGCCCAAGCCCGAGTCGGTGGAGCGCGTCGGCATCATGCTGGAGCCGACCGTCCTCGGCCTGACGGCCCCGGAGCCGGTCGCCGCCGAGGCGGATCCTTATGCCACCGACGTCGCTGCCGAAGCGCCTTCCTCCGAAGTTTCGCCGGAGCCGGTCGCGGTCTCCGAGGCCGGGGTCGAGGCCGACGTGGAAGCGCCCGCGCCCGATCACGCCGAGCCCTCCTTCGCGGACTCTTCGGAGGCCGAGCCCCTCATCGCCGGCGCCGATCCCTATGCCACCGATGTCCCCAAGGCGGAGCCGGTCATGTCGCCCGACTTCGTCGTCCCCATGCCGCCCACGCCGATCAAGGACCTGCCGAACGCGATGCCCAAGCCGGTCGAGAAACCGGCGATGCCCGGGCGCTACGCGATCGCGGGACTGAAGCCGATCGTGACCGCCCGGCCCGCGGGAGCGGCCACGCCGATCCCCGAAAAGAAGAAGAGCTTCTTCTCCGGGGGTCTCTTCGGGAAGCTGCTGAAGCGGGACTAGGGGGCGGCGGCCGCAACAATCCCTCGTCGATCTTCTCGTCCGTGAGGGATTCGAGGAACGCCACCAGGTCGTCGATCTCGCCGTCGCCCAAGCCGGAAGCCCCCTCCTTCGCCGAGGCTTCGGAGATCCAGCCCGTGGCCGCGGCCGGGTCCGCACCGATCGAGGCCGACGTCCCCGAGCCCGATCACGCGCAGCCCGTCCTCGCCGCGGCCGATCCTTATGCCACCGACGTCCCCAAGGCGGAGCCGGCCACGTCGCCCGAGTTCGTGGCGCCGATGCCGCCGACGCCGATTAAGGACCTGCCGAACGCGATCCCCAAGCCCGTGGAGAAGCCGACGATGAACGGTCGCTATGCCATCGCGGGGCTGAAGCCCATCCTGACGGCGCGGCCCGCGGGAAGCGCCACGCCGATCCCGGAGAAGAAGAAGGGCCTCTTCGACAAGTTCATGCCCTTGAAGCACTGAGCAGGACTATTCCGGGGGACGGAGCAGTGCCGGGTCGATCGATTCGTCGGTCAAGGACTCGAGAAAGTTCACGAGCGCCGCCATCTCGGCCACGTCCAGAAACAGCGGCAGCAGGATCGTGCGCTCGTGGTGGCCGGCCTGGAGCACTCCCTGGAGCCGGGAGTAGAAGTCCACAACCTCGGCGAGCGTCTTGAACTGCCCCTGGTGCATATAGGGGCCGGTCTTCGCCACGTTGCGGAGGCCCGGGGTCTTGACCTGGCCCCAGGAGTCGGGCAGGTGTACCAGATAGTCCAGCTTCCGCGTCCCTGCCTCCCGGTCATCGCTGTAGTCCCCCTTCCCGTTGAAGGGATCCTTCATCAACTCCGGGATGGCGTCGTAGCGGAAGGGCGTCGGTCCGCCCCGCGCGGGAGGGATCCCCAGGTTGTGGAACTCCCCGTCCGTGAAGCCGGGCCCGCTGTGGCAGAGCCGGCAGTTGCCCTTCCCGACGAAGATCTTCAGGCCCCTCTGGGCGGACGTCGACAGCGCGTCCAGCTTCGTGGGGTCTCCCGACCGGAGACCTTCGACGAAGACGTCGAATGGCGCCCGGCGGCTCAGCAGTCGCCGTTCGTAGGCCTCGATCGACTTGCCCACGTTGGCGAAGACCCTGTCCACGGTCGTCGCTTCCGGCTCCGGCATCGCTCCGAACACCGCCTCGTACATCGGGCGCAGGCGGGCGTCGTTCCGGATCAGGTGGACGAGCGCCTGCCTGGAGCCGCCCAGTTCCCGGGGGTTTTCCAGCGGCTTCAGCGCCTGGCTCCACAGGCTGTCCGAGCGCCCGTCCCAGAAGAACCAGCGGCCATACGCGACATTCCACAGCGTGGGGACGTTGCGGTCCACAGGGAATCCGTCCGGCATCGCCTTGCCGTCCCCGAGTCCGCGGCGCGGATCGTGACAGCTGGCGCAGGAAGACTTCCCCGTCTTCGAGAATCTTGGATCGTAGAAGACAGCCTGGCCCAGCGTCGCCGCCGCGGGCTGATCGGCGACGGCGTTCGTGGGATCGGAGGGCGGCGGTCCCAGCGGCGAATGCTGGAGGATCCGCTCGATCTCCTCGGGCATGAAATCCCCGACCGCGGACGGCCCGGCGGCGATGGTCGTAAAGGACCCATTCGCCATCCAGGCGGCAATGCCCGCAGCGACGACGACCGCCGCGACAGGGATCAGGACCTTCGGTCTCATTTCAGGGTTACATCCAGCTGCGCCCGCTCCGTTACGCCGCCCTGGGTGATGTCGACATAGAGCTCCCAGTGTCCGGGCATGTGGAACAGCAGCCCCTCGGCCTTCCAGGTATTTCCCGGCCCCCGGCTAACTTTGGCGACCCGGTTCATCCCATGGAAGTGCGCCGGCATCCGGGCGTCGACCTGGACCTCGAGATCCGCCGCCGGACCGCCTTTCGGCGCGACTCCGACCGTCACGTCGAACGGCTGGTTCACGGTTATCGGGGCGGGCGTCGTCTGCAGCTCGATCGAGTAGCGTCCGCCGTTGCTGTCGAAACGCTGCTTCTCCGGACGCGGGGCCCCTCCGGGACCAGGGTCGCAGCCCGGCAGACCGAGCACGAGGGCCGCGATCGCCAGGATCCTATCGGATCGCGATCGGCGTCGCCAGGCCGCCGGACACGTAATTGCCAAGAAAGTCTCCTTCGGTGTTGCACAGCTGAGCCCGGTGGTTGCCCAGGTCTTCTACGATCAACCGATCGGGCTTGTAGTAGGTGAGCCGGCGCGGGGATGAAAACTGGTCGGGCTTCCGTCCCGTCGTGCCCCATCGCTTCACGAAGCGACCCTCCGGATCGAACTTCATCACGGCGTCCTGCTGGGCGTCGGACACATAGGCGAATCCCCGATCGTCCAGCGCGATCCCGTAAGGCCAGCGGAAGGCGTCGTCGCCCTTCTCCGCCCGCCGGCCCCACGCGGACGTCTCCTTGCCCCCTGCATCATAGAGGACGACCTGACCGCGGACGGGATCCGTCGCGACGATCCCGCCGCCGGCGCCGATGGCGAACTCCTGCACGGAGGGCGGCACGGGAATCCGCTTCTCGAAGAGGAGATCGGCCCCGCAGACCAGGATTGCGGCATTCGCGCGGTCCAGGATGTAGATCCGTCCGTCCCCTCCGCGGCAGATCGGACCGGGGACCGCCGCCTCGGGGACATATCCGGCCGGAGCGGACGGCGTCAGCCGGTCGAAGGCGTGCGACGAGATCACCCGGATGCTGTTCTCGAAGAGCTCGGGGCGGGCGGCGCTGCGCGGGATCTCGTAGATCACGAGGCGCCGGTTTCCCCGATCGGCCACAAAGGCGCGGCCTCGGTCGGGGTCCATGGCCACGCCGCCGATGCCGTTCAGCTCCCCGATCTTCCGGCCATAGCCGCCCGCGGCGACCAGCGGGCCCATCGCGTCGGTCGTCACGTCGAAGAAGAACACCGCATGGACATCGGGCGCGGCGAGCGCGCCGGCGGTCTGGGGCTTGCTTCCCGGAGGAGGCGGCGCCAGGCGGACGGCATGCATCCGGGCGTGCAGGGTATCCCACCAGGGGAGGTCGTTCACCCGCTCCGTTTTCGCAAGCTCGCGATTCGCGAAGACCTGGATGCGGTCTTCCAGCGCTTCGCCGACGACGGTCAACCCGCCGCTGGGAGAGACCGCGAGCCCTTCGGGAGCGTGCATTCGTCCCGGCCAGTCGCCCACCAGCGGCGGCGGGGCGCCCCATTGGCGCAGGAACACGCCGTTTCGATCGAAAACCTGCACCCGGTGATTGCCCTGGTCCGCGACGGAGATCCTGCCGCCGGAGTATCCGAGCCCCGCCGGGTAGGACAGCAATCCGGCCTGGCTGCCCCAGGCCCCCCACTGGGCCAGCGGCCCGCCGTCCGGACCGAACTTCTGGATGCGATGATTGCCGGTGTCGGCGACGTAGACCGCCCCGTCCTCGTCGACAGCGACGCCCCCGGGCGAGATGAAGCGGCCCGGCTGGAACCCCGCCCCGCCGAAACTCCCCGTCTCTCCGCCCTTCCGCAGGAAGACGCGGACCCGATGGAGCTCGCTTTCGGAGACGTAGATCCGGTCCTTCGACACGGCGAGGCCGCGCACGGGAGGTCGGAGTCCCTCCCGCGAGCTCAGAAACCGTCCGTCCGCCGAGAATCCCTGCAGCCGGCCGGTCGCGTCGGCGACATAGATCTCTCCCTCCGGGCCGGCGGCAACGGCGGAAGGAAAAAGGAATTGGGAAGGGCCCGACCCGCAGCCGCCGAAGGAGCCGCGGAGGAGACCGTTCATGGCGAACATCTGGACGCGGTGATTGGCGGCGTCGGCGACATAGAGAACGTCGTCCCTTCCGACCGCGAGTCCCCAGGGATGACGGAGGGAGCCGGGCTCGGAGCCGCTCCGGCCGAAACGGTAGAGAGGGGCCAGGACGTTCGGATAGTTGCGGTCGCTGTCGCCGCTCTGGGAGACGGGGCCGGCCGGCGCGGGCGCGACCATCGCCGCCAGCATCACGGCGGCCCGGAACAGATCCTCGACGCTCCTCACCGCGGCCATCCTAGATCCGGCCGGAGCGCGAATCAAGATCGGGGGACCAAAACCCGATAATGCTGGAATGAAAATTCCGGGGCCGGTAGACTTGGACGACAATTAGGAACCCCGATCATGAGATCCTTTGCTGCCATCTTGCGGATCGCCGGTTCAGGCCTGGTTCTGGCCCTCTGCGCCTTCGCCGGATGCAAGAAGACGGTCAACCAGTCCCAGCCGTCGCTCCTGAATACGGTCCGGGTGTCCCTGTCTTCGACGAACTCGGAAGGGAACCTCGACGCGATCAATGACTCGATCGGCGTCTCGAACGACGGCCGCTTCATCGCCTTCACCTCGAAGGCCACGAACCTCGTGCCCGGCGACACCAACAATGCCGCCGACGTGTTCCTGCGGGACAACGTCAGCCGCACCCTGGTGCTGGTGTCCACCAGCCTCATCGGCGGCCCCGCGAACGGGGCGAGCGGCTCCCCCTCCCTTTCGGGCGACGGCCGCTACGTGGCCTTCTCGTCCTTCGCGACGAACCTGACCGTCGACGCGGTCCCGGCCGGGAAAAAGCAGATCTTCGTGCGCGACATCGCGCTGGGCGTGACGACCCTGGTCTCGCGCGCCTCCGGAATCACCGGCCTGATCGGCGACGAGGACAGCAGCGTTCCCAGGATTTCCAATGACGGCGTCTTCATCATCTTCCAGTCGTCGTCCAATCTTCTGGACGGCGTGCCGGCCGGCGGCGACGACAACGACTCGGGACCGCTCGCGAGCGACATCTATCGCCGGAAGGTGATCGACGGCACGTCGGCCTTTCCCACGGACCTGGTCAGCATGGTCTCTCTCGCCGCTCCCGGCTCGGGGCCGGCCAACAAGGGAAACAGCCTGAGCACCAACCCCTGCATTTCCGGCGACGGACGTTTTGTCGCCTTCACCTCCGCGGCGACGAACCTGGTCTCCGCGAGCCAGGACGGCGGCCCCGACACGAACGGCGTGGACGACGTCTTCGTCCGGGACTGCGACACCTTCCGCACCGTGCGGTGTTCGGTCGAGTACGCGGGCTCCAATCCGACCCTGAAGGGCCTCAGCCGCTCCCCCGCCATCACGCTGGACGGGCAGCTGGTGGCGTTCAGCAGCCTGGCCGGGAACCTCAACCCGACGGCCCAGGAGCAGACCCCGAACATTTATATCCGGTCCTGGAACGGGCTTGCTCCGTTCACGGATGTCCTCTCCGTGCACACCTCCGGGGCCACGGGCGGAGCCAGCTGCGACAAGCCCACGATTTCGGGAGACGGCTCGAGGATCGCGTGGCAGTCCGCCTCGTCCGCCCTGGTCAACGGAGATTCCAACGGCGTCGAGGACGTCTTCCTGAGGAACCGCATCAGCTTCCAGACCAGCCGTGAGTCCGTCCAGACCTTCGGCGGCCAGCTGGACGGCCAGTCGTCGGTTCCGAGCTACTCCCCGGACGGCCGGTACATCGTTTTCTGGTCCAAGTCGACCAACGTCGTTGATGACGACACCAACGGCGCCGCGGACATCTTCCTGCGGGGGCCGCCCATCACCCGGTAGCGGGCGGGAGTCCGAGCGGCGCGAAAGTCGCGGTCCGGCCATGAAATATGGAACTCGGAATGTGTGATGGCTAGGGGTGGGGAGTAACACTATGGGTCGTAAACGCGCTGGAACACGGGTCCTCCTGTCCCTGGCAGTCCTGCTGACCGCGGCCGCCGCGGCCGAAGCGCAGTCGGTCAGCATGAGCGGCAACGGGACCTACCATCAGGGCGATCTTCCGAGCGCGTGCCCCACGGTCACCGTCACCTGCGCCTTCGGATACTGGACCACCACGGGGGTCCACCTCATCATCCCCAACGGCGTCAACATGACCTGGGACACCACGATGGTCTCGGGAACCACGCTGACGGTCACGGGCACCGCCCAGTCGAACGGCCGCATCAGCCTCAACCCCACGTTCACGTACCAGAACGGCAACAAGACCCTCGCCATCACGGTCAACGGGACCTTCGTCGCCGGCGAGCAGGCCGTCATCAACGGCCTGCGGGTCGCGAACTTCGGCGCCCCCAGCAGCAGCCAGCTCGCCGCCGAGACCAACTCCAACGTCGTCACCGTGGGCAGCCTCTTCACCGCCAACAGCCTGGTGATCGTCGGCAATCCTTCCGTGGACTCGGGCAGCAACCAGACCGTCTCCCCTTCCGGACCCGTGACCGCCAACAACATCACGATCACCGACGCCGGCACCCCGGGCATCTGGGCGTCGACCGACCTCCGGATCCGCATCCCCAACAGCCTCAACATGACCTGGGACACCACGGTTTCCGTGGTCGGCATCTTCATGTCGGGCACCGGGTCCGTCTCGACGGCAGTCCCCTTCGGCAACTACGAGGACGGCAACAAGACCGTCCGCCTGAACGTCACCGCCGACTTCGGGTCCGGCGCTTCCGTGACCGTCACCGGCCTGGCCTTCGCCGGGATCGGCGCGGACAGCGGGCCCGCCCAGCTCACGGTGACCACCAACGGCCCCACCGCGGCGGGACGGACCGGGAACCAGGGCACCGACATCCGGACGAAGACCATCGTCGGCGTGCCCTCCATCGCCTCGGCGACCTTCCAGGAATTCACCAAGGGAGATCCGTCGACCTTGGCCCAGGCGATCACGATCACCGAATCCCCCGGGACGCCCAAGATCACTGCGGTGGACGGCATCCGCCTGATCATTCCGGCCGGATTCAACATGACCTGGGATACTTCGGTGGCGTCGGTCACGGTCACGGGAACCGCCCAGACCGCCGGGCACATCGCGGCGGCCCCGTCCGTGGTAGGCCAGTTCAGCAACGGCAACCGGACCGTCACGATCCCCGTCCTTTCTCCGTTTGCCTCCGGCCAGACGGCGATCATCAGCGGGCTCAGGTTCGCGAGCTTCACCAACGCGTCTGCGGTCAATCGCCTGGGCCTGGACATCAACTCGAACGGCGTCGCGGACAGCCTCGACGCCCAGACGATCGCCATCGGCGCGCCCACGATCTCCACGGGCGGCAACCAGATCTTCCAGGTCGGCGACCCGGTGACGGCGGCCAATACGATCACCATCACCGACGGGACGCCCTCGCGGACGTCGGCCGCGAACGACCTGCGCATCAAGATCCCCGCCGGGTTCAACATGGAGTGGGACACCACCCGGATCAACGGGGCCAACGGCATCGTCTTCGGCGGGACGGCGCTCGGCGCGCAGACGGGCACCATCACCTACGAAACCAACCAGATCGCGCGGATCAACCTCAATTCGCCCCTGGGCGCCGGCCAGACCCTGACGATCTCGGGCATGCGCTTCCAGAATTTCTCCGCCCCCTCCACGCCCAACAACATCCAGCTCGAAGTCAACGGCCTGGGGACGAACTGCAATGTCGCCGGCAGCTTCGTCGCGGTGGGCGGCGCTCCGACGATCTCGTCGGCCGCCAACCAGGCCTTCACCGTGGCCGACAACGCCACGCCCGCCCAGCTGATCACGATCACGGACGCGAACGGCTTCCCCTCGATCACCGCGGCGAACGGCATCCGCATCAAGATCCCGGTGGCCTTCCCGATGGAATGGAACACGGGGATCACGGGCGCCCCTCCCCTCGCCTTCGGAGGGGCCGGCGCCGTCCACGTGACGGGCGCCGCCGTCAAGGTGTCCTATCCCGACACCAAGACCGCCCTGATCATCCTCGCGAGCGACTTCGCCGCGGGCGAGGTGCTGACGGTCAGCGGACTCCAGTTCAGGAACTTCACGGCACCCGACCCGCCCGCCAACCTGGACCTCTTCGTCGACCCCGTGGGCAGCGGCGTGCCGGACGACAAGACGATCGCCATCGGCCGGCCGACCATCGCGCTCCCCGGCCCGCAGAGCTTCGGAACCGGGGATGCCTCGACGGTGCTGACCACGGTCACCGTGACGGAGGATCCGACGGTTCCGCGCATCACGTCCGCGAACGGCATCACCATCCGGCTCCCCGTCAATGCCGTCCTGGACATGACCTGGGACACCTCCATCACGACCCTGGGCCAGGGGCTGGCGTTCACCGGAACCGGAGCGGGACACGTGACGGCCGCGGCCGGCAAGGTGTCCTACCCGAACGGCAAGACCGCGGTCATCGCCCTCCAGAGCAATTTCGCCGTCGGCGAGACGCTGATCATCAACGGTCTGCGGGTCGCCAATTTCAACTCCGCCACGGGTCCGGGCCCCCTGGACCTGACCGTCAGCGCCTCGGGCACCGTCTGCAGCACCACGGCCTCGGTCCTCTCCATCGGGGTCCGGCCGATGCTGCTCAGCGCCCGGACCGCCGACACCAACGGCAACGGCTCCATCGACCACCTGATCCTCACCTACGACAAGGCCATCAACGGATCGACGACGAGCGTCACCGCGGGCCTGGGCTTCTCCATCGTCTCCCCGAACTACACGATCGGCGCCGGGAGCGCCGTCGGCGCGGTCGTCACCCTCACCCTTGTGGAAAAGGGCACGGCGGACACCGGCGTGACGCCCTCCGTCACCTATGACGCCCTGGTCGGGAACCTCCAGGACCTCTCGGCGCTCGGGGCCGGAACCACGGCGGTGCCGCTCCTGGCCACGGACGGTGCCGCGCCGGTCGCCATGAGCCTCTCCAAGGTCGACGCCAACGGCAACGGCCACCTCGACTCCATCACGATCACCTTCTCGGAACCCCTCCTGGCCGGCCAGGAGGATGTGGGCGACTGGCAAGTCATCGACGCCGACGGCAGCGCGGATCTGCTCCAGGGTCTGGTCAGCATGGTCATCTCGGGGAATACGGTCACCTTCAACCTGGCCGATTCCTTCGGCACGACCGGAACGCCGGCGTACAAGTACACGCCGGACGCCGACGCCATCCAATTGCAGGACGCGGCCGTTCCGGCCAACGCAGTCGTGCAGCAGACGAACGCGGCGCTGCCGATCATCAACGTCAATTCCGATCTCGCCGTCGGGCCATCCAAAGTCATTCTCGACGCGTCGCGCAGCATCGACCCCAACGGGCAGCCGTTGACGTTCAGCTGGACGAACGGATCTCCGTTCGTGCTCAACAACGCCCAGACCGCGACGCCCTTCTTCCTGGGCACCACTGCGGGCACCTATACGTTCACCCTGACGGTGAGCAATCTCCTGGTCTCGACCTCGCAGGACGTCCACGTGACAATCCTGAACATCCCTCCCGGAGCAGATGCGGGAAGCAATCAAACGCTGCTGCCGGGTCAGATCTGGGGTCTGATCGGCTTGGCGTCCTCCGATGCTAACGGCGACTTCTTGACCTTCGTGTGGCACCAGCTCAGCGGAGTGTCGTCGGGTCTGGACGGCGCGACCGGTTCCGTGGCCTCTGCTTTCGCTCCCACTCCGACGGCCACCGTGCCGACGGACAATATCATGACATTCCGCCTCGACGTAACCGACATCGCGGGAAACGTGTCCAGCGCTTTCACGTCGGTTCGGCTCAACTCCAGCACCGCTATCGCCCCGACCGCCAATGCCGGCCCCGACCAGGTCGCCTTCGTGGGATCCACGGTGCAGCTGGACGGAAGCCTCAGTTCGAATCCGGCCGGCGGCTTGTTGAACTACCAGTGGACGACGACCCTGCCGCCGGCCCAGTTCACGGGCGCGACGACGGTCAATCCGACCTTCACGCCGACCCTGCCCGGGATCTACAAGTTCCAGCTGGTCGTCACCAATCCCGGCGTGTTCCTCTCGAGTTTCCCATCGACCATGACCGTTCTGGTACAGCCTTCTTCGAATCTCGCGCCGGTGGCCACCGCCCATCGGTTCCTGCCGCCCGGAGAGATCACGGTCGGAGACGACGTCATCCTGGACGCCACCGGAAGCACGGATCCCGAAGGCGCGGCTCTGAGCTATGCCTGGGTCCAGACCGCCGGACCGAAAGTCATCCTGTCGGATCCGTCGGCGCTCCGGCCCATGTTCACTCCTGTCCGCTCGGCCACCTATACGTTCCAACTCACGGTCGGCGACGGGGTGAACCAGAGCCGTCCGGATACGGTGTCCCTGACGGTGAAGGATCTGCCCGGCGACATCACATTCACGGCTTCCCTGGCCTACTCTTCAGGAGTCGTGAACGGGCACGCCACGGGTCCCTTCAGCCTCCAGGGTTCCGCCACGGTCCCGGCGCCCGCCAACCTCTACTACTTCTACCTCGAGCAGCTCGAAGGACCGGCGGCGGCCATCAATACGATCAACAATCAGGCCCAGCTCCTCTGCTGCGGATCGACGTCGCTCAGCAATCCCTACAACATCACCCCTTCGGCGCCCGGCTTCTACCGGTTCCAGCTGCAGGCCACCAGCACTCCCGAGCTGGTCCGCGCGTACGCGACCATCGATGTGGTCGTCGACGGTCCCGGGTATTTTGTGCCCACCGCGACGGCGACGGCCCCTGCGACCGCGGTTGCCGGGCAGACGGTCGTCCTGACGGGGAGCAGCCCGACCGGAACCAATTTCTACTGGACCCAGGTCGAAGGGCCGCCCCTGACGATGTCCAGTCCGAACGCCGGCTCGCCTTCGGTGACTCCCATCGCCGCCGGTCAATACACCTTCGCCCTCACCGTGTCGGACGGCACGTCGTCCAGCCCGCCGGCCTTCGTGGTGATCAACGTCAGCGCGGCCACGGCTGCGGCGGCGTCGGACAGCGGCGGCAACGGAGGCTGCGGCTTCCTGGGGCTGGAGGGGCTCCTGCTCCTGCCGCTGATCTGGCTGCTGTCGGCGATCCGCACCCGCGTCCCGGCGGCGCGACGCCGCTAAGAACCGTCGCCAGCGGAGTCCAAATCCTCAGTACCGAGTCCGGGTCCCCCACGTAGCTCTCCGGAAGGGCTACGCAACTCCGACCTGCGTGAAAGAATAGACGCAGGCGGAGAGTAGGGAGGCGGCTGAAGATGGAGATTTACGACTGCCGGGACATCCTCTATCCGATCAGCAATTCCCCTGGGATCGACCTTGACCTGAACGCGAACGGGCCGGGGGTGGTGATCCAGCCCGACGCGGGCGACACCGGCGGCGAGATTCCGATCGAGGAGATGGTGCCCGCCCACACGGGCGGCCGCAGCTGGGAGGAGAACTCGATGGCGGTCTGCAAGATGCAGAGCGGCCCGCTGGTGATGAAGAACACGCCGGATGGGCACAAGCAGGGGCGGCGGCTGCCGTGCCTGCTGAGAGCCAGCAAATAAGTTTCAGCCCGTCGACGGAGGCTTTCACTCCCTTCCACGTACTCATAGGCCCCTGGATGGGAAATCCCTCTTCATGATTTTCAAGTCACACTCCCCGCTCTCCGACTTTTTGTTCTCGTCGTCGTCATTTTTGTAAAAGGCCAACCGCATGTTCACTTTCTCGTGTAGTCGGCGGCGGCCATGGCCGCGGGAGAATAAAGATAGATGCGATAGCCTTCATCGAAGTCTTGCAATACTTTGTGCGGATGTAATTGACTTCCGTTCGAATTAACTTAGACTCCGCGTGCACCGAGTGACGTGAGCGCCTGAGAGAGAGCGCGTCCGCCACTTTGACCGGGGTGCGTGGACGACCCGGACGCAGGGCCAGGGACCTTACGGAATCCCGGCTACGCTGCAGGGCCAAAAACTGCGGCACTCAAGGCCGCTCAAGGTGCGCGCTCCGTGGAAACTGTGCCAACCCGAGGTATTCCGTTCAATCCGCCTGTCGCTCCTCCAATGACTACCGAGGACCATCAATAATCTGGGAGGTGTTGTATGTCCAGCCCAGCTTCATCAGCTGCGGTCAACCAAGCAAGAGCGGTGCTGGCCCAGCTTCCACTTAGATCGGTCGCCTACTGGGGTACCTTGGTTCTGAAGCCGTGCCTTGAGTATTTGGCGCGCCAAAAGTGGTGGCACTTTAGCCGTCGCAGAACCGCACACTTTTGCCGGACTGTCTTGGCTGATCTTGTTGCCGGTCGCACGGAAGGAATGGCCATCAGACGGCATGAAGCTGCAAGAGCCGCCGAGGGGCTTACGCTTGAGAAGAGCAAGGCTGGTTGTGCGGCTGAAGCCTTGTACTCGTTCTTCAGCCAGCTCGGTGTAGCGTTCGATCTCTTTCAGGATGGTGAGCGGGAGGATCTTGAGAAGTATTACGAATCCTTCGTTGGAAGCCTTGCCGCCAGTGCTGACGTCGCCGACGCAGACTATTCATCGTACTGACCCCGCGCTCCACCCAGCCGGTCACGAACGTTCGGGGTGCGATTCTGAGGCCGCGGACCCGGCTCAGTTGTTGACCGCGCCCTGGGTGATCCAGTCGAAGAACAACTGGGTCTGCGTGCCGGAAAGGAACGGGCCTCCCTCCGGCATCTGCACCCCGCAGGGAGGCGGGCTCTCGGTCAGCTTGCGGTAGACCAGGCTCGTGGTCGGGCTGCCGGGAACGACGCGAAGAATGCCCGCCGAGCCGCAGACCGCGGTGCCTCCCGAACCGTTCGCCGCCGCGGGCTGGTTGACCCACTTGTTCACCACCGTATCCGTGGCGCTGACGTTCAGGTCCATGAACGCGGACACGCCGCCGACCGTGTGGCAGACGACGCAGATCGTCTTGACGATCGGGTTGTAGATGTTGGTGACGAACGAGACGAGCGTCTTCTTGGTCTGCTCGCCGGTGTTGAGGTCCTGGTTCCCCGAGGTGTCCCGCGCGCGGACGACGACGAAGTAATCGAGATTGGGCGACAGCCCCGTCAGCATCAACGAGGCGGCGTCCGCCGGGCTGGTCATCGCGGGCGGATTGGCGAAGTTCTGGAATCCCGATGTCGTGCTGACGTAGGCGTCGTAGACCAGGTTGGCCGAGCCCGAGGCATCGGTGCCTTTCGTCCAGTTCAGCGTGAGCTGGGTCGTCCCCGCTCCCGTGATCGACGTCACGCCGCCGAATGCCGGGCGGATATTGTCCGTCGAGTTCACCGTCGTGAACGAGAACGAGACGGGGGTCATGCTGAGGCCGCCCACCGTCGCCACGCCGGTGGTGACCGTCACCGTATACGTCGCGTTCTGGTTCATCGTCGTGTTGGGCAGGATCTCGATGTTGGATGTCGCCGGATTCCAGGTCATCGTGAGAGTCGGGGTCGTCGGGCCGATCAGGGTGATGTTGCCCGCCAGCGTCGCCGGGTTGGTGTTGCCGTTGACGGTCAGGTAGATGAGCGCCGTACGGGCGATGTTGGTCGCGCTCGTTCCAGGGGTGTGCCCCACGACCATGAAGGCGGTCCCGCCGCCCCCTCCTCCGCCGCCGCCCCCGCCCCCTCCTCCGCCGCTGCCGCACATGGGACCCACGATCGCGAGGGCGAGAAGGCCCACGAACGCCTTCGCCTGCCGGATGCCGAACGTTCTGGATCCCATCGATTACTCCACCCCTGAGAACCGGCGGACCCTGCGGCGGCGCGCCATCGCCGCCAGGGCCGCGATGAGGAAGGGCTCCGCGCCTATCAAGCCGCAGCCGCCGCCCCCGCCGTCGTCGGCCGGGGCGGGAGCCGGCGTCTCGGCGACGACCTGCTCCTCGAAGAAGGTCTTGCCGGAAGGCCCCAGGGTATCCTCGTCGGGAACGGTCCCCGCCGCGGGCGTGTCGGTGGTGAACGGACTCAGCGTCGACATCGCTTCGAACTCGTCCCGGAGTCCGTCCCCGTCGCCGTCCCGATCGTGGGCCCATTCGTTCTTGTTCAGCGGCCCCTCTGCAATCACGGGCGCAGTCTGGAAGACCATGACGAAGTAGTTCCGCAGGGCGCCTGCGGCGCCGGTCGCCAGATTGCCGCCGAGGGTGACCGAGTCCCCGGCAGCCAGGCTGCGGCCGTGGAAGCTGAAGGTCACGCCGCTCTGGCCGACGAAGGTCTGGGTCGCAACAGGAATCATGGGGTAGTCCGCGGTCACCCAATCGGGGAGACTCGTGGCGCGGTTATCATAGACCACGTAGACAGTCGAAGCCACCGCGACGGTGATCTTCAGATGGTTCAAGGTCGTCACGGCCTTGTCGTCTTCCGCCGTACGGATCAGGGTGAATACGGGGAGGGAAGCCGGAGTGCCGTTGAACCGGTAACTGCGATCGATCCACGGGAGCGAGTTGCTGGTCAGAGGCGCCGTGGAATACGGCTTGCCGGTGGAGACGCTGTCGATCGTGACCGTCGGGGCCGTCGCGAGAGGATCCACCGGCGGAGCGTCCAGCTCGTCGATCTCGAGCATGTACCGCACCAGGTCGGACTTCTCCTGAGCGGTCAGCACCGACCCCAAGTGCGCCACCGCCGTGGCGTCGGCGAGGACGTCCATCAGGGTCTCCGCGGACCCGTCATGGAGGTACGGCGCGCTCTGCCAGACGCCCTTCAGCGTCGGCGTGTCGATGCCCGGGAGCGCGCCTCCCAGGCGGCCGCCCGAGGTCGGCTTGAGGGTGCCGACGTTGTGGAGCACAATCTCGCCGGCCAGGGGCGCGAATTCCCGGATCGGAGGCGCCAGCACCGTGCCCACCGTGCTGTCCGTGAAGTTCCGCCCCTTATGGCACTTCTGGCAGTTCTTGGCCGTGAACACCGCCTCGCCCGCCGCCCCCTGAGCCGTCAGGGTGCCGTCCGTGTTGCGGAAGGGGCTGCGGGAGACCTTGGTCAGCGACCCGACATAGGCCGCCATCGCGTCCAGGTCCGGGTCGCGGCCGGCGTTGTTCGACGCGGACAGCGGAGAATTCGGCGATCCGGGATTGCCCGTGAAGCTCGGAGGGACCGGCGGCGGGAACGACGCGGGGCCGTCGTGGAAGCGCGCGAACACGTCGTTGTCGAAGTCCTGGATCTCGTTGAAGTTGGCGGACCAGTGGACGTTGCCCATGCCGGTCCCGCCGCGGCCCTGAAGCACGACCGTGTTGCGGAACCCTTCGCCTCGGTTGGTGAAATCGAGGACGCGCATGTCCGAGGCCCCGTCCAGGTGGCAGCCGGCGCAGCTGATGTACCCCAGGCGGCTCATGCGCGGATCGCTCGCGTTGTAGAAGACCTGTTTTCCCCGGGCGGGCTGGACTCCCATGAGCTCGGGTCCGACGATCGTCGGCACGACGACGGGCGCCCCCAGGCTCGAGACCTGGCCGTCTGCCGAGAGCACGGCGCTCGCGTCGAAGACCGAGATCGACCGACCCATGTAATTGTGGACGAACAGCTTCCGGGACACGGGATCGAGCACCACGCCCTGGGGCGCGAGGGCGGCCGGATCGGTCGGGCTCGAGCCCGTATTCTCCCCCGGACCGTTCAGGAGATTGGTCGAGTCGTAGAGGTCGCGGACCTGGACACGGTTGTTGCCCTGGAGGGCGATGAAAATCAGGTCCCCCAGCGGGCTGATGCACGCGGCCTGCGGCATCTCGGAGTTGTCGACGTCGAAGCGCTCCGAGAGCTGGTCCACGGTCTTTGTCGTGTTTCCGAGGTCGATGGAGGACACGATCGCGCGGTACGTGGTTTCGGCCGACGGCAGGCGGCCGTCGCGCTCCGGGGTCCGGGTTCCGCGCTGGACGTTGTCCTTCTTCGACGGCACCCACGCGCGGGTGCCGTCGGGACTGATCACAAGGGAGGTCAGGTAGTTGGGAACGCCGCGCGACCTGCTCGCGCTGGGCGGCGTGTCGCTCCCGAAGTCCGGATCCGCGGCGCCGGCGAAACCGGGGTCCATGACGAGGTTGATGGTCCGGACCGTCGCGAGCGAGGACGACAGCTCGACCACCTCGCCGTGGTTGCCGGCGATGAACGCGTTGGAGTTCCACGCCAGGAGCGAGCTGGGCTGGGGCGAGAGGAAGCGCGAGACGAAGACGCGCCCGTCCCCGGAAACCGCGATGCCGCGGGCGCTGGGCGGGACGGTGGAGCTCGCCACGAGCGCGCGCGAGGTCGTGTCGTACTTGGCCACCCCGCCGATTCCCTGGAAGGAGACGAAGGCGGACTTCCCGTCGGGCGTCATGCAGATGCCGTAGGGGAGCGAACCGTGCGGAAGCGGGATGACGTGCTTGAGCGCGCCCGTGAGCGGGTCCAACAGCGTCATCGACGGGTGCTGCTGGCTGACGACCCAGATGGTCCCGTCGAAGGCCTGCGCGAGGGTGCGCGGATTCTTCCCCACGGGCTTCTCGAAGACGAGGGCGTTGGTGGTCGCGTTGATCGCCGAGACGGTGTCCTGGTCGGCGTTGACGCACCAGACGCGGTTGTTGGCCGCGTCGAGGATGATCGTCGAGGAGGCCGTGGGCTTGTCCGCCGTCAGCGGGTTGTGGACCGTCAGGGTCGCCGTGTCGAAGACGCGGGTTCCGGTGGTGTCTTCGACGTTGACCCGGACGCTGATGTGGGCCGCGGCGGTGAACGGGTGAACCAGCTGGATGTTCTGGGAAAGGAACCCCGTGGAGGTCCTGTCGCTGAGGACCCACTGATAGACGAGACCTCCGGTGCCGCCGCTCGCCGTGGCGGTGAAGGTGACCGGCTGGCCGACCAGGGGGGAGGCGGGAGTGAAGGAGATCACGACGCCGAAGGCGGGCGGTGCCGGCGCGGGAGCGGCAGGCGGGGACCCGGCCAGCAACGCTGCCGCAACGACCGCGCAGGCAAAGATGCACTTCATGCTGGTTGCTCCACTCTTCCGGAGGCCCGAGCCCGTCCGACGAACCACGCCATAGTACCCGTCGCAGGATCGGCTTTGCAGTGAAATTCTTCTCCGGGGGAGCGGCGCGCGCCGCAGGATCCGGACGGTCAGAACTCCATCGTGAAGCCGAGGGCGAAGTTGACGGCGTCGCCGCCGGCGTCGCCGGCGAAGTCCACGGACCGCACTTTGCCGCCTTCCGTCGTCCAGGAGATGCCGATGCCGTACGTGGCCATGTTGAAGGCTTCCCCGTCCGTGTCCAGCACCAGGCGGAAGGCGCCCGTCATGGGAAGATCGTTCTTGTCCGACCAGGGCGCGTCGAAATGGCGGTAGCCCAGGCGGGGATAGAGGCTCACCCGGTCCGAGAGCTTGACGCGATATTCGAAGCCGAGCGAGAAGTTCTTGGCGTCCTCGAAGCCCTTGAAGTTGGAATAGAGGGGCTTCTGCGCCGTCGCGCTCCAGTCGATCCACTGGAAATCAATCGTCGCGCGCAGCGGCGTGCCCTGGAGCATGTACAACGTGACGCCGACGTTCAGCTGCTGAGGCATGTCGAACGAGGGAAGGATGTTCGGATCGATCCGAAAGTCGTAGTGCACCGCGCTCGTGTACGCGATGCCGAAGTTCACCTTGAACGATTCGTAGTCGTCGTACACGCCCAGCAGACCGCCGACTCCGAAGCCGAAGGCCACGTTCGACGTGGTGGTGTCCTCGCCCAGCCCCGAGAAATGCCAGCGCTCGTAGCCGACGTCCAGGCCGACGCCGCCCGAAACGTGGGTGAAGAACCCGGGCGCGCCCTGCTCCTGGATTCGGAAGTCCTTCGCAATCGACGCGCGGAAGCGGCCGAACACCTGCTGCACTTCCGCCTCGGGCACGAACGTGGTCTGGTTGGGGTCCTTGACCTGGTCCATGGCGTAGTCGAGCAGGTACGGCTGCGCGTAGCAGACGCCGATGGCGAGGGGCGACGCCGCGTCGCCGACCTGGAACACGAAGCCGATGTAGGACGGGAGCACGGCGGGGTCGCCCATGATGGTGACGGGCTTGACGGTGAACTCGACGGTGTCGCCCGGACCGCGTTCCCGGCCCTTCGGGTAGGCGGTGTACGTCTGGTAGGCGATCGAGAGCTGATCCGGCTGGGTCGCGATGGCGGCGGGGTTCAGCCAGACGGAGACGGGGTCGTCCTCGAACGCGGTGTAGCTGCCGCCCATGGCCTTGGTGCGCGCGCCGAGCTGCTGATCCTGGGCCGCCACAGCGGTCGCGCAAAGCAACAGCGCGACCGGAGTGAACCATGTCTTCATCGGTGCCTCCCCGTGACCCGCAACTATAGCAAGGGGCGAAGAAGGCGTCGAAGAAAAACGGCAATCCCCGGTCGAAGTTATAATGGCCCCATGACGGTCCCCCTCTGGCTGGACGAACCGTATACCCCGCGCCCCGGCCTCGACGGGGACCTGCGCGTCGACATCGCGGTGCTGGGGGGTGGCGTCACCGGGGTTTCGGCGGCCTACTTCCTGGCGGCCCGCGGCTGCCGCGTGGCGCTGCTGGAGCGCGACGTCCTGGCCTCCGGCGCCACCGGCCGCAACGCCGGCTTCCTGCTCTGCGGGGTCGCCAGCACGTACAGCGTCGCGGTGAAGTCGCACGGACGCGACCGCGCGCGCTCCCTCTGGATCCTTTCGCGCGACAATCATTCCCTGCTCCGGGACCTGGTGGAGCGGGAGCGGCTGGACTGCCTCTACGCGCGCCGCGGAAGCAGCACCCTGGCGCTGAGCGAGCAGGAGGCCAAGGCCCTCGCCCGGAGCGCGGCGATGCTGACCGAGGATGGCTTCCGCGCGGAGTTCCTCGACGACACCGCGGTCGCCCGTTCCTTCCCCGGCGGCGGCTTCCTCGCCGGGCTGCAGCATCCCGACGACGGCGAGATCCACCCCGCCCGCTTCGTGCGCGGACTCGCCCGGGCCGCGGAGGACAAGGGGGCCCGGATCTACGAGGGAACGCCGGTCTCGAAGATCACGACCGGGGCCGATTCCGTCACGCTCGAGACTCCGAAAGGCCGCCTGTCGTCCGCCATGCTGCTGCTGGCAACGAACGCGTACACTGCCCTGCTGCATCCGTACTTCGACGGCGCCATCGTCGGCATGCGCGGCCAGATGTTCGCCACCGAGCCCGCCCCGCAGCGCCTGATCCCCCACCCCGTCTACGTCGACTTCGGCTTCGAGTATTTCCGGCAGCTGGCCGACGGCCGCATCCTCGCCGGCGGGGGCCGCCGCGCCTCGCTCGACACCGAGCTCACCTACGTCGACCGCCCCACGGACAAGGTGCAGACCGCGATCGAGAGCTTCCTGTATTCCTGCTTCCCGGCGGCCCGCGGACTGCGCATCACGCACCGCTGGGCCGGCATCATGGGGTTCAGCTGCGACGAGCTCCCCAATGTCGGCCCCGTGCCCGGGTCGGTGAGCCTCTATGCCGCCGCGGGCTACCACGGCCACGGACTGGGATACGCGGTGATCTGCGCCCGGGCGGCGTCGGAGATGATGCTCGACGGAAAGACGGACGTGGCCTGCGACCTGCTGCTCCCCCGCCGTCACCAGCAGGAGTAGCCCCTTCCGTTCAGCTGAAGATCGTCGTATAGGCGAGGGCGGCTGCGACCACCAGGCCGATCGCCAGGCAGAACCCCGCGATCGTCTTTCGCGAGGGGATCGCCGGCTCCTTCCGCGCCGAGGTCTCCCCCAGCCACTCCGTCAACGCAGCGGCGAACACTTTCGCCGTGGCGTGACGGTCCTTGGGAGCATTTGCCAGCGCCGTCATGCAGATCTTTTCGAGCGCCGCGTCTCCACCCGTCGCGCCGCCTTCCGGCTTCAGCTTTGAAGGGGGCTTGATGTCGCCGCGGACGATGTTGACCAGATCCAGGACCGAATGCCCGACCGTGAACGGCGGACGCCCCGTCATGATCTCGTAAAGCATCGCGCCGAGCGAGTAGACGTCCGTCCGGCGGTCGATCGCCTTCAGTCCCGCCGCCTGCTCCGGGCTCATGTACGACGGCGTCCCGACCGGACCGGCCACCGTATAAGTCGTCGACTGGTTCGCGTGCGGGTCGATTATCTTGGCCACCCCGAAGTCCGTGATGTGCGCCTGCTCGTTCTCATCGAGCAGCACGTTCGACGGCTTCAGATTTCGATGCAGGATATTGTGCTCGTGCGCGTGATGGACGGCCAGGGCGACGTCCCGGAGGATGCGGACCAGGCCCTTCAGGTCCGTCTTCCGGAACTGGAGCGCCAGCGACAGCGGACGACCCTCGATGTGCTCCATCACGATATAGGGGAGGCCTTCGCCCGAGCCGGCATCCAGGACGCCGATGATGCCCGGGTGCCGGGAGATCTTGGCCAGGATCATGGCCTCCCGGGCAAACAGATGATCCTGCCGGGAGGCCTTCTGGCCGCCCACCAGGCGCGGGTCCAGCAGCTTGAGGACGACCTTGCGGCTCTGCTCGACGTGCGTGGCCTCGTACAGGATGCCGGTCGCTCCGCGGCCGATCTCCTTGCCCAGGCAGTAAGGACCGATCTTGCTGAACGCCAGGGGGACGTCCACGTTCCGAAATTCGCTGATCGTCGTCGTCGTCATGGCAGCCTCCGCCTTCCGCGGCCGCTCATCCTCAGGGGGATTGGGAGCCTTCCCAACCCGTGCTCTTCCGGATGCGCCGTGCGGGAGAGACTATGCAAGCGGCATGCCGCCGCTGTCGTCCCCGGGGGGACCCCCGAACCCGACAATTTTGTCGTCCGGGTCGACAAAAGGGGGGCCTCCCAAGATCGCCATTGACCTGCGTGTCAGGGTCGGGTAAACGTGATTCCGTGCCGTCCCCTTCCAAAAACACGACCCCAACCCCCACGGAGGAGCCCCGGGATGTCTTCTCGTACAAGCCCTTCTGGGCCAAACGGCTGACCCCGGCCCCTTTCCTCCCCATGTCCGCGGAGGAAATGGAGGCGCTGGGCTGGGACTCCTGCGACATCATCCTGGTGACCGGCGACGCCTACGTCGACCACCCCAGCTTCGGCATGGCCATCGTCGGCCGCGTCCTCGAAGCCCAGGGCTTCCGCGTCGGCATCCTCAGCCAGCCCGACTGGCGGACGCCCGAGCCCTTCAAGGCGATGGGCCGGCCCAACCTGTTCTTCGGAATCACGGCCGGGAACATGGACTCCTTGGTGAACCGGTACACGTCCGACCGACGCCTGCGCTCGGACGACGCCTATACTCCCGGCGGCCTGGCGGGCAAGCGGCCCGACCGGTCGGTGATCGTCTACGCCCAGAAAGCCCGCGAAGCCTACAAGGACGTCCCCATCGTGATCGGCGGCATCGAGGCGTCGCTGCGCCGCATTGCGCATTACGACCACTGGTCCGAGAAGATCCGGCGCTCGGTCATCGTCGACAGCCAAGCCGACCTGCTCCTCTACGGCAACGCCGAGCGCGCTCTCGTTGAAGTCGCCCATCGCCTGGCGGCCCGCCAGCCGATCTCGTCGATCTCCGACATCCGGGGGACGACGTTCCTCTGCGACGGGGTCCCGGAAGGATGGCGCGAGATCGACTCTTCGACGCTCGACACGCCCGGCCGCTCGGTCGGTCCCGCGAATCCGTATCAGCCGACGGCCGGAGTCGCCTCCGAAGGCGTGCCCGTCCTGATGCCCGCGCTCAGCCGGCCGCAGGCGCCGCCGCCGGCGCCGCGCGACCGCTGCGTCGTGCGACTACCCTCCTATGAGGCCGTCGCGAACGACCGCGTCCTCTACGCCCACGCGTCCC
>Ga0137409_10000778_pt2 | contig 30315 bp, 26 predicted proteins | sample CZODoug1_16funga_FD_122059 | JGI IMG/M metagenome (GOLD analysis project Ga0137409, IMG submission 122059) | Vadose zone soil fungal communities from Angelo Coast Range Reserve, California, USA - CZODoug1_16fungal (Hybrid Assembly) | ecosystem: Environmental > Terrestrial > Soil > Vadose zone...
TGCATCTTCATCCTGCGAAGATCAATCGGGACTCGGGGCGTTACAGCTACACCTGGGACATGGGCGGCAATGCCGGGCGGCTGGCATTCCAGTTGATCGGAACGTATGTCAATGAGTTCTCGGTCGCCCCGTTGACCGGCTCACCGACCTACGACTGCGCCGGACTCTACGGCCTGACGTGCCTGGCACCGACACCGGAATGGCGGCACAAGTTGCGGGCGACATGGGCCAGCCCCTGGAACCTCGACCTGTCGCTGAGCTGGCGCTACATCGACTCGGTCAACCTCGACAGCACGAGCTCGGATCTGCAATTGAGCGGTCAGGTGTTCCCGACCGACGCCAAGTTCGACGCGGTGAACTACCTGGATCTCGCGGCTTCGTACACCTTCCACGGCAACATCACCGCGCGGCTGGGTATCAACAACCTCACGGACGAGGATCCGCCGATCACCGGTCAGTCGAGCTGCCCGTCAACCCTGTGCAACGGCAACACGTTCCCGCAGGTGTATGACACGCTCGGCCGGTACGGCTTCGTCAGCGTGACTGCCGACTTCTAGTAAGAGACCAACTGAGGTCGATTCGCGGCGGGCTTTCAGCCCGCCGCTTTTTTTTGGGGCACAGGATGCGGCGCGCAGCCCCGCCGCGCCGCCCAGCCCTCGCGATCAGCGCGGATTCGGGCTGGGAGCGGGCACCGGCTCGGGATGGGCGGTGAGCACGCGCGAGAACTTCGGGCCCAGCCAGCGTTCGATATCGTCGATCAGCGTGAAGACCGCCGGTACGATGACGAGCGTGAGAGCCGTGGAAGTGATGAGGCCACCCATCACCGCGACTGCCATCGGCGCGCGGAACGAGGAATCACCGTGGATGCCGATCGCGACGGGCATCATGCCGGCCACCATCGCGACGGTTGTCATGACGATAGGCCGCGCACGCTTGTGTCCCGCTTCCATCAATGCAGTGACCCGGTCCTTGCCGGCGCGCATCTCTTCGATGGCGAAGTCCACCAGCAGGATCGAGTTCTTGGCGACGATGCCCATCAGCATCAGGAACCCAATCAAGACAGGAAGCGACAGGGGGAACCCGACCAGCAGCAAGGCGAGCGATGCGCCACCGATCGACAAGGGCAGGGCGGAGAGGATCGTGATCGGCTGGAACACGCGTGCAAACAGCAGCACCAGCACGGCGAACACCATCAGCACTCCGGTAAACATCGCAACCCCGAAGTTGGTGAACAATTCCCGCTTCACTTCTGCATCGCCGACCTCGACGAGGCGCACGCCTTCTGGAAGCTTGCTGAGCGTCGGCAGCCCATAGATCTTCTTCATGCCCTCGCCGAGTTCGACGCCGTTGAGGTCGGCTTCCAGAGCGATACGACGGCTCTGGTTGTAACGACGCACACGGACCGGGCCTTCGCCGAAGCTGATATCGGCCACTGCCTTCAACGGCACCGGAGTTCCTGAAGCGGTCGGCACCGGCAGGTTTTCCAGGGTGCCCAGATCACGTCGCGCACTCTCAACCAGGCTGACGCGAATCGGAATTTGCCGGTCGGAGAGCGAGAATTTGGGTCCGTTCTGCGGCAGATCGCCGAGCGTCGCGATGCGGATCGTCTGGCTGATGCTGGTCACACTGACGCCGAGCTCGGCAGCGAGGTCGAGCCGCGGGCGGATGATGATCTCGGGACGTGGCAGATCGCCGTTGATGCGCGGCTCGCTCAGCTCCTTCAGGGTCCGCATCTCGTCCACGACCTGGCGCGCGGTGCGGTCGACCAGGGCCGGATCGTCGCCGGTCAGGTAGATCGTGATGTCGCGACCGTACCCGCCACCGCCGTGCTGGAAATTGATGCGCGCATCAGGAATCCGACGCAGCTCCGTGATTACCTTGTCCTCCCACTGTCTCTGCGTTACGTCGCGTTGCTCGCGCGGCACCAGGGAAATGAACAAGTTTGCGATACGCACTTCGCCAGTCTCGTCGGCGCCGATACTTTCCACTATGTCTGTCACTTCCGGATGCGTCTTGATAACGCCGTATGCTGCCGCCGAGACGGCGGCGGTTTCCTCCAGCTGTACTCCGGGGGGCAACTCGATGTGGAGCTGGGAGCTCGCCAGATCCGCGTCGGGTACAAACGACTGGGGCAGCGTCATCATCAGAGCGACCGACAGGATAAAGAACACTGTGCCGGCGATGATCGTGCGCCAGCGGTGATTCACGCACCAGCGCAAAGTGCGCAAGTACCAGCTCATGATCGGTCCATCGCCATGAATCCTGACGCCGGACTTGAGCGTGTAGGCGGCGACGACTGGAGTAATGAGCCGCGCTACCAGCAATGAGAAAAAGACGGCTGCCGCGACTGTGAGGCCGAACTGGATGAAATACTGACCGGTAATGCCGGGCATGAAGCTCACGGGCAGGAACACCGCGATGATGGTTGCGGAGGTGGCGACCACCGCGAGGCCGATCTCGTCGGCCGCATCCAGCGCCGCCTTGTAACCGGACTTGCCGATGCGCATGTGGCGCACGATGTTCTCGATTTCAACGATCGCATCGTCGACCAGTACGCCCGCGACCAGCGACAGGGCCAGCAGGCTTATCTGGTTGAGCGTGAAGCCCATCCACTGCATGAAAGCAAATGTAGGTATTGCCGAAAGCGGGATGGCGAGCGCGGAGATCGCAGTCGCGCGCCAGTCGCGCAGAAAGAACCAGACTACCGCTACCGCGAGGATCGAACCCTCTATCAGCGCTTCGATGGCGGACTTGAACATGCGCTTCGTGTAATCGACCGTGGTGAAGACAACCTTCATCTTCACTTTCGGGAACTCTTTGAGGATCTTCTCGACCTCACGCGAGACCGCATCCATCACCGATACATCGGAGGACCCCTTCGATCGCTGCACGCCAAATGTGGTCGCGTTGCGGCCATTGAGGCGCGAGATGTTGCGGATTTCGGCGACGCCGTCACGCACTTCCGCAATGTCGCTCAAACGAGCGACTCGCCCGCCGGGCAGGTAGATGCGTGTCTGACCGAGTTGCAGCGCGGTCGCCGCGCCACCCAGGACGCGAATCGATTGCTCGCCGCCGCCGACCTGCAGGCGCCCACCAGGCGCGTCCAGGTTGATCTGCCGCAACTGCTGACTAACCTCTACTGCTGTGAGGCCGAGGGCCTGCATACGCGCCGGATCGAGCGCGACACGGATCTCGCGATCGACGCCGCCGCCACGCTGCACCTGCGCAACACCGTTCACCGCAAGCAGCCGCTTGGTGATCGTGTTGTCGACGAACCAGCTCAGCTCCTCTTCCGTCATGTCGGTGGTGCTGACGGCGTAGTAGACGAACGCGTCGCCTTCGACGTCGAACCGCTTCACCAGCGGCTCCTCGATACCCTCAGGCAGATCGCTGCGCACTTTGGATACGGCGTCGCGCACATCGGTGACGGCGCGATCGACCGGCGTGCCAATCTGGAACTCGACATACACGAACGCAGCACCCTCCAGCGCGGCGGAAGTGATGTCCTTGACGTTGCCGACGCTCGCGACCGAACCCTCGATTTTCTGGATGATCTGGGTTTCGATCTCAGTGGGGGCCGCGCCCGGCTGGTTGACGGTAACTACCACCAGCGGAAAGGAAATGTCCGGGCTCAGGTTGATGGGCAGGCGGATGAAAGCGATCGTGCCCACGAAAAACAGCACCACGAACAGCACCACCGGCGGAACCGGGTGCCTGATCGCCCATGCAGAAATATTCTTGATCATTTGTGTGCCTGCTGCTCCGGCGTAGCGACGAGCTCGACCAGCTCGCCCTCGCGCAGGAAGCCGCCCGCCATGGCGACCACCTGTTCGTTGCCTTGCAGACCCTCGCCGATGACGACACCGGCGAGAGTCGTGTCTGCCACCTTCACCGGGCGTCGCTCGACTTTCTTCTCGCCGTTGATGACATAGACGTAGCTGCCCTTCAGGTCCGAGAGCACCGCGGTCTGTGGCAGCACCGGTCGCGTCGCATTGCCGATCGTGATCTGACCGCGCGCGAATGCGCCAGGCCGCAAGGCCGGATTCGCTTCGAGTGTAATGCGCACTTCGCCGAGGCGTGTCTTGGGATCGATCACGGCGCCGAGAAGCCGTACCTTGCCGTTGAAGGGCGTCGTGTAACCCGTCAGGTAGACCTGCGCCGGCTGATCGAGCGCAAGCCGCGCGAAATCCTGCTCGGCAAGTGACCCGCGCATTTCAATTTCACCACCCCGTGCCAACCGGAACAGCGGATCGCCGCCTGGAGCGGCGGTCTGCCCGAGCTCGGCGGTGCGCGTCAGGATCATGCCGTCCGCGGGCGCGCGGATTTCCGTACGATCGAGCCGCGCCTGCATTTCCGCCAACTGCGCAGCGGCGACGTTCACCCTTGCAATGTCGGTCACCGAGGCGGCACGGCGTCTCTCGATTTCTTCCGAGGACAATGCCCCTGCAGCCTCGACTCCCTTCGCCCGGCCGAATTCCGCCTGCGAAAGCGCCGCCTGCGCGCGCGCTTCCTCGAGCGAAGCCCCCAGGCGGTTCAGTTGCGGCCGCAGGATCGATTGATCGAGCTTGGCGAGCAGCTGGCCGCGTTTGACGCGATCGCCTGCTTCCGCATAGATCGCCACGATTCGTCCTGCTTCGCCCTCTACGCCAATCGGAACGTCGTAGCGCGCGAAGATCGTGCCGCTGAAAGTGACGTTAGAGATAACCGGGGCTACGCGTGGCGAGATCACGGTGACCAGCGGGATGGATTGCTGCATCAGTTGCGCCACTTTCGGCGTCGAGGATGACCCGAGCTTCACCCATGTCAGCGCGATCGCGACGACGAGCACGACCAACCCTGGCACCCACCACCGCGCCGGAATGCGCCGCAGCCGGCCCGCGAGACTCCGGTCCTGGTACGCACGGTCTTGCGGGGGCTGGTCTCGGTTCACTGGGGTGACCTTGCGGAGTTCGAAATCCTGTTCAGGCTGAGCGTTCACACGGGTTCCTGGGGTTGCGTTGCTGAGACGCAACGTCGGGTTGACGAGAGCCGCGGAGTTTAGCGCGAGACGGGCAAAATTGCCGCCTCGACGCCACGTTGGGCCGAGCGGCTATGGATTGTTGACGATCGAAAAATCGCCTTCGGCCGGACCCGGTTCACAGCTGTCGGGAGTCGCCGTGCCGAAGCAACAACGTATGAACTACCATGTGATTCTCGTGGTCCATGTGCAACAGACAGAGTCTTGCGCGGGTCGACAGAGAGGGGGGGATGCAGTGACTGGTTCGGCGGGTGGACCGTGCTCGCGTCGTGATGTTCTCGAGTTGAGCGTGCTCGCTGGCGCCTCCCTGGCATTGCCACGGTCGATCGCAGCTGCCGACGAGGTGTCGCAGGACGGCGCGCTCATCACCCGAGCCATTCCCGTCACGGGTGAGCGCCTGCCCGTGGTGGGTCTCGGCACCAACAACTACAGCGTGACCGGCGCGGATGAACTCGCTCTGCGACGCGAGGTACTCAAGCGCATGCCTGACCTCGGTGGCTCGGTCGTGGATACAGCACCCGCCTATGGACAGTCGGAAGCGGTGCTGGGTGATCTCATGGCGGGGCTCGGCAATCGCGACCGCCTGTTCCTCGCGACCAAGGTAACCGCGCCGGATGACGACACCGCGCAGGCGAAAGCATCGTTCGACGAGTCGCTGCGCCGGCTGCGCACCGACCGGATCGACCTGCTGCAGGTCCACAGCCTGGTCGGCACCGATGCGCTGATGCCGCTGCTTGGGGACTGGAAGGCGGCGAAAAAGATTCGCTATTTCGGCATCACGACGTCCAACCGCAGCGCACACGCTGAGATGCTGGAGCTGATGCGCCGGCACACGCTCGATTTCATCCAGGTGGACTATTCGCTCGATAACCGCGCGGCGGCGGCAGACATCCTGCCACTGGCGCAGGAACGGCGAGTCGCGGTGCTCATCAATCTGCCACTCGGCGGAAGGCGCGGCGGGAGTCTGCTGAGCCGGGTCGCGAATCGCGAGCTGCCCGAATGGGCGACACGGGTCGGCGCGACCAGCTGGGCGCAACTGTTCCTCAAGTATGTGATCTCGCACCCCGCAGTCACTTGCGTCATTCCTGGCACGACCAAGCCCAATCATCTCGAGGACAATCAGCGCGCCGCACGCGGGGCGCTTCCGGACGCAGCGTTGCGGCAACGGATCGAACACTACTGGGATGGCCTGGCATGACTGCGCCGCTGCATCGCCTGGCGGGTCTTGCACTGCTGACTGCTGCGCTGCTCCTCGCCACGGCGGCCTCCGCCGTCACGATCGTCTCAAGTCGCGCCGTCACCCTCCGGGTACCGCAGCCGAAGCCGCTGGATTCCACGGAGGCTGCCCACTTCGCGGAGCTCGCGCTTGCCTGCCTGCATCGCGAGTATCCGAACAAGATCGCGCACGTCATGAACAGCGACGCTGACGCGCGCCCGCCGCGCGAATTGACGCCGGCGTTCTATGGTTGTTACGACTGGCATTCGGCGGTGCATGGGCACTGGCTGCTGGTGCGACTGATCCGCATGTATCCCGGCGCACCCTTCGTGCCCAATGCCCGTGCGGAGATTGCGCGCAGCCTGACCGTCGACAATATCGCCCGCGAAGTGGCGTACCTGGAAGGTGACGGGCGCGACGCCTTCGAGCGTCCGTACGGACTGGCCTGGCTGCTGCGCCTCGCAGCGGAGCTGCGCGAGTGGGACGATCCACAGGGGCGCACCTGGCTGGCGGCGCTCGCGCCGCTCGAGACCGCAGCGGCGGCGCAGCTGAAGAGCTGGCTGCCGCAGCTCAGTTATCCGATCCGCAGCGGTGAGCACAGCCAGACTGCGCTCTCGTTCGGCCTGGTGTGGGATTGGGCCACGGTTGCGGGCGATGCCGATATGCGCAACCTGCTCGCCACCAAGGCCGATCAGTTCTATCTGCCGGATAAGCGCTGTCCGCTCGCATTCGAGCCATCGGGAACCGACTTCCTGTCGCCGTGCCTCGCCGAAGCGGATTTCATGCGCCGGGTACTCGATCAGAAAACGTTCTCACATTGGCTGTCGCGCTTCCTGCCGGGAATGGCGACGACCGCCCCGGACCGCTGGCTCTCGCCGGCGATCGTCACCGATCGCAATGATCCGAAACTCGCACACATCGATGGCCTCAACCTGAGTCGCGCCTGGATGCTGGAAGGAATCGCGAGCGCCTTACCGCAAGGCGATCCGCGCCGGGCGGTGCTGCTGATCGTCGCGGCCACTCATCGAGAGGCCGGACTCCCTGCGGTGCTGGATGCTCCCTATGTCGGGGGTCATTGGCTGGGGACGTACGCCGTGTATCTCACGAGTCGCGCCGGAATCAATACCGGTCGTGCACCCGTGCAGGCCGCGCCGCGCGCTGGCATGTAGCAGGTCGGTCTCAACGCGGTGTGGCAAACACCTGCGTCCAATAGATCCCGTCCTCGGTCGCCGGATTCACGGCATACGCGATGCCCATCGCGGTGAAATCAGGATTCATGAGGTTGACGCAATGTGCGGGACTTCCGATCCAGCCACGCACTACCTCGTCGATGTCGGGCGCGCCCGCGGCCACGTTCTCACCAACCCTGCGCCACGCGTAGCCCACGCGCGCGACGCGTTGCGCGACGTTGCTGCCGTCGCTCCCCTGGTGCGCCATGTGACCGCGTGCCGCCATGTCGGTTGAATGATTGAGCGCCGCGGTGTTCAGAACGCTGTCGAGCGTGAGTGGCCTGGCGGCGCCGAAGCTGGTGCTCCCGCACTTCCTCGCCGTGGCGCGCGCCTGGTTGACGAGCTTCAGTGCCTGCATGCGAATCGCCGGCGCGTCCTTGCTCACCGGCAGGTTGAAAGGCGTCGCCAGGACGATCCAGGTGTCCCGCCCGCGTTCGGCGCTCCCGGCACGCTGAAAATCCGGATTCAGCGCTTCGGTGCAGAAGCGTTGCGCGATCAGGCGGGCGAGCGCGGCCTGGTCCGCAGCGCCGCTGATGGCGATGGAAGCCGAGAGCCGCGCGTGAAAATGCGTGGCATCGATAGCGTCGGCCAGCCGCGCACCGCGGGACATCTGCAATGCCACACCGTCGAGTGCGGCATCGTGCGCGAGCGTGAATTTCACGCCGGGCTTGTCCTCGCAGCCTTGCCGACGCACCGAGTTCAGGGTGTCGAGAGGAGTTGCCGCCGCAAGAAAGGGTGCGGCGGCCGACAGCAACAGGGCGATGCGCAGCAGAGTGCGAGTCAACGCCTCGTCCTACTGAACACCGGCCCGTCTCGACCTGGGGAGCCGGCCCCAGCTGCGCCATCGATGTAGTGAATCGAGCTGTCGCACCTTCATGCGACCGCAACATAGGCCAGCTTCCGCTGGTCGCGCAACGGAACCGAAGCGAGCGACCTGACCCGGGGAGAATCATTGGTTCGAGCCAGAGCCGGACTGCACGATCGGCTCGCCGCGCGCCTCGAGCCACGCCGAACGCGCGATCGGCTGGACCCACCAGGCATCGAACAGCTGCTTGCGCACTGGCTCATCGAGCGTGTAGGCGGCCGCAAAGCTGCTGGTGTCGAGCGCCTTGCGCGTCGCGTCGAGGTCGAGACCTTTCGCGACCGAAGCCGCGACCTGCTCGCGAATCACTTTCAGGGTGCTGATGAGCTGCTCGAGATAGGCGCGGTCGTGGAGCACTTCTCCATGTCCGGGGACGAGCACGTCGAAGGGCAGGGCGCTGATGGCCTGCAACGCGGCGATCCATTCGCGCGGAAAACTCCCGATGCCGTACGGAATCGGGTTCACGACGATATCGCCACTCACCAGAACCTTGTCCTGCGGCAACCACACGGCGGCGTCACCGTCGGTATTGGCCTTGCCGAAGTAGCGCACCTCGATGTCGCGAGCTCCGCGATGCAGGATCAGGCGATCCTCGAATGTGAGATCTGCGGGCGTGATCTGGATGTTGTCGAGAGCCTGATGCATGACCTTCAGATCCTCGAGGAGCCTGGCCGCGCCGGCGGAAAGCGGCTTCTTGGCGACTTGGGCTTGCAGCTCATGCATGTAGTCCTCGATCTGCTTTGGATAGGTCTTCACGTACGTCATGGGTTCGCCGGTCATGTCCCGATACGTGTTCTCGTGGCTGATGATGCGGATCGCCGGGAACGTGGCGCGATAGACCTGGTTGCCGAAGTTGTGATCGCCGTGCCAGTGCGTGGTGATGAGCGTGGATACCGGCTTGTCGGTCACGGAACGGATCAGCTTGATGGCATTGGTCGCCGCCAGTGGTGAGCCGCCGCCATCGACGACCACGACGTCCTGCTCGTTGACGATCACCGTCGCGTTGCATTCGACCGGCTGGCGAAGAGGGTCGGGGCGGCGGAGCAGATAGATTCCGCTCTTTATCGGCACGAGTTCGAGATCGTAGATGCCGCCCGCCTGTGCCGATCCCGCAAGGACCGTCAGCAGGAGAAACATTGCGCCCGTTTTCATCGATCACCTCGGGATTGATTGAGCGAATATGCGACAGGGTCTGCACGACGAGCGAGCGTTGTGCGGCGGCCGAGCCTCCACTCGGGATCGTCGGATCCACCTTGCGCCAAGACGCCGGGGCGGACAGTTGAACGAAAAACGCAGGCTCCTGGGCCGAGGCTGGGACGAACGCCAGCGCATTCGTCTCGCAATGGAGCCCGTTCGTCGCGTTTTCAGGGCGGTTCGTCGCGATCGCCGCCGGTTCGGGCAGAAATGCGTACCAGCAGGCGCATAAAGCGGTGCGCTCGGCCGCCAGAAGCTAAACTCTCAAGCGAATGGTGCCGGCGAGTGAATCAGTCGCGCTTTTGGGGCAGCCGCCGGGCGGCCCATATCGCGTGCACGACAGAGCGGTGGCAGCAGCGTGCAGCGACGAGCCGGTGAGCCGCGGCCCCAAGGGCGAGACGCCGCACCGCGCCATCCACATCCAGGTGTTCAGTGCATTGTTCTGGACCGCGATGTTCGCGATGCACACGCTCCAGACCGCTCTCGTCAACCAGTACACTGAAGCGGCGTCGATCCTGTGGCGCGCGGGCTTCAGCGTGCTCGGGTTTGTCTTGTGCCTGCCGCTCGGCTGGATTCTGCGTCGCACGCTGGGCTGGAGTCTGCGCTACCAGGCCCTCGTGGTTGCGCTGGTCTGCGTGCCGCTCGCTATCACCTACGCGACGCTCGGACACCTGGTGTGGCTCGACCTGTTGAAACACACTCTGCCGTACAGCGCGCTCACCAACATCGCGTTGCAATCGCTCTACAACCTGGTCCTGTTCCTGATGTGGGCCGGGCTCTGTGCCGCCATCCTGTACGCGGCGCGGCTGCGGGAAAAGGAACGGAGCCTCCTCGAAGCTCGTGCGCTCGCTCACCAGGCGGAGTTGCAGATGCTCCGCTACCAGATCAATCCGCACTTCCTCTTCAACACGTTGAACGCCGTGTCCGCGTTGGTGGTGACTGGCCAGGTCGAAGCGGCCGATCAGGTGATCGCGAAGCTGGCGCGTTTTTTCCGCAATGCCCTGAGCCGCGAAGCGACCGCGAAAGTGAGCCTGGCAGAGGAGATCCGCGTGCAGGCGGAATATCTCGACATCGAGCTCACGCGCTTTGGCGATCGCCTGCGCTTCACGACCGCCATTGCGGATGGGCTCGATCGCGCAATGGTTCCGCACCTGATCCTGCAGCCCTTGATCGAAAACGCGGTCAAGCACGGGGTCGCGCGCATGTCGGAAGCAGTCGCCATCAAGGTCCGCGCCACTCAGCGCGCGGGAACGCTGCTGATCGCTGTCGAAAACGATGCCCCGGTGCGGCCGATCCTGAGACCCGGAGCAGGGCCAGGAGTTGGGCTCGCCAATGTCGGGCGACGCCTGACGAGCTTCTACGGCGGCGATGGCGCGCTCGCAGTGGTGGAACGCATGGGAAGCTTCACCGTCGAATTGAGTCTGCCTCTGGAGCTTGCCGCATGAGCATGCGTGTCATTGCCGTTGACGATGAGCCGCTCGCGCTGCAGCGACTCGAGTGGTGCCTGCGCAATCTCCCGGACGTCGAGCTGGTGGGCAAGGCGCGCGACGGGCGACGTGGGCTCGAGCTCATTCGTTCCAGCGAACCCGACGTGGTGCTGCTCGACATCGAGATGCCCGAGCTCAACGGCTTCGAGGTCATCGAGGCGCTGAGCGATGGTGAGCTGCCGCAGATCGTGTTCGTGACGGCATTCGACCATTTCGCCGTGCAGGCCTTCGCCGCCGGTGGCGTGGACTATCTGCTCAAGCCGGTGGAACAGGAACGCCTGCAGGCGGCCCTGGATCGAGCCCGCGTGCGGCTCGAACTGCGCGATGCCCGCGCCCATGTGGCTGAGCTCAAGACACTCGTCAACGCCCTGCGCCAGGGGCGCAAGACTCAGCTCGAGAAGCGCTACGAGAGCGAGCTCTGGGTGCGTGAGGGCGAGGTGCGCGTACGCATCCCGGTCAGCCAGGTGGAGCGGATCGAGGCCGACGGCGACTACGTGCGGCTGCATGTCGGAACGCGCGTACGACTGTTGCGTGCCAAGCTCGGCGACCTCGCCCAGCAACTCGACCCGAGACTGTTCGTGCGCATCCATCGTTCGGAGATCGTGCGCCACGACCTGGTCGCGGCGATTCGCAGGCAGGACTCGGGTCGGGCGTTCGCGGTGATGCCGGGCGGGCGCGAGATTCCCATCAGCAAGCGCTATCTTTCCCAGGTGGTCCGGGCGTTGCGCCTCGGCAAACAGCCTCCCGAAGCCGAGCGCGCCTAGCCGCAAGCGAGCGTTTCGCGCCTTCCATTCGGCGCACTTTCCAGTCGTTTCACGGCGTCCCACCGCGATCCACGGCGCAAGCGCGCCGCTTCAACGCAATTTCATTTCCTGCGCACAAATTCGCGCTTAGCGTAACTGCGTGTGCCATCGGCGCAACGCGGGGTGATGATGTGAGCCTGACGATCCGCCGCTTCCATTTTGCCGGGGCGTTGAACGGCAGCGTGCCGCCCAGATCCCCGACGCGCGATACCGAAGTTCATTGGATAGCGGCAGGACGCACTCGCTACGAGGTCGACGCGCGTGTGCCGTCGATCCATGCCGCCTGGCATGGCCGCTACTCGCTCATCGTCGACCAGCGTTCCGTCGCACTCGATGACGACGTATTCCTGGTGCTCAATTCCGGGCATACCTTGAGCGGTGGATTCCGCAAGGCCGCCGCGGGGCGGGCCCTAGGGATCTACTTCAGTCCCGAATTGCTTGCGCAGGCCTTCGCGTCGCTTGGCCGCAACGGCGACGCGATCCTCCGACAAGGTGCTGACGGCGATACGGAACGTCCCCTGTTCTTCGAGCACATCCGCACCCGCAACCGCGCCATCGCTTCCGTGATGCGCTTCATTGCCCATCATCTCGAGCACGGCATCGACCAGTCGCTATGGTACGAGGAACACGTACTGCTGCTGCTCGAGCGCATGCTGCGCAACGAAGTCGACACCGGCCGGCAGGTGGCCGCGCTCGCGCGCGCGCGCGAGCGTACCCGTCGCGAGATGTTTCAGCGCGTGGCGCGCGTGACCGACCTGATTCACTGCGCCTATGAGCAGCCGCTGACGCTCCCGGAGCTCGCCACGGCGGCGCGCTGGTCGATGTTCCACATGTTGCGCGAGTTCAAGGCCGTGCACGGCCTCAGCCCGCACGAGTACCTGCAGCGTCGACGCACCGAAGCGGCCGTGAGGCTCCTGCAGACCAGCGACCTGGCGGTGGCCGAGATTGCCGAGCGCGTAGGTTTTGACGATCGCAGCACGCTGATCCGACGGCTGCGCCGTTATCACGGTCTGGGCCCGCGCGAGCTGCGGGCACTCGCCAGGACCGAGGCCAGCGTCCAAGCGGGATGGAGTGCGCGGTCCGAGCCGCTCGCTGCCGCGACTTAGTGGCTTAGCGGCTTCCTGAGAAAGTCATTTCGATCCGCCGAGCGGACCTTGACCAGCGGCTGCGATTCGCCGCGCGCCAGAGTCAGCGTCACATCGGTGCCCACCGGCCCCAGGCGCCAGACGCTGCGGTAGAGGTCCGCGAGGTCCGCCACGGGCTCCCCGGCAACCTGCAGCACTAGATCCCCGAGGCGCACGCCAGCGAGCGCTGCCGGACCTTCTTCAGCGAGACCGCTGACCACCAGGTGTCCCTGCATCTCCATGGTGTACATGCCCAGCCACGGACGTGGTGCGCGCGCGGGCCGACCGGTGGCCGCCATTTCCTCGAGGATCGGCTCGAGCAGGTCGATGGGAACGAACATGTTGGCATCGACCTTGTCACCCGAATGCTGCTCCTGGACCAGCAGCGAGCCGATGCCGACCAGCTTTCCCCCTTCATCGAGGAGCGCAGCGCCGGACCAATGCGGATGCGCAGGCACGGTAAAGAGTGCTTCGTCGAGGACGTATTCCCAATAGCCTGCAAACTCGCGCTTGGCGAGCACTTTCGTATCGAGGGCGTGCCCGATCCCGCCATGGCTGATGGCGAACACCCGGGAGCCGGCGGTGATGGTGGTAGCGGAACCGCGCGGTAACGGCGCTGCTTCCAGGCGACCGAGCGGCAGCACCAGGCCCAAGCCCGTCGCGTAGTCGAATGCCAGCGGATGCCCCGGCACGACCGTGCCATCGCTGGCGGTGATCCAGATGTTCTGCGCTTCGGTGATCAGGTAGCCGATGGTCAGCAACAGCCCGTCCTGGCGAATCAGGACCGCGTTCCCGACGCGCTCGGTCCCCAGGATCGAAGCCGTGAAGGCATCCTCCGGAATTTCCGCGCGCAACAGCACCACCGAACGCAGTGCAGAGTGCAGATCGAATTGCAGTTCCTCGGCCTGTGGCCGGAACTGCTCGGGGAAAACCCAGTCGCTCACTTGTGACATGCGTGCTCCGGGGCACATGGTGCTGCATCGGCGGGCCGAACGACAGCGGAATCAGGCTGAGCGGCTGCGCCCTGGTGACGGATCTCGTGAGGAGGAGTCGCCCCTCGCATTGACGTACGATGTGCGCTCCTTCTTGCAAGGGACCCGTCCACCATGACCCGAAGAATACCGCTCCTCGCGCTGTGTCTGACCTGCGGCGCACTCGCTTCGTTCGCCCTGTTGCCGGCCGGGAAGGCGGCGGATGCGCCGGATACGGCCCCCACGGCCCGTCAGGCGGCGATCGGCGATTTCGGCGTCGATCTTTCGGCGCGCAAGCTCAGCGTCAAACCGGGCGATGATTTCTTCAGCTTCGCCAACGGTCAGTGGTACGACACGTTCACGATCCCCGAGGATCGCACCAGCTACGGCAGTTTCGTGATACTCGATGAGGTCACACGCAAGCGCGTGCGCGGCATCATCGAGGAGGCGGCCGCGAAGAAATCCGCGCCCGGCACGCCGGAACAGAAAATCGGCGACTTCTACGCCACGTTCATGGACCTGGATGCCATCGAAGCGGCCGGCATCAAACCCGTTCAGCCGGATCTCGATCGCATTCGCAATGCACGCACGCCGGCAGACATCGCTGCGCTGTTCGGCTCACCCGGATTCGATTCGACATTCACCATCCAGTTCATCCCGGACCTCAAGAATCCGAACGTTTACAGCGTGACGATCAACCAGGGCGGTCTCGGAATGCCCGACCGCGACTACTACATCAAGGATGACCCGCGGCTGAAGGAATTCCGCGCCAAGTACGTGGCGTACCTGGAGCAGATGCTGACGCTGGTGAACGATGCCGATGCCGGCAAGCACGCTCAAGCGGCCATGGCTTTTGAGACCGCTGTCGCGCAGGCGCAGTGGCCGATCGAGAAGCAGCGCGACGTCGAGGCGAACTACAACCCGCGCAGCAAGAAAGAGCTGCTCGAACAGGTGCCCGGCTTCGAGTGGCAGGCGTTTCTCGAGCCCGGCCGGCTCGGTAAGCGCGACACGTTTGTCTTGAGCGAGATCGACGCGATCAAGGACATCGCAAAACTGGTCGGCGACACCGATCCCGACACCCTCAAGGCCTATCTCACCGTTCACTACCTGACCGATCACGCCCGCTATCTGCCGGCACGCTTTGACGACACCGTGTTCGGCTTCTATGGCCAGACGCTGCGCGGGCAACCGAAGAAGCGCGAGCGCTGGAAGCGCGGTGTCGACCAGGTGAACGATTCGCTGGGCGAGCAGGTGGCCCAGGTCTACGTGCAGAGATACTTCACGCCCGAGTCCAAGGCGAAGATGCAGGCATTGGTCAACAACCTGCTCGCGGCGCTGCGCGTGCGCATCGAGGCGCTCGACTGGATGACGCCGGACACCAAGAAGCGGGCGCAGGACAAGCTCGGTACCTTCATCACCAAGATCGGCTATCCCGACAAGTGGAAGGACTACTCGACGCTCGAAGTGAAGCGCGGCGACCTGGTCGGCAACGTGCAGCGCGCGCAGGTCTGGGCGTGGGACTACCAGGTTGACCGGCTCGACAAGCCCGTCGATCGCACCGAGTGGGGCATGCTGCCGCAGGAGGTCAATGCCTACTACAACCCGCTCAACAACGAGATCGTGTTCCCCGCGGCGATCCTGCAGCCGCCGTTTTTCGATCCGAACGCGGATCCTGCGGTCAACTACGGGGCGATCGGTGCGGGCATCGGCCACGAGATCGGCCACGGCTTCGACGACCAGGGACGCAAGTTCGGCCCCGACGGCTCCCTGACCGACTGGTGGAGCGCAAAGGACGATGCGGCGTTCACCGCACGGGCGAAGAAACTCATCCAGCAATACTCGGACTTCGAAGCCCTGCCCGGTCTCAACGTCAAGGGCGAGAACACCATCGGCGAGAACATCGGCGATCTCGGCGGGCTCAACATCGCCTACGAGGCGTACCAGATCTCATTGCACGGCCAGAAGGACAAGGTCCTCGACGGGCTCAGCGGCGATCAGCGCTTCTTCCTCGGCTGGGCGCAGGTGTGGCGCGAAAAATATCGCGACGATGCATTGCGCGAGCTGGTGCTCGCCGACGTGCACAGCCCGCCGAAGTTCCGCGTCAACGGCTCCGTGCGCAACATGGACGTGTGGTATCGCGCATTCGGCGTGAAGCCCGGCGACAAGCTGTACCTGAAGCCTGAAGATCGCGTAAGAATCTGGTAAGAGGGCGCCGTAACCGGGAGGTCCTTTCAAGAACGCCGTGAATCCGTCCCTGGAGGCTCCGTGCAAAACGTCCCTGTTTTGCACGGTCTTGAAAGGACCTCCCGGTCACGGCGCCTGAAAGAAGAACGCTCGCGCTTCAGGCTTGCTTGCTTGTCGGCGCGTCGAGGATGGAAAGCAGTTCCGACACGTCCTGGAACACAAGATGTGGGCGGTGGGCGGCGGGCAGGCGCGCAATATCACCTTGTCCCCACACTCCGGTGCGCACCGCGATGCCCATGGCGCCGGCGCGCCGGGCCATGAAGACTTCGAGCGCGGGATCGTCGCCGACCACCACGAGATCGCTGGCTCGAGCGCCGAGACGCCGGCAAGCACAGCGCACGGCTTGCATAGAAGGTTTGCCGAGCACTGTGGCGCGCTTGCCCGTGACACTCGTGATCGCGCTGCAGATCACCCGCGATGAAGCGAGCACTTTTCCCAGGGCGCTGGCGAAGTAGGGTGCCAGTGAGCCGGTAAATAGCGGCGCTCCGGCCACGACCGCGCTGCAGGCCGCATCGATCTCGTCCATGGTGAATTCGCGATACCAGCCGACGAAGACCGCGTCCACCGGCTCATGCACGCTGCCGCGAACGATCTCGAGGCCCGCCTCCTCGAGCGGCCGCCACACACCCTCGACGCCGAGCACGCGCACGCGACGATAGCCCCGTTGTACGAAATGTTCTGCGGCCACGCTGCTCGGTGTGAGCGTGAGGCGTTCTTCGACCTGGATTCCGGCGCCGTGCAGCTCGTTCACGTATTCCTGCGGCGTGCGCACCGTCCCATTGGTGAAGATTGCATACGGCACTTGCCGATGGCGCAGGTTCTCGAGCAATGCCAGCGCGCCGGGCAGGGGTCGGATCGACTCGTTGTTGCGGTCGCCCAGCACCAAAGTGCCGTCGAGATCGAAGAGGAATGCACGCGCGGAGCGCACGCGCGCTGCGCCGCGTCCGCGCGCGTTCGTCAGACGAGTTCCCCGGTGCGACGGCGAAGTTCCAGGCGGTAATCCGCTTTCTCGACCACGATCTCCGCCGCGTTCTCGTGCCGGCTCAGCTCGCGGATCAGCTCCAGCAACGGGCGCGTGTCGGGGTTGTAGCGCGATGGTGCTGGTTGTGCCGCGAGCATCGCATCGACCTGCTCGGCGGGCATTACCGCGCGCAGCAGGAATTCCTCGTCATTCATCTTTTTTCCGAAGCGGCGTCGCAGCTCGGTGAGCGACGGCGGCGGCGGTTCAGCGGCGAGTTCACGAGCCCGCGGACGTTCAAGAATCCGATCCTTGACGTCGGGATCGACGGGCGCGGTCGGACGGCCGAAGCGGCCGAGCACGTAACGGATCACCTGGTCGGGCACCGTGGCATAGCGCTCGGCGCCGATCACGTTGAACAGCGCCTGTGTGCAGACGATCTGGGGGAACGGCGTGACCATGATCGGGTATCCGAGCTCGGTGCGAACCCGGATCGTCTCCTCGATGACCGCCGGCAGACGATCGCTCAGGTTCAACTCTTCGAGTTGCCGGATGGTCGTCGTGATGGCCCCGCCCGGGAGCTGATGCCGCAGAAATGCCGCGTCGTACTCCTGGGGAGCGCCGACCGGCAATCCTTCGGCCTGGGCGAGCCTCGAGAAATAAGCCGCCACGCGGTTGAGCGCGGCGTCGTCAACGTCGACGGCGTACCCGAGCTCGCGCAGGTTGGTGGTGATTCGTTGCGCCCCGGGAAGCGAGGTGCCGTTGGCGAGCGGGCCGGCTGCGACATGCAGTACGTCGATGCCGAGCTCGGCCGCGGTCATATACGTGAGCGGTGCGAGCCCGATAGTGCAATGCGAGTGCAGCTCGAGCGGCTTGCCGCAGATTCTGGCGCGCACGGCGGGAATGAGGGTTCGCGCTCGCTCGGGCGTGAGGAGTCCGGTCGGGTCCTTGATGTACAGGCGCGCCACATCGGGCGAAGCGCCCAGCGTGGCGGCCAGGCTCGCGTAGAACTCATCGTCGTGCACCGAACTGATCGTGTATGTCAGTCCGGCCAGCACTTCGCCGCCTTCCTCGCGGATCATGCGCGCGCCGTCGAGGAGTGCCTGGCCGTCGTGCATCGGGTCGATCAACGCAAACCGGCCGATGCCGTTGGCGACCAGCGTGCGATACGCAAGGCGCATGAACTCGGCATCGGACGTCTCCCAGGAAATGAAGCGAAAGCCGGTGGTAATGAACTGCAGCGACGTGTTGGGTGCCGCGGCGTGCATCCTGCGGATCAGCGACCATGGGTTCTCCTTATGAGTGCGCACGGCGATGCCCATGTGCGTGCTCGAAGTGAAGTCGATCGCCTGCAGGCCGATGCGGTCCAGGAGCGGGGCAACCTGCAGCGTTTGCGCCGTGTTCAGCCCGGTGGCACCCCAGAGGCTCTGGTTGCCATCCCGGATCGAAACATCGACGAGCTTCACAGCCGGCATCTGCAATGACTCCTGGGAACTATTCTAGCGCGGGTCAGCACTCACACTGTCGCTGAGTCGCAGGCGGCAGGCAACCGACCCGGTGATAGGATTCATCCCATGGTCGAGCAGAATTTCGCAGTCTTTGATACCCCGATCGGCTGGTGTGGCATCGCGTGGAGTGAACGTGGCGTGGTCGGCGTGCAGCTGCCGGAGCGCCGCGAGCTCGACACGCGCACACGCCTCGGCAAGCGCTTTCCCGGCGCCGGCGAAGCGCCGCCTCCGCCCGACGTGCAGCGCGCTCTCGAGGGAATCGTCGCCTTGTTGCGCGGTGAGAGCAGCGATCTTTCCGCAGTCGCCCTCGACATGGACGGCGTGCCACCGTTCCATCGCCGGGTCTACCAGGTCGCGCGCGAGATTCCGCCGGGCGCCACGCTGTCCTACGGTGAGATTGCCAAGCGATTGGGCGCGCACGGTTCGGCTCGCGCTGTCGGCCAGGCCCTGGGACGCAACCCCTTCGCGCTGGTAGTGCCCTGCCATCGCGTGCTGGCGGCGGATGGCCGGCTCGGCGGCTTTTCGGCGAACGGAGGTGTCGCCACGAAGTTGCGCCTGCTGTCGATCGAGGGAGCTGCCGCCAGTGCGCAGCAGGCCTTGTTTGAAGGTGACGGCGTGTTCGGCTACGACCCGGACGTGGCCCTGATGCAGCTGCGGGACGCCGACCCCACACTCGCGCGGCTCATCGACACGGTCGGGCCCTTTCGCATGCAACTCGATCGCACGCCGAGCATTTTCACAGCGCTCGCCGAGGCGATCGTCTATCAGCAACTCAATGGACGAGCGGCAGCGACAATCTACGCGCGTGTCTGCGCGCTTTTTCCAAGAGCCCACGAAGGTCCAAGTCCGGAGCAGATCCTGCGCACATCCGACGCCCGGCTGCGGGGCGCGGGACTCTCCCGCTCCAAGCTACTATCGCTGCGCGATCTTGCGCGCAAGGCGGTGGAAGGACGGATCCCGACTCTGGCCGCGGTGCATCGCATGGATGATGAGGCGATCATCGAGCGGCTGACCGAGGTCCGCGGAATCGGGCGCTGGACCGTGGAGATGCTCCTGATATTCCGGCTCGGCCGTCCCGACGTCCTGCCGGTGGACGACTACGGCGTGCGCAAGGGCTTTGCGATCGCCTTCCGCAAGCGCAAGCCGCCCGAGCCCAAGGCGCTGCAGAAGTACGGCGCGCGCTGGCGCCCGTATCGGACCGTCGCGAGCTGGTACCTGTGGCGCGCGACGGATCTGCGCTTGTCCGGCTAGAGCGGGTAGCCTGTCCGCCATGCTGGCCACGATTCCCCTGCAGCGCGGACCCATCAGCGTCGTCGATTGTCTTTGCACCTCCGGTCCGGCCGATCGGCCGTTCGTCGAGGTACACAACCGGCATACAGTCGCTTTTGTGCGCCGCGGCTCGTTCGGCTATCGCCATCGCGGCCGGGCGTTCGATCTGGTAGCGGGCTCCGTGCTGGTCGGCCATCCAGGCGATGAGTTCATGTGCACGCATGATCACGTGCACGGCGATGAGTGCCTGTCATTGCACCTGGAACCGGAACTGGCCGAGTCCCTGGGCGGGGACGCCACGCTTTGGCGAGTTGGCGGCCTGCCGCCGCTACCGGAGTTGATGGTGCTCGGTGAGCTCACGCAGGCGGCGGCGGAGGGCGCCACGGACGTCGGACTGGATGAAGCCGCACTTCTGTTCGTGGCGCGCTTCGCAGAGCTGACTTCTGGCCATAAGGCGCGACCGCAACAGGCACACGCCCCCGACCGGCGCCGTGCGGTCGAAACTGCGCTCTGGATCGACCGCAACTCGCACCGGGCCATCGATCTCGAAGGCGCCGCGCGCCAGGTGAACCTGAGCTCATTTCATTTTCTGCGCCTCTTTACGCGCGTCCTCGGCGTGACGCCACACCAATACCTGGTGCGATCGAGACTGCGCCGCGCCGCGCGCCTGCTGGCCGATGACAGTCGGCTCATCAGTGACATCGCGTACGACAGCGGCTTCGGCGACCTGTCGAACTTCGTGCGCACGTTCCGGCGCGCTGCCGGCGTCTCGCCACGGGAATTCCGGCGGCTCGCGCATGGGGAACGCAAGATTCTCCAAGAGCGGCTCGCGACCACGCTCTAGCATGACCTCCTCCAATCGAGGAGGTCACCATGTACGATCACATCGGGTTGAGAGTGAAGGATCTGGGTGCGAGCGTGCGCTTCTACGAGGCTGCGCTGGCGGCGCTCGGCTACACGTTGTGTTCCCGCGATGCCAGCGGCGCAGGACTGGGACCCAAGGGCGAACCGGCCTTGTGGCTGCATGCCAGCAGCGGTGCGGCGGGGAGCGGGGCGCACGTCGCATTCAAAGCGAGCACGCGCGACGCGGTGGACCGGTTTCATGTCGTGGGGCTTGCGGCCGGCGGACGTAGTCACGGCGAACCCGGTCTCCGGCCGGACTATGGCCCGACCTACTACGCCGCTTTCCTGGTCGATCCCGACGGCAACAACGTCGAGGCGGTTTGCATGCGTTGAGCAGTCTTGCCTTTCGGTAAGCTATCAGTTACCGTAAGGCATGGCTTACGATAGCGCGCTGGCGGCTCTCGCCGATCCCACCCGACGGCAGGTGTTCGAGCACCTGCTTTCGGGACCGCGCGCGGTCGGCGAGATCGCGCAGGAGATGCCCGTCAGCCGCCCCGCGGTATCACAGCACCTTAAAGTCCTGAAGGACGCCGGGCTCGTCGCCGATCGCGCCGAGGGTGCACGGCGCGTCTATTACATCGACCCTCACGGACTCGGGCCACTGCGCAAGTGGCTGGACCAATTCTGGGACCAGGCACTGGCCGCGTTCCAGGCCGAATTCGAGCGCCAAAGCGCACGCTTCCCCACAACCGCCAAAGGAAAGCACGATGAATCGCACCATCACGGTCGCGCCCGTCCGCAAAAGCGTTCGCGTTAGCGCACCGCCTGCGCGCGCATTCGAAGTGTTCACGGCAGGACTGGGCCGCTGGTGGCCGCACTCGCACTCGATCGGCAAGGTGCCGATGAAGGAAGCGGTGATCGAGCCGCGCGTTGGCGGCCGCTGGTTCCAGCGCAACCAGGACGGCTCGGAATGCGACGTCGGAAAAGTGCTGGCCTGGGAGCCGCCGGCACGACTGCTGCTGGGCTGGCAGATCAGTCCGCAGTTCAAGTACGACCCGAGCATCACCTCGGAAGTGGAAATCCGCTTTCTCGCCGATGGCACGAACAGCACGCTGGTCGAGCTCGAGCATCGCAATCTCGAGCGCTACGGCGAGCAGGCCGAAACGCTGCGCGCAGCGGTGGATGCGCCGAACGGCTGGTCGGGATTACTGAACCTGTATGCGGCCGCCGCCGCGCAATGAACACGGAGTACATCCATGCTAAATCTCTATGTGTTTCCGCCGTCGCCGCGCGCCTTCAAGGTCCTCGCGGTGGCGAACCATCTGGGCCTCAACTACCAGAAGCACATCGTCGATCTCAGCAAGGGCGAGCAGCGGCAGCCGCAATTCGCCGCGTTGAATCCCAACCAGCGAATGCCGGTGCTCGAGGAAGACGGCTACGTGCTGTGGGAGGCGAACGCGATCATGCAATACCTCGCTGACAAGAAGCCGGAGGGCAAGCTCCTGCCGACCGAGTCGCGTGCGCGCCTGGATGTCACGCGCTGGCAGTTCTGGGATCTCGCTCACTGGGACTCAGCGTGCGCGATCTTCATCTTCGAGCGGCTGGTCAAGAAGCTGCTGAATATCGGCGACGTCGATCCGGCCGAGATCGCCAAGGGCGAGGAGCGGTTTCATCGTTCGGCCGCGGTCCTGGATGCGCAGCTCAAAGGACGCAAGTACGTCGCGGGCAACGAGCTCACGCTTGCGGATTTTTCCCTCGGCGCACCGCTCAACGTCGCGGGGCCGGCGCAGATTCCATTCGCGAAGTACGCCGAGATCAAACGCTGGCACGCCGGGCTGTCGGAGCTGCCGGCCTGGCGCCAGTCGATCGCATTTCCCGCCCCGGCCTGAGAGCTGTAAAGCAAATCTTAACGGCGCTAAAGAGACACTGTTTGTTCGCTTGAGCCTGCGAGCGCAACCTGCGAGCGTCCCGATGGATCGCGGTCAGCGCGATTCGCGGCCGAGGCAGGAGGCATTCGATGAGCACGCGACAGTATTCGATCTTCGACACGATCCTTGCGCGCATTAGCCGGGGCTCGGTTCCTTTCGATGCGATCTACTGGGTTGACCCGCAGGCCGAAAGGGCAGCGGATGACGCGCAAAGAATCGATGGCGATCATGCGTACCGCATCAAGCGGCAGCTTGGGCTGCAGGAATGCGCGACGTGCGATTGAGCGATTCGGCCCCCGAATCGCTGCCGTGCGTCGCCGGCCGCTTGACCTACGTGGTTGCGCCGAAGGAACGGCCGCGCAATTACGCTGACGACCCGCCGCCGGGCCAGCCGCAGTCGACGGCGCAATACGAGGAGCGCACGGTCGCGGTCAGGAACATTCGAGCGCTGGCGCAGCGCTTCTCCGTGGATCGCGAAGGATTCCGGTTTGCCTCGGCGCCGAGCGCCTTCCAGCGCTTCGACGACGCCGACGCCATTCGTGATTCCTACTATGCAGAGTCCGCAAGCATTGTGGCCGAGCTCACGGGCGCTGCGCGCGTCATCGTGTTCGATCACACGGTTCGCGGCCGCACGACCGGTGGGTCGCGTGGCACCGCGACGACCACGCGCCCACCGGTCCATCGGGTCCACGTCGATTTCACGGTGGCCTCAGGCCCGCGGCGGGCGCGTGACGTGCTTGGCGAAGATGCGGACGCGCTCGAAGGTCGGCGCTACTCAGTGATCAACGTCTGGAGGCCAATCCGTGGTCCGCTGCAGGATGCACCGCTCGCGGTGACCGATGCGCAGAGCGTGGCATTCGATGACCTGGTTGCAACCGACCTGGTGTACCCGGATCGGGTCGGCGAGTTCTATACGGTGAAGTACAGCCCTTCGCACCGCTGGTTCTATGCCCCGAGGATGGCGCAGGACGAAGTGCTGCTGCTCAAGTGCTTCGACTCGGCCGAAAATGGCATCGCGCGGTTCGCTCCGCATACGGCATTCACCGATCCTGAGGCTTCACAGGACGCGCTGCCGCGTGAGAGCGTGGAAGTGAGAACGCTGGCGTTCTTCGACGGCTGAAGTCTTGCATTAGCCGCGCGCGATGCCGCCGTATCAATGTGACTTGAGCGTGGCAGCGGGTTGGTCGATGATCTGCGTAAGCTCGACTGCGCAGGCTCAGTGCATCTGCTCGACACGGCCCAACTGCTGCTGTTCCTGACCGCGACGCTCGCGCTCAACCTGGCGCCGGGGCCGGATGTTCTCTATGTCCTCGCCAACAGCGCCCGCCATGGAGTTCGCGGCGCAGTGTTCGCCGCCCTCGGCATCTCGGGCGGTATTGTGTTTCACACCTGCATCGCCGCGTTCGGCATCGCAGCCTTGCTGCTCGCGCACCGCTGGGCTTTCGATGGGTTGCGCATCGCCGGGGCTCTGTACCTCATCTGGCTTGGCATCAGCGCCTGGCGCAGCGCCGTCGCCGTCGCTCTGCCCGGTGCCACGGACGCCAGCCTGAGCACGATCTTTCGCAAAGGGCTGATCACAAATGTGCTCAACCCAAAAGTCGCGCTGTTCTTCATGGCCTTTCTGCCGCAATTCGCCGATCCGGCGCACGGCAGCGTGACGATGCAGGTCCTGATCTTCGGAGCGCTCTTTATCGTCTCGGGGACGATCGTGAACCTGCTTTACGCGTGGGCTGGCGGAGCGCTGAGCGCGGTCTTGCGTCGCGATATGCGCTGGCAGCGCCGCCTGAATCGCATTTCCGGCGGCATCCTGGTCGTTCTTGGCGGCCGATTATTGCTGTCGCCGCGCCTCAGCTGAGCCGGTAGCTCAGCGCCACTCGTTGCCGCCCTGGTCCTGGACCTGGGCAAACGTATCGCGACGCGACAGTCCGCTGAACGTCGAGTCGCGCACGAACACCTTGGCGCCCATGCCGGCTTCGAACGATCCCGACGCGCCCTCGATGTAGCTGTTGGTAATGTGCACGGTCGCATCCTGGACGACTACGCCAATGCCAGACGCGACGATGCGGCTGTTGGTCAGATAGAGCTCGCAGCCGGCGCGCGCCGTGAGGCCATCACCGTCGACATAAATCTTGCGGTTGTCCAGGTGAATCATGCGTGCGCCTTCGCAAATGATCGGGTCTGCCTTGCGCAGTCCCGGATCACCACCGGGTGAGTCAGTCGCGGTGCCGCCCGACGTGACGATGCTGACGCCCGGACCACTCACCTTTACCTGTCCATCGGCGCGCTCGACGGTGTAGCTCTTGCCATCCGCAACGACCGGAGCGGACGCGACTGATTGCCCGGGCGACGGGGCAGCAGCACGAGCCGGTGGGGGTGGCGGCGCGTTCTCCGGTCCTGAGGATTCGGCGGGCGGTTCCTCATTGGCTGGCTCAGCGACATCAGCCTGAGCGGTCGGCCGCGAAATCTGCGCGGTGAATTGTGACACTGGAGCTGCTGCGAGCTCGCTGAGTTTGACTGCCTGTACGTGTCCGGTTCGCTTGTCGCGAATGGTGAAGACGCCCGCCTGCATGTCGGTGGCGACGACTTCAACGTTCGGATTGCGCTCGAGCGCGACGCGAGCCCACGCGAGCTCGGACATGCCCGGCTGAGTGGCGTTCTTGCCCGTTTGCTCGCAAGCGCCGAGGAGCAGCAGGGTCGTACATGCGAGAGCCAGGCGGCTCACCTGGCGCGCGATTCGGATCTCGGTTCGAGCGTGCATCTGCCCTCCGCTCTGGAATTTCTCGATGAGAGCTATCGTCACCCCGCCGCGAGTCGGAGTCCATCCCAATGACGAGCCCACAGCGGCATTAATGCCGATCCGCGCGTGATTTTCCGCGTTCAGGTTCTGCCGCGCGGATCGTGAGCGCCGCGATGAGCGCACTGGCGAGCGCCAGGGCACCTGCGATTAACATAACGAGCCGAATAGATGCGACGAATGATCTGCCGATGATCGCGTGGGCGACGCGACGCTCGGGCTCTGCGAGCGAGGACGGCATTGTCGGCGTCACAAAGCCCCCGCGTGCGCTGTCGATGACATCCTTCACTGCGGTCGACACTGGCGCGCTCGCAAGTTGTCGATCGAGGGACTTGCCGAGTGCGCTCAGCGCCACTGTGCCGAGCACTGCGATCATGAGCAGGCTCGCGACCGACGCGACCGCGTTATTGATCCCGGACGCAACCCCAGTCTGCCGCTCTGGGACCGCGTTGATGACGGTAGTGGTGAGCGGCGTGACGGTGATCACCATGCCGAAGCCGAGCACCACCATCGGCAGGAGCACCGCGGAGTAGTGAGGATCGCCAGTTGCGCGCGCCAGCAGACCGAAACCGATTGCAACCAGCGTCGGCCCGATGATGAGCGGCCAGCGAGCACCCACGCGATCGGCGAGCTGGCCTGACCAACGTGACAGCACACCCAGGATCAAGGCGAACGGTATGAACGCTGCGCCGGCGGCCGTAGCGGAGAAGCCGTGTACCTGGATGAGCAGGAACGGCAGGAAGAACAGTGCGCCGCCCAACGCCCCGTAAAGCAGCAGCGTGAGCAGGTTGATCCCGCTGAAGCGGAGCGAGCGGAAAAGCTGCAGTGGCATCATCGGCGCGCGCCCGCGTCGCTCTTCGAGCACAAATGCCGCGAGCAGCACGATGCCCGCGATCACTGGCCCGAACACCAACGGATTGTCCCATCCGAGAACAGCCGCCTCGATGAGCCCGTAGACGAGCGCGCCCAGGCCAGCGAAGACGAGTAACGAGCCACGCCAATCGAGTCCCGGCGCTGCATCGGGGTCGCGACTCTCGGGCAGATGCCGCAGCCCGATCCACAAGGCGATGACGGCGAGGAACGGATTGATCAGGAAGATCGCGCGCCATGAGGTGTGGTCGACCAGCCAGCCGCCCAGCATCGGGCCGAGGCCGGCCGCCAGGGCGGAGGCTCCCGACCAGATCCCGATCGCCGCCCCGCGCTCCTGTTCGTCGAATGCCGCGCCGATGATCGCCAGCGAGCAGGGAATCAGGAATGCTGCGCCGACTCCCTGTACGGCGCGAGACACCACCAATACCTGCGCATTCGGCGCGAGCCCGCACCCCAGCGATGCGACTGCGAAAATGGCCACACCGACGAGGAACAGGCGCCGCCGTCCCAACTGGTCGCCGGCGGCGCCGCCGATCAGGAGCAGCGCGGACATGCAAAGCGTGTATGCGTTGACGACCCACTGCATCGCGGCAAGGGTCGTGCCGAGATCGGTCTGAATCCGCGGCAACGCCACGTTGACAACCGACTCATCGACGAACGCCATCGTCGAGGCCAGCACCGCCGCAATGAGTACCCAGCGCTTTTGGCTACGGGCGCAGGGGGACGCGCCACGCGTCGAACGGATGGCCGCCTCGCCACAGGGCTGTGATCCGGGGTTGCCCATTGGTGGCCTATGGAACCGGCAAGCGCATGCGCGGGTCAACCCGCCTCGAGGGCCGGGCTTGATCTGGGGCGATTCGACACAAGATTCGCACCCAACACCCAACAGGACTCCCAGCTGACATGACAGGTCGTGATCCCCGCTCGTGGATGTGGGCCGAGGCGCTGAATCTGCTCGAACAGGCCGACCGCCTGCATCGGCAGTTCTACCGCGCCGTGGGCCGCCCTGGAGTGCAGCCGCACTGGGAACCACCCGTGGACGTCACCGAGAGCAGTGGGGAGATCGTGATTCTCGTGGCGCTTCCAGGGATCCGGCCGGAACAGATCGAGTTGCAGCTCGACGATGCCGGCATCCTCGTCAAGGCCGCGCGTCACTCGAGCGCCTGTGGGCACGATGCTGCCATCCGCCGCCTCGAAATCCCCTACGGCTCCTTCGAGCGCCGCGTCGCGCTGCCCGAAGGCCGCTACGAGCTCGCCGAGCAGACGTGCGTCGACGGCATCCTGAAACTACGTCTTCGCAAGCACTGAGAGACCCCATCGCCATGAGCGAACCCCAGTCGTCCGCCGCTGCCACGCCTACCGTCTCCGATGACATGATGATCATCCTGCCGGTGCGCAACATCGTGCTCTTCCCGGGCTCGGTGCTGCCCATCGGCATGAATCGCGAGCCATCGATCGCGGCGGCGCAGGAAGCCGTGCGCGCCGAACGCAAGATCGGCTTACTTCTGCAGCGCGATGCAGACAAGGACGAAGTGTCCGGTGAGGATCTGTTTCGCATCGGCACCGTCGCATCGATCCTGCGCTACGTGACCGGCCAGGACGGTGCCCATCACCTCGTGCTGCAAGGCGAGCGGCGTTTTCGCGTGCTCGACTTTCAGCCGGGCCTGCCGTACCTCATGGGCCGCGTGGAGTTCCTGCCGGAGAAATCCCAGTCCACCAGCGAGATCGAAGCGCTGGCACTCAACCTCAAGCGCTTGGCCGTGGAGGCCATCGGGCTGCTGCCGCGTGCGCCAGCCGAGCTGGCCAACGCGGTGCAGAGCATCGAATCGCCCGCCGCCCTGGTGGACCTCGTGGCGAGCTTTCTCGACATCAAGGTCACGGAGCGCCAGCAGCTGCTCGAAACGCTGGACCTCAAGGCACGCCTGGATCGTGTCACCGAGCTGGTTTCGCACCGCATCGAGGTGATGAAGCTGCAGCGGCAGATCGAAGAGCAGACGCGTGGCGCGATTGACGAGCGGCAGCGCGAAATCCTGCTGCGCGAGCAGATGAAGCAGATCCAGAAGGAGCTGGGCGAAGACGCCGGGCTGTCGGAAGAAATGCGCGGGCTCGCGGAAGCCATCGACAAGGCGGGCATGCCCGAGGAGGCACAGGAGCAGGCGAAGCAGGCGCTCAAGCGCCTGGAACGCATGTCGGATGCCGGCCCGGAGTATTCGATGCTGCGCGCGTGGCTCGACTGGATGATCCAGCTCCCGTGGTCGAAGCTCGACGAGGAAGCGATCGACATCGCCAAGGCGCGCGCGGTCCTGGACGAGGATCACTACGGCCTCGACAAGATCAAGAAGCGCATCCTCGAGTTTCTCGCGGTCCGCAAGCTGAATCCGCAGGGCCGAAGTCCGATCCTGTGTTTCGTCGGGCCTCCCGGTGTGGGCAAGACCTCGCTCGGGCAAAGCATCGCGCGCTCGCTCGGCCTGAAGTTCGTACGCACCAGTCTCGGCGGCGTGCATGACGAGGCGGAGATCCGCGGTCACCGTCGCACCTACGTCGGCGCGCTGCCGGGCAACATCATCCAGGCGCTGCGCAAGGCCGGGACGCGCAACCCGGTACTGATGCTCGACGAGATCGACAAGGTCGGCGCTGGCATTCACGGCGACCCGTCATCGGCGCTGCTCGAAGTGCTGGACCCGGAGCAGAACAACACCTTCCGCGATAACTACCTCGGTGTGCCGTTCGACTTGTCGCGCGTGCTCTTCATCGCCACCGCGAACGTTCTCGACACGATTCCGGGGGCGCTGCGTGATCGCATGGAACTCATCGAGCTCACCGGCTACACCGAAGATGAGAAAGTCGAGATCGCGCGGCGCTATCTCGTAAAGCGACAACTCGAGGCCAACGGACTCAAGGCGGAACAGGCCTCGATCACGGTCGAGGCGTTGCACCACATCGTGCGCGACTACACGCGCGAAGCCGGTTGCCGCAACCTCGAGCGAGCCATCGGTGCAGTGCTGCGCAACGTCGCGGTCCGCATTGCCGAAGGCACCATCGAGCGCCGCACTGTCGACCCCGATGAGGTACGTGCGATCCTTGGCGCGCCGCGCTTCGAGAGTGAGACCGCGATGCGCACCAGCGTCCCCGGTGTCGCGACCGGCCTGGCGTGGACCCCGGTCGGCGGTGACATCCTGTTCGTCGAGTCGACGCGGATCCCCGGCAACGGGCGGCTGATCCTGACGGGTCAACTTGGCGACGTCATGCGCGAGAGCGCCCAGGCGGCCCTCTCGCTGGCCAAGTCCCGTTCGGAGTCGCTCGGCATCGATCCACAGCTATATAAGAGGAGTGACCTGCACATTCACGTGCCGGCCGGTGCCATCCCGAAAGACGGGCCGAGCGCGGGCGTGGCGATGTTCACTTCGATCGTGTCGCTGCTCACGGCCAAGACGGTGGCGAGCGACGTGGCGATGACGGGCGAGATCAGCCTGCGGGGCCTGGTGCTCCCGGTCGGCGGCATCAAGGAGAAAGTGATCGCCGCGCATCGCGCCGGGATTCGGACGGTGTTGCTGCCCGCGCGCAATCGCAACGACCTGGAAGACGTGCCGGAAAGCGTGCGCAAGGCGATCAAGTTCGTGTTGTGCGAGCGCGTCGACGACGCGCTGCGTGCGGCGCTCGGCATTATCACGCCGGTGACGGAGTTGCGGACCGCGGTCTGAAGCGGCGCTCGGTCGCGGTGATCGAACCGGAGCGCGAAGCCTAGATCTCGTTTTTCCGTGCGAACCTGCCGATGTGATCGGCGGCACGAAAGGCCAGCGCCTGGATCGTCATCGTCGGTTGCCCGCGACCCGAGGTCACCAGGCTGCTGCCGTCGCACAGGAACAGGTTGCGGACGTCGTGGCAGCGATGATAACGATCGATGACGGAGGTCGCCGGATCGTCGCCCATGCGACAGGTGCCGAGCAGATGCATCGATGAGGTCTGCTCCGTGATTGGAGCGCGCGTCACGCTCAAGG
>Ga0137409_10001017_pt1 | contig 30310 bp, 25 predicted proteins | sample CZODoug1_16funga_FD_122059 | JGI IMG/M metagenome (GOLD analysis project Ga0137409, IMG submission 122059) | Vadose zone soil fungal communities from Angelo Coast Range Reserve, California, USA - CZODoug1_16fungal (Hybrid Assembly) | ecosystem: Environmental > Terrestrial > Soil > Vadose zone...
GCGCTCTGCCCAGATCATTTTTCGCAGCCGGAAAATCCCTCAGCCGGTATTCCGCACCTGCACGCTCGATTAGAAAGCGCGCATCAGTCGGAGCCTTCCGCTGCCCCAACGAAAACGCATCGCGTGCCTCCTGCCAACGCTCCAGATGCACAAGCGCCATACCGCGCAAGTAATCGAGCTCAGCAGATTGCGTCGCGGGCCCGCTCGCGAGTTCCGCTGTCTCTTCCCATTTTTTCTCGGCATAGAGCTTTTGTGCCGCGCTGACGCGGTATTCCGCGTCCGGGGGCTGTTGGGCAAGCGAAGGTGCCACATTCGGAACGAGCAGCACTGCGGCTAGGCTCGCTACTAGGAAGGATTTCACTCGGTGTGTTTTGGAACGGCAAGCAGCGTCCAGTTGTTGGTCCTGAGCCATTCCTTTTCGAATTCCGCACGTTCCACGCGGAACAATTTCTCTCGTGCCGGATCATTCAGGAGCACGGCTTCCTGCTGGCGGTCAATTCCAACCACAACAACGTAATGCAGGGAAGCCTTCGCGCCGGGTTGGATACTCGCGATCAAGGGGCGGCCTTGTTCGACGTGAGACGCCAGATCGCTCCACTCCCCGCGGAAAATATACGGCGAAAATCCCGCTTCGCGCAAAAACTGCTCCATCGCCGATGCGCGAATCCCGTGAGCCTCTTTCGAATACAATTCGCGCTGAATTTTCTCCGCATCCAGACGTTCCGGTGGGAGCTTGGTTCCTTTTTGACTCCAATACTGCAGAACCATCGAAAGGGCGGCAGAACCGCAGCCTTCCTTTTCCTGATGGACGTAAGGAACGTCCAGCCAAATGCCGCTGCTGGCTCCCGTGCACAGGACCGGAGCCAGCAGCAGCACGCCAAGAATCAGCCGCGTGTGCACATCTTCCTTCTTTCGTGTTGCGTTAGCGAACCGCTACGATGATTAAAACAATGGCGGCAATAATTATGATGATAATCAGCAAGTCGCGATCGCTGAAATTTCCTGCCGCGATATCCTTTTGCACGGCGCGGGATTGCGCTGCCAGCCGCGCTGCGTCTTCATCGCTTAGCTGGCTGACCGCTTTGTTCACCTGTTGGAAGTCCGCACCCGCCGATTTCAGTGCTTTTTGCCCTTGTTCCGTGGAGAGCAAATCGTGAATTGCAGCTTCATTCGAACCGCGTTCGTCGGAGGCCTTTTGGACGTCTTTCCGCAGATCCCGTGTAGAAACTGCGTGTTCTTTCTCTTGCGCAAAAATGGGTCCGGTGGCTCCCGCTATCAGACTGGCAAGCAGTAATAGGCCCACGTACAAACGTGTGCAGAACTTCATCGTTTCCTCCAATTTTGTCTGGGCTTTAAAATTCTACGGAAAGAAGGAAACGCAAACAAGTACAGAGAATCCTCGAGAGGGCGGAAGAACAAATACCAAAGCTAGGGTTTTGCGGGAGTTGTCTGGTACTTGGTAAGATCAACTTGCTGCCATTCGCCGCGCTGGATGCCCGCCCGGATCTGTGCGGGGGTCTTCTTTTTTTGCGTCTGTTCGTAGGAATAGATGCCTTCACGGATACAAACATCGCAAACAGAACCATGGTTCCCTGCAAAACAATCGAGCAGACTTCCATGGCCCAGGCTGCGATCGCAATGGCAATAGCACGGCTGTTGGTACAGGACCTTTTTCACTTTAGCCGCAAGGACGTATGCGTTTTGCACGATTGGATTGCTAAAAGACGTCGGGTCCACCGTTTGCGGCAGAGGCCCCGCGGGAACTTGGGAATGAAATGCTGGCGTGGGCTCTTCCGACTGCCCGACAGCTTGTGCAGTACTCGAAGTCGCTCCTTGCGGCCAAGCTAGCAGCCCAAGCGCCGCGAACGAAAGGAGCACAACGACCGCAATCCTCGGTAAAGAATTCATTCGCCCCTCACCTGAAAGTCTGCGGCCAAAGCCGCGCGATTTACTTTCCCGAAGAAGCGATAAAAGAATCATCGCTTATTCGGCCGCGGCGGCGCACATCAATTCCCAGCCGCTTAATCTTCTGATTGAGCGTCGAAAGCGGAATCATGAAGCGCTCCGCTGCTTCCGTCTGATTCCAGTTGGTCCGCTCCAGCATGTCCACAATGATTCTGCGCTCGATCTCGTCCATGATCTGAAACAGAGACGGCTGCGAGTTATCGGCGGACGAGCGCGAACCTGCTTCTCCCGGCAGTGGCGGCATGAATTCCGAAAGTTGCAACCGCACGCCACGCACGATTTCCTTGCTGCGAATGCTTTCCGGAAGCAGATCAACGTCCACGCGCTCCGAGGTTGAAAGCACCACAGCGCGTTCCACCACATTCTCCAGTTCGCGCACGTTACCCGGCCAGTCGTAGTCCATCAACAATTTCATCGCGCCCGGAGTGAACAGCCGCATGGGCTTCGTATTTTCCTCGCAATAGCGCGTCAAGAAGTGCGCCAGCAGCATTGGAACATCTTCGCGGCGCTCGCGCAGCGGCGGCAATTGCAGGTGAATCACATTCAAGCGGTGATACAAATCCTCGCGGAATCGCCCTTCGCGAACCAACGTCAGCAAATCAATATTGGACGCCGCAACGATGCGCACATCGACCTTGAGTTGCTCTGTCCCGCCCAGCCGCATGAATTCGCGTTCCTGAATCACGCGCAGCAACTTTGCCTGTGTCTCCGGGCTAATCGTCGCGATTTCATCGAAGAAAATCGTTCCCTGGTCGGCAACTTCAAATAGGCCTTTTTTCGAAGCCACCGCGCTCGTAAACGCACCCTTCACGTGGCCAAAAAGCTGCGATTCCAGCAAATCTACGGGGATCGATCCGGTATTCACAGGTACAAACGCTTTGTCCACGCGAGTGGAACCCGAATGAATGGCTTTGGCGATTAGTTCCTTGCCCGTGCCGCTTTCTCCGCTGATCAATATGGTCGAGCGCGAAGGCGCCACCTGCGCCACCAGGTCCAGCAGCGTGAGCATCTTTTCGCTCTTGCCGATAATGTTCGGGAAGTTAAAGCGCTGCTTCAGCGCGCGCTTCAGTTGGACGTTTTCATCGCGCAGCCGGCGCGATTCCACCGCCTGCGCCACCTGCGCGAGCAGTTCGTCGTTCGACCACGGCTTGGTGATGTAATCCATCGCGCCGTTCTTGAACGCGGCGCGTGCCATGTCAATCGAGCCATACGCGGTAATCAGTACAATCGGAAGATGCGGGTCGCGCGTGCGAATTTCGCGCAGCAGGTCAATTCCATTGCGGTCCGGCAGACTCACGTCCAGCAACAAAAGATCGAACGGCCGCTCTTCCAGCTTCCCCAGTCCGGATTCGCCCGTATCGGCGCTCGAGACGCCGTACCCCTCGCCGGAAAGTAGCAGCTCCAGCCCTTCGCGAATTTCCGATTCGTCATCAACAACTAAAATGGAGCCCTTAGACATGTACCGGCTTCCTGACGGCGGGGAACTCGACGTGGAATGAGGTCCCCTTTCCTGGCGTCGAGCGAACATCGATTTTTCCTGCATGCTCCTTGATGATTCCGTAGCTTACGGAAAGGCCGAGGCCCGTACCGCGGCCACTCGCCTTCGTCGTGAAAAACGGATCAAAAATCTTGTGAATGTGCTCGCGCGGAATGCCTGCGCCTGTGTCCACGATTTCGATTTCCACGCTTCCGTTGTGCGCCGCCGTTTTCACTTCCAGCATGCCTCCGCTCGGCATGGCGTCTCGCGCATTGAGAAAGAGGTTTAGAAAGACCTGTTGCAGCTTGTTTGCGGAGCCGCGCACCGAGGGTAGCGGATTGCCCAGGTTCTTAACCACTTGAATCTGCGAAGTCTTAAGAGGGTGTGCCACGAGAGACAACGTTTCCTCGACAACCTTGTTCACGTCCACGTTCGCAAGTTCTGCGGCCCCGGTGCGCGAAAAATTCAGCAGATTGTTTACGATTTCGCTTGCGCGGAACGTTTGCTTCACAATCTTTTCGATGATCGAGTGGCGCGGATCCTCTTCGGGCATCTGCTTCGCCAGCATTTGAATGTAGTTGGAGATAACCGCGAGCGGCGTATTCACCTCGTGCGCCACGCCCGCCGCCAGCAAGCCCAGGGAAGTCAGTTTTTCCGTCTGCGACATCTGCTCTTCCATGCGATCGCGCTGCGTGACGTCGTCGAAGAGCAACAAGCGTCCGATTCGCTCGCCGGCCTTACTGACGAGCGGCGTAATCGAAACGTTCAACGTCAACGATTTTCCCTGATGCTGCAGCCGCTGCTTGTAAATTCCGGTGACCTGTTCCTCATCGCCACGCGCAACAATCTCCGCGGCAAGTTCCGTAGGAAGCAGCGAATCGAGCCGTCGTCCCACGGCTTCCTGCCGTGTCACTCCAAAAAGCTGTTCCATGCGCGTGTTCCAGCTCTCCACGATGCCGGTGAGGTCCACCGCAAGAACGCCGATATTCAGCGATTCCACGATGTTTTCGCTGAAGTCCTTCAGGCGCGCGATCTCCAGCGCCTTCTGTTCCAATGAGCTGTAGAGCTGCGCATTGTCCAGCGCAACGGCCACATACCCGCCGATCGTGGTTACGAGTTCCACGTCGTCGCTCGAGAGGAAATCTCCATCTACCGTCTTTCCGAGTCCGAGCACAGCCACGGTGTGTTCTCGGATCCGGCAGGGGACGAAATAGTTCAGATCCAGCTGCTCCAGCGTGCGCCGCACGGACTCACTGACGTCCGCGGTCCGCGGTGACTCGAAAAAGAGCGCGCCGGCGGCGAGCTCAGGACGGCTCGGTTCAAGGAAACTCAAATCCAGCGGTTCACTCGTGCGCAAACCCATGGAACGTGCCAGCCGCAGTTGTCCCGGCTGTTCCGTGTCTTCCACGAACACCGCGATGCGGTCCACAAGCAGCGTTTGTGATACACGGTCCATCACCGAGCTGAGCATCGGATCCAGCCGCACTTCATTCGTCAGCGCGCTGCCGAACTCAATCAGCGTGCGGCGGTAATCCAGCCGGTCCCTGTAGAAAAACCGGTCCAGCCGGCCCTGGAACCATTGGCGAAATGGCTCGAAAATCGAAGCAGCGATGACGATCGCAAGAACCGCTCCCCATTTTCCGTTCGCCTGCGTGTGAAAAACGAGCCCGATCAGTCCGATAAACGCGAAGAAAACAACGAGCACGCCTGCGGTCGCGGCGGTGTAGGCAAGGCCGCGCTTGAAAATGATGTCCACGTCCATCAAGCGGTAACGGATGATGGCATAGCCGAAACACAGAGGGATCAGCACCAGGCTCAATACCGAGAACTGCATCCACGGGCGCAGGGCCACGCCGAATACCAGAGGAATGATGTAGAGCAAGGAGACCGGCAGACTGCCGACGAGAGTTCCACCGGTAAGCCATTTCAATTGCTGGCGGAGGACACCGGACAGCGCTTGGCGGTAGCTCCGGTAGAAAACAAGCCCCGCAGCCAGGAAGCAGACGGCGAGATAGCTGAATTCGATCTTCCGGAGAAGAAGATAGGCACCCAGCCAGGGCACAAATCCCAAGGCGTTCATGGCCGTGCTCACATGAACGAGAAGCAGAGCGAAGGGCAGGAGGTAGACTGCCAAGAGTTTCGCACCCGACCGAAGGGTCGTTTCGCTCCGTCCCGGGAATACCAGCGCGAAGTGCAGCAGCAAAGCAGGAGCCAGCAGGCGCGCCACAACCTCTGACCAGTAAACTTCCCAGTCAAAGGTATCCAACTTTCCGCTGAAATGGAATGACCAGAGAACGAAGGAGACCAGGCAAAAAACGTAAAAGTGCACGGCGCGGGGGGCGTTCCAGCGGCGGATGAAAATGAACAAGCCGATAAACAGATAGAGCAGGCCTACGATGCGCAGGTAATTCTCGGTCGCAAGAGGCTTTTCCGCAGGCGCTGTGAGGAGTGGTGTTTCGAATTCCTCACCACCGCGCGAAAGCTTGTAGCGCACCTGGGTCCAGAGACCCGCACGGTCCAGACGCCGAGCGACTTCCGCCGCTCTTGTGACCTTGGCGCTATTGATTGTCAGCAGAACGTCGCCGGGGCGGATTCCGGCGCGGGTTGCGGGAGAATTGGGAGAAATGCGGCTGGCCTGAATACCGTGGTCGGAGTCGAGCCAGGCCACTCCGTCGTACACCACCTCAAAGCGGCTGCGCTGGTCGAAGTTGATTAAAGCAAAAATGACCGCAGCTAGCGTGGCCAGCGCCAGCACGACCGCCCCAAGGCTGACTCGAAGGTTTTGCCTCATAACTCGACCGGTTAGGGTTGGACCCCACCACCAGAAACTAAGTGCAACCCAAAGTCCATTGTTTGGTAGACGCTCATTCGCAGAACTCTTTTATATTCAATAGTTTATTATAGCGGAAGGCTGGATTACCCCGCATCATCCAGTTTCTGGAAGGACAAATACAGCTTTCGAGAACCCCAGTAATTCCTAAAACTGAACGCTGAGTCCACCTCGAAATGTCCGGAATGCAGGCACGAGAACAACCCGGCCATCCCTGCTGCTGGTGGAGACATAACCCTGCGCGAAGAGATTGTTGCAATCCGCAATGGCCTCCCACCGCCCCATGGCAAACTTTGGCAGCGGCTGGCGAACCATCAGGTGGAGGTAGGGGTCCATCTGAAAGAGGGACGCTCCATAGCTGTCTACGGAAGAGACGGTAATGCCATTCACCCACTTATATCCGGCCCGGACCTTGGTGCCGAGACCTGGCACCTTGGCGGAAATTCCCGCCCCAAAGGAATGCCGTTGTGCGGTGCGAAGCGCATCGCGAAGCAGACCGTCGGTGTCGTCTGAAGGCGTCAAAGCGCCACCGAAAGAATAAACGGCGGTCAATTCCACATCGCCGTCGAGCTTCTCCCGAAATGCGACGCGCGTTCCCCAACTGCTGGAGGAGCCGCCGTCATAAGCAAAACCGGTGGAAAAATAATCCTGAAAATAATCGGCGGTGGGCAGATCGCTGCCCCGGCCGAAGACGGCCACGTGGCGGTTGTCGTCGTGGAAGCCTGCGATTTGGAGCTTTCCGCGTGTACTGATCTTTCGTTCCGCCGAAATTTCCTCGTGCAGACCGTTCTGCAAAACGGGACGGCCCTGCCGCCAGAGCAGCACTGGAAATGCATCCAGTTCATTGAGCGCCGCGGCGAGCGCGCCGCCCGGCTGAGCTTCATCCGCTTCGAGTGGACCAGGTCCGTTAGGCATGGAAGCGAAAACGATAGCGGTGCTCCAATCATCAGTGAGGCGCACATTCAATTCTGCGCGCGGACGGAGCGAAGAGGCGGAGGCCCCCAGTCCCACCAGGACATATTCGCCGCCATACCGCAGGACCGTGCGATCTCCGAGCGCCACCGCACCACCCTGATCAAAACGGACGCCTCGGAAAGTAGGTCCGACGGGCCCGAGCTTGGCTTCGCGAAGGACCAACGCGGTATGCGGGCCGGCACCGAGGGTCCCCGTTGGCAACCACACAGTGGCGATGCCGCCGGCGGGGCTATCGCCGTCGTAGCTCACCTGCCCTGCCAGGATCATCCTGCTCGTGCCGCCCAACTTCTGGTCGTAGGCCACGGCGGTTGCGGGTGAAGAGGCAATGCTCGAAGCTGAAGTGGGGCGCCGCGCGCCATCCGTGAATTCCATCCGCATTCTGGGTGTACGGGCCCTGCCGGAATCGCCACTGACCGTAGAGGCACTCAAGGTGTCGTGGTCCACCCATTCCAAGACTGGACGCATTGCCGAAGCGGATCGCAACACCCATTTCCAATCGTCGCCTTCCGCGGTGCTCGTCGAGGGCATGCGCCGCAACTGATCCAGAGATGCGAACATGGATTCAAGTTCAATGCGCACGACGGTGGTCACATTCGAAGTGATGCGAATGTGTTTTTCAAGTGTGGGAAGAAAACCGGCCAGAGTAACGCGGACGGTGTAAAAACCGGGAGCGAGCTTGTCACCCCGGAACATACCTTGCGTGTTCGTCAGGAAGCCGCGCGTGGCCGCCACTCCCATGGCTTCGGAAATCAACTCCACGCTCGCGCCCATCTGCGGCGTACCCGCTGCGTCGTGCACCACTCCTCGAAGCTTGCCGGAGACAGGCTTCGCTTGCGCGGCCGCCGGAATCGCCGCGAAGGACGAAACCATGACGGTCAGGACCAGGGCCCCCAGGATTCGGAGCCGTTCCTGTTTCACTTTGCTTTACCTCCCCGGTGCAGCGTTCGCCGTGGTCTTGATCTCCGGCGGTGCTTTCACCGTGAACTCTGCCGAGCGCGAAATGGTCTGATTCGAAAGCCTGTCCGTAGCATGCACTTCAAGACTGTATTTCCCCGGTGACAGCGTTGCGAGAGGCAGGAGGCGCTCAATCGTTACCTGGTCGCCGGTCTGCTTCATCTCTTCCGAAGTCTCCTTGAACTGCAGGATTTGATCCTTGCCCTTTTTGACGGTGTACTGGAACGTCGCGCTGGACTTGTGCGACTTGTCGTCGGGCTTCAGGTTATAAACCTGCAGGTAAATGCCGAGCCTGTCGGCGGTGGTGAAATCGGCTTCCAGACGCGGCCGGACCTTCGAGGAACCCAGCACGAACTGTCCTGCTCCGATTTGCTTCGCGGGAACATGCTCGATTTGATCGGCAAGAATCAGCGAACTGGCTTCCAGCTTGTCATCGTCGTACCGCGGCACCTGCAGGCGCGAGTTCACGACGCCGATATTTCCGCTCTGCACATCCTTGATCACCAGATCCAGGCGGTAGAGGCCCGGGCGCAAAGGAACGGCCTTCTGATAAATCGATTGGAGCTTCAAGGATTGCTGGTAAAGAGAATCCGGAAAATCACGGCTCATGGAATCTTCAAATGTTTGTACCACCCGGCCCGTGAGCGTGCTCACGCGCCCGAATATATTGAGCACTGCGGAATGAATTCCATCCTTGGACTGAAAGGAAAGCTGGCCGTTCGGGACCTGCACGGTGACGGGCACGAGCACCGTGTCATTCGTCACCTTCAGGTAATCGGTGCGCCAAGTGAAATGCACCTGATCCCGGACGATGCGAGAGGTTACCACCGCTTCGAGATCCTTAAATTTTACCTCGGGTGGTCTATTGACCTTGGCGTAGAGCTCCAGCCGGTTGAACTCGTTCATGCTGGCTGACTGACCACCCATGGTCGTCGGCAGATTCGTGCCGTCGGAACGCGTGAAGCGGTCGGCTTTCGACGCCATGCCCATCGATTCCATCAAACTCAGACCCGCACCAGGCACGTGCAGCAGCGCGTCCTTTTCCGACGGGTCCATGGTCAGGTGATATTCACCCGAGCCGCTGGGATCGACGAATTCCAAAATAATGTTTTCGCCGATGCCTTCCAGATAGCGCCAGCGCCATGTTTCCCACGGATAAGTTGAAGTCGAGCCGCCACCCTCGTCCATGGGCCGGTCGTAAGTGCCGCCCGTGGGGTGCGATTCAACTTCATCCGCCGGGCCCCACATAATGTACATGCGGCCGCGATCGGTCTTCCATCCCGGGATGCCGGAGGCATAGTGTTCGTTGGCGTAAGCAATCCGGCGGTAATGCTCTTCCTTAAAGTCGTTCTCCGGGAGGTCGGGATTGCTGCTACGCCGCAGCCAGAACTGCTCGATGAATTGCTCGCGCTCTTCGTTGGTATCCAGTTGAAGGAAAGCATTGCGCTCGTCCGGAGAGATAATGTATGTGACGTCTTCCGTTAGCCATTGCCGGTAGGCGCTGTCCAATTCCTTCAGCGTCCTCTTCATCTTCCGCTTTGCTTCCTTGTCCAACTTTTGGGGTACTGGAGGAGTTCCGGGATCCTGCGCCTGTTGGGCGGAAACCGATGGAATGGCGATAGCGCTAGCGATCAAAAAAATGGAAAGGAACAGGGTCCGTACTACCCTTGGCATGAAGACACCTCAAACTTTTGGACGCTCCGATTCTAACCCCAGACTAGCTCCCCGTCAATCAATGGAATCTCTTGCATTTTCTAAGACTTGCCCCCCGGAACCGGTTAGATCATGGAACAGCTAGTTTGGTTGCCTGACACTTTTTGACCTGAACGAAGGTACAGGGAGAACCGCTGCGGAGAAGGGGAAGACCTAGCAAGTAAGCAGATCCAGAATTCTTCAGGGAGGCAGCACGGGAAATGGGGAGGCTATTGAACGCGCTGGGGGTGGCCGTCCGAACCCACGAGGGTATCGAAGATGGCCAGGACGTGACGGCGGTAATCCACCATGCGCTCAAAAATATCACGAAGCTGCGGGTCGCGTTCTGCCTCGCGGTGCCATTTGGCAAGGACCACTGCAGGCACTTCGATGTCTCGCCGCAACTTGTCCGCGGAATGACCGCGCAAGAACAGGCCGTAGAAAAAGGCAGCCTCACGCTGCGGGAAGTCGAGATCGTGCACCACTTCGGAGGGAACGAATTGTGGCATCGTGGCCATAAAGAAAAATGCAGTTTACCCAAAAGCCGCGCCGCGTCAAGTAGGACTGCGGTTTTCTTGCCACTTTGTGGGTAACTCCCCCTTTCGTGAGGTTCGCCGGGCTGGTACCACGGGCACAGGCATCGAACGCGGCGGTTGCCAGGCGGTTCTAATCGCCTTAGGATGCTAATAGACATGGCAGGGTTACACAACTCGGTAAAAAGCTCGCTGGCGGGACGTACCTTCGGCCGCTTTTTGCGGTTTGGCGTTCTCCGTGGGCTGCGTTCGATCGAGATCGACCCAGAAGATTTCCGGCTTCATCTTGCGAACAAGCACGGCTTGTGGGTCGAGGACTTTGCGCGCATGAAAGACGTTCCCACGGAGCGCCTGGACGCCATTGCCACGGCGCTGATTCGCAATGCCGAACGGCTGGCGCTTGCCGAAGGCGCGGGATTTGGCCTCGGTGGCATGATGACCTTTTTGCCGGATGCCAGCCTGCTCACCGTGATCACGCTACGGCTTATCCAACGCCTCTCTCTGCTCTACGGATTTGAAGCTCACGGCCGCGACCAGAGGATTGAAATGTGGAAGGCGGCCGCGGCTGCCTCGGGCATCGATTACGGCAGGGATTTGGCCGAAAAACAGATTCTCGAGAAACTCGTCCCGCGCATCGCGGAACGCTTCGCCGCGAAGATTGGCGCCGAGACGGCGGAAAAGTGGGCTGGACGTTTGATTCCACTCGCCAGCTCGGCCATCGGCGGCGCGCTGAACTTTTCGTTTGTGAGAGGCTGGGGCCGCCGCGTGCAGCGTCACCTTCGGGCAAAGCATCTCGAAGCGCAAGCTTCCACGCCGCCCCCGGCGTATGCTGCAGTTGAGGCTGCGTTTATCTAGCAACCGCAGTTTGGCAGGAAATTGTTAGCCTCCGCGCCAAGGGTTTCCTGCCGTTTGCTTGGTGGCGGTGAGTTCCCGTGATCGTTTCACTTAAGTGCATCTCACGGGCAACGAAATGGAAATTTGCGAGTGACAGCCTTAAAGTAGAGATCCAGCGACAGTACTGCGGTTGAGCAAAGAACGGGGGCGAGTATGCGTGGAAATGGAATCCGGAGATTCTTGGGCGCCGCGGCGCTCTTCGGCTTTGCGCTGGGACTGGTGTTGATTCCCGAGCGGGCCGTTTCGAAATCGTCACAAGGCGCGAATCCGCCGCAGTCCGCGGTCGATGAGCCGGTGCCCGCGTATCATGCGCAAGCTCCACAGGGTGCGCTTCCCGCGACGATGAACCCCGAATTCTTCCCGGATCCCGTGGTGCAAAATGCGTACGCGATCGCCGCGAAGATCAAGAAGACGCTGTACCAGCAGCCCTGCTATTGCCATTGCGACCGCGGCCAGGGACATGGCAGCTTGCTCGATTGCTTCGCCAGCAAACACGGCGCGGGATGCAACATCTGCATCAATGAGGATTTCTACAGCTACGAGCAATCCAGGAAAGGCAAGACCGCCGCGCAGATTCGCGCAGGCATCATCAAAGGCGATTGGCAGTCGGTGGACATCACCAAATACCAACAACCATTGCCCGCGAAGTGAGCCGCACGCTCTCCTCGATTGTCCGGGGCGGAAGATTTTCAAGAACCTTCTTGTCACAACCGGGGGGAGTCCGTAAACTAGTTTTACCCGGCCAAAATAGGAGGAAGAATGCGTTTTCGCGTGAAGATGTGTGTGCCGGTGCTGACCATGGCCCTTCTGTTTGGTTGGGCGGGAGTCGCGGCCCGGGCCCAAGACAATCAACACGTCGTCTCGCTGAGCGATTTGAACAAGGACGCCGCGCGGCCGGCCCAGACGCGCCGGGCAAACGAAGAAGCCGTTCGAACGCTGCTTTCTTCCGAAACCGCCCAAAAAGCGCTGAAATCCTCGAACCTCGAATATCAGAAAGTGGATAAGGCCGTTGGGCAATTAAACGATGAAGATCTTGCCAAGCTGGCCGAACGTTCCCGCCAAGCACAGAACGATTTTGCAGCGGGACGCATCTCCGATCGGGATTTGCTGTGGATTATCGTGATCGCCCTGGCCATCATCGTCCTGGCGATCGCGCTTCGCTGATCCTCGCGCTCAGGAGTCTTGGTTTACGCGTACGAACCGGATTGCTTGCAGCATGCTCTTGCTATTGTTCCTGGGAAGTTCGATTCATCCTTCACCCCAGGAAACGGCCGGAGTGTGGCTCGATGTGCCCTACGTGAAACAGAGTGAGGATGGCTGCGGGTCTGCCGCCATCTCCATGCTCCTCGAATACTGGAACGCCCATGGCGCACAGGTTGGTTCGCAGCGTGCCGACGCCACCGCGATTCAAAAACAGCTTTATTCGCGCAAAGCCCGTGGCATTCATGCTTCCGACATGGAAAGCTATCTCAAGGAGTCGGGCTTTCGCGTGTTTCCTCTCAACGGAGATTGGAAGGACCTTCTCGAACAACTAAAACAGGGCCGGCCGCTGATCGCGAGCATTCAGCCAGGTAGCGCCAGAACCCCGCTCCACTACGTGGTAGTAACAGGCATCGATTGGCAAAGCGAGGCCGTTTTCATCAACGATCCTGCGCGGGGCAAACTTCTCCGGATCGAGCGCGCGGATTTTGAAAAGGAATGGCGGCCGAACCGCAATTGGATGCTGCTGGTTATCCCCGAAAAGGCCGTGTGATCCGACTTCTAGTCGCGGTATTGATCCTGGGTTCGCCGGTGTTCCCCCAGAGTCCTTCCTCTGAGCAAGCCCGCTTGACTGCGGCACGAAGGGCCTTTGATGCAGGGCACTGGGATGAGGCCGCCACGCTTGCCCGAGGCACGGCCGATCAATCACCAGAACTTGATTTTCTCTCAGGGCTGGCCCTCGCGCGCATGGAAAAATGGAGCGAAGCGAAACTGGCGTTCGAGACAGGATTGCGGAAGGCTCCCAAAGATCCGCGGTTTTTAGTTGAGCTGGCCGGCACGGCGTATAAACAGGAAGACTTTCGAACCGCAACGGAGCGCCTGCGGAAGGCACTGGACCTGCATCCGCAAGACGCGTACTCGCGCGAGTTTCTCGCCACGATTTATTTCCAGGAAGGCAACCTGGAAGCAGCTCTGAAGTATTGGAATCCCGAAGACAAACCGCGGCTGCGGAGCGTCGCCTTTCGGCCGTCGCTGCAACTGAAAGAATCCCTCCGGAACCGTGCACTGGCATTTAATGCTCCCCAAATCCTGACGGGCGATGCACTGCTCGTGACTCAATCGCGGCTGGACAACCTGGGCGTTTTTTCGAATCGGCGGATCGAACTCCATCCGTCGGAGTCCGGCAATTACGACCTGACGCTCCATCTGGCGGAGAGAAACGGCTGGGGCGATTCCAAGGTAGCGGGCATCGTTTCGCTCTTGAGTGGCTTGCCTTACGCTACCATCTATCCGGAGTTTTACAATCTCGGCCGCGATGCCGTGAATTTGACCTCGCTCGCACGATGGGATTCGGAAAAACGCCGCGTTTTTCTCGCGCTTTCCCTGCCGCTCTACGGCGATCCCCGCCTGCGCTTGCGCCTTTACGCCGATGCGCGCAACGAAAATTGGAACTTGGAGCGAACTTTTCTCGGCGCGGGCGTGCCGCTGACGGACTTGAACGTGCGCCGCATGGCGGCCGGAGTGGAAGTGCATTCCATTGTGAACCGCCACTGGAGCTGGAGCGCTGCCGCGGAAATTGCCAATCGGAACTTTCGAAATCTCAGCGGGCACACTTCGCCTGCCGAGCGCCCGTTTTTTTCTGGCGCTACGTCCGTTGTAGGACGGCTGGGTGTCGTTCGAACGCTGGTGCGCGTGCCGGAGCGTCGTTTCACGGTCGATTCTTCCGCCGAAGCGCGGGCCGGCCGCGAGTTTGCTGACGCTCTCGGGCCGTTCGCCGGGTTCCGCGGATCGCTTCGCGCGCATTGGTTTCCGCGCGCGAAGGGTGACGACTTTGAGATGCAAGCGCAGATTCGCGCAGGCGCGACCGCAGGCAAAGCCTCTCTCGATGAACTATTCGAATTGGGCATCGAGCGTGACAACGATCTCTGGCTTCGCGGTCACGCTGGAACCCTTGCTGGCCGCAAGGGCGCTGCTCCGCTCGGGCGGCGATTTTTTCTTGCAAATTGGGAGTTGGACAAGAACCTCTATCAAAACGGTTTCTTCACCGTGAAACTCGGCCCATTTCTCGACAATGGTGCGGTGGTTGATTCCTCGGGCCTTTTCGGATCACAGCGCTGGCTCTGGGATACTGGCGCGCAATGCAAGATCCGAGTCCTGGAAAGTCTGACCATCGTTGTATCCTACGGGAGAGACTTGCGCGGTGGACGAAACGTCTTCTACGGTACCGTTCTGCGCTGATTCTTGCCGGCTTTTCGGCGCAGGATTTAGGATCTCAGGACTGGGGTAACGCGAATGACGTTTCCTCCGTCTCACAAACGGCTCGCATGGCGGCCGGGGTCCTGAGCGAGTGGCAACTGCCGCGGTTTCAATCTTAATTCAAACAGGGGTAAGCAATGTCAAAACGACTTCTTTCTGCGGGTGGCATCCTTGCGGTTGTTGGTGTTTTGGCGGTAGCTCTGGTGGGCGCTGGGCTGCGCGCGTCGCCGGGAGCAGCGGATAAGCCAAATTCGTGGGGATTCGACACCGCGAATCTCGATAAGACCTGCAAGCCTTGCGACGATTTCTACCAGTTCGCGATGGGCGGGTGGATGAAATCCAATCCGATTCCGCCGGAATATTCAAGCTGGGGCACGTTCACCCAACTGGCGGACAAGAACCAGCAGACCTGCGGCAGATTCTCGATGACGCGGTGAAGGCCAAGGCCGCGCCAGGTTCGAACGAACAAAAGATTGGCGATTTCTACGCCAGCTGCATGGACACGACCGCCATCGACGCCGCCGGAACAAAACCACTCGAGCCGGAACTGGCGCGGATTCGAGGAATCAATAATCTGGCGGATCTCGAAGCGGAGGCGGAGCTGCTGCACCGCAAAGGCGTGGGCGCGCTCTTTCGCTTCAGTTCGAATCAAGATGCCAAGGACAGCACGCGAGTGATCGGGGGCGCAGTTCAAGGCGGCCTGGGGTTGCCGGAGCGCGAATACTACCTGAAGGAAGACGACAAATCGAAGCAGCTTCGCGAGGCCTACACGCAGCATGTCGCGAAGATGTTCGAATTGCTCGGTGATCCCGCGGACAAATCGGCGGCCGAAGCGGCCACAATTTTGAAGGTCGAAACAGCCCTGGCAACCGCTTCGATGAAAAATACCGACCTGCGCGATCCGGACAAGACGTATCACAAGATGATGCTGGCGGACCTGAAAACGCTCACGCCGAGTTTTTCCTGGGACGCGTATTTCAAAGCCGCGGGACATCCGGAATTGAAAGAGATCAACATCGGCCAGCCAGACTTTTTTAGGGCCCTCGACGCGCAATTGACCGCGACTCCCATCGACGATTGGAAGACTTACCTGCGTTGGCAGCTGGTGAATACGGCGGCGCCTGGACTCTCTGAAAAATTCGTCGCCGAGGACTTTGATTTCCGTGGCAAGACGCTTACGGGCGCAAAGGAAATCCAGCCGCGCTGGAAACGCTGCGTGCAGGCGACCGACCGCGTCCTCGGCGAGGCCCTCGGGCAAGTCTATGTGCAGAAGTATTTTCCGCCGCAGGCCAAGGCCCGGGCTCTCGAGATGGTGCACAACCTGATTGCCGCGCTGCGCGATGATTTACACACGCTGCCCTGGATGGGACCGGACACCCGCACGCAAGCCACCGCGAAACTCGAAGCTTTCGCCGTGAAAATCGGCTATACGGACAATTGGCGCGATTACTCGGCGCTGAATATCGACCGCCGTTCCTACGCCGATAACCAAGTGCGCGGAGCGGAATTTGATTTCGCGCGCCGGCTGAACAAGATCGGCAAGCCCGTGGACCGCACGGAATGGGGCATGACGCCGCCAACCGTGAACGCCTATAACAACAGCAGCATGAATGAAATCGTCTTTCCGGCAGGCATCCTGCAGCCGCCCTTCTACGATCCGCAGGCCGATGACGCGGTGAACTACGGCGGAATGGGAGCGGTCATCGGACATGAAATCACGCATGGTTTTGACGATCACGGCAGCAAGTTCGACGGTCAGGGCAACTTGAAAGACTGGTGGAGCCCGGAAGACCTGAAGAATTTCAAGGCGCGCGCTGCTTGCGTTTCCGATCAATTCGACGCCTACGTCGTCGACGGCGACCTGCACGAGAATGGCAAGTTGGTTTTGGGGGAGAGCATCGCCGACCTGGGTGGACTGACGATCGCCTACGCCGCGTATGAGAAGTCCCTTGCGGGCAAGCCGCGCCCGCCGGACAGAGACGGCTTTAGCCCCGAGCAGCGCTTCTTCCTAGGTTGGACGCAAGTGTGGGGCGCCAATGAGCGGATCGAATACGCGCGGTTGATGGCCAACACCAACCCGCACCCGCTCCCCAGGTTCCGCGGCAACGGACCACTTTCGAATATGGCGGAGTTTGCCAAGGCTTTCGGTTGCAAGAAGGGTGAGGCCATGGTGCGCGAGCAAGCCTGCAAGATCTGGTAGCCGAGCGCCACCGGAGAAACGCTGTAAGTCTGAAGGAGACTTTGACGGGGGTCCGTCAATCTCAGGGGCCCCGTTTTAGAAGTGGAAAACGATTCCGCCCGCAATTTGGAAGTCGTTCTGCGATTGGCTAAAGAAGCCGGTGCGCACGTAGTCGCCTTCCAAGCGGAAAGAAATGCGTGGGTTCCAGCGGTAATCCGCTCCCCCGCCGGCTTTGATGGCGTAAGAGTTGCGGCTTTGTCCGATGACCTGGGGCTGTTCGTGAGCGCCGCCAAAAATGGCGTGCAGCCACGGTTCCCACTGTTTCTGCCGCCGGGCGATCTTTGGACCGGCGCCATAGGTTGTAAGCTTCACGTGTTCGTTGGCGTAAATCGTGGGGGCAAAGACAGCGGTAATGCTTCCTTCAACCCCGAACCAGTCGTTGGTGAAGTACACCACCGAAGTGTTGATGCCGATGGCGCTGGCATTGAAGACCGAGGATCGAAAGCGCAACCAGCTCGCGGCGATACCCAGCTGCCAGCGGTAGTCGTCGCGGCCACCGTAGAGAAACTTCGGCTGCGGCGACGGCGAAGCCGGCTCGGCGTTGTCGAGTGGCAGCGCCAGGGCTGTGGCCACCACGGGCGCTGCGAAGGTGTTCGCCGGTTTGGCTGCCGCGGAAAACGTGTCGGCCGCAGCAAGGTCACTCTGAAGCGTGGCCTTGGCGGCGGAAGTCGCCGAGAAGTCCGGAGCGACGTTCCCCCTGTCAATGTTTAAAGTGGGCGCGCTCACCTGTGCCCGCGCAACACCCACGCTCCCAAGCAGCAGAAATGCAGACGCAAATAGCCTCTTCATGATGCTCCCCTCAGAGGGCTGGCCCCACGCATGGATTCAGCCACGTAGCTACGGTAAACAACACTATAGCCCTTTGTCCATGCCCTTTCACAGAAAGGAGACAAAAGAGAAAAGGGTGGACCGCCAGTCTGCCGGCGGGCCATCGAGAAAGTTGAGGTGTTCCGCGGAATCGGGGGCTGGCCGGACTCTAGCGACCGTGTCGCAAATAGTCGTCGGTCTTGTTCAGCCAGTCTTCGCGCGGGGGATCGAAGACGTCGAGGTCCACGGTATCTTCTAGCGCCCAGGCCTCGTGCGGCATGTGCGGCGGGATGCACAGCACTTCGCCGGCGCGAACGACGATCTCCTGGCCATCGATGGCAAATTTCAGCGCGCCTTCGAGGATATAGGTCACCTGCTCGTTGTGGTGGTGATGCAATGGCACGTGCGCACCTTTCTTCATGAGCACGCGCGCCAGCATAATTTTATCGCCGACCAGCATTTCGCGGCCGATGAGGGGATTGAGTTGCTCGCGCTCCACGTTTTTCCACGCGAGGTGCTTCGATTTCGCCGGGGTGCTCATTTCTTTTCTCCATACAACTTTGCGGCATTGTCGTGCAGATACAGGCGCGCCAGCTCGACGGCCTTTCCTTCGGTGAAGGCGCCTTCGGCGACGAGTTCGGCAAGCGCCGCGGCCACCGCCGTCCGGGCGGAGCGCGCCGCCAGCCAAAAGGTCTCTTCCGCGCCGACGGCATCGTTGAACGGAAAGGCGTCCGACCCGAACATGATTTTCTCCGGGTATAGCGAAATCCACTGTTTGAGAATATTTTTCAACTCCGAGGGATAAACGTAATACCCCATCAGCGAGGAATCCGTGTACACGTTCTTCGCGGCCGTCAGCCAGATCATGTCCAGAGTGTAGGGGTAGCCGCCGTGAATCAGCACGAAATTCACGTTGCTGTAGCGCGGGTCGCGCAGCACGTTTTCCAGATTCAGCGGGTTGCCGTTGCGCAGGCTGAAGTAATCACCAATGCCGACCGCGCTGTGAAAATGTACCGGGAGGTGTAGCTTGCCCGCCTGATCGATCAGCACGCGAAAAATGTAATCCTGGAATGTTCGGTAATCCTCTTCCGAGGGCACCCCTCCGGCGCGGAATTGGGCATAAATCGCTTCCGCCTTTTCACGTGGCGGATCGCGGAAATAGAGGGTGCGGAAATAAGCGGCCTCGAATTTCATGGCCACTCCGCCCTTTTTCTGGTTGTCCGCGAGCGTTTGGCGGACGAAGGTCTCGTAGCCGGCTAGATCGGCGGGTAGGCCATTCATGCTTTCCTGCTTCAGGTAACGCTGCAGCACTTTTTCCTGCAGCGGGACGTATACGGCCAGGTCGCCGTTCTTGGCGATCAGATTGTGATTGTCGAAAGCAAAGAGGAAGGAATCGACGAAGAACACCCAATGAAACCGCTTGGGATTGAGGTAGGCGGCCAGCGCCACGCGATTGGCCAGGCAAGTCTCGATATTCATCTTGTCGAGGATGCTGTCCCAGTACGCCGTGCCGCCCGCCGCTTCCGCGGCCTTCTTTTTGTCGCTGAGCCACTTGGCATGCTCGGGCTTGAAATCATCATAGGGGTAGCCGAAGAGCGCCTTTGCGGCGGCGACAAATTCCGGATTAGTGTCGCGGAGGCGCATCACCGTGCTTTCCTCGGGGGGCGAAGCCATGGCGTCCATGTCGGAGTCATCCGGAAATGTTGCGTGCGAGTGGTGGTCGTAGATGGGAACTTGATCGATCTGCTTCAGCAGGCGGTCGTAGATCTTCTGAACGTCCGCGCTCGGGAGCGGTTTCGCTTGCGCGGACGCTGTGGCTGTCCCCGCGAGGGTCATCAGCAGAGCAGCTCCAACGTGAATCAAATGTTTCATTTTTCCCGGCCCCCCCGTCAGCTCCCTGGATACTCCGCAAGCTTCGAAAAATCACAAATCAACGCAAAACCGCGGCGCGCCAGTGAACCGAAACGCGCTGGATGCGCTCCAAAGCTTCCTCGAGCAGTTTCCGGGCACTGACGAGCGAGAAGCGCAGATATTTTTTGCCGCCCGGACCGAAGGCCGCCCCGGCAATTCCCGCCACGCCGGCCTCTTCTAGCAAAAGCTTCTGTACTTCTTCCGCGGAGAGCCCGGTATTTTCGATGTTAACCCACGCGTAGAAAGCACCCTCTGGCGCCTGGCAGCGAAATCCGGGGATTTGCTTGAGACCGCCGACAAACTGATCCCGCCGTTTGCGGTACTCCGCCACCATCGCCTCCACGGCGTTGGTGGAATCGCGCAGCGCTTCGATGGCCGCCACCTGGATAAATTCCGCCGCGCACGTAAAGGTGTTCAAGACTAGCAAGTCCATGGCATCGATCACCTCCACGGGCGCCACGGCGTATCCCAGCCGCCACCCGGTCATGGCAAAGCTTTTGGAGAATCCATCAATGATCACGGTGCGCTCCGCCATGCCGGGAAGCGACCAGATGGACTGGTATTCCCCGCTGAACAAGATTCGCGCATAAACCTCGTCCGAAATCATCCACAGATTGTGCCTCGCCGCCAGCGCCGCAAGTTGCTCCAGAGCCGCCTGGCTGAAAACTGTCCCTGTCGGATTGTTCGGTGAATTGAAAATGATGGCGCTGGTGCGCGGCGTGACCTTCCGCGCTATTTCCTCCATGTCCGGCTGGAACTTGTTTTTCTCTTCCAGCCCAAAAGGAACGGCCGTTGCGCCCAGCCCGCGAGTGAACGATGGATAAATTGGGAATCCGGGATCGGGGTAGAGCACCTCGTCGCCCGGCTCGATAAGCGCCATCATCGCCAGGGAGAGAGCCATTTTGCAGCCCGGCGCCACCAGGACCTGCTCCGCCGCTGCATGTACGCTGCGCGTGCGCTTCAAATACTCCGCAATCGCTTCGCGCAGGGCCGTCACGCCGCGCGTGGAGCAGTAACGATCGCGCCCCGCGGCTACGGCACTGCGCAGCGCATCCACGACCGGCGCGGGAGGATGAAAATCCGGTTCGCCCAGTTCCAGATGAATGATCGACCGCCCCTGCTGCTCAAGTTCTTTGGCGCGCGAATAAACCGCCAGCGCGCCTTCGCCATGCAGTTGAGAAACGCGTGATGCAATTCGTGTCATGGCCTTGTCCGGACGGAAATCTTATCACTTCGCCTGGAAGCGCGGCGGCATCGGATTGTGCGGCCCGCCCGCGCTGACTGGCCCCAATGCAAAAAAGCGAGGGCACCCGCCAGCGAGGCGGCCCCTGCAGACGATGGTCGCAATCTTTCGAACTAGAACGCGTACCGCAGCGAAAACTGAATCAGTCGCGGCGTTCCCACTGTTGAGAAGATCTTGCCAAACGCCGAGGGGTTCTCCACGTCAGCCTGTGACGGATTCGCGAAGTTGACGTGGTTCCAGATGTTGAAGAAGTCGGTGGTGAACCGCAGGCTCTGCCGCTCCGTGATCTTCAAATTCTTGATCAAAGAGAAGTCCCAGTTCTGCTGGAAGGGACCACGGTAGATGTTCCGGCCCAGATTTCCGAAAGCCGTGGTGCAGGCAAAGTTTGGGTCGGCAAGGCAACCGTCCGGGTCGGCTGCGGGCGCGGTTGTAAAGTTGGCGAGGTTGAGATAGCCGTTCAGTCGGGAATGCGTGTCGCCTGATGTTTTTCCCGCGCCAACTGAGCCCCCCGAGGCGAGCTGCGCGCCGAGTGTCGCCGAAGCCAGCCCCGCCCCGAGATAAGCCGTGCCTGCGGCTGAGTCCGTCACCGAGAACGGGGCGCCGGATTGGAAGATGGTGATGCCGCTTAGAGCCCACCCGCCAAGTAAAGCACCCTTTGCTCCTGTCGCGGCTTTGTAAAACGGCAGGTCGTAGCGATAGCTCACGACGAAACGGTGAGTGCGGTCGAAGTCGGATAATCCGCGTGAGAACTTCAGGTCGGTCTCATCGTTGAACGCCGTGTTCAGCGCGGTATTGCCGCTGGAGGTCGCGTCTGTGGACTTTGACCAGGTGTATGCTGCTTGAAAGTAGCCCGCCCCCCAGCGCCGCGAAAGAGTGGTTTGCAGCGAGTGATAGTGCGAATACGCATCGTTGGCAAAAATCTGGAAGCCGCCGTACCCATTAAAACCTTGCAGGTTCGACCGCGCGACGCCGTTGCCGGTTGTGCTTTCCGTGATCACGAACGGGGTTCCGTCTTCCGCGGTGACCGTGAGCGGGTTCATTGCGGTGGCCAGCTTCGCCTGAACGCTAGTGCGCGTTTCCCGCAGGTGAACCGCGTGGGTTCCGACGTAACCGGCTTCGAAAATCCAGCTCTTTCCGAGGGCACGCTGGACCGTCAGGTTCCACTGTTGTGTGTTCGGTGCCTGAAAGTCGCGGGGCACCGTGAGCACAAACAGAAATTGCGACGGGACCAGCCCCGCGCTGCCGTTTGCGCAGGCATAGTTCGGAAACTGGCGCGTGTCCGGCAGATTCGTGACCGGATCGAGCGGGAAGCTCTGCAGCGCACCGAGGCAGGGCACGAAATTGGGGTCGAGCACGCCCGCATTTGGCAATGCGTTCAAATTCGCACCCGCACCCGGCTGGAAGCATCTCGATGGGGCGTTGGCCGAGAAGAATGTAGCAAGGCATCCTGCCGGGCTGCCGGCGAAAGCGATGGGCAAGTACGGTGCCTGGAACGATAGCTGGTCCACCGTGCCGACGTCCTCGCGGACGAAATAGATCCCATAGCCCCCGCGAACTGTTGTCGTGTGGCGCCCGAACACATCCCACGCAAACCCCAGGCGCGGGCCCAGACCGGTGGTGTAATTATTCTTGTACGTCGTGTTGTTGACGGAGCCGCTCAGGCCGGGAACATTGAACTTGTTCGCGCAGCCTCCGTAGACAAAGGGATACTTTCCGCTGTTCGCGAGCTGCGGATCGAAATTGCCGATATGGCAAAGATTGTCGTAAAAGGCGCCCAGGAGTTCCGTGCGCAAGCCCAGGTTTAGCGTCAAATCCGGCCGCACTTTCCAGTCATCCTGAACGAAGAACCCGAGATTGTTGTTGCGGTACTGGTGATTGAAAACGCCGCCGCCGCCGAAACTGGCGTCCACTTGACCGGCGAGAACCTTCTGGAAATCCGTGAGTCCTCCGGCAACTCCCGGCTGCCCGGGGGAGTTTACGAAAAATAATTGTCCATTGAACGTCTGCGGAAATAGTTTGTCGAGAATTATGCGTGTGTAATCCCCGCCGAACCGGAAGACGTGCGTCCCACGCACCCAGCTGACGGTATCTACGAAGTTGAATGTGTTTTGATTCTGGAACTGGTCCGCAGGAGGCGTAGGCCCAATCTGAAAGACGGAACTTCCGAGCGTGAACTTGTAAATAGATTTTGTGATGTTGTTCGTAGGCCGGTTGATACCCACATCCGCCACTGTCACGGGCGGCACGTTGACCAGACTGTCGTTGATGTGTACGAAGCCGAACCGGAAATCATTGACCAGCGTGGGAGAAAAGAGATGCGTCTCATTCACGCTAAAAAAGCGTCCGTGCACGGGAATGTCGTAAGGAAAATTCAAATCCGTGGCGCTGATGCTGCTCGCCAGTGTTCCGCCGAGCGAGGCCTGCAGGCCACCAGCTCCGAACGGAAGCACTGATTCGGAATCCGAGAAAAAGAACCGTGCCGCGATCTTGTCCTGCGCGCCGCGGAACTCCCGGTCCCAATTGGCGGTGAATTGGTCGTCGGTATACTTCCCCGGCTTACTGACGATCAGCGGAGCACTATTCAAAGTAACTTGGCAGGTATCCGCATTGACGCTGACGCCAGGGGTTCCAGGAACCGAGGGGATTAGATAACCGCCAGAATCATCGAACTGATTGCTCTTGAACTGCAGCAGGGAAACCATGACTGGATCGATGGTGATTGGCGAAGCCGGGCACCCCTTGCTGTTGTTGGCCGTGGGGCCCGTCGCCGGCGTGCTGAAGATCGCGGCCAGGTCAGATGCAAAAGTGGGTGAGCTGCGATTTGAGGGGAGGATGGGGAAGCCTGGATTGTTAATCTGCGTGCCCGGGGAAAGCGCACTACGCTGCCGCGTCCCCTGATAGTTGACGAAGAACAAGCCGTATTTTTCCCGGCCCACGGGCCCGCCAAGGCTGCCGCCGAAAATGTTTTGCTTCACCGGCGGGCGTTTCTGGCCCGCCGCGTTCAGAAAGTAATCGTTAGCGTTTAGAACGTCGTTCCGGAAAAACTCATACACATCGCCGTGGAACTCGCGCGTGCCGGACTTGAGGATGGCGTTGACATTGCCTCCGCCGTTGCGCCCCTGGCTCGCGTCGTACAGCGAGGTTTGCACCTTGAATTCCTGGATCACATCGGGATTCGGCAGAGGAACGTACGTTGCTTGGGCTACGTTGTAGTCCGTCGCGCTGATTCCCTCGATCAGGTAATTGTTGTTGTCCTCGCGCTGGCCGTTCACGATCACGCGCACATTGCCGCGCCCAAGTTGCGCCGAGGCGTTCAGTTCGCTCTGCGCACCGCTGGAAAGCGTCAACAACTGCTGATAGTTCTGCGTGGCCAGCGGCAATTCCCGCACGGTCTCCGTGCCCAGCGACTGACCGGTCGCGGCATTGGTCGTTTCCACGCTGGTAATCTGCGCGGATATTTCCACCTTCTCACTCACCGCACCGGGCTTGAGCGAGATGGTGACTTTGGTGGTCTCCGTCACGCGTACTTCAATGCCCGAGGCTTTGGCCTCCGCGAAGCCCGATTTATTTACCACCACGATGTAGGTTCCTGGAGGGAGCAGGGGAGCGACGAACGATCCGTCCGCGTTTGTCGAAACCTTGCGCGCCAGCGACTCCGTGCGCGTGTCGATGATCTGCACCTCCGCTGCGGCAACCGATCCGCCACTCGTGTCCACCACTGCGCCGCTGATGGCTCCCGTCGCGCCGCCCTGTCCGTAAGCGCACGTGCTGGTCAGAATTCCAACCAGCACCAGTACAACGGCCAAAAGCTTATGAATGCCTCGCATAAATTGCCCCCCAAAGTCTAGGACTGGACTGCTCCACGGTCGTGAGCAAACTCCATTTGGTTCGCAAACGCCCTTTTCTTCGGAAAGGACGAAGGACCGCAGGACTCAAAGCGGGTAAGCCCGACACTACCCCTTTTGAAGCTAGCGTTTCACTTTCGGGGTGTCAAGGAACTAAGCAGCAAGAATCTCCATTTGCCTTATTTGTGCATGAACACCGGTCCAAATTACAAATTCTAGTTCGTTACCCCCGAGCGCAGTCCCCGCTTGACGCCGCCATCCCCCGGCGAGACGATAGTTTAGGGCACATTGCAGGTAACCTGCCCGTTCTTCTAACCGTCTAACGATTTAGGTCGCGTCCCCTAGAGGGGGTAAATATGACTTCCCGCAAACTGATTCCTTCCATTTTGGTCATTCTGTTGAGTTCGCTGTTCGGGGTCGCGCATCCAGCCTCGGCGGATTCCAGCCATGCCCGCATCATCCGCCTGAGCCTGGTACAGGGCGATGTCCGATTCGCCCGGGAGGCGCATGGCGATCCCCTCGCCGACTCGAAGGCGGGGTGGGAAAACGCCGAGCTGAACCTGCCCATTCGCCAAGGCTACGTTCTTGCCACGGACAATGGCCGCGTCGAAGTGGAATTCGAGAACGGCGCTATGGCTTTCCTGAAAGAAAACACCGTTCTTGAGTTTTATGACCTCTCGCTCAATGATGGCGCGCGCACCACGCGCCTCGTTCTCCGTCAGGGGAGTGCTTCCTTCTATGTGAATCCTGCGAGCGGTGACTATTTCAGCGTGACCGGGGGCGACTTCACTGTGGAAGCCGACGGCCGGAGCGGTTTCCGCCTTGATAATTACGACGACGGCAGCACTGTCGAAACTTTTAAGGGCCGCGTTTCCGTTCTGCACAGGAAGAACACCACGCGGCTCGAAAAGGGCCAGTCCCTTTCGATAAAAGCAGGTGACGATTCTTCCGTAAACGTTGCCCGCCTTCCGGATGAAGATGACTTCGATCGCTGGGTCTCACGCCGCATCGACAGCGTCTCCACCGCAACCACCTCGGCGCTGCAATACACCGGTTCGCCTTATTACGCCCCGGGATTCGCTGATCTGTATACCTACGGCGCGTTCTCCTCCTGCGGGGCCTATGGATACGGTTGGAGGCCGTTTGGCGTGGGCCTTGGCTGGTCTCCATTCACGAATGGACAATGGTTCATGGATCCCGCTTTTGGCTGGACCTGGCTCAGCTATCAGCCGTGGGGCTGGGCTCCCTATCACTATGGAGGGTGGCTCTTCGATTCCTCCTGCGGCGGCTGGTTTTATTCGCCCCCAGTTCTCTACGGATACCCAGGGTATCCAGTTGGCCGGGGAAGGGGGTTCCCCCGGGGCGTTCATCCCCCGCGCCCCATCTATCGTCCGGTGACGGCAGTCTTCGTTCGTCAGGGCGGCAAGAGCGGCATCGTGCCGATGCATCCGCTCGATCAAAAAGGGAAGACTCCTCTGAATTTGGAGCGCGGCGTTTTCTCTAATGTGGGAACGAAAGGCGTGAGCGCACAGGTCGTGCCTGTCGAGCGCGGGCAAAAATGGCAAACGTTGAAATCGCCTCCACGTGAGGCCTTGAACGGCAGCTTAGTGGCCACCGGGCCGCCAACGCGCGTTTCAAAAACAGTGGTCCAAGCCAACTCCGGCACTCGTGGCGTCACGCTCGGTAAGGATTCTTCCATCGCCTACGATCCGCGCGAACACCGCTTCGTGAATACGAATTCTTCCGCGGCTTCGTCTTCCGCGAAGAGCAGCGAGATCCGTGTTGAAAATGGACGGACTGCGGGTACCGCGTCGACGCCAACCGCCGTCACACCGCCACGCGCTCCTGTAACACCTCCGGCGACGCGCAGCGCGACTTCATCGCCGCCTTCGCGCAATAGTGCCCCACCGCCGGCGCCGCGCTACTCGGGCGGCGGTGAGCGAGGAAGCTCCAGCGGCAGCAGAGGAGGCAGCACTTGGACCGGGTCCGCCTCTTCGAGCGGGAGTAGCGCCGGCCGATCGTCGTCGCCATCACCGTCTCCCGCTCCTTCGGCGTCGTCTTCGCATCCGTCTTCCGGCCGGCCACACTAAGCGAATCGGAAACGATCGCAGAAACGGCAGATTGTTATTCGTGCCAGTTTCAGGAAAAGATCATGCCCGCGTAGCCCACGACGGCTTTGCGGTCGCCGGACACGTCGGCGGATGTCGCATACTTCACCAATTCCGATTTTTTCACACCCAGCGCGTTCAGCGCCGTGAGCATCGCCACTGCGGGCCCCAGCCCGCACATGGAAATCTCTTCGCCGCGGCAGGTGTCGTAGAGCCCGCGTGGATCCAGCGCTAGCAACCGTTCGATGGCTTTGTGGTCCTTGATGCGCGTTGTGGCGTCATCCTCGTAGTGATTCAAGTCCGAGGTCGTCAGCAGCAGCGCGTTCTCCTTGGCACTCTCGAGCACCCGCCCGATCGCCTCCCCCACACTCACCAGGGATTCGAATCGCACCGTTCCCAGAGCCACCGGAACAAATGTGAAGTCCGGCGCCAGCGCCTGGAGAAAAGGCACCTGCACTTCCAGAGAATGCTCCGCGCTGTGCGCCACGCTATCCTCGCACAGCAGCGGGCAGGCTTTTTTCAACGCTTCCGCCAGCGCCTCGTCAATCCTGGCGTCTCCCAGCGGCGTGCGCCACGCGCCGCCCGAGAGTATCGCCGCCGGCTCACCCCGCGGATAATGCCGCACGCCGAGAATAACAATTTTCCTGGGCAGCGCGATCCGGCCAAGCACCGCACCCGCCACGTGTCCTGAATAGACGTAACCGGCGTGCGGTACAAGGCACGCTTTTACGGGAATGCCTGGCTGACCCGGATCGCTGTGGGTGTATTTGCGAATGAGCGCGGTGAGTTCCGCAGGATCGGAGGGATAGAAGCGTCCGGCAACCGCAGGCAGGCGAAGCATGTTGCCGCTCCGCGAATCAAATGGGCTTCGACGGTTTCCCTTTGAACTTGATCGCTCTCGATGTGGCGGGTTCGTAATAAACCGTCACTTTGTCGCCGTACTGGTAGCCGCCCTTGTCGACGATTTTCTGCATTTTCGCGGACGCGGCTTCCGAAAGCGGGAACGTCCTGATGGCCATGTCGTTCCCCTTCGCGCGCACGGTGATCTGTGCGTTGTTCGCGTGCATCACAAAGCCCTCAAACTTATCAAGTCCGGTCAGCTTTGGCCTTGGTTTCACCGTACTGATGATGATCGGCACCGCGGTATCAACGATGATCGGCACGGTTGTCGCCGGGGACTGCGCAGCAGCAGGCGAAGAAAAAACGCCCGCCGCAGTAAGCATCAGCGGCAATCCGAACCCGGCAATTTTGACGATTCTCTTCATTCACCGTCGTCCGTGGCAATTCGCAGTGACTTTAGAAATCGCACGTCCTGGGGCGTCATGGCCAGCCGCGGGGCCGGCTTTTTGTCATTCTCTTCCAAAAATGATTCCTGATCCACCTGAATCCGCAGCGACTCCAGGAAGCGGCGGTCCTGCGTCGTCAGCTTTGCTGCCTCGGCCGCGGCCGCATCGCGTTTTGCCAACCCGATGGTGGCGTCCAGTTTCAGCACGATGTCGTAGCCGTGAGCGCGCACGCCGGCAATCGCACCCGTAATGCGGTCGGAGTCGGACACCGTGTCATTGATCGCGTGTCCCAGTTCGCGGAGCAGGTTTTTCAGGTGATCGTCGAGTTGCAAGGCGGCTTCTCCCTTACTTCTTTTGCCATTCTAGGCCCACGTATCGTGGGATACAATAGGGCTTCGTTCCGTTGTCTCCAATCCGTTCACAGTACCTTCGTTCAGGTTTCGTGGCACCTGTCGGCCGGGACCGCGCGGTATCTCCCCTGCCGTCCGCCACGTTTTGCGCTAAGATGCTCGTATGTCGACAGCCGCAAGCGCAGCTGCCGTGCCGCAACAGCAAGGCGGTTTCCGGCGTCTCTGGCGCGTGCTCCGCCAGCTTTTTCATGAGGCTATCGGCGCGGTTTTCGCCGTTCTTGCACTGGGCTGGCTCAACGCCGCCCTGCGCGCCTGGACGCGCGACGTCGCCCGTTGGCTGGTCGGCATCGCCGTCGCGGTGGCTCTATTATTTCTGTTTTTCGCCATAACATCGTTCCGCAAGGCCCGCCGGATGTAGCGCCGGATTTCAGCCGGCGGTTTTGGCTTTGTCCAATCGCGGCCGCAACCCATCGAGCACCTAAAAATGTCCGACGCCAAAACCAAATCTGCAACTCCCGCCGAACGCAAAGAGAGATTTACTACTCTCTCCGGCATTCCGCTAGAACGCGTCTACACTCCCGATGCCGTTGTTGACTCCGAGGCGGAAGAATCGATCGGGTTCCCCGGGGAATATCCCTTCACCCGCGGTATCTACCCCACCATGTACCGCGGCCGCCTCTGGACCATGCGCCAGTACGCCGGCTTCGGCGACGCCGCCTCCTCCAACCGTCGCTACCACTACCTGCTCTCCCTCGGACAGACCGGGCTCTCGGTGGCCTTCGACCTTCCGACCCAGATGGGCTACGATGCCGACCATCCCCGAGCTCAGGGCGAGGTGGGGCGGTCCGGGGTCGCGATCTCGACGATCGAGGATATGGAGCGGCTGCTCCAGGGAATCCCGCTCGAGGACGTGAGCCTCTCGATGACGATCAACGCCACGGCGATGATCTTGCTCTCGCTTGTCGTCGCCGTCGCGGACCGGCGAGGAACGCCGCGATCGAAGCTTTCCGGCACCGTGCAGAACGACGTCTTGAAGGAATATATAGCGCGCGGCACCTATATCTACCCCCCCGCGCCGTCCCTCAAGATCGCGAGCGACCTGATCGAATTCTGCGCGGAGGAGGTCCCTCAGTGGAACCCGATCTCGGTGAGCGGCTACCACATCCGCGAGGCGGGATCGACCGCAGTGCAAGAGATCGCGTTCACGCTCGCGAACGGGCTCGAGTACGTCCGCGCCGCGGTGGACCGCGGGCTTCCCGTGGACCGCTTCGGGCCGAGGATCTCGTTCTTCTTCAACGCGCACAACGATCTCCTCGAGGAGATCGCGAAATTCCGGGCCGCGCGCCGTCTGTGGGCGCGCCTCGTGCAGGAGCGTTTTCATCCAAGCGATCCCAACTCCCTCAAGCTCCGCTTCCACGCGCAGACCGCGGGGTCGACCTTGACCGCGCAGCAGCCCCACAACAACATCGCGCGGGTCGCGATCCAGGCGCTCGCCGCGGTGCTGGGCGGGTGCCAGTCGCTCCACACGAATTCCTTCGACGAAGCGCTCTCGCTGCCGAGCGAGGAGGCGGCCACGGTCGCACTCCGGACGCAGCAGATCATCGCCCACGAAAGCAACGTGCCCTTCACCGTGGACCCGGTCGGAGGGGCCGCCGCGATCGAGGAGCTGACCGATCGGATCGAGCGTGAGGCGCGGGCACTGATCGAGGCGATCGATGGGATGGGGGGGGCCGTGCGCGCGATCG
>Ga0137409_10001018_pt1 | contig 30263 bp, 23 predicted proteins | sample CZODoug1_16funga_FD_122059 | JGI IMG/M metagenome (GOLD analysis project Ga0137409, IMG submission 122059) | Vadose zone soil fungal communities from Angelo Coast Range Reserve, California, USA - CZODoug1_16fungal (Hybrid Assembly) | ecosystem: Environmental > Terrestrial > Soil > Vadose zone...
GCTCGAGTTCCTGCAGCAGGGCCTTCCCAACGAAGAAGATTGCCAGGCGGCGGTCGCGACCGTCGCGCGCGCCATTGCCGCGAGTTGTCCTGCCTGCAAGATCGTGCTGCAGGAATGCCCGGTGGGGCCTCTCCCCGAATTCGAAACGCTGCTGTCCGAGAGACCGATCGCCCTGCCGAGCTCGCGCCTGCCTCGAGGGGTCGTCACCTATCTGTCGGAAGACGGCGCCCTTGCGCTTGCAGCTTGCCGGGAGGCCGAACGGGTCGGTGCCTCGAGCCCGAGGTCGGGCACGATCTGCTATCCGCCCAACGCACCGCGCACCGTGGTCGGCCCGTCCGCGCCGCGCGTCGACGCGCACCAGGCCCTCCTCGGCTTCCTCATTCTGACCGTCAGCGGCGTCGTGTCGGCGTTCATCGGCTACCTCATCGTGCGCTACGAAGCCTTGCATGCTCATTGGAGCCACGACCCGTCCGGCGCCGGACCGCAGAAATTCCACGTCACGCCCACGCCGCGCGTCGGCGGCCTTGGCGTTATGGCGAGTCTTTTCGTGACCGGGGCGGTTCTGCTGGCGACGGAGCAAAGCGCTCCCGGCGAGCAGTTCGGCTACTTGCTGCTCGCAAGCCTGCCGGCGTTTCTCGGGGGAATCACCGAGGACGTAACGAAGGCGGTAAGCGTCGCAGCGCGGCTCATGCTCACGATGGTGGCCGCGGCAATCGGCGTGATGCTCCTTGGCGCAGTGATCCCGCGGCTCGACGTTCCCGGCTTCGATACCCTGCTGCGCTGGTCACCCTTCGCGATCGCCTTCACCGCTTTCGCCGTGGGCGGCGTGGCCAACTCGATCAATATCATCGACGGCTACAACGGACTGGCCGCTGGCCACGCACTGATCGTGCTCGCCGCGATGGCCTGGCTTTCGGCTCTGCTGGGAGACTCGTTCCTGCTCATTTCTTCCCTGGCAATGATTGGCGCCTTGCTCGGCTTCCTGGTGTGGAACTACCCCAAGGGAAAGATCTTCCTCGGCGATGGCGGGGCGTATCTCCTCGGCTTCTGGCTCGGCGAGCTCTCCGTTCTCATCGTGATGCGGCACCCGGAAGTCTCGCCGTGGTTTCCGATGCTGCTGCTCGTATACCCGATATTCGAGACGCTGTATTCGATGTACCGCAGAAAAATCCTCGAAGGCCTATCACCCGGGCAACCGGACCGCATGCACCTGCATCAGGTGGTCTACCAGCGTCTGCGGCGTGGGTCCCCGGGCGATGCTGTTGGTGATCCAGGAACGGCGACTCGCCTCAACAACAGAGTAGCCCCCTACGGGTGGCTGATGACCTTGGCCTGTGTGGTGCCGGCCTTGCTAATCTGGAGGGAGACCTCCTGGCTCATAGCGGCATCGATCATCTTCTGCACCGCATACGTATTGATTTACCGGTTGATATCCAAGTAAGAGCCACGCGGAAATCACGCGGCTGCTCCGGCTTCGTTTACGACGTCTTGCAGTACCTTTAGCATGTCGGCGGCAAGGCGCTGTCGATCGAATGCTTTTTCGACGAACCTCCTCCCCGCGTTGCCCATGCCGGAGCAAAGGCTTGGATTGTCCATCAACTTCGCGAGCGCCTCGGCCAGAGCAGACGAGGTTTCCGGAGGAATAGCGATGCCGGCTTCTGCTTCTCCGAGGAGTTCCTGGCTTTCTCCGCGGACGCCGAGAATGATAGGCCGGCCAGTACCCATCGCTTCGAACATCTTCGATGGAATGACGTGCGTAAAGAGCGGAAGGTCCTTCAATAGAACGAGCGCAACGTCGCAGAGCCGCCAGTAACGCTTCACTTCTACCTTGTCTACAGGTCCTACGAAAACGATGTTCTCCAGGCCCCGCCTCTGGGCGTCTGTTTCCAGCTTGACCCGCTCGGCGCCCGTCCCGACGAGAAGAACGGCGAGATTCGGCCTGTCCTTGAGGCGCTCGGCTGCCGATAGCAGGACCTCGAGCCCATGGGCCATGCCTATCGTCCCTACGTATGCCGCAACGAATTTTCCGCCGAGCTTCAGGCTCCGTTCCAGCTCTGGGGGTTTCGGCCCGGGCACGAACGCCTCGAGGTCGACCCCGTTTCGGACGATTGTTATCTTCTCCTGCGGAACACCGTTCGCCACGAGAATTCGCTTGAACGCCTTTGTCACGCTCACGATCCTCGCCGCGCGGCCATATAGCCAGTACTCGAGGTGTCTGAGACGGCGCAGCAGTACACCCTCACGCATCGCTCCGACCGCCACGATGGAGTCCGGCCACAGATCGCGCAACTCAAAGACAAATGGCCGGCGCCTAATGCCCGCAAGAATGCATCCGGCCAGCGCCGTGAAAATCTGAGGCGAGGTCGCAACGATCACGTCAGGCCTCGGCAGGAACAGCCCACCGATCACTCCGGTGACGGCGAAACTGAAGTAGTCCAGGGAGCGTCTCAGGAATCCCTCGTTCGCCGTGACATAAGTCCACACGCGAACCACGTTGATTCCGTCCATGGTTTCCCGCTGCCAAAGTCGGTTGCGGTATCCGGGGAATACTCTCCCGGTCGGGAAGTTCGGTACGTTTGCAAGCACTGTAACCTGATGTCCGGCGGCGACCCAAGTTCGCGCGTGCTCGTAAGTCCTAGTAGCGGGAGCGTTTGTTTCGGGGGGAAAGTTGTCTGTCAGAAAAAGAATGTTCATTTGACGGTCATCGTTTCTTCGCAAATATCAACCGTCGCAGCCAAAGGTAACTCGCCCTCGAGACGCCAGACAAGGACGGGCCGGGGCATCGGAGCCCCAAACTCTAAGGAGTACAGCCCCTCTTCCCGTTTCAAGCGCAAGCCATTTTGTCCGACTATGCGCAGCCTGACACCGCGCGCAAGCTCGACCAGCCAATCGCCGGTCGCCCCCTCCTCCAGCCGAAGGCCTGGCTGTAGATGGAAATAGCCGGCCGCTCGGTGACTCCCCCGCCCTGAAATCGTGTCGCTCACTTGCAGGGCGCATCCTCTCAGCTCGATCGTTCTTCGGTGCACCGGCGAACCAGGGAGCCGCTTGTATCCGTCGTGAGAGCACGATGCGCGAAGCACCCCGGCGGCGGCCTCGATTTGCAGTCCGAATGGACGAGCCCGGCGAGCGACACGAAAGGCATCCCACACGTCCGATGAATTTTCGGCGTCGACTTCCACCGTATTGTGGGCGGCAGTCGAGCGTTCCCGTGTGCGCTGCGGCCCAGCGCCGTACGTCGACGTGCCCGAATTTGTTAAGACGCGCTGACCATTCCAGGAAAGCTCGAATGAGAGTGTGTCGGCATGCGCGTGGCCAGGCATGTAATCTGGGCCGACCGGTGCTGCATCGAGGATGACCAACAAAGGATCGCGCTGGATCCTAACGTAGCCGCTAGGCTCCAATTGGAGCACGCCGGTCCCCGAAGCCGAATCTGCGCCAAAATCCAGAGCGTCGGCGCACACTCGAAGCTGTGCGTGCGTCGGGGCCGCACCGAACGCCGCGTCGTTGAAAAACGATATACCTCCGTCTGGATGGCACATCGCAGTGAGCCACCCGAACATCTTGTTGGCGAGGCGTTCCCAGTATTCGAGAAACTCGGGCGGAAGTGCCGCCGGGAAAATCCGGTCAAGCGCGAGCAGATCAAGAACATCTTCGAGGACAATCGCGTGATACATAGGACTCCGTTCAAAATGTCCGCCGTCCGCGAGGATCTGCTCGGCGAATTCCCTCTTCAGGATACTTAAGCCGGCTTGGAGCCACTTCTCGGATTCAGGGCCCTCGAAGAACAGCCCGGCGAATACCAGCGCCTTTGCATTCGCCAGCAGGTGATTACCGAAAAGATGGTATTCCAACCTTCTCCTCAGGTAGCGCGCCTGATTTGCCAGACTGCGCAAAGCCACGGCGGACAGAACGAACCCTGACCACGACCACTTGATCCAATTGACGATCCGCAGCGAGAGAGGATAGGGCTCCCAACCGTTCCCGGCGGCTGGCGGGTTCTCGGCAATCCAGCGCTCGATCAGTTCATGGTGCCAGGTAGCGCGCGTCAGCGCGTTCTCGGAGTTCAGATCGTCGAAATAGTGAAGATGGTAGAGCCATAGTTTCTCCCAGGCCGGATTGTTCCAATCCGACGCTTGCGATATTTCGCGCTCGATGTTGAGAAAGCGAAAACGGCTTGGCCCTACTTGGCCTCGATTTCTGTAGACCCAAGAATGCCATTGTCCCGTTCTTTCGCGAGGCGCCGGAGGATCTGACAAACTAGGACGAGGCCGGTACAGGCGAAAGACGATCTGGCCGAACACCTGCGCAGGCCGAAGAAATCGAATCGTATGGAAATAGCGCGAAACGGGCAAAGGGCGATTGGGAGGTGCTATGCGGGTTTCTTCAAGCGCACGAAGAGAAGTATGCGGAATCTCGAGAATGCAGGAATGCCATTCACCAGTCTTTCATAGAAAAGGCCGATCAGATAGGTTATGGATGTCATTCGAAGGTATTCCGGGCGTCCTTCGCACAATCGAATACCCTCCAGCTCGAATCCAGTCGATGTCGCGCAGCGTCTTACTGCACCGGGCGAGTTGACTCGGTAACGCGTAGGGAATGTGTCTCTTGACGCGCGCCCGCGCAGTCGATTGACGAACTGGTGAAAGACATGCGGCGTGAGCCTGGCGATGACCGGCATGTAGTGCCACCGATTAGGAGTCTTCGCGAGAAACAGGCCTCCCGGTTTCAGCACACGATGGATTTCTGAAAACACCTGCGCAGGCTTATCCAAATGTTCTAGGACATTGTCGGCGAAAACGATATCGAAGCTTGAATTAGGATAGGGAATCGACTCTCCGACTCCGACTTTCCCTTCATCCAAATAGGGATTGGTCTCCACTCTCGGATCTGGATCGACACCGCAAACGCGCGCCACTCTTCCGAGAAAGTTCATTTGCGCAACGATACCCGCGCCCGCGCCGAGGTCGAGCACGTGGTAGAACGGCTGGATAACCGAGAGGATCTCGCCCCGGAAGAAGAGGTCATCCCAATTGTTCTGAAAGGTGGGGTAGAACGTCCGGTCGAGCCATGCGACCATTCTGCTCACGAAGTCAGCTCTGGCCGTCCAAGAGTCGCGCGATCTCTAGCGTCGTCCGGGTGACCTCGAGTAACTCCTCGATTGGAATTGGTGACAGCTTTCCTTCCCGGACTGCCGTCATGAACGCACCGACGCATGCGTCTTGCCCCTTGTCCTGCCTCCACAAGTTCATGGACCGGAACCCCGGCCAACCGAAGGCAGTCAGGCGACGGAAGTTGTCGAGCTGGAAGACTCGCCCACCGCAGAAAATTTCCAGACGCTCCTTGGGAAAAGTCCGGTGGCCGTTCGAAAAGTAGTGCACTGTGCCAGCCGAGCCGTCCGAAAAGCGCAGGGAAACGGTCGCGCAAGCGTCCGCCGTTCTCGCGGCGGTAGCACAGTGCTCAACGATCGGCGCACCAGCGAGGAAGCGGAGCAGATCGATAAAATGGCACGCCTCGCCGACGATACGCCCTCCACCGGAATCGAGGTCGCGTGTCCAGTGTTCGGCTGGCACGGTACCGGCATTGACCGTCATGACGAACGACTTGGGTTCGTGGACAACGTCGATCAGCGTTTTCATCCTGACGACTTGAGGCGCGAATCGACGGTTGAACCCGACCATGAGGACTGGGGCCGGCCTGTCGTTCGCGTTGAACACCTGCACTAACTGCTCGATCTCGGAGATCTCGTCCAACCGGATGGCAAGAGGCTTCTCGACGAAAACATGCTTCCCTGCCCTTAGCCCATCTACAACATATTGAGCATGGGAGTCGTGGCGTGTCGCGATTACCAAAGTGTTGATCTGCGGATCATTTAACACCGCACTGGCATCTGTGGTGGAAAGTTCGAAGCCGAACTTCCTGCCAAAATACGTGCCCGTGATGCCGTTCACGGACGCAATTGAACGCAGTCTCGATCGGGTTCTGGCGAAAGCGGGGATCAACGTGGACGACGCATAGGCGCCTGCTCCGAGAAATCCTATGACCGGTTCACTGGTGCCCAAGGTGGCCCGAACCGATAGTGCCACTGTGTTCTGCCGCACGGTCGACCCAGCGTCCACCTCCTTCGAGCATTCGAGCAGCACGCCAAGGGACGGCACGTTTCCTGAAATGACTTCGTATGCCTTGGCCGCTTCTTGAAGCGGGAAGCGATGAGAAATTAGCGGCTGCACATTGAGCCGCCCATCGGCCATCATGTCGAGTACCGCCTCGAAATTTCGCTGCTCGGTCCAGCGGACATATCCGAGCGGGTAGTCGTGCCCCTTCTCCTCATATTCCGGGTCGTAACGGCCAGGGCCATAGGAGCATGACACTTGGAAAGTCAGTTCCTTCTCATAGAAATCAGCGCGCGATAGCTCGAGCCCGGTCACGCCGACGAGGATGATGCGACCGCGCTTGCGGCACATCCTGGCAGCCTGACGCACCGGATCGCTGCTTTGAGTTGATGCGGCGATCAGCACACCGTCGACACCGTGCCCTGTCGATAACGTCATGGCAGCGGCAACTGGATCGGCACCAGCACTAAGATCGACCGTCTCAGCGCCAAACTGCCTTGCCAGCGCAAGTCGAGCCGGATCCAAATCGACCCCCAATACCCGGCAGCCTTGTGCGCGAAGCAACTGAAGGGTCATCAAACCGACGAGCCCCAGGCCGATGACCGCGAACGTTTCCCCGAGGGTCGGCTGCGCCAGCCGGATGCCCTGCAACGCGACCGCACCCAACACGGTGAAAGCCGCGGATTCGTCATCCACTTCCTCCGGAATCTTGGCGCACAGATTTGAAGGCACACACACCATCTCCGCGTGCCGGCCGTTCGACGCCACGCGGTCGCCGACTTTGAAGCCGGTGACGCTCTCGCCGAACTCGACCACCACGCTGGCATTGCAATAACCCACAGGCAGAGGCTGATCGAGCTTGTTCCGTACGGCGTCCAGCGTCGGCAATAGCCCATCCGTTCCGATCCTATCCAACACCACTCGGACCTTGTCGGGTTGCTGCCAAGCCTTCTCGATCAGACTTGCCTTGCCAAAGTCCACCAGCATGCGTTCGGTCCCGGCGGAGATCAGAGTGCTACGCGTGCGAAGGAGGAGCTGCCCGCGTTTGACCATGGGGGAGGGCACCTCTGCAAGTTCGATCGCACCGTTTCGCAGATTCTCCAGCACTTGTTTCATGATTCTTATTTGATTCGTTGCGTTACGCTGACCTACCAAGGCGCTTTGGTCTATTCATAACTTAAGAGAATGGCTCACACTAACCAATCAGAAGCCCATAAAGGCGAGAGTAGATAGTGGCGATCCTGAGAACATTCGAAAGATTCCGACTGTCGGGACATTATCTAATTTGCACAATTTGTTCTTCGATTCGTGCCCATTCTTCAGAAAATGAGAACTCACTCCGCGTCTGGCCCGTCACGACCATGTCCTTTATGAAGAGCATAAGCAAAGTTGACAGCTCCACTTCACGCCAGTCTCTCTGTTTTCGATTGAATGGTTGGAGGAGTGCACCCTCATGACCAACGTCCTTTGGTCGGTAGTGAAATCTCTCTACTGAATCCCCCTTCCAGATGGTCATTGCTCGGAAGTCATCTATTTTCGCCATGACATTCTTTTTTTGAAAAACAATTGTTTCGTTGATACCCTCGAACGGCTCGGCTCGTGACGTGAGCACAATGACGATTAGGTCTCCAATCTCGCTGGTTAGAGATATGGCAAGATCGTCATCACGATCAGTACTGGAACTGAACGCGATGGATATTGCCCACCGGATTGGCATTCTCTCCCAAGACAGCATATGTACCGCGAGATCAAGCCAATGCCCGACGTTGCCGCAAATCCGGGTCCCTTCACTGGGGTCACGGTACCAATGGTTCCTGTCAATGTGATGCCCCACAACAAAACAGCTCAACGTAATAGGACCAGTTTGATCCTTCGCAACATTCCTCAGTCGTAATATAGCTTTCGAAAACGGTCTATTGTAACCAGCATAAACGCGACCAGCCGATTGGCGCACCTGTTTACAAAGCCGCGCGAACTGCTCATACGTAACCGATATAGGCTTCTCGATGTAAGTTATTTTTCCGTGACCAAGAGACTGAATCGCGTAGTCGGCATGTGAGGAGTGATTCGAAACGATATACACGAACCGCGTTACATCGGCTCCAATAACATCGGCAGCAGCACCCGCAACGCGCGGCACCTCGAAGAATCGAGAGAAACTTGCGCTTTTTCTATGGTCGACGTCATAGCAGATCTCGAACCTACTACCAAAGTTCTTGCTTATTACGTAGCCGAGGGTAGAGAACGCGAACTGACCGCAGCCGATAACTCCAATATCATTCTGTGAGCGCCTAGGAGTAACGCGCGGCAACCATGTCGCCGAACGATTCCGTCCGACGACCTTGAACCACGTGCGGCCGATTCCGTACGTACGGATAAACCGCATGGTCTTTCTAACCGAAGTTATCCAGTCCATCACGGGAAAAATATCAAGGACACCAAGGTGGACTGACGCTCGTTTCGCTTAACCTTCAGAACTTGACGAAGAAGCGCTGGATGTAATCAGAATCTACAATTGCGCTTTCTTGCACTAGACGACGCTTCCGAAATACCTCACGGGTATGGGAGATGAAATGAAACCATGCCAACATAAACGCGACAATGCTCGAAGGTGACCGGATCATAAAGTAGGGAATCATCGCAAGTTCGGTGGCCACTAGATGCGGCGCAAGCCGGAAGAAAACCTTAGGTGGAAGATTCTTCGTAATAGTGTAGAGCCGGTTTCGCAAAATGCGGGTTCTGTAATCGAGGCTCTTCGAAAAGAAGGTGGCGTTGCCGCCGGTAGAACCGGAGCCAACGTGCCAGCCGTAAGCTGTTGGAACGAATAGGCATCTCCATCCCCTGAGCTGCAAACGAAACCATAGATCGGTGTCCTCCCATCCTGTAACAAAGCTTTCATCATAATAGTCGCCGGTTGCTCTGCGCACGTCGCGTAACATTTTCATTCGAAGAAAAGGAAAGCTTCCTGCCGGACCAAAAACCAATGTTTCGGTTTCGGTCCACTCGCCGGCATAGATCTGAAAGCGTTTTCTGAAGAAGTGCTTTTCTCCCTCCCCCTTGCGGAGAATATCGGTAAGCTCGTCGCCAATCCATGAGTAAACCCGACCCCCGATCGCACCAATTTTTTCATCTTGCAAGATGCGTCGCACGCATTCGGAAACGAAATCCTGATGAAGGCAGACATCTTGATTCAAGGGCACGATAAACTCCCCAGCAGCCGACGCAATGCCTTGATTCATCCCGACGGCGTACCCCGTGTTCTCGGAGTTCTCGATATATTTGCACCTCTTCCCGTGTCGAGCCTTGACCCTTTCCAATGAACCATCACGAGAACCGTTATCGATGACCATCACCTCGATGTTCGGGTAACTCTGAGCAAATACGTGTTCCAAGCAGCGATGAACGTGCCGCTCGCCGTTCCAATTGAGCACTGCGATTGTAACAACCGGCATCACGTTGCTTCGCTACCCTATTGGTGCACGAGCGCGGTTTTCCCTGGGGCACGTCTTCAGTGCAAATACTGTGGTTGTCAGGATGCTCCGTGCTGTAGCGCAAATTTCGTACGTGAACGCGTGAGAATCTTGAAGGTCTTGTACCACACTATAGAAATGACGAGCATACCGCTTGACGACACCAAGAACGGATTCGTGGCGCTCATAAGAAGATAACAGGCGTAGGAAAGGTACAGGGCGTGTTCCTTTTTCCCCCTCGGGAGAGACAATGCTATGAGGGGAAAGAGTAAGAACATGTAATAGGCCATAGCCAAAACCAGCCCGAAGCTTCGGATAAGCTCAAAGTACGTGAGCTCAGTGAGGGAAGTGTATTGTCCGAATTCTCTGGAGTAAAAGAAAGATCCAAGGCCGTATCCAAACATCAACTTGATCGGGTCCGAAAGCATGTCTAGGTAGTCCTGCAAATGAAGAAGTTTGCCAGCGTTAGAAACATCGCTTGCATCAAGCATATCTACAATCACCCCGCTATTTAGCGCAGCGAGCGAAATCAATACCAGAGCGGTTCCTGCGCTCGCCAGCGATTTCCTCTTCGAGTACCACACAAATACCAACAACGGCGCGACTATGCTAAAGATAATGCTATTCCGCGTCCCACCAAGAAACATTCCGAGCGCATTTAGTGCCAGCAGCAATACATTGCGGACTTGCTCATAACCTCGAGTCTCGACCGCCAGCTTCGAAAAATATCCAACCGAAATTACCAACAATGGCGCCGTTACATAGTAAATCGTGAGAAAGCTTAGCCCTCCGTATGTCCGTTCGTTAAATGCCAAAACACCCAAGTCGGCACCAAGCTCATACATTAGAAGATAGGTCTCTGGGCTACTCGTGATCACGAGTACCGCAACCAACACGATAACGCCTGATAACCACGTGAGAGTTATACAAAGGGGGCGAAGCAGGTCTATATCTGTGGAAGTCAGGATTATTACGATGAGAAAGAAGAAATATGATTGAAGATAATGGAAACCATCGAAGTGAATAAAATCACCATTTGTGACCGCGTAGTAGCACAGCGAATACAGGGGGAGCAGTATCGCAAACGTCATGGCGACGAGTAGTGCAGATTGACGCACCCTGAGACTTCCTCCGATGAGAGCATCAACGAAAAAGAGCAACCAGGCAGTAACGAATAAGGGAATCTTCAGGTTTGTCACCTGGTTTGCAGGGTCGAAAACTGCCACGACAACCAGGGAAATGAGGGTGAAACGGAGAACAGGTCTAAGTCGCATGCGATCCCACAGTGCTGGCGTCGCGGAGTGCGCCTATTTCTTTGCCGACCTCATGTCGACTATCTGACGAAATGCATGGAAGAGCGTCAACGAAAAAAATCTAGTGTTATGGTCAACGACTAAATTCTTACACGCTCGAGCGATGAGATATAGCGGATAGACTAGTCGACTTTTCCTATCGCCAAAATCGCGAACAAAAATCGCCTCAGCATCCAAAATATTGATGTAACGCTGCTCAGGCACCCCTTTCGCTAGATCTACAACCGAAAGGTCGTGTTCCAGTGTGGCGTCAAGCAGAGCGACGGCCTTTCCAGCCGCATAAATTCGACTGAACAACCAATGATCCAGAAAATCTAGCCAGAATCTTCTTTCGAAACCTCCTAAGGAGTGGACAAATGATGTTCGAACAAGAGCGCCAGAATTAATTGCAGTGACTGGAGACTCAAGTACTCGGCTCGAAATATGGCGGATAGGCCGCTTTCGACCAAGGCCGCTGACTCGTGCTGGAGATATGGGGACACCGCGAGAGATTATTCTGGGAACGATTGCGACAACGTGCGGATTCGCCTCGTAGCCTTCTGCAGCATATCGTGAAGCAAGAAGAAATGTGGCCGAAATTGTTGTGTCTTGATCTAGCAATAGAAGCCAGCTCGCGCCCTGAGTCTGCGCACAAGCAAGAGCACAATTATAGGCAGCTGAGAGCCCTCCATTTTTAGGGTCATGAACATACTTGTAGGTAATGTGAGTCCCCAGCTGGGCCGGTTGTGCTATGGGTCCATTATCGTAGAGGAGTAAGGAAAAGACGTCCGGGTCGAATGCTTCATTTGCACAAATCAGTGAGTTTAGGGTGTGGCATTTCCCGATATTGGTGTTGTATAGCACCACAACCACAACGATCTTCACAATATCTGGTAGCGCTTGCCCTGCCAAGGTTCTTGAACTCGACTGATCGATCCTGACCTCTTGCAAGTGTTGGTGCATCATTCAATCGGTCGATAACGACGCAAGATGTTGTTCAAGTTGTCTCGCGCTGCGTTCCCACGTAAAGCGCTCCGCCACAAACCTCTGCCCTTCTTGTGATAACTCGGACCACTCGCGACCCTGAAGGAGTGCGACCACTTTCCCGGCAAACCGACCGGGCTCATCTTCAACCCATAATTGACGACCCGAAACAGCTCCAACCCCGGAATTCCCAGCACTCGTGGTGACCACCGGCGTACCCACCGACAAGGCTTCTAGCACCTTCGTCTGAACACCAATTCTCAGTCTCACCGGGCAGACGCTAACGGTAGCACGTCGTATGTAGTGCGCAACGTCGCCTACTGTTCCTGTAATTACAACTCGCTCTCCAAACTTCGCCGCTACATCACAAATTCGCTCATCAGGGTTCGCGCCAACAACCCACAATATTGCTGAAGGATACGCCTGCAATATCAAGGGAAAGATATCCGTCAAAAGTGACAAGGCGCCATCGACGTTGGGCGGGTGGAACATGTTTCCGGAAAAGACGATCGCCCTTTCCCGCTGTTCATAGCCCAGACGTTCCTCTTGACCTCTTTGCTCAACTCCGTACGTGACGCACGCAAGATTCTTATGGTGCCTCAGATCACGCATATCCCGCTCATCCGCTTCCGATAGCAGAAGGACCTTCGCAGCCTGAGGAAGCATCTGTTTCTCGTAGTGTGCCGCCAATCCTGCTAACACTAATAATTTTAGTGTTTGCCATAACGACCAAACCGACAACCTCGCCATACGGTTTAGCTTTATTGATTCTGGATCTTCTATATTGACGATCAATTTTTGATAGCAGGAAGGCGGACAGTATTGCATAGCGCTCATTTCAAACAATAGAATGGCATCATTTTTTCCGCCCTCAATCAGCATTTTGACTTTCCTCCTCATCGCGCGTGATGTATACGCACTGACTGAAGAAGGAACCCCTGCCAGCATGTAGCATAGATAGCGCAACCACATGACAAACTGGGAAACTTTCCTGTGACAAACAAACTCCACTTGGTCAATAAATTCCGCTGAATGAAAAAACTCCTTCTCGGGCTTGAGACAAACGAACGTAAGCGAATGAGATTTCGATAAATGCTTCATGCTGTTGTACGCGACAATTGCACTACCCGTTCGAGGCGGGAAAGGGTAGTGAGTCATCACAACCAATAACCTCATTCTGCCGCCATCTTCTTTCCTTACAATTCTGTATCTAGAAAAGCCAGTTAAATAGAAACAAATTGCTGGTCGGAAATTAGAGAAAACTGATCTCGACTTGGCCGTCTATATTTTCTGTACTGAAAGCGGTTCTCCGCATAATCTAACCCATTAACAGAACTCAGGAACTGTTCCTCAAAAAACTGCCGATCCACAAAAAATGCATTTACCCCATTCTGATCCACCGTTACAAACCGGTAGCCACGCGACTGAAAAAACTTTCGCCACCCCGCGATTGACACGCCGTAATAAAGCTGAGTCGGATGTGCTTTTGTGAAAACGAAATCCTCTTGGTACCTAATAGTCATACTTTTCTCGGGCCCATAGACCGAGTTGTATTCCACAATGAAGATTTTTGGCCGCAAGCCTGCATCGAGAATCGCTTGCGCGATGTAGTAGTCGTTTCCATCGATGTCGAGGCTGAATACATCGGGATCGTGGGGTAACGCCATGGACTTGAGAGTTTTTGCATTTTCCCTAGTCACGAACATGCTCTGACATTCAGTACCGATGCTGTACCCGACAATCGTGCGCTGAGCACGTTCCACAAGCCGTGGATTGGCTTCGATCATCAAACCGTTATATTTTTCGGCGACGACAAGCCAAGCGGTGTTGTTGTCAATCCCATCTGCAGCCCCAATCTCGATGAAGTAACGGTTGCTGCTTAAGAGCTGTCGCCGCAAGACATCAAGAATGCCGTCCTCACCATTCTGGCTGAACCCCGAAAACTCCCAAGTCGCCGGACGCGTAAGGTCGATGTTTCTCGCATGCATCATCGCCGCGCCCTTAGTCAGGGCAATAATGATCCGCTGACGATCCCGAACGTCCAGCAAATAATTTAGAAATCTCTTGATCATGTTTCGCCCATTTAGCGAGTAGGTTTGCTCAAGCCTTTCTCACTCCCTTTCCTATACGAATCGCGAGAATTCCATATGGCTGTGCGCAATTGAGGGGACACCGCAAGGGTCAACAAAGGAGGTAGCAATGCTAGAACGGCTCCGAATGTCACCTTCATGTGGGCAGGGTATTCTGCTCCGTGAATAGCATAAGTCCCAACCAACGCTACCGCCATTGACAATCCAAGCGGAATACCCACGTCCTGGAACAGCCATTTATTCCCCAATCCTATGAGTAGGTGACGATGCGTTACCCACGTTCCAATTATCACGTAAAGAATATTCAACACAAGCCACGCTATTGCACCACCCAGCGCGCCATACGACGGTGCAAGAAATACAATTAGAGGGACCACCACAACCATCAACATTGTATTGATCGAGAGAGGTACCCGAGTCATTCCGTGGGCCAACTGGAGGGCGTACGGGAAATGCATCACACCGTTCAACGAGGACCCCATCGCGAGCACTCCAATGACAGGGGCTACGCTTGACGCAAGATCCGGATTTCCGGTCCACAAGCGAACCAAATCCTCCGCAAAGATAGCCAGAGTCATCGCAATAGGGAAGAGCACCGTTGCAAGCAGTCTTGTACCCAATCGGTATGACTCGGCCAATTTTTGCGTGTTGCCACTGGCAGTCAAAGCAGAAAAGCGCGGATACATGGTATTGAAAGTCGGAGTAACCAGTACGTACAGCGCACTGACTACTGCGGTGGCAAGCATGTAGCGACCGAACTCCTCCAACGCGAGTATCTTGCTGAGCAGAACCTTATCTAGTTGCGTGAATATTAACGAGGACAACGCAATGGCGCTCATGCCCATCGAAAAACGCAATACGCGCTTCAGCTGACTACCGTCGAATTGAACCTCGGCTGTCCGTCCGACGACCTTCCACGCCGCCCAGCGTATAGTGGCCGCATACACCAAACCGACACCAGCCTGCCAAACAAAAAACGCCTGAATCGTCGGAGATACAAATGCCAGTACGCCTACTGCACCAAAATTTCCGAGGGTAACCATCACAATACTGATCCCGCTCGACACGGTCAGGCGTTGGGCTCCCATCAAGGCCCCTTGGTACAGCCCTATCGGCCAGCGACAAGCGATAACCAAGCCCATTAGCGCTACAGCATGAGCAACTGTTTCCCGCGGGATATGTTTGGATTGCAGCCAATATTCCGCAACAAGAGGTGCAAGGGCCAACAAAATTAATGCAATGACCCCGGCCATTCCCCAATACACGAAGGCCAGGGTATGAAGTAGTTTTCCTGCTTCTCGCAAATTCCCCCCCGCGGAGCAGCGGGCAACCTCCCGGTTAATTGTCGGAGCCAGGCCAAGGTCGAGAATTTGAAGCAGCGTTTGCGTTGTCGCGAAAAACCCGATCAAGCCATAGGCTTCAATTCCGAGGAATTTGAGATACAACGGAATAACGGCCAAACTGACAAGCGCCGTCCAGACCGAATTTGCCAGTCCTGCCAGGAGATTTCGGCCCAACTTCATGCCGGCTTACTCGGGAAAATCGGTCGTAACGTACCTATGATGCCTCCCGAGTACTATTTGGCTCACCTCGCAGACAAAGCTCTCTGGACGGGATCCCTTCTGCTCCTCCCGTTCATTTCCACCGCAAGTAGCCACCTAAAGCCTCAAGCCGAGAGGCCCGTACAGGGTCTGCTTTTGCCCGAGCTGCTGCTTCTCGGAAAAAAGCCCACAGGATCGATGCAAAAAGAGCCAAAACCACGAAGAGCAGGGTAATCAGCGAACGCCTTGGCTTGGACTTGCGATCGGGCTCGATCGCCCGGTCCAGCACCTGTATTACCGTAGCGTCCTTGGCCTCGTCTATTTTGGCGAGTTCATACTGCTTCGCGAGCAATTCGTAGAGAAATTCGTAGTACTTCACATCTCGCAGGCGGCCGAGATTATCGAGGCCGGTGTTGCTCGTGTCGTCCCTTTTGCCGACCGCGGCAAAAGTGGAAGAACCTTCAATACGGGACAGCTCTCGCTTGAGCGCCTCCAGCTCCTGCTGGGTCCTCTGCAACTCCGGATTGCCTTCGGCGGCAAAAGTGCGCATCGCGCCGATTTGAACCTCCTTGACCGAGACCTGGGCGCGCAGGCGGGCTGTAACCTCGATCATGCTTCGACCCTGGGCATCCACCTGAGCTAGCCCACCCTTCTGCAGGCCTAGTCTGGCCGCAACTTCTGCGGCCGTCAGATTGTCCTTCGCCTGCAAGAGTTGATTCTCAAAAAACAACCGTCGTTGAGACGCTTCGGTGACAGCCAGGACTCTAGTGAGTTTTATCAGCTCATCCACGTAGGCATTGGCTAAATCCGCCGCTCGCTTTGGGTCTTTGTCCTCGACCTCGATTGCAATGATCCCCTCCTTGCCTGCAGCAATCGTCGCGTTGCGTTCCAAGACCTTGCGTGTGTTGCTCTGGAATTCCTCCTCATAGACCTTGTTGAGGTCGAAGCGGGCGATCAGGTTGTCCGCTACGGTGCGGCTCTTGAGCATGCCGACATAGAGATCGTTGGGATTTCTGGCGCCAAGCGCGCCACCGGCCAAACCGCCCAAACCCCCTAGTGCGCCACCGAGTTGATTGAGCAAGGCAGAAGCCGCCGAGGCGCTCTGCTGCGGCGGGAGTATGCGGGCAATCCCAGTGTAGATGTTCGGCATTAGGAGACTGATGACCGCAGCCGCAATCGCCACAACAACGGGAACGCCAAGCACAATCCGCTTGTGCTTGGCGAGAACGATCAGCAAGTCGAGTAGGCTGATTTCGTCCTCATCGGTAGTCGACGAAGTGTCTTTGGGATTCTCGACGTCAGCTCGCTTAGGCATGACAAAGAATGAAAAATCGCTCTTGCGCCGGAATAGTCACGAACTCACAGAAAAACAGATCCTTCGCTTCGCTCAGGGTGACGAACGCACGACTTGAAATTTTTGGGTTTGCCACGCTCCGCCCATCACTGCCCCAGCACCTTGATCGCCGCCGCTCCCAACCCGAACTGGTAGAAGATCTGCGAGATGTCCTTCAGCGCGCGCGTGACCGTGGTGCGGTCGAGCTCTTCCGGCACGATGATGCTGTCGCCCGGCATCAGGCGGCTGCCTTCGAGCGAGGCGGTGAAGAATCCCTGCTGCCGCTTGCTCTTCACCGAGCCGTCGGCGCGCAGCACGTAGATGCTGCCCGAGTCGGCGGTCTTGGTCGTTCCCCCCGCCTGGGTCAGGTAGTCGGCGACGCGCTTGTCCGGCTTGTAGACGAAGGAGCTTTCCCCGTACACCGAGCCGACCACGCTCACCATCGAAGGCGGCGAAGGAATGATGAAGCGGTCGCCGTCCTCGAGCGGCATTTCGGGCAGATCCTCGAGCTTCGCGGTCTCGGGCAGGTCAAGCACGATGCGGCCGATGGGCCGGATCTGGCGCAGCCGCGCGAGCAAGGTCTGCTGGTTGTCGGCCTGCTGCTTGAGCGAGGCGGCGTCCTCGGGCGAGGTCACGTTCTGCGCCCGCAGCGAATTGAACTGATTCATGTCCTTCTCGAGGCGGTAGAGGGCCTCTTCCAGGGTCTTCTCCTGCTGGATCCGCGTCGACTCGCGCGTGAACCGCGCGCCGAACAGGTAGGCGTTCGGAGCCAACCCTCCGATGCGGGCCACCAGCTGCTTGAGCGTTTCGCCGGGCATGATCTGGTGAACGCCCGAGCTCGCGAACTCGCCCTCGAGGCGTATGTACTGGGTCTGCTTCGAGATCGGAACCCTGATGTCCTCCTTGGAGAACACTGTGACGATATCGCCCGGCTTGAGGAGCACGTTGTTCTCCGGGTCGCCGTCGATGACGGCCTTCGCGAGGTTGAAGGGAATGAGCGACGTGGTGAGATCGTCGCGGCTGATACGCTCGACCACGGCGTAATCCCAGTTGACTTCGAGGGACGTCGGCTTGATCTGGTTGACCAGGCGCAGCGCGTCCGCCTTGGCGGCCTCTATCGTGCCCTTACTCGCGTCCTGCAGGCGGGTGACCTGGACCGTGGTCGAGGTCTGGTTCGGGTCGAGGAATTTCGCGGCCTCGGATTCGGTCTGCATCCGGTGGATAGTGTCCCCGACGGTCGCGTCGAGCTCGCTCTGGGGCTTACGCCGCTGGTTGAGATCGTCGATCGTGAGGCGCGTCCCGGTCGCGCTCTGCTGCCTGAGGATCGAAGTGACGCGCTCGTCCAACCCTACGGCCTGGTTGCGCTTCACCCAGTAGTCGCGCGACAGCAGCGCTTCGCGGTCCGGGATAAGGTCGCGCACGCGAAGGCCCTCGCGCCAGGGAAAGCGCCCCGGCTGCGCGACGGCTCCGCGCACGACGACCGCGTTGTCGAAGCGCGGCACCACCGAGTAGACCGTCACGAGGTCGCCGTCGCGGATCGCGCGCGACAAGCCTCCCATGTCGAGCGGGAATTCCTCGACGGTCTGCGCCTTGTGGTCCTCGATCCGCTCGACCGTCGCCTTCTGCCCCGCGGCGGTGGTGGCAAGGCCCCCCGCCCAGCGGAAGAGATCGAACAGCACGGCGGCCTGCCTGAGCTCGTACACCGCGGGCACCTTGACGCTCCCGGTCACCGCGACCATCGGCCCCGCGGGCGGAATGTAGATCACGTCGCCGGAAAGGAGCGGCGCGTCCTTGGACTTGTCGCCCGAGACGATCAGGTCGTAGAGGTCGAAGTCGGCCACCACGCGGTTGCCGCGCTTCAACTGGATGCTGCGCATCGAGCCCTTGCTCGAGGGGCCGCCTGCGGCGAACACCGCGGTGACGAGCGTGGAGAGAGAGCTCACCGTGTAGGTGCCGGGTCGCTTGGCCTGCCCGACGACGAAAACCTGGATCGATCGGAGCCTGCCGAGCGTCGCGGTGAGCTGGAAGTTGCGGAACGTGCGGCCGAAGACCGTCTTGAGATACGCCGGGAGGTCGCTGGCCTTCACCCCCGCGACGTTGATCACGCCCACCTTCGGCACGCTGATCGCGCCTTCGCGGTCGACGACCGCGCTGACATCGACGTCGATTTGGCCCCAGGCGCGGATCTGGATCTCGTCCCCCGGCCCGACCGCGTAGTCGGCCGTGACCGGGACGTTGTCGACCGGCGCGAAGGTGCTGGGAACGGAGCGGAAGAGATTCTGGCCGAAGATCGGGAGGTCGCGGCCGGTGGATTGCATCACGAAATTCTGGAAATCGTTGCGCTCGCGCTGGTCCGCCTGCACCTGTTGCTGGAGCTGGTCGAACTCGAATTCGCGGATGCGCTGCTGCAAGTCGGTGCCGGGAAAGGTCGTGCGCGCCCCGGGAGCCCCTGCGCCCGGGCCGGCTTGCGCCCCCAAGGGGCGATTGGTGATCGTAGTGAGCGGGCTGCGGACGTCCTCCGCTGGCGCGTTCGACGAAAGCCCCTGCCCAGTCTGCGCCTGATTCGACAGGTACTGCTGCGCCGGGTCAGTCTGAGTACCGACTTGTGCCGAGAGCGGCGTGCTCAGGCCAATCGTCAGGCACGTTCCTATGCAGAAAAGAACATTTCGCATGATTGAGCTCCGTCCCAAACCGCAAATGAAACCTGCGAGATAGCTGCAGGAGCCGCCAGCAGGGCGTTGAATCTTATACCCATTCTGTCGGAGCGTCCAATGACGGGTACTGCAGGGGGAGCGGCTAGACCCTCACCAGGTCGAAACGCGGCAGCGGGAATATCAGGGTACGTCCCCGCAGCTTTGGAAGGCCGAGGAAGAAGTCTCTGAAGTGCCAGGGCAGAACCAGCAGAAAATCCGGGGTTGAGGCCAGTATCTCGTCCTCCGGCGCGAGCGGTATCAGGGTACCCGGCGTGAAGGCGCTGAACTTGTCTTCGTTGACTTCTCCGATAGCCTCGACGAGCCGGGCGTCAATTCCGAAATACTGCAGGAGCACATTGCCCTTGGTGGAGGCTCCAAGACCGCAGACCCGCTTGCCGGAGCGGTGTGCGTCTTCAAGGAACTGCACCAGGTCGCGCTTTGCACCCTCTACGCGGAGCCGAAAGGCGTCCCAAATCGCCAGATCATCCAGGCCCGACGCGCTTTCCTCGCCGAGGAGCCGCTGGAATAGATCCTGATCGCCGCTGCGTTTCGATGACGACCTCGCCGCCGTCACGGAAAAGCTGCCCCCGTTCACCACATTGAATTCGACGTCGAGCAATTTGAAACCGGTGCGCTCTGCCATCCAGTAGATCTGTTTGAGAGCGTAGAACTCGAGGTGCTCATGGCAGACCGTATCGAAGGAGTTCGTCCGCAACATCGCCGGCAGATAGCTTTGCTCGAAAACCCAGATACCCTCATCGTCGAGGGACGCATGGACCTCGCGCATGAAGGCGCAGGGATCCTCGAGATCGTAGAACATGGAGAACGACGTGATCACCTTGGCGCCTCGCCCCGGAAGCTCCTTGCGCAGGAGTTCCGCGGAGAAGAAGTCCGGGATCAGGCGCGCCCCCTTCGGATAGAACTGCGCAAATTTCGGTCCGGTTGGATCGAAGCCGACGAGCTCAAAGCGCCCGCCCGGATAGGCGGCGAGCGTCGTCCCGTCGTTGCTGCCGATATCGACCACCAGATCCCCCGGGTGAAGGACGTCCCTTTTTAGGATGCGCTCGACCTTGGATTGCAGGTGACGCACCATGCTCGCGTTCAGGCCAGAGCGGTACCCATAGTTCATCCCGTACAGTTCGCTCAAATCGTAGCTGTGGCGCAGTTGCACGAGTCCGCAGTCCGCCTGGCACTTCACGAGCTCCAGCGGGCCAGACGGGACGGTTTCCGTCTTCGTCTTCGGAAAGACCCCCGTAAGAGCCTGGGACCCGAGATTCAGTACCGTCACGAGCTCGGTGCCGCCGCAGATCCGGCACCGGTCTATTGCCCGTGTCATGTGCGGAGTCCCGATTCGTTCTTTACGGCTGAAAGATCGTGATCGACCATCATCGCGATCAATCCCTCGAAGCTCACCTGGCGTTTCCACCCCAGACGGCTCTCGGCCTTCCGCGGATCGCCAACGCGATTCCGCGGATCCGCAGGCCGCGTGTGATCGGGGGTCGCGGCCACGAGCTGGCGGTAGTCGAGCCCGGCGCGGGTAAAGGCGATCTCGCAGAACTCTTCGACGGAGTGAGCGACTCCGGAAGCGAGCACATAGTCATCGGGTTGCGGGTGGGCGACGATGAGCGGCATTGCGCGGACGAAGTCGCCGGCAAAGCTCCAATCGCGCCGCGCATCCAGGCTGCCGAGTTCGAGTCCTCTCTGCCGACCAGTTTTGATAAGCGCCACCGCATGCGTGATCTTCCGAGTCACGAAATGGAGGTCTCGGCGGGGGCTTTCGTGATTGAAAAGGATTCCGCTGCTCGCGTGGAGGCCGTGCTGTTCGCGATATATCCTGACGGCCCAGTACGCATAGAGCTTGGCCGCGGCATAGCTGTTCGTAGGAGAAAAAGGCGTCGACTCGGACTGCGGCGAGATCTCGGGAATACCGAACAGCTCGGAACTCAGGGCCTGGAAGAATCGAATGCGCGGATTCACGACCCGAACCGCCTCCAGGAGGCGGGTAACGGCTAGGCCGTTAACCTCTCCGGTAGCGACCGGGTCCGAGTTGAGGTCGGAGCTGGAGGCGCGTGCCGCGAGATTGTAGATCTCGCTAGGCTGGACCTGCTCGAGCAGACGCTCGATTCGCCGTTGATCGAGAAGGCCGTCTTCGACGAGGTCGATGCGGTCGGCGATGTGCTCTATCCTCGACAGACGAGCCGGCGCGCGGGACCTGGTCGTGCCGGCGACGCGGTACCCTCTGTCGAGCAACAGTTCCGCCAGGTAGGAGCCGTCCTGTCCGGTCACCCCTGTGATCAGCGCAGTCCGGACTGACGCATCGCTGCTCATCACAGCGCCGCCTTCAGGCTGTGCGTAACGCGCGCGGCGGTCCTCCCGTCCCAAAGAGGAGGAATCGTTCCCCTGGGCCATTTGCCGGCGAGAATCGTCTCGAGGTGCTCACGCACCGTCTCGGGCCGCGCCAGGCGATTCGTGCCCAGCTTGACCGTGATGGGCCGCTCCGTGTTCTCGCGCAACGTGAGGCACGGGATGCCGAGGTAAGTGGTCTCCTCCTGAATGCCGCCGGAATCGGTGAGAACGTAGCGGCAATCGAAGATCAGACTCATGAAATCCGTGTACCCCATCGGCTCGGTGATGATCACCCCAGTCGCCTCGGTCAAGCTCCCCAGCAGGCCTGCCGCCTCGAGCCTCTTCCGTGTCCTGGGGTGAACCGGAAAGACTACCGGCAGCCGTCTGCCGGCGTCGACCACGATCCTCACCATCCTGTCGAGCTGCGCCGCGTCATCGACGTTGCTGGGACGGTGAAGCGTGACAACGCCGAATCCCTTGGCGGAAAGCCCCAGCGATCGCGCATGCCGGCGCGATTGCACGGTGGCCTTCATCATCTCGAGCGAGTCGATCATGATGTTGCCGACCAGCACTATGCGGTTCCGAGATACGCCCTCGCGCTCGAGGTTCTCGTCGGCGTCGGCGGACGGCGTCCACAGCAGATCGGCGAGCGCGTCGGTCGCGATGCGATTCAACTCCTCGGGCATGGAACGATCGCCGCTGCGCAGGCCAGCCTCGAGGTGGGCGACCCGGATCCCGAGTTTCTTCGCCGCGAGCGTGCAGGCCACAGTGGAATTTACATCGCCCACCACCACTGCCCAGTCCGGATGTACCCTGAGGCATTCTTCTTCGTAGGCGATCATGACTCCGCCCGTCTGCTGGGCGTGCGTTCCCGCGCCGATTCCCAGGTGCGCGTCGGGCTCCGGAAGCCCCAAGTCCTTTAGGAACGCGTCGGACATGTTTGCGTCGTAGTGCTGCCCGGTGTGCACCAAGCGTACCCGGCACCACGAGCCCTCGGCGGCAAGCGCCTTGTACAGGGGCGCCACTTTCATGAAGTTCGGGCGCGCCGCGGCGATCAGGTCCACCGTGACCGTCATCGGCGGCGGTCCCCCACTCGAAGTGCCAATGGGAATCCTGGCACGCGCGGACCGATCACACCTCTAGGCAAGACGCCCGTGCTTTCCCAAGAGAGCGTCCCGCTCCGCGTTGCGGAGATCCTCCCGCACCATTTCATCGACGAGCTCCTCGAAGGTCGTCTTCGCTTGCCAGCCCAGTTTCTGCCTGGCCTTGCTGGGATCGCCGACGAGAGAGTCCACTTCGGTGGGCCGGAAGTAGCGCGAATCGACCGCGACGATCTTCTTACCCGAGGCAGCGTTTACCGCGTGCTCCTCGACCCCCTTGCCTGCCCATTTCAGGCGAATCTCGAGCTTCGACGCCGCACGCTCGACGAACTCCCGCACGCTGTGCTGGGTTCCGGTCGCGATCACGAAGTCCTCCGGCTCGGGTTGCTGGAGCATCAGCCACTGGGCTTCGATGTAGTCGCGGGCGTGTCCCCAATCTCGTTTCGCGTCCAGGTTACCGAGATAGAGGCAATCCTGCATGCCGACCTTGATGCGTGCAAGGCCGCGGGTGATCTTGCGCGAGACGAAGATCTCGCCGCGAACCGGCGACTCGTGGTTGAACAGGATGCCGTTACAGGCGAACAGACCGTAGGCCTCACGATAGTTGACGGTGATCCAATAGGCGTACAGCTTCGCGACGCCGTAGGGTGAGCGCGGATAGAACGGCGTCGATTCGCGCTGGGGCGTCTCCCGCGCCAGGCCGTAGAGTTCGGAAGTCGAAGCCTGGTAGAAGCGCGCGCGCTCGCCCAGCCCCAGGGTGCGGATCGTCTCAAGCAGGCGCAATGTTCCCAGCGCGTCCGAGTTCGCGGTGTATTCGGGCTCATCAAACGACACGTGTACGTGGCTCTGCGCAGCGAGGTTGTACACCTCATCCGGCTGCACTTTTTGCACGATATGGGTGAGGCTGCTCGAATCGGTCATGTCACCATAGTGCAGGAACAGGCGCGCGCTGGGATCGTGCACGTCCCGGAACAGATGGTCGATCCGCGCCGTATTGAACAACGAGGTCCGGCGTCGGATCCCGTGCACCACGTAGCCTTTATCGAGCAGGAATTCTGCGAGATAGGCTCCGTCCTGGCCGGTGATGCCGGTTATCAATGCGACTTTTGACTGGGCCACGTTCGCGATTCTCGAAAGTTGGCTATATTGCACGCGCGAGGTCGCCCGAGGCAAGCGACCTAGACTAAAATGCGCCGATTCGGAAATTCAAGGGATCGTCACCGGTGAAAATCAAAACCAACGGCATCGAGCTCAACTACGTCGTCGAAGGGAGCGGCCCCTGGCTCGTCATGAGCCACTCGCTCGCCTGCGATCTCACCATGTGGGACGAGCAGGCGGCGGTCCTGCGGCGCAACTTCAAGGTGCTGCGCTTCGACACGCGCGGGCACGGCAAGAGCGACGCGCCCGAGGGCGCGTACACGCTCGACATGCTCGCCTACGACGTCCACGGTCTGCTCCAGGGTCTGGGCGTCGATCGCTGCCACTGGGTGGGCCTGTCGATGGGCGGGATGATCGGCCAGACTTTCGCGCTCAAGTTTCCGGCCATGTTCGCGTCGATGGTGCTCGCCGACACCACCAGCCGCTATGCGCCCGACGCGCTGCCGCTGTGGCAGGGGCGCATCAAGACGGCGCAGGCGCAGGGCATGGAGGCGCTGGTCGAGTCGACGCTGGGGCGCTGGTTCACCGAGCCCTTCCGCAAGACCCATCCCGAGGTCACGGCGCGCGTGAGCGCGATGATCCGAGCGACGCCGGTCCCCGGCTACGTCGGCTGCTGCAGCGCCATTCCGCAGATCAACGTCACCGACAGGCTGAAGGAAGTGAAGTGCCCGGCGCTGGTGATCGTCGGCGAGCAGGATGCGGGCACGCCGGTCGCGCTGTCGCGCGAGATCCACGCGGCGCTGCCGGGCTCGGAGCTGGTGATCATCCCGTCCGCGTCGCACCTCTCGAACCTCGAGCAGCCCACCGCGTTCCTGCGTGCGGTCACGAATTTTCTCAACAAGCACCACCGCTAGGGCTTCGATGTCATTCCGAGGGGCCCCTTCGGCTTCGCTCAGGGCAGGCTCCGGCTACGAGGAATCTCCGGACGCGCGGTGCTGGATGAGATCCCTCGCTGCGCTCGGCATGGCCACCCTGGCCATCGCGTGGGCGGCGGGCGCGTCCGCGCAGTGGCCCGAGCGCCCGGTGCACATGATCGTGCCCTTCCCCGCGGGGAGCTCGCCCGACCTCGTCGCCCGCCTCGTCACCGAGAAGCTCGCGCCGGCGCTGGGGCAGCCGGTGGTCGTCGAGAACCGGCCCGGCGCCGGCGGCAATCTCGGCACGGCGCTCGTCGCCAGGGCGGCACCCGACGGCTACACGCTTGGGTTTTCGATCCCCGGTCCGCTCGCGGTGAATGCCGTCCTCTACAAGAAGATGGAGTACGACCCGTTCAAGGACCTCGCGCCGGTGTGCCTGGTCGCCGCGAGCCCGAACCTGCTGGTCGTCGATCCGAAGCTCAATGTCCATTCGGTGAGGGAGCTGGTCGCGCTCGCCAGGTCGCAGCCGGGCAAGCTCAACTACGGTTCGGTGGGGAACGGCAGCGCTTCGCACCTGACGATGGAGCTCTTCAAGGAATCCGCGGGGATCGACATCGTCCACGTGCCCTACCCCGGCAGCCCGCAGGTGAACACCGCCATCCTCTCCGGCCAGGTCGCCGCCGGATTCGTGGTGCCGGCGACGGCGATGCCGCTCGTGGAATCGGGGCGCCTGAAGGCGCTCGCGGTGACGACGAGTGTGCGCAGCGCCGTCCTGCCCGAGTACCCCACGATGGCGGAGGCGGGCTATCCGGAAGTCGTCTCGACCGCCTGGCAGGGGATCGTCGCGCCCGCGAAGACGCCGGCGCCGATCGTGGAGCGCCTGTCCCGCGAGCTGATCGCGATCGTGAAGAGCGACGAGGTGCGCGAGAGGCTGGGCCGCCTCTACTTCCAGCCGATCGGGTCCTCGCCCTCGGGCCTCGCCCACCTCATGCGCGCGGAAGTCGAGCGCTGGGGCAAGGTGATCCGCATGACCGGCGCGACCGCGGACTGAACATCGCGTTCGAGCGTGGCCGTGCGGTCAGGGCGCGCCGGGAGGACTCGGAGCGATTCCCTCGAGCGGCGTGAGCGAGACGGCCTCCGCCGTCGTGCCGCGGATGACGCGGTCGTGGATAACCGAGCTCGGCTTGTCGAACGGCGTGTGGTAGTTCGCGAGCTTGAGGTAGCAGCCCTGCCCCGGGTAGAGCGTAGGCCCTCTGTATTCCATCTTCTTCGCGCCGTTGACCCACGCGGTGAGGGTGCCGTCCGCGCCCGACGACCACTTCACGTGGTAGACAAAGTCGTACCAGGTGTTCCGGACGACCGGGCCGATCGGGTAGCTCTTCACGGTCGGGCTCATCTGGTTGCCGTACGCCATCTGGAACGCGAGGCCGGTAGGGCGGTCGGGCAGCGTCGCGCTGGCGGGCCAGGCGTTGATCTGGAAGTTCGCCTGTCCGCCACCGGGGTTGCTGTTGTGAAAATCGAAAACCGTGGCGAAGGTCCAGGTGCTGGCGGTGCTCGGCGGCGGATCGACGTAGTCGTCGGGAAAGAGGATCGAGTGCGCCCACCACTGCTCGCGCCCCTCGTAGCAATCCGTCGTCGTCTGCGACAGCGTGAGATCGTTGCGCTCGGCGTCGAGGCTGCCGGCGACGTTGCTGTCGCCCGGCTCCGTGTGCAGGCGCACGGCGTTCGATCCATCGCGCCCGATGCCGACGCGCGCCGAGGTGAGCACGCTGCCGAGAATCGAGAGGCTGAGGATGCTCGCGCGGCCCGGGGCCTTGGCCTGCTCGGTGAATCCGCAAGCGGAGGGCGAGCCCGTGAACGCGCAGGAGAACGTCACCCTCGACACAACCGGCGGCGGCGTCGGGCCCGGTGATGGCGCAGGGGTCGGCGACGGCGAAGGTGTCGGGCTCGGCGCAGGCGCCGGGCTGGGCGGCGGAGCGGGCTCGGGCGAACCGGTGGGCATTCCGCTTCCGCCGCATGCCGTGAGGACGCTTGCGACCACGAGCGCGAACAGCGGGGCGATCTCGCGTTTCATGCAGCCTTGGTGCGGAAATGACGGCGAGAGTTCAGCGGCATGGTCATTTCGGCAGCCCACCGAAAAGACTGGTAGGCCGTGCAGGATTCGAACCTGCGACCAACGGATTAAAAGTCCGCTGCTCTACCAACTGAGCTAACGGCCCGAAAAGGAGGCGGCATTCTAGTCTCCTGCCGGAGACACCGTCAACGGAAAAATCGCATACACTGCGCCCACGTCGGGAGAAAACGACACGGGAGGTCGCATGAAGAAATGGCTTGCGCTCGCGTTGATACTCGTCCCCGCCGCCGCGATGGCGGACGGCTCGCTCGGCGTCCGCGCCGGTTCGCTGGGGCTCGGCCTCGAGTTCTCGTACCCGATCAGCGGGAGCCTCGGCGTGCGGCTCAACGCCGACGCCTACAAGTACTCGCGAACGTTCAATCAGGACGGTATCGACTACGACGGCAAGGCGACGCTGAAGACCGCGTCGCTGCTGATCGACTGGTATCCGTTCGCGAACAACTTCCGAATCAGCGCCGGCCCCATGTACAACGGCAACAAGCTCGGGCTGAGCACGCCGACGACGAGCCTCACGATCAACAACAACCCGTACACGGCCACGCTCGACGGGCAGGTGGACTTCAAGAAGTTCGTGCCTTACGCCGGGATCGGCTATGGCCGCCCGATCGGCAGCGGCCTGTCGATCACGTTCGATCTGGGCGTGGTGTTCCAGGGCACCCCGACCGCGACGCTCAACGGGACCTGCTCCCCGGCGCCCGCGTGTACCGCCGCCTTCCAGAACGACCTGAAAGCGCAGGAAGCGAGTCTGAACGACTCGATCAAGGATTTCCGCTATTACCCCGTGATTGCGCTCGGCCTCGCCTACACGTTTTAGGCACGCCGCGTAAGCCGGGCGAAACGGGTTCCGCTATCGACTTCATCGTCGACACAAGGGAGGGGTGATCGCATGACAAGCAAGAGCCTGAACCTGCAATTCGCCCGGATGCTGTTCGCGGGCGTCCTCGCCGCGGCGGTGGCGACGCCTGCCGCCGCCGTCGACGATATCTTCCTCAAGCTGGACGGGATCCAGGGCGAGAGCACGGATGGAAGACACGCGCGCGAGATCGAGATCCTGTCCTACACCCAGACGATGAGCGGCCCGTTCGCCAAGAGCGGCACGCCGAACACGGGAGCCGCCACGGGAAAGACCGTGTGCGGGCCGGTGACGGTCATGAAGTACGTCGACGTGTCGAGCCCCGACTTGATCCTGAACGCGGCGAACGGACGGCATATTCCGAGGGCGGTGTTCACGTTCCGCAGGCCCGGGAAGGAGCTGGTCGAATACTACAAGGTGACGCTCGAGGACGTGATCATCATCGAAGTCGAGCAGAGCGACAGCAAGCTCAACTTTCCGAATCCGGCCCCGCCAAGGGCCCTCGAAAAGGTGTCGCTGATCGGCCGGCGGTTCTTTTTCGAGTACGCCGCGACGACGGCCACCGGAAACGCCGGTGGGAGACCCAAGTCCGGGTGGGATTGCGTATCGGCGGCCAAGGCCTAGGCAGCCTGCCTCGTCAACCGCCAGTACTGGAACTTCATCGTCGCCGCCGCGCCGGCGACGATCGCGAAGAACGCTAGGAAGGAGCCGAGCGCGAGCGTGGACAACCCGCTGATGCCCTGGCCGATGGTGCAGCCCAGTGCGAGAACCCCCCCGAAACCCATCAGCGCGGCGCCGGCCAGGTGGTTGAGCAGGTCCTCCGCGTCGCGGAAGCTCTCGAGGCGGAAGCTTTTCGAGACGAGCGCCCACGCGAAGGAGCCCGCGAGCATCCCCAGCACCGCGGCGATCCCCAGCGTCACCGTCCGGCTCTTGTCGCTCCACAGCATCAGCAGCTCGAGGGAATAGGCGTAGGGCGCGACGAAGGACAGCGACTCCATGCGCCCGGAGTTGGTGGCCAGGAACCTCTCCTCCAGCGTGGCCGGGTCTTCCGGCAGATGCCCGATGTGGCCCGACAGATACCAGCAGCCCACCACCACGAGTCCCACGACGGTCCCGCCGAGGACGTTGTCGAAGGTGCGGAATTCGCGCGCCTTGAACACGAACACGAGGAGGCCCACGGCGATGATCGTGCCCAGCGCCGCGAGCAGGGTCTTCTTGTCCGCGCCCAGCGACGGCGCGAGGAGCGACGGCAGGTCCTGGGACACGGCGAAGCTGCCGCCGACCGCATCGAGCGCCGCCACGCGGAACACCGCGAGCACCCCCTTGAGCGTCATGTAAGCGGTGATCGCAAGCACGATCGCGACCACGAGCGACTTGAGGTTGCCGCTGCCGATGCGGATGAGCGTCTTCGACCCGCACCCCGACGCGAGCGTCATGCCGACGCCGAACAGCAGCCCGCCGACGAGGTAGGACAGCCAAGTGAAGCGCGGCGCGGCGTAGATCGTCTTCGAGACGTCGATCCAGCCCGCGAGCTGCAGCGCGCTCGCCCCCGCGACCGCCACCGCGATCGCGAGCAACCACATGCGCATCCGGTTCCAGTCGCCCATGTTGACGACGTCGGACACCGCGCCCATGGTGCAGAAATGCGTCTTGTTGGCGACGGCGCCGAACACGAAGGCGAGCGCGAACGCCCCCCACACGACGGTCGAGGCGAGCGCGGCGGGGCTGGGTTCGGCCAAGACGCGAAAGCGGCGGCCCCGCCCTATTTCTTCTGGGCGAGGCGCTGCTTGGCCTGCTCGGAGGCCGAGCTGGAGGGATACTTCTTGACGAGCGTGCGCAAGGTCTCGCGCGCGGCGGTGGACTGGCCGATCTCCGCCTGCGAGCTGGCGATGTTGAGCAGCGCGTCGGGCGCCTTGGTGTTCTCCGGCCACAGCCTCACCACTTTCTGCTGCGCGGCGATCGCGGCCTTGTAGTCACGCATCGCGTAGTAGGCGTTGCCGATCCAGTACTGCGCCGAGGGCAGCAGGTCGCTGCTGGAAAAGTTCGTCATGAAATTCTGGAAGCTGGTGATCGACAGCTGGTAGTTGCCGACCTTGAACTGGTTGAGCGCGGCCTCGTAGGCCTGCTTCTCGGCGGCGGCGCTGCGCTCGCCCTGGGTCATCTTGTCCTGGATCTGGGTCTGCGTCTGCTCGATCCTGCGCAGCCGGTTGTCGAGGTCGACGTAGAGGTCCTTCTGGCGCCGCTCGAGCGTCTCGGTCTGGTTGGAGAGCACCTCGATCTGCCCGCGCAGCTTCGCCATGTCCTG
>Ga0137409_10001019_pt1 | contig 30251 bp, 21 predicted proteins | sample CZODoug1_16funga_FD_122059 | JGI IMG/M metagenome (GOLD analysis project Ga0137409, IMG submission 122059) | Vadose zone soil fungal communities from Angelo Coast Range Reserve, California, USA - CZODoug1_16fungal (Hybrid Assembly) | ecosystem: Environmental > Terrestrial > Soil > Vadose zone...
GATTCGCGCGTTTAATTCCAATCCCGCTGATTCTTGCTTCGCAACTGGTCATCGCCGTCGCGGACAATGTTCCGAAATTTGATATTGCGCGGGGCTGCAAGGTCGACAGCGCTTCCGCGTTCGATCCCAATGCCGGCATGAATGCTACGATAAAGAGATGTGCCGACGACGAGCAACAAGCGAAGGATCAGCTTCAAACACAATGGTCGGAGTTTGCCGGCTCCGACCGAGTAATGTGTACTACCGAAACAGTTGGAGAGAAAAGTGACGCGAGCTCGACTCCGCCGAGCTACGTTGAATTGCTGACATGCCTCCAGGACCAGCAGCTTGCTCGAAAGCTTCGGAAGGAATAATCTCCACAAGAGGTGCTCTCTATCGCGGCGCGGCTTGACGCCGTAGTTCGTCTACCAAACCTCTGACAGCCGGGTCATCAGGGACAATCTTGTATAGTGTTTCGGCATATTGCAGGGCTGTTGCCGAATCTCCCGCGTCGCGGCTGAAACTGGTTATTGCCATCAGGATGTCGCGATCTCCCGGGTGCGCGATCTGACTTTCCTTCAGGTATGCAATAGCTTCCTGCTTACGCCCGGCCGAATGCAGCGCCACACCGTAAATATAGGCGTATCGCGCGTTATTGCGGTCAAGATCGGCGGCACGGCGCAATTCAACGATCAGGCTGCTTTGAGCGACGATGAGCGCGCCTTCGGGACCGAACCCGTGCTGAGCGACGCGGACAAGCACGCGCTGATCACGTTCTTGAAGACCTTCTGATTCCGGCATGACCGAGTCCTTGGGAGCGGCGGATGAATGGGATTACATCATCGTCGGCTCCGGGCCCGGGGGAGGCCCGTTGGCGGCGCGGCTGGCGGAATCCGGCATGCGCGTCTTTTTGCTGGAGGCGGGCGGCGATCCTCGGGCCGATGGCGGAGAGCGTCTTCCCGATGACTACCGGGTCCCGTGCTTCCATGCCTTTGCCTGTGAGAACCCGGCCGTGAGTTGGGATTTCGACGTACGCCACTACGCGAATGAGGCGCGCCAGGCACGGGATTTCAAGTATGACGCGGCGCGCGGCGGCGTGTTCTACCCGCGCGCCGCGGCCTTGGGCGGATGCAGCGCGCACAATGCGATGATCTTCATGCTGCCGCATGACTCGGACTGGGACTCCATCGCGACGCTCACCGGTGATCCCTCGTGGGCTGCGCGGCACATGCGCCGTCACGCCCGCGCGCTCGAAAATTGCCGTTACCGGCCGCTGTGGCGCGCGCTGGCGCTCTTCGGCATCAATCCCACGGGGCATGGCTTCCGCGGCTGGCTCTCCACCGAGCGGCCGCTCGAGTTCAGCGCCCTCGGCGACGAGGCAATGGTGCTGACGCTGTTTGTATCCGCCTTGGAGTTCGTGCGTCGATTGAAGCACCGGTGGCGCACGCTATCGCGGTGGTTTCGGCGAAAAGGCGACCCGAATGCGCGCCCATGGCGGAGTCGGAGCTTTGAGGGCCTCTGTTACACGCCGCTGTCCACGAACCGCAACGAACGCATGGGCGCGCGCGAGCGGGTGCTCGCGGCGAAAGACAAATTTCGCGAGACCTTTCACATCGAGCTCGATGCGCTGGCCACCCGGGTGTTGTTCGACGAGAACGGCGACGCCTGCGGCGTCGAGTACTTGAAGGGCCGGCATTTATACCGCGCGCATGCCGTGCCCAGCGACGCGCCCGGAGAATTGCGCCGGGTTTTCGCCCGCCGCGAGGTCATCCTGTGCGGCGGCGCCTTCAATACGCCGCAATTGTTGATGCTGTCCGGCATCGGCCCGGCCGCGCATCTTCGCGAGCGCGGGATCGCCGTGAAAACCGATCTGCCCGGCGTCGGGCGAAACCTGCAGGATCGCTACGAGGTCGCGGTGACTTATCGCGCGCGGCAGCCCTGGCGCATTCTGGATGGCGCCAGATTCGAGCGGGGCGATCCGATTTGGCTGCTCTGGAACGAGGAGCGCAACGGCCGGCGCAAGGGCTTGTACGCATCGAACGGCGCGGCGCTCGGCTTCGTCCGGCACTCCGATCCCGCGCTGCCCGAGCCGGATATTTTTTCGATGGCGCTGCCGACGCGCTTCGAGGGTTATTTCCGCCATTTCTCCACCTGGCTGCAACGCGACCACGACGTTTTGACCTGGGCGGTGCTGAAGGCCCATACGGTCAATCGCGCGGGCACCGTCGAATTGCGGTCCGTCGATCCGCGCGATCCGCCGCGGATCAATTTTCATTACTTCGAGGAGGGCGACGACAAGGCGGGGAAGGATCTGGCCGCGCTGGTCGACGCCGTCGGGTTCATTCGCGATTTGGCCGATCCGCTGCTGGGCGGCGTGCTCATCGAGGAATGCGCTCCCGGCAAGGCATGCGATACGAAGGCGAAGGTGGCGGACTATATTCGCGACACCGCGTGGGGCCATCACGCCTCATGCTCCTGTCCGATCGGTCCGGCCGCCGCGGGCGGCGTGCTGGACAGCGCCTTCAAAGTGCACGGCACGCCGCGCCTGCGGGTGGTCGATGCGTCGGTGTTCCCGCGCATTCCCGGTTTCTTTCTCGTGAGCGCGGTGTACATGATCGCGGAAAAGGCGGCCGAGGCGATCCTCGCAGACGTACCGGCCGCCCGGGCCATGAACTCAACTTAGCAACGCACGACTCGGCAAAACGCGCAATTTACCAAAACGCACAACTTATCAAAGGAGAGAGCGATGGCATACGATGCTGCTCAGTTACTGGCGATGTCTCAGGCACAGCTCGATGATTTGTTTCGCGCGAGTCCCGCGGGCGATATTCCCAACGGCGCCGCCAAGGGGACGGCCATCATCGCGCCGGGCACGAAATTCTCGGAGCCCACCGCGCAAATCATCAATCTCTTCGGGTGGCAGGGGAAGGTGTTCGACTCGGCCAAGGGGCTGCTGAAGAACAAGATCCTCGCGTTCGGCTTCGAGGCCATCGTCGCCCGGGTCTACAAGGGTCCCAGTTGGCTGGACAACAAGGAGTGCATCGTCCTCGACTATTCCGATACCTCCATCGTGGCGCAGTACATCCGGGACGAGATCCGTCTGATCTCACCGGTTTTCTACCTGGGCGTCGTGTACTGGGGCAAGGACCGACTGATCCATTTTAGCCTGCAGTTCTGAAACGTGACGCCGCAATCCCAGTTCACGGTGGTGGCGCCGATCGCGAAAGACCGCGAGCCGAAGTTGCGGGAGCTGCTGGCCACCATGAACCGGGTACCCGGCGTCGCCGACCCGAACAATGCCTTGGTGCCCTTCGGTGAATTCGGAAACCTGCACTTTGCGCGCTTCGCGCTGCTCGATGATCCGACGCAGGGCGACATCGAGGCCTACGCGATACGGCGCCCCGAACTGCCGCGCTATCTCGCATTTCTAGGGGACTGCGACGGGCCGGCGCGCGAGTGCCTCGCGGAAATCGTGCAGCGCGCAGGGGCGGCCTTGAGCCAAATCTTCTCGTTCTGCTCCGACTTCGAGGGCGATCGCGATCTGCTGTCGTGGATGGTGGCGCATGATTTGCCGGTCGCCGCGAACTACGGGAATTGGGTGGGACGGACGGTTCTGCAAATCAAGGAGGAAAGCGCGCTGCAGCGGGCACTGGCTGCGAAGGTCGATCGATCGGCGGTGACCTCCGGCGCCGCGGCGGCGCAGCGGCGCAGCGAACTCATCGCCTTCGTGAAGAATGAGATTGCAGCGCACCGGCTGTCGCTCACGCCGCCCGCCCCGACGCCGCTGCGCTGGCAGCTCGCCAAGCTTGTGAACCTGGTCGCGAGCGTGCTCATCACGCTGATCGCATCGCCCGTGCTGCTGCTGATCTCGCCGCTGCTGCTGCTCGCGCTTCGAGCCCACGAGACCTTCGATCTCGAGATCTGTCCGCGCCCCGATGCGGCGCTGCTGCACGAACTGCAGAACCTGGAGGACCTCGATGTGTCGAATCAGTACACCGCGCTCGGCTCGGCGAAGCCCGGGGCGTTCCGCGGCGCTCTCATGACCGTGGTGCTGGCCGCGATTCAGTTCTCCTGCCGGCATGTGTTCACGTGCGGTTTCCTGGCGCGGGTGCAGTCGATTCATTTCGCGCGCTGGGTGTTCGTCGACGGCAGGAAACGCGTCATCTTCGTGAGCAATTACGACGGCGGCCACCAAGCGTACATGGACGACTTCATCAACAAGGCGGCGTTCGGACTCAACGTGGTGTTCAGCAACGGCGTGGGCTGGCCGCATACGGAATGGCTGCTCACCAAGGGGGCGCGCCGAGAACATTTCTTCAAGTATTTTCAGCGCCGGCATCAGCTGCCGACGCAGGTTTGGTACAAGGCCTACCCGGGTCTGACGCTGATCGATATTACGCGCAATGCGCGCATACGTCAGGGCCTGGAGACGGCGCACCCCAGCGAAGCGGAGATGCTCGCGTGGCTGAAGCTCCTATGAACGCGCAAGTGCAGGCGCAGCAATCCCCGGGCCGCAGATCCGGCGTGGACGCGGATGACATTCAAGGTCTGGTTCGCTTCGGCTACAAACATTATACCGAGGCCGTGTTCCTGCTCCTGCGGGTCCGCGAGGCGCAGGCCGCGCGTGCGTGGCTGGCCGGGGTATCGGTGACGAGCGCGGTCGAAATGAATCCGCTGCCGCAATACGCACTGCAGATCGCGGTCACCAGCGAGGGCTTGCGCGCGCTGGGCGTGAGCACCGATATCATCGGCGGCTTTTCCCAGGAGTTTCTCGACGGCATGGCCGGCGATCCGAGCCGCGCGCGGCGCTTGGGCGACGAAGGTCCGAGCGATCCAAGATATTGGATTTGGGGCAGCGGTGATCGCGTGCCCCACTGCGCCGTGCTGCTGTACGCCTTGCCGGGTTGCCTCGAGGCGCGGCGGCTCGCCGTGGAAGCACAGTGTGCGGCGGGCTTCGAGCTGGTGCAGCGCCTGGGGACCACCGATATGGGCGGCAAGGAACCCTTCGGCTTTACGGATGGCATCTCCCAACCGCAGCTCGACTGGGACCTTGCGCAGCCGGCGAGCGATCGCACCCAGCTCGAGTATGCGAACTTGAGCTGCCTCGGCGAGTTCTTGCTGGGCTATCCGAATGAATACGGCCTCTACACGCCCCGGCCGCTGCTCTACCCGTCGCGCGACGCCCGAGGACTGCTGCCGCGCGCGGCGGAGGTCCCCGATCGCGCGGACCTGGGCCGCAACGGCAGCTATCTCGTCATTCGTCAGCTGCGCCAGGATGTGGCCGGCTTTTGGCGTGCGCTCGATCGGTATGCCGCCGGCGACGCCGCCGAACGCGATCGTCTGGCGGCCGCGATGGTCGGCCGGACCCGCCCAGGTCAACCCATCGTCGATCCGTCCGCTGCCACCCTCAATGACTTTACCTACGGCGCGGACCCGGAGGGGATCCGCTGTCCGCTCGGTGCGCACATCCGGCGCACCAATCCCCGCAACGCCGATCTTCCGGCCGGTGCGCCCGGAATCTTGTCCCGTCTCATCCGGACGCTGGGATTCAACCCGTCGGCGCGCGGGCTCGATCTGGTGTCGTCGACCCGCTACCACCGGCTGCTGCGCCGCGGGCGCGAATACGGAACGGCGATGAGCATCGATGAAGCGCTGCGCGAGACGGCCGCCGGGACCGAGGCGGGACTCCACTTCATGTGCTTGAACGCCAATCTGCAGCGCCAGTTCGAATTCGTGCAAAACGCCTGGATTATCGGCAATCGCTTCAACGGGCTGCATGACGAGAGCGATCCGCTGCTCGGCAATCGTCGGCCGGGGCCGGGCGCCACGCCGAGTGACGGCTTTTCCATGCCGCAGTCCGATGGTCCCGCCCGCCGCCTCGCGGCGGTGCCCCAGTTCGTGACGGTGACCGGCGGCGCCTACTTCTTCTTGCCCGGAATCCGGGCCTTGCGTTTTTTGGCATTGGCCTGAAGGGAGACTCGATGGACTCAAACACCCCGCGCCCCGTGCCGCCCGCCGCGACCAAGTCGGCGTTCCTCAATCTGCTCTCCAATACGTTGATGCGGCTGCTGCAGCTGCAGCGGCGCTTCGATCCTCTGGTGCGTCCGGCATTCGATGCGGTGCTGCGCGATCCCATCGCCAGGGTGGTGACGTCGCTCATCAACCGGCAACGCACCGACGAGCACTTCGCGTTGGCCGAGGAGCGGCTGCTTCCGGGCGAGGAGGAATTCGTCGATTCCATCATCCACTCGTTCCAGCAGCAGATGCGCGGGCTGTGGAAGCCGGGCGGCTTCGAGCGCGGCGGAAACACCAAGACGCATGGCATCGTACGCGCGAATTTCATCGTGCACGACGATCTTCCCGAGCGGTTTCGCCGCGGCGTCTTTGCCCGGCCCCAAACGTTTCGGGCCTGGGTGCGTTTTTCCGGGCCGGGCCCCTACATCACGCCGGACATCGACGACGTGGGTTTCATGAGCATCAGCATCAAGCTGCTGGGAGTGCCCGGTCCGAAGTTGATGGACGAGGAGAAGTTCACCCAGGATTTCACGGGGGTCTGCACGCCCACCTTCGTCACGCCGGACGTCATCGCCAATGCTCAGCTGCAGCTCGAGAGCCTGACCAACACCTCCATCTACTACTTTCTCAATTTCCACCGGCCCCATCTGCTCGATTTCATCATGCAGGGTCTGTGGACCAAGACCCAGAGCAGTCCGCTGGAAGCGCCGTATTTCAGCTGCGTCCCGTATCTTTTCGGCGAGGGTCAGGCGATGCAGTATTCGGTCTGGCCCACCACCTCCAAACGAACCTCCATACCGCGGCTGCCATTCCGTCCCCCGGACAATTACCTGCGCGACGCCATGGTCAAGGCGCTGCAAGCGGGCGATGTGGATCTCGATTTTCGCGTGCAGCTGCAAACGAACTCGTTTCTCATGCCCATCGAGAATGCGGCGGTGCTGTGGCCCGAAAAGTTGTCGCCCCGCGTCTCGTGTGCGACGGTGCGGCTGCTGCGGCAGACCTTCGACTCCCCGGAACAGATCAATTTTGAAAAACGGCTCTCCTACAACCCGTGGCATTGCATCGCCGAGCACCGGCCCCTGGGCAATCAAAGCCGCGCGCGCAAGCGCATGTACCTCGGGTTGTCGACGCTGCGGCACGAGATGAATGCCATCCCGCATTACGAACCCACCGGGGACGAGGTGTTCAATTGAATCGGATAGTAAGTCGCCCAGTCACGCTTCCGCGTGCGGCTTTGGGCTCGATGTTCCTGTTGGCGGCCTTGGTGGCTGCCCCGACCGGTCGGGCGCAGGATAAATCGGGTTGTTCGTTCTCCGTGGACCAGGCGACGCGCGCGCGCGGCGATCCCTTCACGCTGTCAATCGCGAATGGACCTGCCGCCGTGGGGAATACGGCGGTGACGCTCGCAGCACGCGATGGCCAGGCGGTGCGCGTCGAGAGGCCAACGTACGCCGCGGCGAATGCGAACGTTCCGGCCAAGGTCACCGGCAAAATTGCGACCTCGGCTGCTCTGGGTTCCTACATGGTTGATGTCGAATTCGAGGGTATGCCTTGCTCTTCCTCGGATCCAAAGCAACGGCTGAGCGTGGTTCCGGCGGGCAATCCCGAGATCCATTTGGAAAAATTCGATCCGCCCCACTCCTATGAAAGTCGGTACGTGACTTTCGGGAATTCGGCCACCGCGGATGGCCAAGCCGGCTTGGTGAAATCTCGCGTCACGAAGCTGGTGTTGCGCGGCCACGGCTTCCAGGCGGTCCCGAAGGACAACGTGATTTTCATCAATTCGGTGCCGCAGAGCGTCATTCCGGGGGACTGCACCACGGCCGGCGCCGCAGATAAACCCGTGTCCCGGCAGATCGTCGCGCAGGTCGTCAGCGATCAGGAAATTGACCTGTGCATGGTGCCGGTTCCCGAGAATGGCGAATTGCGTGTGCAGGTCGCGTTGGGCGACCAAATGAGTGAACCGCAAATTTTTCGCGTGTTCAAGTACGGCAAGACCAGCGTCGCCTTGATGTCGGGGGTCATCGCCCTGGCCCTCGCGTTGCTGCCGCTGTTTCTGCTCTCCTGGGTCGTGCACAGCTACACGATTTCAGATCAAGCCTACAAGCTGCGGCTGTTTTTCATCGACCCCGAGACCGATACCTACAGTCTGTCGAAGCTTCAGTTCTACCTGTGGACCGATGCCGCGCTGTTCAGCTACGCGTATCTGTTCATCAGCCGTGTGCTGGTGCAGAACGGCAGTTGGCCGGACATTCCGGAGAATCTGCCGGGCGTGATCGCCGTCGCCGCCGGGACGTCGATCAGCTCGCAGTTCATTACCGCATCGAAGGGTTCGAAGGGCGCCGGGGCACTCCAGCCCAGCTTCGCCGATTTCATCACCAGCGGCGGTGTGGTGGCCCCCGACCGGGTGCAGATGCTGCTGTGGACATTCCTCGGCGTCGGCGCATTCATCATTGCCGCGCTCGGCCAGTCTCCCGGAGAGATCCAGACCCTGCCCACCGTTCCGGAACGCCTTCTCTATCTCATGGGCCTCTCCTCAGCCGGGTACCTGGGCGGCAAACTGGCACGCAAAGCGGGACCCGTCATCAATGAGATATCCGTCTCGCCCACGGGCCCCGACGATGCGATCATGGCCGCCGCATCGTCCTCGGCCGGTGAGGAACCTGATTTCACCGAGGCGATTGCCGCGGCACAGCCGCAGCCGGCGGGGTGGGGCACACCGACCAATCAACACGCGCAGGCCGTTCTGACCGCGTTCGCGGATGCGGTGAGCGCCGCTCGGGCCGCGCAAAACACCGGTGAATTCGGCGCTCTGCTCGCCGTTCTCCCCACGTTGCGGCAGCGTGCCGAAACCGAGGCGCTGGCCGCGGCCCAGGACTTCTCGGGGCAGCCGGCGCTTGCTCAAGATGCGGCCACCGCGCAGGCCGCGGCAGGCGCGCTGCAGGAGTTCTGCGCCGCTGTGACCCAGGCCATCGCGCACAGTGCGGCGTTCAACATGCGAGAGGCGATGGAGATCCCGCGGATTGCCCGGACCATCACCATCCGGGGCTCCAATCTATCGGCAGAGGCGCTGCTCCAGATCGATCACGCAGATCTGCCTTTCCGCATGCTGTTGAATTCGGACGGCAAGCACTTGCCCGAAATCATTGCCCGGGAGCAGAGCACGCCGACCTTTGCGCGCGTCATCCAGCTGTCCATCGATCCGGCGAACCTCGAAGATTCCGACCTCCGGCAAGTTCACGCATGGTTCGCCACGAAGGGCGTCCACACGTTCACGTTGACCAATCCCGACGGGCAAATGGCCGAGATGATTTTTCCGCTCCCGCCCGGTGAGGGCCAAAAACCTGGAATGGCGTCATGAATGAATTGCAGCAAACCACCGCACGCGCCATCGTGAATGTCTTCGAAACCGGCCGTATTCTCGGCAACTACGCCGGACTCGCGGTGCTCAAGGGAGATTCCGGACATCTTTCCTACGGTCGAAGCCAGGCGGCACTCGGTTCGGGCGTCCTCTACGAACTGCTGGATACGTATTGCCAGTGGCCGGCTGCCACGTACGCCGCGCAGCTCCGTCCGTATCTTCCGCGCTTCAAGAACAAGGATTTCACGCTCGACTCGGATGATGAGCTCAAGGCGCTGCTGAGGCGCGCCGCCACGGACGACCCGATGATGCGGCTCACGCAAGACCAGTTCTTCGACAGCCGCTATCTCGCGCCCGCGTGCCGCGCCGCGGATACTTTGGGAATCGGCGACCCCTTGGGCGTGACCGTGATCTATGACAGTCATATCCAGGGCGGCTGGTCATTGCTCAAGCAGCGGATCGGCCCGGTGACGACGCGCGGATCGAGGGACTGGGTGCAACGATACATCGCATTGCGCAAGTCGTGGCTGAGCTCATTGAAGTCACCCTTGCCGAGCACCGTCTACCGCATGGATTCGTTCGATTCGCTGGCCAAGCTCGAGAAATGGAATTTAGAGCTGCCGATGACCGTTCACAGCATAACCATCACGGCCGAGGCGCTTGCGGGAGATGCTCCCGGTCAAGGTCCGTCGAGAACGCTTCGTTTGACATCCCCCTATCTTCGCGGCGCCGATGTCAGCGCGCTTCAGCAGGCGCTTCAGCGGAAGGGTCTCCCGATCACGCCGGACGGGGTGTACGGCGCCTTCACGTCGAAGCTTGTCGAGCTGTGGCAGACTCAGCAAGCGATCAAAGAGGACGGCGTGGGCGGTTTGACGCGAAAATCCCTTGGGCTCACAGCCTGATCGACAGTCGGGAGCGGAGGCGGGAACATGATTATCTCGGTGATCAATTACACGGCGGGCCTCAGCGACCAAGTGGTTCAGGAGGCGATCCGCGCGGTCAATCGGCAAGTGGCCGACGATTTCTTTTCGTACTGGGGCTTCGGGGCGCAGCTACGGCTCGAGGGCAAGTCGAATCGCAAGCGCGGCAATGCCAATACCACTTCGGACATGCGCGGCGACGCCGTTCTGTATCTGTGTGACGAGGTCAAGAGCTCAGATACCGCCGGCTTTCACGACAAGGCGTACCGCGGCATCCCCTATGGCGTGGTCTACCTGGAACTCGCGGACCTGCTCAAGGAAGATTGGACCGTGACCCTTTCTCACGAGGCCCTGGAACTCATTGCCGATCCCGAGGCCAATCTGTTGGTCCAAGGTCCGCACCCGCGATTCCCCAAACGCAAGGTGTTTCACTGGTTTGAAATGTGCGATGCCGTTCAGGACGAACGCTACACCATCGATGGCGTCACCGTGAGCAATTTCGTGCTGCCGCTGTATTTTACTTCGAGCACGGAACACGGAGGACGCAATGATTTCCTCGGCACTCGATCACACGGCAAGACCTTGCGCTCGTTTCACGTAAACCCGGGAGGGTATATCGGATTTTTCGATCCGCGCACGGGAAAGGACGAGAACTTCGACGGGGCGTCGGATGCGCGCGCGGCTGCGCGTTTGGGTATCAAGAAACGATTGAAAACGGGACGGGGAAATTTGCGCAAGGCCCGCACGCGCGGCCTGGATTAAAACCGAATCGGGAAATCACGGAGTCCGATCATGTTGCTGACCGACCAATGGAAATCCTTGCTGCGTTCGCACGCGGGGCCGGCCAGGTGTGGAAGAATGAAACGGCACCCGATCCGGCCAAGGCGCAGTTTCCGCAAGGCACGGTGTCCTGCAAGCTGCTGTTCACGAACGCGCCCTTGACCCAGGTTCCTTATCTCAAGGAGCAGCTATCAGTCACTCGACTATTCACTGCAGCTGCAATCCGGGTTCGCGAAGTTTGCCAGCGCTCACCCCGGGGGCGCGGGATCGGCTTCCCACGCCGCAGCGCCGCGTGCCGTGCCGCCGGTGCCTGAAGTGAAGCGGTAAGTCGAGACCCGGGAAATCAGCAATTTCAACAGGAGATCGCAACCATGGCTGACGACATCCAATTGGTCTGCTCACCCAAATCACTGCCGCCTGCGAGGTGGATCGCCGCGGCGGATCGCGCCGTGGAACAGAATCCCGCCAATCATCCGCGACTGGAGCGATTGATTCGGGCAATGCCCGACGTGCACATCGACAAGCTGCGCATTGCCGTGGTCACGGCCAAGTACTGGGGGCCCGCGGGCATCAAGCTCACCGTGGGTTTCCTGGACGGTCCGGCGAGCAACTTGCGCAAGCGGATCTTGTTGCACATGAATGCCTGGGCGAAAACCGCCAACGTGCGGTTTGTCGAAAGCCGCGCCCACCCCAAGGTGCGCATTGCACGCATCGATCAGGGAGATGACGCCGGCTATTGGTCGTATGTGGGCACCGATATTCTGAGCGCCGACGCAGGCGCGCCCACCATAAACCTTCAGGGGTTCACGATGAATACCCCCGAGTCGGAATTTCACCGCGTCGTCCGGCATGAAACCGGACACACGCTCGGATTTCCCCACGAGCACATGCGGCGTGAGCTCGTCGCCAAGATCGATCCCCACAAAGCCATCGCGTATTTCGGCGCAACTCAAGGCTGGTCGCCGGCGGAGGTCGAGCAGCAGGTGTTGACTCCGATCGAGGAGTCGAGCATTCGCGGCACGCTACATGCCGATCCCCACTCGATCATGTGTTATCAAATCCCGGGAACCCTGACCAAGGACGGCAAGCCCATTGTGGGAGGCTTGGACATCGACAAGCGGGACTACAAATTTGCAGGCGCGATCTATCCGAAGGCCGCCAAACGCGCCGGCGCCGCAACAGCGAAAACTGCAAATAAAAAGACCGCGCGCCCCGCCGCCGCGAAGCAGAAAAGCCCCGCCGCCGCGAAGCGGAAAAAGTGAAGGGCGCCCGTGACCGGCGCCCGCAAACCTCCGATCGATCCGCTCACCGGGCCCACCACGATTCTCGAGGGCCGCATCGTCACAATGGACGCCGCGAACACGGTGATTCCATCGGGACGCGTCTATATGAAAGCCGGGATACTGACGGCGATGCAGTCCGCCGACGCTCCGGAGCCCGCCGGATTTTCCGGCGTGTCGGTCACGCGCACGCGAGGTACGCTGTATCCCGGACTGATCGAATTGCACAATCATTTGTCGTATAACGCATTGCGCCTGTGGGCTGTGCCCAAGAAATTCAGCAATCGGGACCAATGGGGCGGCATCGCCGAATATCGCCAGCGTGTGTCCGGACCGATGACGATCATCGGCGAGACGCCGGAATTATTGCCGGCCCTGGTGCGTTACGTCGAGGCGAAATGCCTCCTTGCGGGAGTGACGGCGAGCCAGGGCATTGCGCTGTTCAGCAACGCCGGCGTGCGCCGGTTTTACCGAGGCATCGTTCGCAACGTCGAGGCCACCGACGAAGCCGCGCTGCCGGAAGCGGCCACGCGCATAGCGGATGTCGATATGCAGTCGGCAAGCCGATTTCTGGAAAGGCTCAAGAAGGGGAACTGCTTCACCGCCAAGGAGGCCGACATGGGCTTGGTGGTCATCAATGGCGTGCCCCGATTCGGAACGCCCGCGTTGTTTTCCGCGCTCAAAGTTTCCGGCGAAACCGTCAAGATCGGTTCGGCGTCGCGGCGCTTGTTCTTGACCCAAGATACCCAGGATCCGCAAGTCGGCAAGATTTCATTGTCGCACGCGGCTGAAGCCCTTCGAGCGGCACTCAAAAAGCTGCCTGTGCTCGCCAAAAAGCTGGAAAAGCCCAAGGCCCTGATGCGCGGACCCTCGAGGGATGGCGCGCCGGTGTGGCGTCTGGCGTTGGACGAAATTGCCGACACCGGCGTGTCCGTTCGGCCTCGACTACCCTTGGGGCACCGACACACCGGAGCTAGAGCTCTTGCCGGTGCCGGTACGCTGCCGTTGTCCCAGATCGTCCAACCCCTCGTCCTCGATCCCTTGAGTGTGGCCGGAGATGCGGAGTTTTTGCCCAGTATCCGGGCACAAAGAAATCTCCCGCCTTGGTTGGCTGAAGAGCTGGTCAGCCTGTATTGACGAGGTCCGGGCAAGCGGAGGTCCAACCGCTTGTCCTGGGCGCCAACACCGCCCCGGCCGCCGGCGCATACACAGCCTGTCCACGCTCCGCCGCTCCTGCCGCCGAATGCACCGGCAGCTCCGGATCCCCGATCACTGCAAAACCATCCAGCGGCGCGCGCAACAGGAATGCCTGTTCGAGCACCTCCCGAACGCAGACGCTGCCGCCGCACATCGCCTGCATCAAAGCGCGCGCCAGCGCCCGGTTGTTTGCATGCAATGGATCACCCACCGGAGCGACCACGGCGCCCGCCGCTCCCTTCGCGACCACCGCGTCCGCGAAGCCCAACCCGGGCGCGCCGTCCGCCGGTCCGGCAACCGGCTCCGCCGACCCGGTCGAACACGAGAGTGAAAACATCACGCTGCTCGCCTGGTCCGCGCTCCACGCATCCTTTCCCGCCAGCGTCTTCGCGCTCATGCCGCCATACGCAAACCAACCACGCGCCGTGCCGTGGCCGCTGAACAGGATCGCGGCCGCGCCGAGTTTGAGTGCGTCCGTCAGCGGCGTGCGGCGAATGCGCTCCCCACTCCAACGAAATAGCGGCAGCGGTCGAAATTGCGGAAGCTGGGCCGAATGGTTTGCGATGCCCTCCAGTTCACCGAGCAGTTGCAGGTAGCGCTGCTCCCGCCCCGCGAGCAACACGACAGTCCGCGGCGCATCCACGGAGCGATTCAGCAGCGTCGCCGCGCGATTCGCGTAGGCTCCGAGCTGCTCCTCATCGAGCCGCAGCCATGACACGAACACGCCCGATCCATTCGACGACCTTACGAAGGGCGACTTGAATCGCCCGCGCACACTGGCCTCAAAGGGATTCTCGACGATCACCACCGTCGTGCCGGCCACGCTCACTCGCTGCACGTACCGCGCAAGGCCGCTGCTCGAAACCTCCACCAACTCCGCGCTGCCGAAACGGCGATGTTCGTCCGCGAGCGGCGCGAGCATTCCGAGCAGCGGGGCCGGGCCGATTGCCACCCACTTTCTCATACCGATGCTACGCGAACACCACGTTCGCGTAGGGCTGCCACGCCGTGACGTCCATCGGCGGCTGAGCAGTCTTTCTCGCGTGATAGTGCATGATGATCTGCGCCTGCTGCTCGACGTTGAACGAGGTCAGGACACCGCCGGCCGCGCTCAACTTCGGCTCAGCGCCGACACCATACTCGCTGCCGTCGGCGGTCTCCTCGTAGCCGTAGTTGTAACCCTGCCCGATCAGCTGCGCTTCCAGCGCCTCGATCATGTACACGGGGCCCTCCTGCAAGCTCTGCCACACATGCGTCAGTTCATGAATGAGCGTGTCGATCGTGACCTTGCTCCACGACGCGAAGTTCAGCAGGTACATCGTGGTGAATGTGCGTCCGCCGTTCAATTTCTCGATCACGTCCACCGGCAGAGACTTGACGGCAATTTGCACCTTCGATAGATCGATTGACGCGCCAAACACGCCGGCCGCCTCACCGTGCTCCGCATCGGTCAACGCACGATACGTGCCCGGAAACCAGTCGAGGATGATTGCGACCAGCAACGCGATCTGACTCAGGGGCAGATTGACCGCCGCCTGCAATATATCCACCGCACTCTTGCCGATGTCCTTCAAGGCTTGCAATGCACGCCGGGCAGCGTCCTGCGTCGGCTGGATGATTGCCGCCTGCACGAGTTCCTCGAGCGTGCGGCCGAGATCGCTCAAGGCCTGCATGAGATCCTTGAGGCCGTTGCCGGGATGCACGATCATGTCGGCCACCAAGGTCGTGATATCGGCGCCGAATGCAATCAGCTCCTTGGTGAGGCCCGTGATGACGGCGACGCCCCGGTCGGCCATCCAGATCACAAAGTCGGCGACCGCCGCACCGGCCGACAGCATGCCGTTGATGATGGCATGCCATTCGTCGACCACCGTATGCCCGAGCCACAATAAGATCGCATCAACTGTTTCGCCGGCTTTCACCAAGATCCCGCCGACGACCTGCAGCGCGGCATCACCCGCCGTCACGGCCCACTCGATGATACGGCTTACCACCATGCCCGCATCTTCCATCGCGGCAACGACGCTGCCGAGCAATTGCGCCGATTTCCGATTGGCGTAGTTAAGCACGTCCGTCACGCCGCGGCCCAAAAGCTGCATGCTCTCCACCAATGCGCGCCACGCGAGGGCGGAGACGTCCGACACCTGGGCCATCACCCAATCGACGATGTCGCCGATGGGTCCAAAGTTCTGCAGCGCGGCGTGGAGAATTCGGCGCAGCACCGAGAAGCCCTGTTGCAGCGCCGTTCCCAGCAGCGTTGCCATCGCAACACCGGCGGCAATTGCCGCTTGCACGATTTTGCCCGCCAGGTCGAACGCGGCACTCATCGTCGCGCGCAACAATTCCGCGGCGCTCTTGCCGAGCGCAAAGATCGCCTTGACGGTGGCCGTCAGGAGATCGCCCGCAAGCGCACCCAGTCCACGTACGATCTGTACCACCGACTGACCCAACGCGAATGCGGCCGCGAGCAGCTTGCGCGCCACATCCACGATATTCGTGGCCATCGCGGCAATCATGTCGCCGACGCTGCGGCCGATGTCGAGGAGTCCCTGAACCAACTCTTGGACGCTCGCCAGGGCGGCCGACGCGACAAATGCCGCCAGATCCGCGAGCGCCCCGCCAATGCGGCCGATCGACGCGGCCAGGCGGCGGATGTATTGCAACCCCTGGCTGGCGACGTCCTGCAGAATGTTCGCGAGGCTGTTGCCGAGGTTGCGCAGCGCCGACATGACGGCGTCGAGCAGGTTGTTGGGATTGGTGAGGGCCGCAACGACGATGGAAGAGACCGCCTGGCCTATGGCAATCGCGGCGCGGATGGTATCGGTCAACAGCTGAGCGCCAAACTGAAACGCCGCGGCCATGATGCTGGCGATGCTCTGCCCGATCGATACCATCGCCTGCACGAACTGGCTCAACACAGCGAATGTAGTCTGCGCCAATTGCGCAAACAGGGATGCCAGTGTGTTCCCGATCGCGATCAAGGCGCTCACCACGGCACCAATCTGCGCGATGGTGAAGTTCACGATGGACTGAAACACGCTGACCAGCGACTTGCCGGCATCGATGATGCCCTGCAGGATCTTCTTCAGCGCATCGACACTGGCCTGCAGTGCGTCACTGACGATTTCCGCAAGCGAGCGACCGGCGGCAAGCAGCCCGGTCACCAGGTCCTTCACCTTGTCGGCGGCCCAGTTGGCAATCTGCTTGAGGCCTTCGATCAACCCGCCCACCGCATTCACCACGGCGTCGACCGCCGACTTCACGGCATCGGCAATGGCGTCGCCAACACTCTCGATGTCGTTGACCAAATCGTCGAACCAGCCGTCGGTTGGTGCGTTCCCATCGGGAATGACGAGACCGCGCTTTCGAACCGCGCCGCCCGCAGCCGCGATCCAGTCCATCACGGCACCCATGGCCTGGGTATCCAGCGCATCGCCATTGGGATACAGAAAGTCCTTCATGAGCACGCTGCCATGCGCCGCCGGGACCATTGCGATGCCATGAACGACCAACTCGGCATGACCGGCGCTCTTTTGCGCATTCAAAATCATCAGCCGGTCGGCTTGCGGTGCGAGCGCGACGTCCTCGAAGAACTGGCCGGCCTGATCGTTTGTCTGCAGCGTTTCGGCGTACGCCAGGGAAAACGTGGCCGCGTTGGCTGCGCTTTGCTGACGCACACTCGCAAATGTCGCTGCGAAATCCTGCGGCGCGACCGGGCGCGCGGCCAGTTCGCCTTGTATCGCTGCGCTGTCGCCCGACGACAGTACCGTCAGCGGCGCCGCTCCGGCCAGGGCCGTTGCGGAGAGGGAGATATTCGAGACGGATGCGCCGGCCATGGGGGAGCCTGCAACCGTGGCGTTTGCGAGGGTACGACTCGTGAACGGTAGAATTGGAGCGGTCATATCGGTTCTCCCTTACTTGGGTTGTGAGAAGAGTTGGACTGAAGGCGCCACGGCATTGGCGACCTCGGTGATGCCCTGCATCACGAGACTGCTGTGGGGCTCGGTAAATACGACGACCGCGCCATTGGCCAAGGTCTTCACGGAGAGCACGGCGATGGCTGCGCCACCATCGGTGTCGGGCAGGGTGACGAGCTCATAGCTGGTCCAGAGCAGCGGATCGAGTTGCGCGCGGAGCGCCGCGCTGACACTCGCCGCATAGGTGCCTGAACTGGCCTGCACGAGCGTCCAGTCGGTTGGCGTCAGCGCAATACGTCGTTGTGTCGCATCAAACCACACCTCGACGAGCAGCTCGATTGTCGCGGTCACCGGTTGTGGAAACGTCAAGCCGAACGGGCCGTTTTGGTTTTCCACTCCGTTCACGATGAACTGCAGCCGATGCCTGCGGTTGTGCGTCTGCGATCCGTCAAACGAGTAGCCGGTCGTGCCGACGAATGTCATCGAACTCAATTGCGCGTTGTTGGATTCAAAAGTGGCCCGGCCCATGGCGGTCACAGCCGCGGCCGCGACATCCGCGCCGCTGAAGGACAGCGAGGCGCCGTCGCTGGTCGTCTTGACCGGTGATAGGGCGATCGCCGCGGTCGCACCGCGAACCCAGAACAGCACGCCGCTTTCAAAATCGGAAAATCGGTTGACGCTGCGCTGTGCGGCGGGTGTTGACGCCGGCCCCGCACCAACGATGATCGATCCCAGGAGCACCGGATCAAGGATCGTCGAAATCCCGGCTACCGGCTGCGTTGCGGTGATCGTTCCCAATGCCGGCGACGTGATCGAGTCAAGGGATACACCGCTCGCCTTGTCGGACAGCGTTCCCAGTGCGCTGAACGTGCTGCTCTTCGCGGCCGCCAAGGTCAACGGGCTGCTCTTCGCAGCGACCGCGGTCGCCGCGATGGGAAGCGCAACTGGCGTCGATGCTGCCGTTGCGTCGGCCTTCGTCATCGTGGCGGCCGTGGCAGGCGTGTTGACGATGGCATTGGGAAACCCGCCCGCTGCCGCATCGGCAGGCAGTTTGACGACATCGCTCGGCAGCGACAGAATCGGCTTCTTCAAGGTTTCCGGACGGCGGTGCCCCACACGCGGATCTGGAATGAGTTCATCCGAAATGGGGTAGCCGAGCTGCGGATTGGTTTCCCATCCGAGACTCGACCACAGGCCGCGAATCAATCCGTGCACTTCGTGCGCGGATGTGCCGGGCGTCCAGTATATCGACCCGCCCTGAAAGTGATTGAAGCGACCAACGCTGTCGGGCGTGCCCGATTCGTCCGTGCGCGGGTAGCCCAGTATGCTCGCCTCCGCCCCCAACGCGAGATACTTGTCGCGAATGGCCCCGTGAACTTCAAAGGCGCCGGCGCTTGATTGGACGGCGGAAACGAGGCCTCCATTATTCAGAGTTGCGCCGATGGTGGAAACGACGGACCCGATGCCGGCTTTGGTGGCCGAGGCGATCGAAGTCGAGGCTATGGAGGTTGCGGCGATCGAAGTCGCGGTGGTTGCCGCGATTGCGGTCGGCGCCGCGAGTGCGGCCGTCGCGCGCGGTATTGCCGCGACCGTCGCACTTGGCATCGTTGCAACCGGCGCACCCGGTGTTGTCGCAACCGTCGCACTGGCCGCCGTCGTGGCGGACACCACACCCGTCAGCACACCGGTGACTATGCTCTGCGGCGGCGGCGCCCAATAAATCGAGCCGCCCTGAAAGTGCGCAAAGCATCCCTCGGCGCGGACGTCATTGCCGGGCGTTACATCGGTCGTCGGAAAGCCTAGAAAACCTTTGTCAGCACCAAGTTCATTCCACCGGGCAAGAATGGGCCCGCGCAGGGCGTGCGCACCCGTGAGCGGATTCCAGCCGATGGCGCCATTCTGAAAATTGCGGACAAATCCCGTTCCGCTCGCTGCTGCCGTTACAGCCGTCGTCGTCGCTCCGAGCGTGCTGCCGGCCCCGCCCAGATCCGCGTACTTGCCGTTGATGGAGCTCGTCGCAAGCTCCATCGGCGTCGCCGCGAGCTCGAGCGGCGGCGTCGTGCCGATGGCAGTCATGGCAAGGTTGTCTGTGGTCTGCAGCGCTTGGACGTTCATGATCCGATACCTCTGTTCCGGTGTGAAATGGTTCAATCGATCTCGTGAATGGACCTGCGAAGCCGGGCTCTCAGTACCGCGGCCCAGGCATTGGATCGTTCAAGTTCATACAACTACAAACGCTGTCGCCGGACATTTCGCGACATTGCTCCGGATATTAATTTTTCTTGGATGCATCAAGCCGCCCCGGCCTCGCCGGGTTCCCGGCCCGTCATGAAATGTGTTGCAAGATTCCAAGCGACAAGAGTACTGTGCGAAAACGTAGGCGGCCGCCTCATGGAGCTGTCATGGCCGAAGAACACCAATGCCCGGCAACAAACGAATAGCGGTGTTTCTGGACGGAACGTGGAATACCGTCAACGACAACACCAATGTCTGGCGGATGAAGTCGCTGTGCGCCGTTGGCCCCGATCAGATCTGCTACTACAGCGCGGGCGTCGGGACCCAGCACGGGGAAAGGCTGAGCGGCGGCATGTTTGGTTACGGACTCGACGACGAGGTCATCCAGGCCTTCGAGTGGCTGATTGAGAACTACAATCCCGGCGATCGAATATATATCTTCGGGTTCAGCCGCGGCGCATTCACGGCCAGAAGTCTGTCGGGATTCATTTCGAAATGCGGATTGCTCAAGCCGGGAGTTCCGATTTCGCTCAAACAACTGTATGACCGCTATCGGAAGGGTGCGGCTGTAAACACGATCAGGGCGCTGATAAACCATCCCCCGGACAAGCTCTCGCTCGAGGATCAATGGCTGAAGAAATACTCCATGGACATCCCGATCTTCTTTCAGGGGGTGTACGACACCGTCGGTGCCCTGGGAGTGCCGTTTGGCAACATACCGATCATCAGCAGATCGAACTATTCGTTCCTCGAGACGGATTTGAGGATCAATAATGATCGGGCCTATCACGCCATGGCGATCGATGAACACCGCGAGGCATTTGCGCCGACGCTGTGGACCAAAACCGTTGAAAAGGGCGTCGACACCTATGCGCCCAGGCCGTTGGATCAAGTGGAGCAGCGCTGGTTTGTGGGGGCGCACGCCGATGTCGGGGGTGGCTACCAAAACGGCCTGCTGGCGCAGATTCCCTTGAGATGGCTCATGCAAAAGGCCCAATCCCACGGACTGATCTTCAAGGAGTCGGTTGACGTCGACGGCGACGAGAATCAGGCCCCGATCCACGACTCCTTCGCGACGATGGCGGGCGGCCTGTACCGGGCGTGCAAGCTGTGGCGACCCTACCACCGGACCATCGGAACTCCCGCCGTCGTGAGCGGCGCCAAAACTACGACGACCATCAACGAGACGATCGACGCCAGTGTATTCGATCGCTGGCGCCAGGATTCGACCTATCGGCCTGCAAACCTTGCAGCGTGGGCGCAGAGACATAACCTCGACTTTGGATCGCTGCGCGCTTCCGTCCGGGCGGACGACCTGACGGTTGTGCCGCCCCCAGCCGGAGCGGCTCCGACAGCTTGATGGGCGGCCGCCGACGCGCGGCCGGGCACCGTGCGGCGGTACGAACCGTGCCGCGGTTCACGACTCGTCGAGATCCTCTTTGCTCTCATCCTTTCTCTTCTGCAGGTAGTCGCGGACGTTGGCGAGGAACTTCTCGAAGTCGGAACTCGCAAGGTCGCCGCTGACCTGCGTCACGGCATGCAGCCCGAGCATGCGATAGCTTTCAAATTGCGATTCGCTGAACCACTGATCGGCGGTCGATTCATGCGGAAACTGCGAGTGTTTGCGGGCGTAGCTGTACACGTCGGCCGGAATCGGCAGTCCGCGGCCATGCAGGGTGGGCTTGAAATACACCAGCGTCCCGTCGTGGGCGGGATCCGTTCCATCGACCGCGCTGTAGCGAATGATCGCCTCGGCGCAGTACAGGCCCTTCGTTTCGGGCGAGTTCGGCATGATCTTGATCCTTCGTCTGAATTCGGTGGGAATGCCCAGGTCGATGCGGATCTTGCGAATGGCATTGCCGAGATCCTCGAAGGCGAAGGAGCCGTCCTGTCCCGCGTCGCTGACCAGGACTTGCCGGCAGCGGCGCAGCACCACCTCGTACAGCCCCAGGTTGTCGAAATGGCCGCCATCCGAAAGATTGACGTACCGACGGTGCGAATTGGTCAGTCCGAATATCTCGGCAAACATGGGCATGATGGCCTGGCGCGGCCCCGAAAAGCGGTAGGTGCGCTGCCCGCGGCTGTTCGTATTTCCGAGCCACGCGCCCAAGCGGACATTGAATACCGCCATCAGAAATCCGAGCGCCGGCGATGAGCTGAACCCCATGTTGGGATTCGCCGCAGCGCCCGAAATCGCGACGGCGGTGCCGACGGAGATTCCGTTGTAGCTGCCGTATTCCTTCGAGGCCCGGTAGCCCTCGCGCCAATTTCCACAGTAGAAGGGCGTCATCGAGAAGGACGCCGCCTTGCGCTCCTGCCATGCCAGATTGTCGCCGCCCTGCACCAGATTCAAGGTGGTATTGATGATCGGCAGGGGTCGGGTGGCCGCGACGGCCGGATCGGCGTCGTGCCACACTTCATGGAGCCGGGGATTGTCGGCCGAGGCGAAACCGGTGAACGGGTCCGGCTGGCGATTGGCGTTGGACGCGCCAAGATAGGCTCGCACGATGCGATTTCGGTACATCCCGTGAAGCGAGAATCGATTGACGTTGACCACGCGTCCGGCGGTCACGGCAAAGACCGCGAGCGCGACCAACATCAAGAAATAGTGCAAAGCGGTCGACCAAGTCACCGCCTGCGACTCCCTGCAAAGCGGGCTCGGCCAGGTGAAGAGATTGGGTATGCCGGTCGCAATTTCGCCGAGTTCGGACGCCGCCCATGACATCAGGATGATGACGCAAACGACGAACACCGGAGCCGCCGCTGCCAACAGCAACTTGCGAATGGGGGAGACCTCTTTTACATCCGCATCGGCGCCTGCCGGTGTTTTGGCACTCGTTCCCGTGAAGGCCGCGATGACGCCGGTGACCCCGCCCAAGGCGGCGACGACCGCCTTGATCGCCTTGGAGACCTTTCCAGGGTCCGATCCAGGCAGATAGTTGCCGAACAGGCAGATGCTCGTGACCACGGCCCAGCTCAAGGCGATGAGCAGTATCCACCCCGACAGCCGCGCCCACCACTCGCGATCGGCATCGTCGCTCGAGGTGGGGCGCACCCGGCCCAACACGCCGTCGCCAAGACTTGCCAGCCCGACGAACAGCGTGCGCGCAATCAAGTACACGCCGAGCAGCGCCGGCAGTACGAATATCACGTAGAGCGCCGGGGCCTGATACAGGTCCACGAACCACGCTTTCGTGATCTCGATGAGCAGCCATGCCGCCACTTCGCCGGACGCGATGATCGCGAGCATCTCGAAGATCATCGATACGACGCGTTGCCGGGGTGAGGCGCGATCGCGGCCCAGGCCGGCTGTAGGTTCCACCGTGGGTCGTACCAGCGACCATAGTTCGTTCAGTGCCCAGCCGATCACCGGAACCACGATGCACCATACGATGGCGAATTGCCCCAACCCAGTTAGCTGAACCTGCGAATAATTCGAACCGGCACCGGGCTCTTCAAGGCCGATATTCAGTGCCGAAGTCGACAGCAGACTCGCCGCCAGACAGATCGGCAGCACGCACAAAAGGATGAACCGCGCCTGTGGGACGCCTTTCTGTTTGACGAAGCGGCGATGGTAGTACACCGAAATGCTGGCGATGAGCTCCACGACCAGGGCGGCCCATAGGGCGAATCGATTCCAGGGCGGCGCCAACCCGGTGCCTTTCACCACCAGCAGGAACAACTGCGGAATACCCACGCCGAGCACGAGCAAGGGGACGATCACCAGCCAATTGAGTATCAGGTTGCGCAGAATGATCGCCGCGGCCGACCAGGTGTCCCCTGAAAGGAGTCCGAGCTGCGGCGTGAGATAGTTGCTGTACTCCCGCAGATTGGCGACGGGTTTCGGCTCCACCGACAGCGGGCTGTCCGCCGGCTTCGTTGCCTGAAGCTGGGCGATGACGGCCGCCGTGCCTTCGCGGTGCATCCACGTGCGCAGCCAGCTCGCAATGTAGCCGCCGCCCGATACGCTCGACAAATAGTCGAATGACCCCAACAGCCGGCTCTGCGCGAGCCCCTGCAGCACTCCCAGGTTGAAAGTCGCGCTGCGGATGCCGCCGCCCGACAGACACAGGGCGGACAGCGGAGGATGGTCTGCACCGTCGGCCGGGGCGGAGAGCGCACGACGGTCAGGACCACCGGCCGGGGCGGCGCGCGCATAGATCTCGCGCAGGCTTCGGCTGCGTTCTGCATCGCTCGCGCTCTGGGCCGCCGGCGCCGCAATGCCCGTCAGCCATTGCGGGCGCAGCGCCTGGAATTCCCGGTACAACACCTGGGCGAGCGACGCGGGTTCGTCGGATGGGTTCATAGTTTGCTGAGAATCGCGGCTCCGTCCGGCGTGCCGAGGCCGCAGCAGGCGTCCCATCCGGGTCCGGCCTTGTAACCTTTCACCGTGTTGTGGATCGCATTGGTTCCGACCGTCACGTCGTGCAGCAGCGTGCCGGCGTTCGCGTACAGCAGCGTATTCAAGAACCCCACGTTCTTATTCTTCGCCTGATTGAGCAGTGCGACCAGCGCGGCCATCAGCGGCGCCACGGCACTGGTGCCGCCGGAGGCACCTTCCTGGCGGTCCACCCGGGTGAAATAGTTCGTTGCGCTCATGGCGATGTCCGGAACGCCGCGGCCGGCTTTGCCCGAGGCGATGGACACGGGCAGATTCGCACTCTGCTGATAAGCGGGGACGGCGAAAACTACGCTGATCCCGCCGCCGCTGGCCCAGCCGCCGCCTCCCGCCACATTGGTGTCGAAGGGGGTGCCGTCGTTCCAGACCACATCCTTGCCTTTTGCGTCGATTTGCGTGCCGCCGCAACCGAGAACCAGATCGTCCACCGCCGGGTGATCCACGTGGATTTTGCCGTCCCAATCGGGCGAGGCCTCATCGGCGGTACCGTGGTCGCCTGATGCCACGCAGATGGTGATGCCGAGCGCCGCGGCGGCGACGAAGATCTCATGAAACGCCTGGATGCCCTGCGTGTCGGTGGTGCTTTCCGGTCCGCCCCAGCTGATCGAGATGACGCTGGGTTTGCGCTCGGCATCATGGACCGCGGCGCTGATGCCGTCGATGAAGCCTTTGTCGCCGTTGTTCGGTGCAAAGTACACTGCGATCCTGGCTTTGGGCGCGACCGCTCCCGCCACTTCGATGTCGAGCATCACCTCGCCGTCGTCGGAATCCGCCGTCGTCGGGCTGTGCTTGGCGTGATCCACCACCACCCGCGTCACCGTTGGCCGCGCCACTCCGATCTCATGGAAGTAGACCTTGAGATCGCTGGCGCGAAATCCGCCGCCCAGTTCGATGATGGCGATCGTCTGGCCGCTCCCATCGAGCGTCTGGCCTTGATAGGTCTTAGGAAAATTGTAGCGCGCAGCGAATTCCGTGGACGGCACGCCGTTCTGCCCACCGGGGCCGGCCGAGGCGCGGTATCCGCGGTGCAGATAACGATGTTTGGGACGCGTATCGAATCCGAATACACCCGTCACCACTCCCTCAAGCGCCTGCGGCATCTGAATCTCGCCCTGCCGACCCCGATAGCTTCCGTTCGAGTGGTGGTAGTTCTGCACATCCGCCGGAAACATGCTCAAGAGATCGCCCAGTTTTCCCTTGAGCACGATGGTGTGCTCCGCCTTGTTGCGATGCACGACCATGAGGTCGTGCTCGTGCGCCAGCTTCTCGACGAGGTCGAGGTCCTCCGTCTTGGCGCCATGCGCCGCCGCCAATTCTTCGTGCGTGAGGTAGGTTCTTTGCGCGAGAGGCAATGCGGCTTGCTCCTTCACGCGCTTCTCGAGCGCCGCAGTATCGCCGGAGGAACGAAGACGAATGGTGAGACTCGCGGTTTCGCTTGGATCGACCGGGCCCGCCGGGCGAGAGTGTGGCAGCAGCGTCCGCTGGCTGCCGGCAACAGTGACTCGAGTGGCCATCGCTTTCTCCTTCAGCTGGACAGGTTCGTTCTTCGGGACGGGCTTCTTCTTCGGGACAGGTTTCTTCATCGGGACGGGTTTCGCACGAGCTTGGGTCGCTGCGACGGAAGAGGTCTTGCGCTTTGACTTCTTGGCCATGGACTGACACTTCCTTGCGCAGCGAGGCAAACGACAGGGGGCAAATCCGATTGCGTCGTTGTGAAGAAAGCATCGTTGCGCGCGAGCGCGATGTCAAGTTCCGATGCGACCATTATTTTCCCTTGAGCGTTTCCCCGAGGGAGCGGGTCGCCGCAGGACGGATGATTCGACGCATTGCACGGTGTGGAAATTGCCATGCATGTGCGGTATCAATGGTAGGCCTGAGGCCGAAACGGTTCCGATTGAAGAATTCCCGAGGAGGTTTTGTGGGCGTCTTATTGCATGCGAATTACCGGCTCCGGGGACCGAACGGCCAGAAGATCGTCATGCCGGCCCCCATCGACAAGGACACACCGCATGCCCCCTGGTGGTGGGATCACCTGGCGGGTCAGGCGGCGGACTTCAGGCGCTGCGGATTTTCGGCGGTGCTGCTGCCGCCCGTATGCAAATCCCAATCCGGTGCGGCGCCGGACGCGGATGGCTATGGTCTTTTCGACAACTACGATATCGGGTCGAAGAACCAAGTCTACAACAAACCGACGCGCTACGGCGACGATGAACGCCTGCGGCGCATGATCGGCGTCATGCATGCCTGCGGACTCGACGTGTATGGCGATGTGGTCTTGCATCAATACGACGGCGGCAATGACGGCACGTATCGCTATGTCGGCGCCGATGGGAAAACCCTCAATGGGCGCTTTCCCAAGCACCCTTCCTGTTTCGTGGGCAATCCGCCGCGGGTCCCCGTCGATCCCGTGGCCGACCCGCAGGGCAATTTCGCCTTCGGCGACATGGTCTCTTACCTGCACTCGACGCCCAAAAATTACATGCTCGACGGCGCGATCGATGCGGTGGACTGGTTGACGCGAACCTTGGACCTCGAGGGTTACCGCATCGACGACGTCAAGGGCATGGCCGTGCAGGCGGTACGCGAAATATTGAATGCCAGATCCATGGCGGGGCGGTTTGCCGTGGGTGAATATTTCGACGGCAATCCATCCGCTCTTCATTGGTGGGTTTGGGATAGCGGCATGGGAGGGCGCTGCAACGTGTTCGACTTCACGCTGCATTGGACGATACAGGCGATGTGCAACAACAGTTCGCGCTGGTGGATGGGAGGGCTGCAAGGCGCGGGATACATCGCCGTCAATCCGATGAACGCCATCACCTTCGTCGACAATCCGGACACGGATCTTTCGGACGGTGAGAATGTCATTTGGAACAAGCTTCTGGGCTACGCGCTCATCCTCACCGCGGAGGGCTATCCGTCCGTGTACTACAAGGACTACAGCCCGGACCCGGGCTGCTATGGACTCAAGCCCGCGATCGATAATCTTATTTGGATCCACGAAAATCTGGCATTCGGTTCGACGGCCACACGCTGGGGCAACGACGCGCAGACCTATGTGTTTGAGCGCCAGGGATATCCCGGACTGCTCGTGGGACTGAACAATGATCAAGGGAGCAGCCACACGCGCACCGTTCAGACGAGTTTCGGTCCCAATGTGCAGCTGCATGACTATACCGGTCATCACGCCGATGTATGGACGAACGGGCAGGGCATGGCGACGATAACCATTCCGCGCAACGACAACGGCAAGAGTTATGTGTGCTTCTCCCGCGTGGGCTATTCCCAGGGGTTCGCTCTGCAGCGCCGGACCACGACGCAGACCTTCTTCGGCGCCGCCGACCTCGATACGGGACCGGCGGAAAACGACCGCGAGGTGCAGGTCGGGCGCGTGTGGTGCCAGGCGAATACGCACATCGAGGTATCGTTCAAGCCCAACACGGCATACTGGAGTGCTCAGGCGCAGATCGTCCTGGAGATTCTCGATGCCAGGGCACATGCACTGGCGACGCAGACTTACCGGGCCCATCACGCGGGCAATACCGTCAAAGCGGCCATTCAACAATCCGGGTGGCATACCTTGCGCATCTTAGGCCAGCGATTGCCGGCCGCCGGCGCACGGTATGAAGCAATCGTGACCTACACCGGCACCCAGGAGCTGCCATGAGTGCATTGTGCAATGCGTCGACCGGGTTTGGCGTCAGTCTCCTGCTGCTCTGCTCAGCATGTCCCGCGCAGATGGTGCCGGTATTGACGCGTGCCTACGACAACGACCGGTCAGGGGCGAACTTGCAGGAAACCATCCTCACCCAGGCAAGCGTCAAGGCCAAGGGAGTGCGCCGCGTCACCATCATTCCCGTGTTCGGCGACGCGCGCGGCTTGGAAGCGCAGCCGCTGATTCTGCCGAAGGTACAAACTGCAAAAGGCCTGCGTGACGTGATGGTGCTGCCTTCCATGGCCAATGTCGTCAGAGGCGTGGACGCGCGCTCCGGCGCGGAATTGTGGACCGTCACCCTGGGTCGGCCGATCGAAGGCAGAACGCCGACTGGCCCGAGGAAGCCTAATTTCAGTTATTATTGTTTTCATCTTGGCGGATTTTGAGTATATAGCACTGCATGTTTTGAGGATTTGAAAACTCAGAATGGTAGACAACGTGTAGCCCGAGGTGTCTTAATAACTCAGTTAGACGGTACAGCTGCCTGTTAAAAATATATATATAATCTGAAAAATTGTAGCCAGATACATACATAGCGTCAGATAGCACGTGGTGTGTCACGATAATTCCTTGAATATAGCTGTGAAGTCCCACGGCCTCTAACTCATGGGGGCCATAAGAATAAGAGGTGTTAATTTTTTCTGAAACTACATATAATACTTCTTGTTTATCCTAGGTACTCAGAACCTGTGCGCGGGCAAGCGTAACAATTGTGTAGAATTTCACCAGCTCTGAGCCACCGCCACCCGGATTTCCTTATTCGGGCTGCTCATATCTTCAAGTTCGAATTAGGTCCCTCTTCTTAATTATACTGCCAAATAACTAACATATCGCAGGCAACGTGTTGCGGCAAGACCCACACCATCAGTGGGACGGAGGTTGACCCAGGTATCATATACCTAACAATGGCAGACCTCTTCCAGCGCATCTAAGACCGCAAAGACGAAGGGAACGTCGAAGCCATGGTCACCTCTCTCGAAATTTACAACGAAGAGATCCGAGATCTCCTTGCCGAGCCAGGCGCGTGGGGGGCTCCGGATCCGCGAGGACAGGTCCTTCAAGGTGGTCGGTCTAACCGAGCTAAGACCCAACACCGCAGAGGAAGTCAAAGAAATCATCCTACTGAGTAACACCCGACGGACACGGAGCCCAACTAAGGCGAACGAGACTTCTTCACGGTCACATCCCGTCCTGCAGGTGCACGTCACCCAGTCCCCGCGTACCGCTTCCGTGACGGAACAGCGGACGATGGCGACGCTGTCGACTATCGATCTCGCGGGTAGTGAGCGGGCGGCTGCCACGTCCAATATGGGCCAGTAGATGGTGGAGGGTGCTAATATCACGGAGTCCCTTCTGGCTTTAGGGAACTGCATCAATGCGCTGTGCGAGAATGGGGGCGCGACTAGACACGTGCCGTATAGGAATAGCAAGCCTACACGGCTGCTCAAGTCCTCGCTGGGGGGGAACTGCAAGACCGTTATGATTGTCTGCGTCGCGCCTATTTCTAATCACTTTGATGACACGCATAATACCCTCTTATACGCCGAACGTGCGACGAAGATTAAGACCGAGGTCGTCACTCGCAATGTCATCAACTTCGATACGCATGTGGGCCACTACGTCGAAGCTATCAACAGGCTTAACATCGAAGTGGCGGAGCTTAAAACAAAGCTGGCTGGGAAGCTTGGTGCCGAGAGTGATATTGCGAAATGGAAAAAGGCGGAGGCTAGTGCCGAGATGGAGAGGGCCAAGAATGACTTGCAGACAAAGGTCGACCAGACACAGGCGTCGATTGTGGATGGGGCTTCGTGCACCGGGAAAATATCCGTCGCGAACTCTAAATTACGCGCTATCCAATCGAGGCTTGCAGAAATTGATGCACAGGCTTCGTCTTCCTCGGGACATCTGAGTTCTGATTTGGAAGCTGAGCAGGTGCTCCTGCAGGCTCTGGCTGGTCCAGAGGAGTAGGCTATCAAACCCGACTCGGCGTTGAATGTTCGGCTGTTTAGTAATTCCGGGCATATGTTCGAGGCTACGCTTCGGGCTGTCAGTGAACGGCGCTCGGATAGGCTTGATGATATCAGCGTTGATAATGTCGAGATGGATGCACGGTGGCGGAATACAGACATGGAGAGGATGAAGGCTGAAGCGGAGCGGGATGTTCTGAAGGATGCGGTTGAGTCGCAGGCAGAGATGGTGGTGAATCTGGTAGGGATCCTAGGGCATTGTATGGTTATGATTAGGGAAGCTGGAGGTTGTTGAGGTCTTCAGCGGAGGAAGGAAGGGATGGGATGGAGGGCACTGTTCTTGCTATGGCTGCTTCGCTGAAGAATGTAACGGAGAAGAACGAGGCGTTCACGAAGTTCTCGGCGCTGTCTGCGTTCGGTCTGATTGCGGCCATCGCCATGACGCCGATTCACGCTCGCGAGCGCGAAGGCGTAGACCGCCCCCAC
>Ga0137409_10001021_pt1 | contig 30243 bp, 28 predicted proteins | sample CZODoug1_16funga_FD_122059 | JGI IMG/M metagenome (GOLD analysis project Ga0137409, IMG submission 122059) | Vadose zone soil fungal communities from Angelo Coast Range Reserve, California, USA - CZODoug1_16fungal (Hybrid Assembly) | ecosystem: Environmental > Terrestrial > Soil > Vadose zone...
GGCGGCGCTGCCGGGTCGCGCGGCTCGGTGATCGTGGGCGCGGTGCCGCACACCGCGCAGTCGGGCCGGCGCGCGACGCGGAATTCGTGGAAACGCATCTCGAGCGCGTCGTAGGTCAGCAGCCGTCCGGTGAGCGGATCGCCCACGCCGGTAATCAGCTTGATCGCCTCGGTCGCCTGCAGAGTGCCCAGCACGCCGGGCAGCACGCCCAGAACGCCCGCTTGCGCGCAATTGGCCACCCCGCCCTCGGGCGCCTGCGGGAACACGCACCGGTAGCACGGCCCCTGGCCGGGCACGTAGGTCATGATCTGGCCTTCGAAGCGGTGGATCGCGGCGGACACCAGCGGCAAGCCGAGAATGACGCAGGCGTCGTTCACGAGATAGCGGGTGGCGAGCCGATCGGTGCCGTCGAGCACCAGGTCGTAGTCCTTGAACACCGCGCGCACGTTGGCGGCTTTGAGCTCCAGCGCGTGGGCCACCACCCGGATCTCGGGATTGAGGCTCGCGAGCCGCTCGCGTCCCGCCTCGGCCTTGGATCGCGCAATGGCGCTGCTGTCGAACAACACCTGGCGCTGCAGGTTGGAGAGCTCCACGCGGTCGCAGTCCAGAAGTCCCAGAGTGCCGCAACCTGCGGCCGCCAGATACAGCGCGGCCGGCGAGCCGAGCCCGCCGGCGCCGACCACCAGTACGCGGGCCGCCTTGAGTTTCTCCTGTCCGGCCGCGCCGATTTCGACGAGCGTCAGATGACGCTGGTAGCGCTCGCGTTCGCTGGCGGACAGTGTCACGGGCTCATCCTCCGGAGAGTGCGCAGATCACGTGCACCGTGTCGCCATCGCGCACCGTCGCCGACAGTTCATGCGCCTCGCCGGTGTTGACGAACAGCCGCATGTGCGGGCGGATGCGGTTGTGCTCGTCGATCATGCGGAAGCGGATGCCGGGGCAGCGCTGCTCGAGGTTCGCGAGCACCTCGGCGAGCGTGCTGCCGCGGGCCGCGAGCGTGGCGGCGCCGGCGGTGTAGGAGCGCAGCGGGCTGGCAATACGCACGGTGCAGCTCATGGGTCAGGCCGCGTGACTCACCGAGTAGATTTCCGGCAGGTGGCGCGCGAGGCAGCGCCAGCTGTCCCCGCTATTGGTGCTGGCCCAGACCTCTCCGCCGGTGGTGCCGAAATAAACGCCCGGGCGTTCGCGAGTGTCAGCGCACATGGCCTGACGCAACACCGTGAACCAGGCCTGCGAGCGCGGCAGGCCGCGATCCATGCGCCGCCAGCTTGCGCCACCATCGCGGGTGCCGTAAACCGCAGGTTTACCGCCGACGGAGGTGCGCGGCCACACGCTCTGGCCGTCCATGGGCACGACCCATGCCGTGTCGGGATCGGTCGGATGCAGCACGATCGGAAAGCCGATGTCGCCGACCGTCTTTGGCATGGCGTCGCCGATGCGCTTCCAGCGCCGACCCGGGCCATCCAGGCGGTAGATGCCGCAGTGATTCTGCTGGTAGAGCCGCTCGGGTCTCGCCGGGTGCTGCACCATGCAATGTGGATCGTGACCGAACGGCACGCTCGGGTCGGGCAGGAAATCCGCCGCACACCCATCATTGAGCGGCGTCCAGTTGCGGCCGGCGTCGGTGGACTCGAACACGCCGCCGACCGAGATCGCGATGTGCAGGTGCCGCGGGTCGCGCGGGTCCACCAGAATGGAGTGCAGGAACTCTCCGTCCGGCGTGCCGAGCGCCGCCCACTTCGGTCGCATCGGATGGTCGTTGAAGCCGGCCACCGGATCCCAGTGCTCGCCGCCGTCGGTGGAGCGAAACAATCCTGCCGGGGAGCTGCCGGCGTACCAGCTCGCCCGTTCACTGCGGTGGCCGGGCGTGAGCCAGAAGACGCGCTGCACGGCGCGGGCTTCCTCGCCGTCGTGACCCGCGCGAAAGGCGGGCGGTCGCGCGGCCTCGTGCCAACTTCGGCCGCGATCGGTGGAGCGAAACACGGTGGGCCCGAGATGCCCGGTCCTGGTCGCCAGCAGCAGCACCCGTGGCTCGCGCGGATCCTGTACGACGTGGTGAATGATCTGGCCGAGGAACTGCGGGCCCGCGAGTTTCCAGTTGCGGCGCGCGCCATCGGCGCGCAGCGCAAACAGACCCTTACGCGTTCCGATCCACAGCGTGCCAGCCATGCTGAAGAGGATCCTCGCCGGGGCGCCGCATTGTCAACGGCTCAGGCGGCACCGGGCTGACAGAAGAACAGATGCGCCGGCAACACGTTGAGCGGCTCGAACCTGCGGCCCACGTAGCCGAAGACGCGCTTCAGGTCCTGCAGCACGCGGGTGGAGAACTGGTAGACGAGAAATGCGCCGCCGGGTTCGAGCACATCGCAGGTCTTGCGCAGTATGCGTTCGCGCAGCGGTGCCGGAATGGTGCTGAACGGAATGCCGGAAATGATGTAGTTGGCGCGTGTGTAGCCGAAGCGGCGCAGGATCTCGTCGACCGATACGGCCGAGCCTTCCACCACCCGCAGCCGCTCGTCGGTGAATGCGCCGCGCAGGTACTTCACGAAGTCCGGGTTCATCTCGATGGCGATGAGCGTGGCGTCCGGACGCATGTGCCGCAGGACCTCCGCGGTGATGCCGCCCACTCCGGGACCGTACTCGACAATGACGAGCGCCCGCGCCCAGTTGATCGGCTGCAGCAGCTGCTTGATGAGGAAACGCGAGCTCGGCACGATCGAGCCGAGCATGCGCGGATGCCGGAAGAAGTTGCGCGCGAACAGGAGCACGTTTCCGTTCCGTGTCCGACCTGGTGTAGGAGGGTATTTATGCACTTTATTCCCCGCGCGGGTCCTTTTCACTGCCACTCTATCTATAGCAATAATTGCCGGCGGATACCACTGTGCACACCGGGCAGCCCCGCTCACCGTTAGCCGCCGGACCGCTTCGCCTGGTAGCCGAGCTTGCACAGCTCGGCCACCAGGCGGTCACGATGCTCGCCCTGGATCTCGATGACGCCCTCCCTGACGCCGCCGCCCGCGCCGCACAGCCTCTTCAGCCGCGTCGCGAGCTCGGCGAGTTGCGCTTCGTCAAGGGGCAGTCCGCTGATCACCGATACACCCTTGCCGCTGCGGCCGGCAACTTGCCGACCGACGCGCACGCGCGCCTGGTGCGGGGCGCTGCGCGCCACGGGCCCGGAGAAGGTGTGTCTGGGCTTCATGCGTAGTGTTACCCGTGTCAGGCGACTACAATCCTGCCGAACTCATACTCGGCACTGCAACCCCTCGCGCGTAAGGCTTCAGAGGCACCCCATGACCCCACGGTCGCGCTTGCATGTTCCCGCCCCGCCGGCACGGCCGGGGCAGGAACCGGATTTCAGCTACGTGCAGATATCCCCGGCAGGCGCGGTGAACCGCCCGGACGTCACCGCCTCGGTGCGCGACATCGAGAACCTCTCCCTGGAGATGGTGCGGGTACTGGATGATGACCACCGGGCGGTCGGGTCCTGGAATCCGCACCTGGAAGCCCCCGAGCTGCAGGTGGCCTTGCGCCACATGCTGCTCACACGTCTGTTCGACGACCGCATGCAGAAGATCCAGCGGCAGGGGCGCATCTCCTTTTATATCAAGTCCACCGGCGAAGAGGCGGTCGCGGTGGCGCAGGGCATGGCCCTGCAGCCGGGGGACATGTTGTTCCCCTCGTATCGCCAGCAGGGCCTGCACGTGGTGCGCGGCCGTAACCTCGTCGAGCTCATGTGTCAGTGCCTGTCGAACACTCACGACATGTGCAAGGGCCGGCAGATGCCCATCATGTACCACTGGGGCAGCGGCAACATCTTCACGATCTCCGGCAACCTGGCTACACAGTTTCCCCAGGCAGTCGGCTGGGCGATGGCCGCAGCCATCAAGGGCGAAGACCGGATTGCGGCCAGCTGGATCGGCGAGGGCTCGAGCGCCGAAGCCGACTTTCACTACGCCATGACTTTCGCTGCCGTGTACCAGGCGCCGGTGATTCTCAACCTGGTCAACAACCAGTGGGCGATCTCCACCTTCCAGGGTTTCGCAGGGGGTGAGCACCAGACCTTCGCGCAGCGCGGTCCCGGTTACGGCATGCCGGGGATTCGCGTCGACGGCAACGACTTCCTGGCGGTGTACGCGGTGACCCAGTGGGCCGCGCAGCGCGCGCGCCAGAGCGGCGGACCCACCCTGATCGAGCACGTGACGTACCGGGCGGCGGCGCACTCCACCAGCGACGATCCCTCGCGCTACCGTCCCAAGGAAGAGTGGCGCGCCTGGCCGCTCGGGGATCCGGTCACGCGCCTGAAGCAGCACCTGATGGCGCTCGGGGAGTGGTCCGAGGAGCGCCATGGCCGGCTGGAGAAGGAGCTCGAGGCGCACGTCAGCGCGTGCTGGAAGGAAGCGGAGTCGTACGGAACGCTCACCGGCGGACCGGCGCTCGACCCGCTGACGATGTTCGAAGACGTGTTCAAGGAGATGCCGCCGAATCTCGTGCGCCAGCGCGAGGAGTTGCGGGCGCTGCGCAGCGCGGCGGCGGCCGAGCGCCAGCAGGCCGTGCCGCCCGTGGCGAAGAAGGGCTGATCATGGCGCGCATGAACATGGTCCAGGCGCTTAACTCGGCGATGGACGTGATGCTGGAGCGCGATCCGCGCGTGGTCATTCTGGGCGAAGACATCGGTTATTTCGGCGGCGTGTTCCGTGTCACCGAAGGACTGCAGAGGAAGTACGGCGAGCATCGCGTACTCGACACCCCCATCGCGGAAGGCGGCATCATCGCCGCGGCCATCGGCATGGGGGTTAACGGCCTCAAGCCGGTCGCGGAAATCCAGTTTGCCGATTACATCTATCCCGGCTTCGATCAGGTGGTGAGCGAGCTCGCCCGGCTGCGCTACCGCTCGGCGGGAGAGTTCTCCGCACCCGTGACCATCCGCACCCCGTGCGGCGGCGGTATCCGCGGCGGGCAGACCCACTCACAGAGCCCGGAGAGCATTTTCACGCACGTGTGCGGCATCAAGGTCGTCATGCCTTCCAACCCCTACGACGCCAAGGGCCTGCTGATCAGCTCGATCGAGGACGAGGATCCGGTGGTGTTCTTCGAGCCCAAGCGTATCTACAACGGGCCGTTCGACGGCGATCCCCACAAGCCCGCGGTGCCGTGGAGCGCGCACCCGCGCGGCGAGGTTCCCGATGGTCACTACCGTGTGCCGATCGGCCGCGCCGAACTCGTGCGCGAGGGTAAGGAAGTCACCGTGCTGACGTACGGCACCATGGTGCACGTCGCCGAGGCTGCGGTGCGGCTTGCGGGCGTCGACGCGGAGATCGTCGACGTGCGCACCATGGCGCCGCTGGACGTGGACACCGTGTGCACCTCGGTCTGCAAGACCGGCCGCTGCGTGGTGGTGCACGAAGCGACGCGCTTCAGCGGCTATGGTGCGGAGCTCGTGGCCACGGTGCAGGAGCAGTGCTTCTGGAATCTCGAAGCGCCGGTGCAGCGCGTTACCGGCTGGGACACTCCTTATCCGCACGCGTTCGAATGGGAGTATTTTCCGGGACCGGCCCGCATTGCCGCGGCGCTGAAGCGGGTCATGGAGGCGGGGTGAGCAGGTACGTCTTCAAACTGCCCGATCTGGGCGAAGGCACGGTCGAGGCGGAAATCGTCAACTGGCGCGTGAAGCCCGGCGACACCGTCGCCGAGGATGACGTGCTGGTCGAGGTGATGACCGAGAAGGCCGCCGTGGAAGTACCGGCGCCGGTGAGTGGACGCGTGCTATCCACGACCGGCGCGCCCGGCGACAAGGTGCCGGTGGGTGCGGAGCTGATCGTGTTGGAAACGCAGCCTGACGCTGCGGCGCAGGCCCCGCCCGCGCCGGCGGCGAAGTCCGCGCCGCTCGCAGCGGCGGGCAGCGCGACGCCGGCGATGACGTCCGCGGGCGGTAACGGCGCGGCTCCTGCGGCCGCCCGCACCGAGCGCGTCGCGACCTCCCCGGCCATTCGCCGCCGCGCGCACGAGGCCGGGATCGACCTGCGGCAGATTGCCGGCTCCGGACCCAACGGGCGGATCGTGCCGAGGGATCTGGAAGCCTACGTGACGCGCCGCGCGCCACAGCCGACGCCGCTGCGTGCGGCGCCCAAGGCAGTGCCCGCCGCCAGGGCTGCCGAGGCGCGCGTCGCGCCGAGCGGCGCCACCGAAGAGATCAAGGTGATCGGCCTGCGCCGCCTCATTGCGCAGCGCATGAGCGAGGCGAAGCGCAACATCCCGCACTTCGCCTACGTGGAGGAACTCGACGTCACCGAGCTCGAGTCGCTCCGCCGCCACTTGAACGGCAGGCTTGCCCCGGGTGCGCCGGCGCTGAGCTATCTGCCGTTCCTGGCGCTGGCGCTGGTGCGCGTGCTGCGGGATTTTCCACAATGCAATGCGCACTACGACGCCGAGCGGGGCGTGATCGTGCGTCACAGGTCGGTGCACCTGGGTGTCGCCACCCAGACTCCCGATGGCCTCAAGGTGCCGGTGGTGCACGACGCGCAGGCGCTGACGCTGTGGGATCTGGCGGCCGAGATGCGCCGGGTGAGCGAGGCGGCGCGCAGCAACAAGGCGAAGCGCGAAGAGCTGACCGGTTCGACCATCACCATCACCAGTCTCGGCAAGCTGGGCGGCATCGCCAGCACGCCGATCATCAACGCCCCGGAAGTGGCCATCATCGGCGTGAACCGCGCCCTCGAGCGCCCGGTGGTCGTGGACGGCGCCATCGCGATCCGGCGCACCATGAATCTCTCCTCGTCCTTCGACCACCGCTTCGTGGACGGTTACGACGCGGCCGCGATGATCCAGGCGCTCAAGGAGTGCCTGGAGCATCCCGCCACGATTTTCATCGCCGCTTGAGTCGGCGCGCTTGCGGGATGCGCGCAGCGTGCGGCATTGGCAGCAGCCTCATGCTCGTCACGGCGTGCGGGGGCGGTGGAGGCGGTGGCAGCATGATGCCACCGCCAGGCGGGCCACCGCCGTTCACCTCCGTCACCCAGGTACGCGTTTCGCCGCCCTCCACGTTCAGCGCCGGCTGCGACGGCGTGCCGGCAACGGGAACGCTGTACACCAACACGGCGGCCGAGCCGTATCTGGCGGTCAATCCGACCAGTCCCATGAACCTGATCAGCGCCTGGCAGCAGAACCGCTGGTCGGATGGCGGGGCGCAGGGCCTGAATCTCGCCGCGTCCTTCGATGGCGGTATGAGCTGGACGCCGTCGAACGCCGCGTTCTCGCGCTGCACCGGCGGCAACTCCGGCAACGCCGGCAACTATGCCCGCGCCACCGACGTGTGGCTCACGGTCTCGCCCACCGGTGTGGTGTACGCCCTGTCGTTGTCCTTCACTGGTGGCACGCTGCGGCCCGGTTCCTCAAGCGGCATGCTGGTCGCAAAATCCCAGGACGGCGGCCTCATCTGGAGCGCGCCGATCGCGCTCATCCAGGACGGCGCGACGGTCTTCAATGACAAGGGGTCCATCACCGCCGACCCAACCGACGCGAACTATGTGTACGCGGTGTGGGACCGGCTCACCGGGCAGACCGCCGGGCCGAGCTACTTTGCCGTGACCGCCGACGGCGGTGCTACCTGGCAGGCCGCGCGCAGCATCTACGACCCGGGACCGCAGAGTCAGACCCTCGGCAACCAGATCGTGGTGCTGCCGGGCGATGTGGTGGTCAACATTTTCACCGAACTCGGGGCGACCTCGGCACTGCTGCGGGCGATGCAGTCCAACGATCACGGCGCCACCTGGTCCGCTCCAGTCACGGTCGCCGATCTGCAGGCCGTCGGCACCACCGATCCGAACACCCACGCGGTGGTGCGTGACGGCTCCGGTCTGGTGTCCGTGAGCGTCGGCCCCGGCGGCATCATCTACATCGCCTGGCAGGACTCGCGCTTTTCCGGCGGGCAGCACGACGGCATCGCGATGACGCACTCCTCGGACGGCGGGCTGACCTGGTCGGTGCCCGTGCAGGTCAACGCCGACCACAGCGTGCCGGCATTCACCCCGACCATTCACGTGCGCGCGGATGGTGTCATCGGCGTGACCTACTACGACCTGCGCAACGAGACCTCCTCGCCCGCCTCGCTTCTGACGGACTGCTGGCTGGTCACCTCGAGCGACGGTGTGACTTTCAGGGAGTCACACCTGTCCGGACCTTTCGACCTGGACCTCGCGCCGATTTCACAAGGGTTGTTTCTCGGCGACTACGAATCACTCGCGAGCACCGCGAGCGGCTTCCTGCCCTTTTACGTGCAAACCGATGCCGGTACCCAGGTCCGCAGCGATGCGTTCATCGCCTTTCCTCCCGCGACGGCGGCCACCCGGGCGCTGGCGGGCGCGGCGGGCGCGACCTTCCAGGCGCTGGCGGCGCCGGCGGGTATGACCCCGACGCCCGCCGCGCGCCAGCGCGTCATGGAGCGCATCAGGCTCACTCGCGCGCAGCGCCGGCATCAGCCGGGCTAGGCTCCCACAGCTCGACAGGATTCCCTTCCGGATCATGCAGACGGGCGAAACGCCCGTTGGGGTAGTGCTGCGGATCAATCTCGACGGCAACGCCGTCCGCGCGCAGTTGCGCCACCATGGCCTCGAGGCTGCGCACCCTGAAATTGACCATCCACTGCTTCTCGCCGGGGCCAAAGTAGCTGGTCGACTCCTCGAACGGTGCGAACACGGTGGGACCGGCCTGCTGTTGCCAGACCGGGTCGTCGTAGTTCGCGGGAACCACCGCGATCCCGAAGTGCTCGCGGTACCACGCGGCGAGGCTTTCCGGGTTACGCGCGCGGAAGAACAGGCCGCCAATCCCTAACACGGCTTCCATCTAGCGATGCTCGGGCCCGCCGGCGTACTTCTTCTCGCCCGCATCGACCCTGAGCTTCAGGCGGTTCTGTGGCGGTGGCAGCGGGCAGGTCGCGAAGTCATTGAGCGCGCACGGCGGGTTGAAGGCCTTGTTGAAATCCACCCGCGCCGTTTGGCCCTGGGGCAGCGGAATGTACAGGAACCGTCCGGCGCCGTAGGTCTCATGCCCGCTGGTGGTGTCCGCGAACATGATGAACAGCTCTTTGTCGCCCGGCGTTTCGAGCACGGTATCGAGGCGCCACTCGCGGCCATTTTTCCTGAAGATCACCGCGCCCGGCGACTGTGCCTCCTCTTCCATGCCAAGGATGTTCACGATCTTCAGGTGGTGCGCCGGCTCGTAAGGCTCGAAGCGGGCGCTGCACACCCACTCCGTGCTGACCGGGAAGTAGCTGAGCCCGCTGAAGCTGCGGCGGTGGGGATTGTCGAGATCACGCACCCGCACGCCCAGATTGCCGGCGCGCTCGATGACGAAGAAGCGCAGCGAGCCGCTGGCGAGCACCGTGGGCTCACCCTGGGCATCGGAGGCGAGATCCAGCGAGGTGACCGCCCGCCCGTCGTGCGTCACGCCGGCACCGGGACGGGCGAGGAAACGTACCTGGTGGCCGCTCAGCACGAAGGAGCCGGCGGAGTCGGCGAGTGAGGCGTTGTCGAGGATCAGCGCGTTCGAGGAGGCACGGCCGAAACTGTTGTCGCCCTCCTTGAGCCACAGGAGCCCGGCGAGTGTCAGCCACCCGGTGTCGCTGGTGAGTCGGCCGACGCGCTCGGCGCGCCACGCATCGATGCTGAGGCGTTCGGCCTGCAGATCGGCGGCGGGCTGGGCGGCGGCGGCGCCCGAATGCGCGCAGGGCGCGAGCAGCATCGTTCCCAGCAGCATCCCTGCCGCGGCGCTAGCGCGCGCGCCCTGGTCCCGGTGCATGGTGCATCCTCCTGGCAGGCGGTGTGTGGTGGCGGTATTTTATGCCATCACGCATCGCGCCCGAGGATCTCCTCGCGCACGTCCGCGATCTCCCGCGCGCGCGAGGGACGCGCCCCCTCACAGCGCTCGGGGCGCGGGCAGCGGTCGCTGCGCGGACAGATGATGCGCGCGGGCTTGCTGAGCGCGTCCCCGATCCAGGCGATGTTCAGTACCTTGGCGACCGCGTCGAGCACCTGGGCAGCCGGCTTGGGAACACGCGCTTCGCCGCGCCGGTGCAGGCACTCCCGCAAGATCGAATCGATCACCGGCTCGCTCGGCACGCCGTTCGAGGCGAGCGCCGGCGCCAGGTCCACGCCCACCGACAGCACGTGCGGATTGCCTGCCATGTCATGAACCCGGAGCGAGTGACAGCAGTACAGGAGCGAGCGCTCGCCATCGCGCAGCACCGAGATCTGCGATCCGCACACGCCACGATCGCCGTCGATCATGCGAAACACCGCCCAGTTGGGGCACGGGTCGCTCACCTGCGCGAGGTTTCCCCAGGGCAGGGGAATGCCGTTGCCGCGATACACCGCGCGCAGATACCCGGGCGGGTAGGCGTCGAAGAAATGCCAGTACGGATAGGGAGACACCTTGGTCATGCGCCGCATCACCACGGCGGGGGTGAGCTCGAGCTTCGCGCCCGCTTCCACCCGGTAGCGCTCGCGGGCGAGGAAGCGCCGGAACGGGACCCTTGGTGCGAGCAGCGCGCCGGCAAAGAAGCTGCACTCGAAGTCGCGCCACGCGTGCAGCACGTCCTGGGCATTCATGCCCACCGCGCTCGAGCCGCCCTCGGGACTGCCGCCCATCTCCCCGCCGGTGGCGTGCGCGGACTTCAGCCCATCGCCGCCGTGCAGCACCTTGTGGGCGATGTGCGCCGCCAGATCGAACTTGAGCCGGGCGGGGTCCGCCTGCAGGGCGCGATTCGCGTACACCACGCGCGGCGCCTCGAAGAACGAGCGCACCATGCTGCGCACCTCGCGATCCTTGTCGCGCGCCAGCACCGGTTTGCGGTCGAACCAGCGGATCTCCAGCCCGTGGCGCCGGCACAAGCGCATCAGATCCTCGACCGACAGCGGGAAGCGCCGCTCGCCCACGTTGTCGGCGGCGCGTTCCAGGTCGGGGAAATCATTGCGGGACATCTCCTGGTGTGAGCGGATGAGAAGGTGCGCGAACTGCCGCCCGCTGGTGCCGGTCTGGGCGAGCAGCTCCGGTATCGCCGCCTGCAGCAGGCTCTTGGAGAACAGGAACGCCGGCTCGAGCGGGATGCGTGCGGCGGCGCCTCCGGGGGCGGGCGCGGGCAGCTCGAAATCCGCGCTCTCGTCCAGAAACCACGCGGGCGCACGCTGAAATACCGCGGCCAGAAGCTCGAGCAGCCTCCCGGAGGGGGTGCGCTTGCCGCTCTCGATCATGCTCAGGTAGGACACCGACGGTGCGAATGCGGAATTGCGCTGGATGCAGCGCACCGACAGTTCCTCCAGTGTCAGTCCGTTGCGCTTGCGTACCGAGCGCAATTTGGCGCCGAGAAAATGGCCCCTGCGTAACAGCTCCGGCACAGCTTGACCCGTCCGCACAGTGTGAATGACTATGTGAAATTAACAGTGTGAAGTTTCCACGGTCAAATTCCCGCGCAATCCGGGTATGCTCGCCTCATGAACGCCGAGAGCCCAGCGCGGCTGTATTCGCGGGACCAGACGGGGCCTAAGCTCGAGGTGCTGGGACCCAAGGTCGAGCGCGCGGAGGAGGTGCTGACGCCGCTCGCGCTGCAGCTGCTGGCGAGCCTGCACCGGCGGTTCAACCCGCGGCGCCTCGAGTTGCTCGAGGCGCGCGCACGGCGCCAGGCGCTGCTCGATGAGGGGGCGCTGCCGGAGTTTCTGCCGGACACCGCCGCGGTGCGCGCAGGCGACTGGCGCGTCTCCCCGGTGCCCGCGGACCTTGCCGACCGGCGCGTGGAGATCACCGGCCCGGTCGATCGCAAGATGGTCATCAACGCCCTGAACGCGCCGGTGCAGGCGTTCATGGCGGACTTCGAGGACTCCTGCTCGCCGACCTGGGAAAACCTGATCCGCGGCCAGGTGAATCTCAACGACGCCGTGCGCCGCACCATCAGTTACGAGGACCCCGCCACCGGCAAGGTCTACCGGCTCGCCGAGCACACCGCCACTCTCATCGTGCGGCCGCGAGGCTGGCACCTGCCGGAGAAGCACCTGCGCATCAACGGCGATACCGTGTCCGGCGCGCTGTGCGACTTCGCGCTGTTTATCGCCAACAACCACGAGGCGCTCGCGCGGCGCGGCACCGGGCCGTATTTCTATCTGCCCAAGATCGAGAGCCATCTGGAGGCGCGGCTGTGGAACGAGGTGTTCCTCGCAGCGCAGGAGGCGCTCGGTATCGCGCGCGGCACGATCAAGGCGACGGTGCTCATCGAGACCGTGCTCGCGGCGTTCGAGATGGACGAGATTCTCTACGAGCTGCGCGAGCACTCGGCCGGGCTCAACTGCGGCCGCTGGGACTACATCTTCAGCTTCATCAAGAAATTCCGTAACCGCCGCGATTTCCTGCTGCCGGATCGCGCCAGCGTCACCATGGACCGTCACTTCCTCAAGTCCTATGTGGACCTGCTCATCAAGACCTGTCACCGCCGCGGCGCGCACGCCATGGGCGGCATGGCCGCGCAGATCCCGATCCGCGACGACCGCCAAGCGAATGCGGCCGCGATGGCGCGCGTGCGGGCCGACAAGCTGCGCGAGGCGCGCGCCGGGCACGACGGCACCTGGATCGCGCATCCGGGGCTGGCGACGATTGCCCGCGAGGCGTTTGACGCGGTGATGAGCGGGCCCAACCAGCTCGGCGTGCTGCGCGCGGAAGTGAACGTGACGCCGCAGGATCTGCTCACGGTGCCCGAGGGCGAGATCACGGAAGCCGGCCTGCGCGGCTGCATCCGCGTCGGCGTGCAGTACCTCGAGTCCTGGTTGCGCGGCAACGGCTGCGTGCCGCTGTATCACCTCATGGAGGATGCGGCGACCGCGGAGATCTGCCGCGCGCAGCTGTGGCAATGGCTGCGCCACGGCGCGCGCACCAGCGACGGACAGCTGGTGACGGTGGAGCGCTTCGATCGGCTGCTGAGCGCGGAACTCGACCGCATCCACGAGGAGGTCGGCGCGGCGCGACTGATCCACGGTGTGTTTCCGACCGCGGCGCGCCTGTTCGAGCAGATGACCAAGCGCGAGACCTTTGACGAATTCCTGACGCTCCCGGCCTATGAGCTGTTGAGCTGACCGTCCCACCCGGACGCGAAAGGCGCACCACATCCATGAACGCTGCTAAACCAATGCCCACGGCCGATGAGCTGCGGCGCCAGTGGCGCGAGGCGCCGCGCTGGCGCGGCGTGCGGCGCGCCTATGACGCCAAGGACGTGGTTCGCCTGCGCGGCACCATTGCCGTCGAGCACTCGATCGCGCGGCTCACCGCGGACAAGCTGTGGCAGTACCTGAGCGAGCGGCCGTTGGTGAACGCACTCGGCGCGCTGACGGGAAATCAGGCGATGCAGCAGGTGAAGGCCGGACTGGATGCCATCTACCTGTCCGGCTGGCAGGTGGCGGGTGATGCCAATCTCGCGGGCGAGATGTACCCCGATCAGTCGCTGTATCCGGCGGATTCGGTGCCGGCGGTCGTGCGGCGCATCAACAACACCCTGCGCCGCGCGGATGAAATCCACCATGCCGAAGGCGACGACTCCATCGACTGGCTGAAGCCGATCGTGGCCGATGCGGAAGCCGGCTTTGGCGGCGTGCTCAACGCCTTCGAGCTCATGAAGCAGATGATCGATGCGGGCGCTGCCGGGGTTCACTTCGAGGATCAGCTGTCGTCCGCCAAGAAATGCGGTCACATGGGCGGCAAGGTTCTCGTGCCCACCCAGGAGGCGATCAACAAGCTGATCGCCGCGCGTCTGGCGGCCGACGTGTGCAACGTGCCGACGGTGCTGATCGCACGCACCGATGCCGAAGCGGCCACCCTGCTGACCTCGGATGTCGACGAGCGTGACCGGCCGTTCATCGACACCGCCAAGGGCCGCACCCCGGAAGGATTCTTCCCCGTCAAGGCGGGACTCAGGCAGGCGATCGCGCGCGGTCGCGCCTATGCGCCGTATGTGGACCTCGTTTGGTGCGAGACCGCGAAGCCCGACCTGGAGGAGGCCCGGGAATTCGCCGAGGCCATCCACGCGCAGTTCCCGGGCAAGCTGCTGGCGTACAACTGCTCGCCGTCCTTCAACTGGAAGCGCAAGCTCGATGATGCGCAGATCGCCGGATTCCAGCGCGAGCTCGCCGCCATGGGCTACCGCTTCCAGTTCATCACGCTCGCCGGCTTCCACGCGCTGAACTTCTCGATGTTCGAGCTGGCGCGCGATTACAAGGCGCAGCAGATGACCGCGTACGTGGCACTGCAGCAGGCGGAGTTCGCGGCCGAGACCTCCGGCTACACCGCCACCAAGCACCAGCGCGAGGTCGGTGCCGGCTATTTCGATGCGGTCGCCCAGGCGGTGAGCGCCGGGACCTCCTCGATTACCGCACTCACCGGCAGTACCGAAGAGCAGCAGTTCGAGAAGGTATCCTAAAGGCCGCCGCGCTACTTGGCCGTCGGCATGGCGAATTCCGCACCCTTGGGCGTGCTCTCCGGCCAGCGCTGCATGATGGATTTCTGCCGGGTGTAGAAGCGCACGCCTTCCTCGCCGTAGGCGTGGGTGTCGCCAAACAGGCTGCTCTTCCAGCCGCCGAATCCGTGCCACGCCATCGGCACCGGAATCGGGATGTTGATGCCCACCATGCCCACCTGGATGCGCCGGCCGAACTCGCGCGCCACGTTGCCGTCACGCGTGTAGCAGGCCACGCCGTTGGCGAGCGGGTGCGCGTTCACCAGCTCCACGGCGGCGGCGAAGTCGGGGACGCGCACGCACACCAGCACCGGGCCGAAAATCTCCTCCTGGTAGATGCGCATCTGCGCCGTCACGCGGTCGAACAGGGTAGCGCCGAGCCAGAAGCCGTGCTCGTGACCGGGAACCGTGTGCCGACGGCCGTCTACCAGCAGCTGCGCGCCGCTCGCGACACCCTCATCGATACAACCGCGAATGCGCTCCAGCGCCTGGCGGTTGATCACCGGGCCCATCTCCGCGTCCGGCTGCATGCCGTTGCCGATGCGCAGCTGACACGCGCGCTCGGCCAGCTTACCCATGACGCGGTCGGCGCTGTCGCCCACCAGCACCGCCACCGAAATGGCCATGCAGCGCTCGCCGGCCGAGCCGTACGCCGCGCCAATCAGCGCATCGACCGCCTGCTCGAGGTCCGCGTCGGGCATCACGACCATGTGATTCTTGGCGCCGCCGAGGGCCTGTACGCGCTTGCCCGCCTCGGCGCCGCGCCGGTAGATGTAATGCGCGACCGCGGTGGAGCCCACGAAGCTCACCGCGCGCACCTGCGGGTGAGCCAGCAGCGCGTCCACGGCCACCTTGTCACCCTGCACGACGTTGAACACGCCGGCCGGCAGGCCGGCCTGCGCCAGCAGGCGCGCCATGAACAGCGATGCGGACGGGTCGCGTTCGCTCGGTTTCAGCACGAAACTGTTGCCGCAGGCAATGGCGAGCGGAAACATCCAGCACGGCACCATGCACGGGAAGTTGAACGGCGTGATGCCGGCGACCACGCCCAGCGGCTGGCGCAGGGTCCAGTTGTCGATACCGGTGGACACCTGATCGGTGAAGTCGCCCTTCAGCAGTTGCGGGATCCCGCAGGCGAACTCCACGATTTCGATGCCGCGCGTCACCTCACCCTGCGCGTCGCTGAACACTTTGCCGTGCTCGCTGGTGATGAGCGCCGCCAACGCGTCCCGCTGCTCCTCCAGCAACGCCAGGAAGCGCGCCAGCACCCGGGCGCGGCGCACCGGCGGTGTCTCCGCCCACGAGCGCCACGCGGCCTGCGCGCTCGCGACCGCGGCGCGCACATCATCCTCGCTCCCCATCACCACCTGGCGCGCCACCGCGCCGGTGGCGGGGTTGAACACCGGCAGGCGCGCGCCGGCGCCGCTCGCCGGCCGGCCGCCGATCCAGTGTTGCACGAGCTCGGCCGCTGCGGACACCGGTGCCGCGGCGGAAGTGACCGGAGGGAGCGTGGAAACTGCCATGCAGAGCACCCGTCGTCGCAGGTGGCCGTAAGGAATGCGCCGATCATAGACCACTTTGGCGCAGCCCCGCATACTGGCGCGCATCGCATGAGCACGCAGGTCCTGTTTCCGACACTGGTGTACCAGGCGCGGCTGCCCCTGCGAGGCTGGCGGCGGTTGAACGCGCGCCTGTTGCGCGAATGCCGCCAGCTCCGGGCGGACGATGCGGCCGGGCGCCGCTGGTCCGCCCGCAACTACCCCGGCGGCTACAGCTCGTACAACTCGGCGCACCGCATGCACCGGCTATCGCCGACGTTCGCGTCGCTGGCACGCGAGCTCGATCGGCATGTCGCGAGGTTCGCGCGCCGGCTGCAGCTGGATCTCGGCGCTCGCGCGCTCACCATGACGGACTGCTGGGTAAACCTCATGGGCCGCGGCGCCGTGCACGGCCTGCACCTGCATCCCCTGTCCACGATCAGCGGCACCTACTACGTCGCGGTGCCCGAAGGATCGCCGGGGCTGAAGTTCGAGGATCCGCGGCTCGAGCGCTTCATGGCGTCGCCGCCGCGCCTGAGGGGCGCGCGGCGTGCCAACCGGTCGTGGGTCACCCTGGGCGCGCGGGCGGGTCAAGTGGTGCTGTTCGAGAGTTGGTTGCGCCACGAGGTGAGCCCCAATACGCAAGCCGCCGAACGCATCAGTATCAGCTTCAACTACAGTTGGTTCTGATGAGGTTGTTCGGCGTCCGCAGCATTCGTTTCCGGGTCGTGTGGGGGGTCGGCTGCCTGGTGTCCGCCTGTTCGCCGTTCCACGAGCGCGAGGCTCCCGGGGTCTTTTACGATGTGCAGCTTGCCGCCTCAGCGGCGAGCTCCCTGTGTCTGGAATTTTCAAGTGCCGTGGCCGCGCACACGAGTTTTGAGCTGCGATGGCACGGTCCGCTGCAGCGCCCGGATCAATGCGCCGCACTTCTTAACGACCGAGCCGACGCGCCCAGGCGCGAAATCTGGATCACACTGGATGCAAAGCGGAGCGTGTTATTCGTGGATCTGAGAGAGTTCGGTCCCTCCGGACCCGAGAAACCGTCACGGGAGACGAAAGAACTGGGAAGGCAGCTCGCAGAGTTGCTCCACGAGAGATTCCCCACTGCCAAGGTAACGCGAGGAACGAGGTTGGATTGAGGGCACAGCCAGCGCCGTCAACGCCCGCAGCGAGCGCGCGTTGCTCAGAGTGAGGCGGCGGGGCGTGCCGATGTCGGGCGCGGGCGACAATTGAAGATTCAGCCGCGGTTCAGTAGTTGTGGTTCAAGGTCCGGGGTAAGGAGTCCATCGTATGCGCAACCTGATCCGCGCTCTCATTGCGGCCCTGTCGCTCGCGACGCTTCCGGTGGTGTCGGATGCGGGAGTGTTTGTCGGCGTGTCGGTCAACATCGCGCCGCCTGAACTCCCTGTCTATGTTCAGCCGCCGTGCCCGGCGGCCGGCTACATCTGGATCCCCGGCTACTGGGCGTGGGCTGACGAGGACTACTACTGGGTACCCGGAACCTGGGCACTGGCGCCCGCCGTGGGCCTGTTGTGGACGCCCGGATACTGGGGCTGGGAGAGCGGCGTCTATGTCTGGAACGGCGGCTACTGGGGCCGGCACGTTGGCTTCTACGGCGGCGTCAACTACGGCTTCGGCTATTTTGGCGACGGCTATGAGGGCGGCCGCTGGCGCGGCGACCGGTTCTACTACAACCGCTCTGTGACCAACATCACTAACACCAACATTACCAACGTCTACAACACCACCGTCGTCAACAACGTCACCGTCAATCGGGTCAGCTTCAACGGTGGCAGCGGTGGCGTGGCGGCGCGCCCCAATGCAGTACAGCTCGCGGCGCAACGCGAACACCACGTCGAGTTCACTCCCGGGCAGCGGCTGCACGAACAGAAGGCGCGGGGCGACAACTCGCTGCGCGCATCCGTGAACGGCGGCCGGCCGCCGATCGCCGCCACCCAAAAGCCGGCGGTATTTTCCGGACACGGCGTGGTCGCCGCGCACGGCGCAAGCGCCGCGGGGCCGCGTGCGCCGGCGCAAGCGACGAACCCCAGCGATCGGGCGTCGCAGGCACAGCGCCCGGCGATGACTAACCGCGCCGCCGGCCCGCAGACGGATCGGCCGCCGCAGGCACAGCGCCCGGCGATGGCTAACCACGCCGCCGGCCCGCAGACGGATCGGCCGCCGCAGGCGCAGCGCCCTCCGATGGGTTACGGTGCCGGCGGCCCTCAGGCGGATCGGCCGCCACAGGCGCAGCGCCCGGCGATGGCTAACCGTGCCGCCGGCCCGCAGGCGGATCGGCCGCCACAGGCACAGCGCCCGCAGGACCGGCCCATGATGAATCAACAGCCCCGCGAGCGTGGCAGCGCTGCCCCGCAGTCCCCGCGCGCTCCGAATCCGGGTTCCGGGCGCGCTGGACCCGAGGGCGGCGCGCGTGCAGCGCCCGGGTATCCGCAGCCGCAGGCCCGCGCGCCTGCGCAGCCGGGCGGCGCGCAGCCGGGCGGCGCGCCCGCGCATCAGGCGCCAGCCCGCGAGCGCCAGGCAGCTCCGCGCCCGGGAAATGAACGCCCCGAGGAACGCGGCCGGGGCCAGTAGCCCGCACGATCCTGGCTAGCGGATCAGGATGAGCGTGGTGCGCGCTCAGCTACAGCACGCGACGTAACCAAGCGGCAATGTCGGCGACCTCCTCGGGGCAGACGGAGTGGGGCATGCTGTACGCATGCCATTCCACCGCATAACCGGCCGCTTCCAGTTGGCGGCGTGCCTCCTCCCCGAGAGCCGGGACAACCACCGGATCCTGCGTGCCGTGCGCGAGGAACACCGGCGTTGTCTGATTGGCCGCCGCGCGCTCGGCCGCCAGGTGCGCAGCGCGCAGCAGGTAGCACGACAGTCCCATGATGCCGGCGAGCTTGTCCGGATAGCGCACTGCGGCGAACAGCGCCATGGCACCGCCCTGAGAGAATCCCGCCAGTACGATACGCTCGCTCCTGATGCCGCGGGCGTTCTCACGGCGGATCAGCGCTTCCACCGTTGCCTGTGAGCTGCGAATACCCGTTTGGTCCTCGGGTCCGTGGCGATCGAGCGCGACGATGTCATACCAGGCGCGCATGGCAAATCCGCCGTTGAGCGTCACCGGCCGGATCGGCGCGTGCGGAAACACGAAGCGCAGCGCCCGCTCTCCGGGGCGCACAAGCTCGGGCACGAGGGGCTCAAAATCATGGCCGTCCGCCCCCAGGCCATGGAGCCAGATCACGGCGCCCGCGGGATCGCGGCCGGTTTCGACTTCCACTGCATCACGCGACACCTGCGACCCCCGCTCTATTCACGCCCGTGCGGCGCATGTTAGTGCACGGCTGCCCGCTCGTGCACCGAGGGCTTAAGTGATGGCGCGGCGGTCGCGGCGCCTGCGGCTCTGGCCGGCGCCGGCGGTGCGGCGGCGCTGGCTGCGGCGCCTGCGGCGGGCGCCGCCGGCCGTGCGCGTCTCGATCGGCGTGCTGCTGGTTGCAATCCTGGCGCTCGGGGTGAACGGCATCTACCAGGTGGTCCGCAAGCCCACGGAGTTGTTCTTTCCGGTGAGCGGCACACTGTACAAGAGCCCGCCGGAAACCTGGCGTGAGTACGCACCCATCTTCCGCCGCTACGCAACCCGCACCATCACGCCGGAGCTGCTGGCCGCGCTCGCGCAGGTGGAGGGGTCGGGCAATCCGCTGGTGCGCACCTACTGGCGCTGGTCATGGGCCTCGAAGCCGTTCGAGCTGTACCGGCCGGCATCCAGCGCCGTGGGGATGTACCAGATCACCGACGGCACGTTTGCCGAGGCGCGGCATTATTGCATCCACGGTCACGTGCTGGTGCGCGAGGGTGCCTGGAATGACTGGCGCGCGTGCTGGTTCAACGCTCTGTACTGGCGTGTGGTGCCAAGCGATGCGGTGGAGCTCACCTCGGCGTATCTCGATCTGAAGGTGAGCGCTATCCTCGGGCGATTCGCAATCACCCGCGCCACCTCCGTGCAGCGGCACCAGCTGGCTGCGGCCGTGCATCTGTGCGGCGCGGGTGCCGGCGCGACGTACGTGCGCCAGGGATTTCGCTTCACCGACACTCAGCGCTGCGGCGATCAGGATCCGCGCGGGTACCTCAGGCGAGTCGAGGCCATGCAGGCGGTGTTCGCGCGCCTGGCCGCCGATTACTGATGGTGGCCGCCGGGCCCGTGCACATGCCCATGCGAGAGCTCTGCGTCGCTGGCGGCGCGCACCGCGGCAACCTCGACCTGGAAATGGAGGCTCTTGCCGGCGAGCGGATGATTGCCATCGAGGGTCACCATGTCGCCGGCGACCTGGGTGACGGTCACCGCACGCGCGCCTTGCCCGGTTTGCGCCTGCAGCCGCATGCCCACCCTGAGGTTGGCGAGACCCTTGAGGGTGCGGCGCGGCACGCGCTGCACGAGAGCCCGGTCATACTCGCCGTAGCCATCGGCCGCTGAGACCGTCACCTGCAGCTTGTCCCCGGCGCGCTTGCCCGCGAGCTCACGCTCGAGACCCGGTATGAGGTTGCCATGGCCGTGCAGGTAGACGAGCGGCTCCCCGTCAGGGGAGCTGTCGATGATCTCGCCCGCGTCATCCTTCAGGGTGTAGTGGATGCTGACGACCTGGTCCTGCGTGATGCTCATGTAGGGTCCTGTGTGAAAAGGGAACGCGCGCGCAGCAAGCCGCGCCGGCAAAAGCGCGCGGCCAGACGGACGCGCATCGAAGGGGCGCGAAGGATACCATTGCGCCCTGCCCGCGGCCTAACCATGGAGAAGGGCATCACCATGAGACTCGTGTACTTAGGCGTGTTCGCCGCTACTTTCCCGGTCGCCGCCCTCGCCGCCGGCGCTGCCCCCGCACAAAAGACTGCAAGGACTCCCGCAATGGCCGACAACCCGTTCGTGCAGCCGAGCACGCTCCCTTTCGAGCTGCCACCCTTTGACCGCATCCGCGACAGCGATTACCTGCCCGCCTTCCAGGCCGGCATGCGCGAGCAGCTCAGCGAGGTGGCCCGCATCGCTCACAACCCGCAGCCCGCCACCTTCGACAACACCATCGTCGCTCTCGAGCGCGCCGGGCAGCTGCTGATGCGCGTCGACACGGCCTTCGGGCGGCTCAATGCATCCAACACCAATCCGCGGATGCAGGAGATCGACACCGAGATGGCCCCCAAGCTCACCGCGCAGCAGGACGCGATTCATCTGGATCCGGCGTTGTGGGCGCGCGTCGAGGCGCTGTACGAGAAGCGCGCGAGCCTGCACCTTGATCCGGAGTCGCTGCAGCTGCTTACGCGCTACCACACCGAGTTCGTGCGCGCCGGTGCCCGTCTGACGGCGGCCGAGCAGACGCGCCTGCGCGCGCTCAACACCGAGATCTCCTCTCTCAGGACGCGCTTCAAGCACAACGTGCTGAAGGCCACCGCCGATGGCGCGGTGGCGGTCGACGACCTCGAGGACCTCGATGGCCTGTCGGAGGGGCAGATCGGCGCGGCGGCGCAGGCAGCGGCGGCACGCGGTCTCACCGGCAAGTGGCTCATCACACTGCAGAACACCACCAATCAGCCGCTGCTGGCGCAGCTCACGAACCGCGCGCTGCGCGAACGCATTTACAACGCCTCGATCGGCAGGGCACAGGGTGGGGCGACGGACAACACCGCGGGGATCGCGCAGTTGGTCAAGCTGCGCGCCGAGCGTGCGGCGTTGCTGGGCTATGCGAACCATGCCGCTTATCAGCTCGAGGACGAGTCGGCCGGCAACCCGGAGGCGGTGCGCGACATGATCAGCCAGGTGGCCCCGGCGGCGCTGGCGCGCGCGCGCGCGGAAGCCGCCGACATCCAGAAGCTGATCGATGCGCAGGCGCGGGGGAGCGGCACGCCGTCTTTCACCCTGCAGCCCTGGGACTGGTCGTTCTATGCGCAGCAGGTGCGCAAGGCTCGCTACGATTTCGATCAGGCGCGCGTCGCGCCGTACTTCGAGCTCGATCGCGTGCTGGTGGACGGTGTGTTCTACGCAGCGCACGAGCTCTATGGCCTGAGTTTCAAGGAGCGCCGCGACCTGCCTGTCTATCACCCGGATGTACGGGTGTTCGAGGTATTCGACGCCGACGGCCAGCCGCTCGCGCTGTTCCTCGCCGACTACTTCGCACGCGACAACAAACAGGGCGGGGCGTGGATGGCCGCCTACGTGACGCAGTCGAAGCTGCTGCATCACAAGCCGGTGGTGGCCAATCACCTGAACATCCCCAAGCCCCAGAGCGGCCAGCCGGTGCTGCTCACGTTCGATGAAGTCACGGCGATGTACCACGAATTCGGCCACGCGCTGCACGGCATGCTGTCGAGCGTGCGTTACCCGACGCTCGCCGGCACGGCGGTGCCGCGCGACTTCGTCGAGTACCCTTCGCAGTACAACGAGATGTGGGCGCGCGAGCCGAGCGTGGTCGCGCATTACGCCCGTCACTACCAGAGCGGCGAGCCGATGCCGCCCGAGCTGCTCGACAAGGTGCTGGCGGCGCAGAAGTTCAACCAGGGCTATGCCACCACCGAATACCTCGCTGCGGCACTGCTCGATCAGGCCTGGCACCAGATCAACGCCGCCCAGGCGCCCAGCGCCGCCGCGGTGCCCGCGTTCGAGCAGGCCGCGCTCAAGGACAGCGGCCTCGACTACGCCCCGGTGCCGCCGCGCTATCACTCGACGTACTTCTCGCACATTTTCGAGAGCGGTTATTCGGCCGGCTACTACGCCTACCTGTGGAGCGAGGTGTTGGCGCGTGACACCGGGCAGTGGTTTCACACCCACGGGGGACTTACGCGCGCGAACGGGGATTACCTGCGCACGCAGGTGCTGTCGCGCGGCCGCAGCGAGGACCCGAAAGTGCTGTTTCGCAACTTCTACGGGCGTGCGCCCGAGATCGCCCCGTTGCTCGAGTATCGCGGGCTCGCGGGCGGATCCTAAACCGCTGCCGCGGGTAGCGCGTCGCGCCGCACGCGGTCAAGGCCGGCGATGAGCCGCGCAAAAGCCTCGATCAGGGGCAGGGTCAGCCCGAGCTCGCGCGCCCTGGCGGTCGCGTAGCCGAGGGTTTCGTTCACTTCGAGCGGCCGGCCCGCCTCCAGGTCCTGGAGCGAGGACAGGCGGTGGCTCGGCGCAGTCGCCCGATATTCGCTCCCGGCCTTCATGATGGCCGCTACCGCCTGCGCCTCCGGGCCGGCGCACATGCTCGCCACCGGCAGGATCGAGCGGTCACTCAAGCCGATGCCGAGTGCCTGGGCCAGCATGCCCATCTCGCGCACCAGGCGCGCGAGCACCAGCGCGCAGTCCGGGTCCAGCAGATACTTCCAGGTGACCGCACGCGTGGTCACCGACAGCGCCATGAGTCCCGCCCAGGCGCAGAATTTCGACCACTCGAGTGTCAGGATCTCGGGGGTGGCGGCGGCGCGCACGCCCGAAGCATCGAGCGTGTGCGCCAGGCGTTGTGCGCGCGGACTGTCGCCGCCGCCGAGCTCGCCCACCAGTAGGTTCACGTTGCGCGTGAACAGCACGGCGCCGTCGGGCAGCAGCTCGCCGCTGGTGTCGGCGAGCGCGCCCAGCACCCGCTCCTTGCCGAACGCCTGCGCCAGCAACTCGTTCTTCAGCGGCCCGTTCTGAATCGACAGCGTGACCCCGAAGTCCGCATGCCGCAGCGCCGCGAGCGCCGCGGCGGTACCGGGGGTTTTCATGGCGACGATCAGCGCGCCGGCACTCTTGAGGGCCGCGGGCTCGCGCAGCGTGGCCACCGGGGTGGTAAACGCCGCCAGCCCCTTGATCGTGAGCCCTTGCCGCTCGAGCTGCTGCGCGCGCTCACCGCGCGCCAGCATCACCACCGAGTGGCCGGCGCGCGCCAGGTGGCCCCCGACGATCGAGCCCATGGCACCGGCGCCGAGAATGGCGAAGTCGAAGTCGGGCATGACGCGACCGCTACAGCGCCTCGGCGATGTCCTGCATGAGACCGCTGTCCTGGGGTTTGGTTTCCGGTGGGTAGCGCTTGAGAACCCGGCCATCGCGGCCGATGAGGAACTTCTCAAAGTTCCAGCTGATGTCGCCGGCGATGCCGCTGTCCCCGGAGATGAGGAAGCTGTAGACCGGATGGCGGTTGGCGCCGTTCACCTCGAGCTTCGCGCTCAGCGGGAAGCTCACGTCGTAGTTGCTGCGGCAGAAGGCCGCGATTTCCGCTTCGCTCCCGGGTTCCTGCGCCGCGAACTGGTTGCAGGGGAAACCCACCACGGTGAAGTTCTCCTCCCGCAGCTCGCGCTGCAGCTGCTCCAGCCCGGCATACTGCGGCGTCAGGCCGCAGCGGCTGGCGACATTCACCGCGAGCGTTACCTTGCCCCGCAGCGCTCCCAACAGGTCCTCGGTGCCGTCGATCTTACGGACCGCAATATCGTAAAAGCCGCTCATGCTGTGCGCTCCCGACAGATCCGCTTTGGACATGTACGATACACCACCGCATGGCTTAACATCGGCGGGCACGCCTTCTGCGGAGATCCTCATGACCTCTGAACTCAGCAGCGCTGAAACCACCAAGGTAGTCGCAACCCTCAACCACATTCTCGAGCTCGAGCTCGCCGGACTGGTGCGCTATCTGCACTACAGTTTCATGATCTTCGGCCACAACCGCATCCCGATCGTCGCGTGGCTGCGCGCTCAGGCCGACGAGGCCCAGGCGCACGCGGTTCAGGCCGGCGAACACATCACCAATCTCGCGGGTCACCCGTCCCTGAAGATCGGCCCGCTGCTGGAAACGCACAAGCACAACGTCGATGAGATTCTGCGCGAGGCGCTCACGCACGAGCAGGAAGGACTCGCCGAGTACCGCACGCTCCTGGCGGCGGTGGCCGACCGCAACGTCATGCTGGAAGAATACGCGCGCGCGCAGATTGCCGCCGAGGAGGCCCACGTCGCCGACATCGGCAAGATGCTGCGCAAGCCCGGTTCCATCAGCTGACCTGGGGACCGGCCTCTCTCGAAGGGGTGAGGCATGAGTGCCCACAAGGAGCCGCAGTCTGTTGAAAAGTGAGTGACGCGTCACCATTGAGTGCGCTCGTTCACTTATGCGCAACAACGGGTGCGCAGAGGTGCGTAGACTGCGCACCCCGACAGACTCGAAAGGCCTTGCATTCATGGAATTGATCGTGTCATCGATGCTCGCCGCAGCCCTGCTGCTGGTGGGCCACCTCGGCGTACTGGTACACAAGCGGCTGGTTGGAGCCAGGTAATCCCGCACCGCGTCCGCAGCGCGGGCGTATGCTCGCGCCGTGAAGATCATCGCGGTCACCCATATCAAGGGCGGCGTCGGCAAGACCACCACGGCTGTCAATCTCGCCTACCTGTGCGCGGCCGGCGGATGGACCACGCTGTTGTGGGACCTCGATTCGCAGGGCGGTGCGACCTACGTGCTGCGCGGCGAGCGCCAGGAACACGCTTCGGCGAAGAAGCTGCTGGCGGGCAAACGCGAGTTGCCGGAGTTGATTCTCGCGACCGGTTATCCGGGGCTGGATCTGCTGCCGGCGGATTTCTCCTACCGTAACTTCGCGGTGCACCTCGCCGAGCGCCGGCATCCGACCGAGCGGCTGCTGAAGATGAGCCGGCCGCTGCGTGACATCTACGCCGCCTTGTTCCTGGATTGTCCGTCGGGCATATCGCTGCTGTCGGAGAATGTGCTGCGCGCCGCGGACGTGGTGATCGTGCCGCTGGTGCCGACGCCCTTGTCGGTTCGCATGCTCATCCAGCTGCGGGACTTCGTTGTCAGCGAGGGGTGGAGCGATGTCACGCTGCTGCCTTTCTTCTCCATGGTCGACCGGCGCAGAGCGCTGCACCAGGAGCTGATCGCGAGTGCGCGCGAGCAATTCCCGACGATGCTCGCCACCGAGGTGCCGTACTCGAGCCAGATCGAGCGCATGAGCGTGCGCCGCGCGCCCCTGCCCGCGTGCGCTCCCAAGAGCGACCCGGCACGCATCTATGGCGCGCTGTGGGCGGAGATTCGCGCGCGCCTGGAGGCGGCGCCGCGGCCGGCGGCGGCGGCCGCGAACAGCCGCTACCCCGAGAGTGACGAGGCGCTGCAGCACGCCCGCATGTGAGTTGCGGAGGCCGCCCGGTCAGATACGTGGTTTCCCGTACGCGATCCCGGCGTCGTTGAGTGGCGACGGCGTTGCAGGCGTGCGCGGTGTTAAGTTAACACGCGAGTTGCAAGGCCGGGGACACCGGGTACGGTAGCTCAACCTGAGTCCCGGGCGGCTTCAGTGAGGATTGCGCGGTAATGCTGTCTGCCACACCCCGCCGTCAAGCCGTGGCGGTTGTCCTGATTGTGATGGGCAGCGCCGCTGCGCTCCTGGGGGGCTGCTCTGGCGGCAGCGGCAACTCCTCGCGCACGGACCCTCCCACGCCACCAACACCACTGTCCATCACGACAACCTCCCTGTCCGATGGCCAGATCAGTAGGGCCTACAGCAGCGCACTCGCCGCCACCGGCGGCAGGCTGCCCCTTGCGTGGACGCTCACCGGGGGAACCCTGCCGGCGGGGCTCGCTCTCGATGCATCGACGGGCGTGATCTCCGGCATCCCGACCGCAACGGCGGCGCGCACGCCGTTGACGTTCAGGGTGACTGATTCCGGCACCACCGTGCAGACCAAGAGCGTCACTCTCACGATGACAATCAACCCAATAATCACGGTCGCGGTCTCCCCCGGGCGCGCCGGCCTGACGGTCGCGCAAGCGCTCTCTGTCAGTGCGACGACCAACGACAACGCGGGGGTCACCTGGAGCGTCAGTCCCGCCGGCGGCGCCTTCAATCCCGGCGTTAGCCTGAATGGCGCGCCTGTCACGTTCACGGCCGGCTCCGCCGCGGGTGTCTACACGCTCACGGCCACGAGTGTCACCGACACCGCCCACAGCGCATCCCTCACCGTCGGAGTCACCGACTTGCCGGGCGTGTACACGTACCACAACGACCTGGCGCGCGATGGCGCCAACACCCACGAATACGCGCTCACCCCCGCGAACGTGAACACCGGCAGCTTCGGCAAGCTCTTTTCCTGTACCGTCGATGGCGCCGTCTACGCGCAGCCGCTGTGGGTCGCCAACCTGAGCGTGGGTGGTGCCGTTCACAGTGTCGTTTTCGTCGCCACGCAACACGACAGCCTGTACGCCTTCGACGCCGATGCCCGCCCGTGCAGGCAGCTGTGGAAGGTGAGTCTCATCGACACCGGACACGGCGCGACTGGCGGCGAGACCACGGTGCCCAGCGGCACCACGGACTATCTCGTCGGCCAGGGTGCGGGCAGCAATATCGCACCCGAAGTGGGCGTGACCGGCACGCCGGTGATCGACCCCGCCCGTGCCATCCTGTACGTGGTCTCGAAATCGGTGGACTCGGGACGCACGAACTTCTTCCAGCGCCTGCACGCCATCGATCTCGCGACCGGCAACGAGAAATCCGGATCGCCGTTGGCCATCGCGGCGAGCTATCCGGGCACCGGCGATGGGGGCACGAGCGTCGCGTTCAGTTCACGCTACCAGAACCAACGCGCCGGCCTCGCGCTGGTCAACGGCACGGTGTACATCGCCTCCGGCTCGCACGATGACGCGGGCCGGTGGTATGGGTGGATCCTGGGCTACACCTATAGCGGCAGCGCCCTCGCTCAGTCAGCGGCACTGAATGTGACGCCCAATACGGGCGAGGGCGGCATCTGGATGGGCGGCGGGGCACCCGCGGCCGACTCGAGCGGCTACCTGTACGTTATCACCGGCAACGGCGTCTTTGACGTCACCAACACCACTGGCCCCACGAATGACTACGGCGATTGCTTTCTGCAGTTGAGTGGCGCACTGGCGGTATCGTCGTGGTTCAGCCCGTCGGATCAGGCCCTGGACAATGCGGCCGACAATGACTTCGGCTCCGGGGGCTCGGCCCTGGTGCTCAATCTGAGCACGGGCCCGCAGCACCTGGTCATCGGCGGTGGCAAGGACGGGATGCTCTATCTCCTTAACGGCGACAGCATGGGCGGGTCGGGTGATCCGAATGCGTGGCAGCATTTCAACCTCGGCCACGCTATTTATGAGACCGCCGCCTTCTGGAACAACACGCTGTATATCGCGCCCAGCGGCGCATCGATGCTCGGCTATACGTTCAATACCTCCACAAACCTTTTCAACACGACGCAGGCGTCGCAGTCGGCCACGACTTTCGGCTTCCCGGGCTCGACGCCGTCGGTTTCAGCCCGCGGGACCGGCAACGGAATCCTCTGGGCTATCGACCCCACGAACTTCTGCACCGGGCAGGCGCCGGCCTGTGCGCCCGCGGTGCTGCACGCTTACAGCGCGACGAATCTCGCGACCGAGTTGTGGAACAGCTCGATGGTCGGCGCGGACGCCGCGGGCAATGCGGTGCAGTTTGCAGTGCCCACGGTGGCCAATGGCAAGGTGTACGTCGGCACGCGCGGCAACAACACCGGCGGGGCGTTTGGATCGACCACCATCTCGGGCGAACTGGATGTCTACGGCCTGAAGCCTTAGGGTGTCGGCGCGACGGTCAGACAGGCAGAGCCGCGCCCGCGACCGGGATGTCCTCGACCGCATACCCGGCGGCAATCCACGCAGCCAGTCCGCCATACAGCGGCCGCACGCGGCTGAAGCCGTTGTTCATGAGGAGCCGCGCCGCCTGCGCGGCGGAGGCTTCGTTCGGGCAGGCGCAGTAGAGGATGATCTCGCGGTCGCGCGTGAACCCACCCATATGGCGCTCGACCTCCAGCACGGGCACGTGCAGGGCGCCGGGGATGCGATGCAACTCGAGTGCCCGGGCCGTCGGCGAGCGCACGTCCACGATCAGGGGCGCAGGGTCGCGACTCATCTGCTCATGCAGTTCCTCTACGCTGATGCGCGCCATGCGCAGCGCGCGGTAGAACCGGCGGCGCTCCCACCACTTGAAGAGGATGTAGGCGCTGAGCAGTACCAGAATGATGACGATCGCCGCGCCGCCTGCGCCAGCCACCTGAGGGAGCAAGCGCTCGATCTGCGCCCTGAGCAGCACGCCTGCGAGCAGCGCCGCGCCCACCCACAACGCTCCACTCAGGATGCTGAAGCCCACGAATCGAGGGAAGCGCATGCCGACGGCGCCGGCGAGCGGTGGCGCCATGATCGACAGGCCGGGAACGAACTTGGCGAAGATCAGGGCCTTCGCGCCCCAGCGCTCGAAGCTCGCCTGGGTCTGACTGACGCACCAGTCCGGCGTCAGGGAAATGCGGCACAACAGATTCATGACGCGGCCGCCGTAGATCCGGCCCGCGAGGTACCAGGCGCTGTCGCCGAGCACGCAGGCCGCAACCGCGAGCGCGTACAGGGGAGCCGCGGGCAGTTTGTGATCGGCGGCCAGGGCGCCGGCGATCACCAGGGTCGGGACTGCGGGCACGGGCAGTCCCAGCTGATCGAGCAGCACGTTGAGGAACACCACGCCCAGACTGAAGGGACTCGCCACCGGCGGATCTTGCCCCGCGCCTGCTCGCGGGACAAGAAACGGCGGCTCAACCGGGGTACTTGGCGAAGATCGCGGCCACCGCCGCGTCGATCTTTTTCTCCGCTTGCGCGCCGCTCACGCCGTAGAGACTCTGCTCCACGGACGCATGCCACAGAGGCTGACGGCTCTTCGCCTCGTACAGATCCACCGCGATGATGCCTTCGCGGTAGACGTAAGTGTCCCAGCCCCAGCCCCAACCGTAGGGATAGGCGTCTTCCACGACCGTGTTCGAGCCGATCCCGTAGCCCACCAGGCAGTCGGCGCCGGCGGCCGCCGGCTGAATTCCACCCGACCCCAGATGGGCGGCAATGGCACTGCGCAAGCGGTTTTCATTCAATGGATTCGCGATGGTGTTGCGCAGCGGACTGTCGCCGTGGAACGAACCCGCCCAGGCAAAGGTGTGGCAGTGCACGCTCGCGATCAGGGCGTGGTTGACGTCGGATCTCACGTACAGCGACGTGCACGATGCGAGCAGGCCGGCGACGCCGGGAACGATGAACCAGGTGCGGATCAGGTGCTTGATCATGGGCGTGACCTCAGGCGGGCGCATGTTGAGCCTAACGGATTGGCGGGCGCCCGGTTGACTAGAACGGGTCGCCGATTACCAGGCGCCAGCCCGAGAGCACGCCCGCGACGCGGTAGCCGATGCCGAGGCGCGGCATG
>Ga0137409_10001022_pt1 | contig 30243 bp, 28 predicted proteins | sample CZODoug1_16funga_FD_122059 | JGI IMG/M metagenome (GOLD analysis project Ga0137409, IMG submission 122059) | Vadose zone soil fungal communities from Angelo Coast Range Reserve, California, USA - CZODoug1_16fungal (Hybrid Assembly) | ecosystem: Environmental > Terrestrial > Soil > Vadose zone...
TTGCTGCACGTCACGAAATCACCGCGGCGGCAGGAGTTGCAATAGCCGCAATGTCCGCCGTGCCAGCCGACTCCGACTCGTTGCCCCGCTTCCCACCCGGCAACGCCCGGGCCCACGGCGTCAATGACTCCGGCGATCTCATGTCCGGGGATGCGCGGGTACTGGATCCCCGGCCGAGAACCTTCCTTGGCATATTCATCGCTGTGACAGATGCCGCAAGCTTGTACCTTGATTCGCACCGATCCGGCAACCGGCTCGGGAATGTCGAGCTCTACGAGTTGAAAAGGTCCCTTCGCGCTCGGCACCTGTATGGCACGCATCTTCGGCATGATTCCTCCAAGATAAGATCACCATCTCGCGAAAGGTGGTGTGCACACAACAATAGGTCTTCCGGTCCCAGCCGGAATTTCTAATCTAGCCACAATCTTTGCGCGAAACCTTATGGCAGCCATTCACTCATGTCAAGTTAGAGTTCCAATGGAAAGAAGTACGCCGGCCTGGAAGGTCATCTAGAATCATTGGACCAGGTTGAATCTTCTTCTCACCACAAGTTTCTGTTAGTCTGAATGAGCTTTCCACGGCACGGAGAGGTGTCCGAGCGGTTTAAGGAGCACGCTTGGAAAGCGTGTGTTGGGGAAACTCAACCGTGGGTTCAAATCCCACCCTCTCCGCCATACCCATTCTTCCCTACATATTACTGCATTCTTGACTCCTTGCTACCTCTGTGCTACCGTTTTTCATCATTTATTTGGGATGGTGTCCAACATGGCCAGCGTATACGCAAGGTTCAAAGGCCCCCAGGGATGGGAGTACCAACGGGTTGGAAAAGGCCGCCCGCCGAAGGGCGCGAAGTTCCATATTCGCTTCACAGACGCACAAGGCAAGCGGTGCTGGAGTCAACCCTTCGATACTCCGCAGCAAGCCCAGGAAAACGCTGATGGCGTGGCCCTGGCTACCCAAGCCGCTGCCCAAGGACTCACCGTCGCTGAATACCAGGACCAGACGAACGCAGGCCGCACACCGATCAAAGTCGCGGTAGAAAGATTCCTCAAGCTCCACCGCAATGATCGGCCAAAGACGGTTAAGCAATACAATCTCGCGCTAACGCACCTACTTGCCAATCTTCCGCGTGGCGTGCGGTTCATCAAGGACCTGGCGACCTCCGATGCGCTCGACACCTACGTGCAAACGCTACAGACCGAAGAGTACGCCGCCAAAACCATCGAGACCCGGATGGGCGTCATCTTCTCGATGCTGAAGGACAACAAGAAGGAAACTGGTGTTGAGTATGCGGCGCAACTCGTCAGCCTGCCGGAACCGTTGCACACGCGGCCCAAAGCCTACGCCGACGACGAGATTCCGAAACTGTTTGGCGTCATGACCGCCGAGGAACGCGTGCGTTACCTATTCTTTTTGCACACCGCCTGCCGCGAACAAGAAGTGCAGTACGCCACGTGGGACGACATTGACTGGAAACATCGCAAATACCATGTGACAGGTGACGGCAAAGAAGATGTCAACTTTGTCCCGAAGCATCACGAGGAACGGTGGATTCCGCTGACCACCGAACTGGTTGAATTGCTCAAGGAGCGGAAAAAGAATCCTCCCCATCGCCGCTGGGTTTTTGTGAATAAGGATGGAAACGCGGAGGGCCACTTCCTCCGCAAGTTCAAGGCCATCGCCAAGCGTGCCGGGCTGAACTGCGGAAACTGCAAAACGACAATCAAGCAGGGGAAATATCATCTGCGGAAGCCCACGGAGGTTACATGTGCCACAAGCCCGGTCTGCGAGAAACACCATCTCCACCGCTTGCGAAAGACCTGCGCGACCCGCTGGCTGCGGAACGGTGTGAACCTGATGGACATCAAGACTTGGCTTGGCCACAAGAGCTTGGAGACCACTGAACTTTATCTGTCCGACACCAAGCACATCGGCTCGGAAATGCAGGCCAACATCGATAAGGCCGGGACTTATTGAGGTCACGCAGCATCCTTGGCCTTCTGCGTCAGTGCCGAGCGGTGCCTATCCAGAAGCGCCGCGCGGTGTCTATCCAAAAAAGCGTCCAAGTCTTGCTTCAGGATTGTATAGTGGCGACACAATTTCAACGCAGGCAGCTCCCCTGAGCGAATCTTCACCTCGACAAACCAGGGCGTCACGCCCATGTACTCAGCCGCCTCCACGATGCGATAGCCGCGCTGATCTGTCGAAGCGACGGTGTTTGGCCTGCGAGTCATGTCGCCACCATGCCGAGTCTGGCCTCGCTCCTCTTTTACACGCTCCATGACTCATCCCTTGGCTGAGAGGCAAAACGGTCGATTCCATGCCCGAACCGCTTGCCCAAGGGAAAGGGCAAGGGTGAAGGGCAAAGGGCGAAATGGAAGAGGGCAAGGGGCAAGTGAATGGATTCCGCCTTGTGGTAAGGCAAGGGAAAAGCCAACTGCGGGGACGCGGCGGCAAGCTTGCCGCCGCGTCCCCGCGCGAACGTTTTCGTGTTTGCAGTTGCTCGGGTTCATTTTGTTTGCCGCAGGAACTCGCGAAAGAGTGGGTGGTAGAGCTTGTATCGTCCCCGACCAATGCGAATGAGCAGTCCTTTTTCAGTGAGTCTGCCGAAATGTGCGTACTGGAAAGCTGGAATGAAATGGCGCGGGTTGATTTCGTCCCGTTGGGCTCCAGCTAACGTTCTTAAAAGTTCTAGCTCTCGTTCAGGAACCTGTGCCAGGTCTAATCGGAATTTGTTTCTTTCCAACTGCTGAAAGACATGGGGCCAGAGGTGCTCAGGACTTTCGGGTACAGAACCCTGAGTGCAGGCCAATAGCTCTCGACAGATGAATGCGAGGAAATAGGGATGTCCCAGAGTTTTCTCGTAAAGCCAACGTAAAAGACCGTGCAGCTTTTCGTATGTCCTGAAGGCTGCCTCTGCGTATTCGGTGGTTTCTTCCGCCGAGAAAGGCTCAAGATAAAACTTGGTGTAGAAACGAACGGCGGGCTCGGCAAAGCTTCGGATGGCAGAAAAGTAGTCGGATCGAGCCGAGAAACACACGCTGTAGTTCATGCGGTTGATGCCAAGCCACTGGAATTGATCTCTCAGGGTTCGAGCAACATCCTGGGCTACCGGGGTTGCGAAATTATCGAGGTCGTCAAGGAAGAACATCGCCCCGCTAATCTGAGCGGGAAGGAAGAAACGCTTCCAAGCTTCGCCCAGCGCGTGTCGGAGAAGAGTGCTGCCAGAACTTAGGAAGAATCTCTGAGCTTCGCGGTCGAGAGTAAACCCACCCATGCTGACGCGCTTGAGCTTCCAATTCCGAACTTCAGTACGTAGGCGCGTTGTTAGCGAAGATGTCCCGGCTAGGGCTTCTGCCAATCCGTCGAGCAGGCTTTCTGCAAAGCGGCGATAATCACCATAGTCTGTCGAAACCGGCACCAGCACAGGTAGGATGCCGTATTTCGGATCAGAGCAGATGGCGGCGAATTTCAGCAGTAGGCTGCTCTTGCCGATCCCCCAATCGCCGAGCACCGCAAAAGAGCTAATTCGGCCTGCCGCAAGGCCCTGCTGCAGAGCCAGAGTAAATGCCTCGCTGGGGGTCTTCCTACCTATGAACTGTTCCGGGCTGACGGGGTAATTCGGCTCTGGAAGCACTTGAATCTCCTTCCTAACGAACCTCACAAACCTCCGTTTGGATTGTTAGTTTTGTTATTTTCGGTGGCTAAATCGGCAGTGGGTGGGCTGCACGGCGGGCGGCGTGAACACACGCCGCCCGCCGTGCAGAGGCGGAAGGATTTACGTTCGTGGGTTTTTGCTGCTTGTGGGTGGGGAATCGGGGGGTTAGTTTGCGGTTTTGGGAACGAGGGCGTGGTTCTCAACGAAGGCGCGGGGGATTACAGCCTCCGGCCTGTCGATTCCGAGCTTGATGAATGCAAGCGAGATCCACTCGTTGCATTGCTCGATGATGCAGGCCTCGCCGAGAACGACTCCCTTCGATACGAGGTAATGCGTGAAGCCGTTTCCTTCACTTGCCATGAGGCACCTCCAGTTTGTGGTTTCAGGGTTTGTGGACTTGGTCGGTAACAAATCGAGCTCCGACCGGTAGTAAGGTTTGGAAAGGATCGGCGTCATGGCTTGTCCTCAGTCCACGCGCCGAATGGATTTCGTTGGGATTGCCGTACCGCCGCGATCAGTTCCCGAACGCGACCTCGCCGGGCGTCTATGCGCTCAACTAACTGAAAGAGCGTGTCTCGCTCGACCCATTCAGGCGGTACATCACCCGCAATCGCCCACAGAGTCGTTAGCGGAAAGGATTCAATTCGACTCAACCACGGTTCGAATGACTGCCATCCGCATACGTCCTGATAGACGACCTTGTGCGCATAAATCCCGCGTAATGCGGTATCGGGAAAATTCCATTCTCCGGCGTTAAAGCAAAACCCGAAGTCGATGAAATGAGCGCGGAATCCTCGTCTTCGTTCACTTTCGCAGAATACGACCTGCCGACCGTCACAGTTGCACAGCCATCTGTCCAACGCGAAAACGCCGGCAAACTCCCGCACGTTTTCAATCTGTGGGAGAGCCGAGTCGGGCAGGTAGTCAAAGACTTGCCCTTCCGAAATGAAACGCGAGCCAAACGCCAGCCCGTATGAACATTTCAGCGTCGAATTGGAAATCTGTATCACCAGTGACGGTGAACTCTCGACGAGTGTGGCCGGCACGTAAAGAATTGCCGGTTCTGGAATCGTCAATCCGAGAGCGCGACCAATTGAGCAGCCAAGCCACTCATTGGCCAGCACGCGGAGAGACTGTGGATTGTTTGCGAATTTGACCACATAGGCGTGGCCATCATTGGCAGTGAGCATGTGCGATTGCGCTCCTCCTCTCATGGCACGTATGTAGTCCGTAGCGACCAAAAGCGATGTGGATATGTTTTGTGGATTCATTGATGGCTCCAGGAGCACGCGCGCAAGGTGGATAAAATGGCGAGGTCAGACGTGGCGCGCGTGCAGATTCGCCCACAAGCTCGTCAGAATCCGCAGACATGTGCCTGAGCGCGTGTCAGCGAATTGCTATTTCTGGATTGGGAAGTTGGATAGCTTCAGGGGTGGTTTGGCCGAAGGAGAATCTGAGTCAGAGAGGCTTTCGCCTCTCTGACTCGGCTATGTGGATTGTTCGCTTGTGGGTTGGTTGGCATGGCCGGTTGCTGGCTCGGCCTGATTCGGCAGGTCGTCGAACAGCAGGAATCCCTGCGGATCAGACTTTGCAGCGGCCTCGATGAGCGCGTCCGGTATTCCCAGTTCGCGCAGCTTCTCGGGCCGGAAGACCAGTCGCGGATTGGGACTGCGGTCGTTTGGATCGAACATCCGCAGGTCAACCAAAGTCTCTCCCGGTTTTCGATATGCCGGCCAATGCGTGTTGTTGATGGTCACTACGCGGTCGTACATGGTTTCACCTCCCGATGCCGTAGCCGCATTCCCGTCCGCCGAAGCTGTTGTAGGAACCATCGGGCAGATCGAGGTACACGGCGTAGCCTCGCGGATCACTGTTGAAGTGGTTGAGGACCAAGCCCGCGAGTTCCAGCGCGGCCTTGATCCGGGTTTGTAGATTTTGCTTGCGCCGCTCTTGCCGCTCCGTGAGGCCGCTGTTGCAGGCGATCTCGTTCAAACGACCGAGCGAGGTTGCGAGCCTGCAAAGTTCAGCGGCGTCTTGAGCAGCTTCGCGGGGCGTGCGTTTTCCGATAGACGCGATGTAGGCAGACAAAACCGCCTCCTGCGCATTCGTTCGCATGGATTTGCTCCTATTTGTGGATTTGGGGGAGAAGACCGAGGTGGGAATAAAGAATCCGAGTCAGAGAGGCTTTCGTCTCTCTGACTCGGCTAGGTGGATATGGCGCGAGCCGGTCATTCGGCAGCTTCGGGCAAGAACTCTTCGATGTTCTTGTATCCGTTGTGGCCCTGACCGACTTTCACCAGACAGGGAAGATGGAGTTCCATCCCAGCTTCGATCTCACTCGCTGGAATGTCGTAACCACTTGCTTCCAGACGCTCCGCCAGTTCTTCGGGACGGCCGAACACACGCACCGTCTCGCCGCCGACATCCACCTTGAGAAAAAGAGAATCGCCCTGACGAGTCTTCATGCGATCAATCTTGGTGATGACCGCATGAACAGGACTCCCTTCCTTGGCGGATGTGGAGCGAGACTTGGTCGGCGTTGTTTTTGCCGCGCTCGGAGAAACCGTTTCACGAGCGAAGTTTTCTGAGGGTGCGGGGTTCTTGCCGGCAAGAGAAGCCAGGCGTTCGAGCAACTCGTAGGCATAAGACGCAGTTTCCTGGTCTTGAGCCTCGTCGTTGGTTATGCGCGCCTGAACCTCAATCACCGTGCCGTTCTTTCCGTCGCTCTGGACGTTGCGTCGGATGCGAAAAATGAGCGGAGACGCTTCCGCAGCCGCAGTCTCGGTCACCCGGACGGACCCGTTTCCGTTCGCGGGCGAAGAGGCTTTGCTCTGCGGTGCCAACGCGATGATCGCCGCCGCAGCAATGTGCTTGCAAATCCGCCCTTCCTGCGCAGTGCGCACTTGGAAATCGGGACAGGTGCAGGAGCCATTGCCGTGCGGATCGAGTCTCACCTTGTAGGCGGTTCCGCTCTTGTTGGTCACGATGAACTCCGGAAAATCGCCCGCTACGCGCAGGCGATTGGTTTTCATCTCTTCCACTGCCCGGGCCCAGCGATTCCCTGCTTTCGACTGAAGCAGAGTCAGCGCCAGGGACGCCGATTGTGGATCTACGACTTGTGCTGCTACTGACATGTGGTTTTCTCCTTTTGTGGATTGGTGGCTGGAATGGCCGAACCCGCTCGCGCGAGATCGGCTCTCCCGCAATCCAGCCGATATGGATCAGCGCGGGAGTGCCGCTGAACTGCTTGTGGATCAAGGTTTGTGGGTTAAGGGGTTTGTGGGTAAAACTCTTTGGCGGCACTTAGACACGCAATGGCATCAGGAGATGCCGGTAGCGGAAGGCGTCGAAGAGCGCAACCTCGCAGATCGCCTTCGAGAACAGCTTCATCGAGACGGTATCGGTTTCGAGGCTCTTCACATATTGGGTCAAGTAGTGAAGATTGAAACCAATATCTCGCGCTTTTCCCGAAACGCGCGCGTGCTCCAGAGCGACGCTGTTTGCGGTGCCGTCATTTTCGGTTTTGATTGAAACCGGTGAATGCGAAAGCTCCAGCTTCACTGCCGGGACTTCTGCCTTGCGAGCAGTGGGTGAAAGCTTCGCGAGGCCTTCCAGCAGTTCGTCGCGCCGGAAGACGACTCTGGCTTCGAGCGGTGCCTTGGGCAGGACGTTCTCGTAATTCGGGAACTGACCTTGCCCACGGCGAGTGATGAGTTGGGTTCCATCGGGCAGCACGAACAGATTGAATTCCTGTTCAGAGCCGCTAATGGAAAACTCGACCCATCTAGGCTCATCCGCCAAGCCTAACCGGCTCAGGATGGTTGCGGTTGAATGGAGCAGAAGCGCCGAAAATGTGGAGCTTCCCTCCGTCCTAGCCGTGCCTTCGGCAACAGACAGGCGGTGCCCGTCGGTGCCGACAACGCGGAAGACCGAACCGCGCAGTTCAAGTTTGAGGGCATTGGTGCTGTAGCGTCCCGATTCCGTCGAAACGCAGAACAGCGCGCGGCGCAATGCCGCATCGAACGCCGAACCGAGGACTTGGCCTTGCGGCTTCAGCTCCCCGTCTGGGGTTTCGGGGAAGCTGTTCGGGTCGGCACACGATAGAACGACCGTGCGGTTGTTGGCGCTGACCTCGCACTTGCCATTGCGGATTCGAATCTTCAGGTTCGGAGCCGATTCGGTTTTGACGAGCTGGCAAAGCTCCTTCGCCGGGACGAGCGCATCAACATCGCTGTCGATGGCCTCCCCGGCGAAGGGGATGGAGATGTGCAAATGGTTGTCCAAGTCGGTGGCGGTCAACTCCAGATGGCCTTTTGCAGCGCGCCATCGCAAGTTTTCCAGCACCGGCAAGGTTGCTCGCTTCGGCACGACAAGGCAGAGCCTTTCGAGCGCCGATTTGAGCTGATTGGTGTTGATTACACTCATAGGCAAAGCTCCTTTTGTGGATTCCGACACCCGCGCGATTGCTCGCGTGAATGCGGTTGTGGTTGATTCAGGGTTTGTGGGACTGAGAAAGGGTTTGTGGGAATAAAATCGGAAGCGTGAGTTTACGCGATTTTTAGGCCGCCGTTGCCGTCTCGGGTGGCAGGGGATTTCCGGCGGCGAAACTCGGGGGCTCGAAGGCACGATGCAGCGCGTACTGCGTCAGAATTTCCAGTTCGTAGAGTTGCAAGGTTGAGAGTGCAATACGCTCCATCGCGCCGTCGTGCTCGAACTCAGCAAGAACCTGCCCGTCATTCCGTCTCCGCAAGCCAAGCTGATGTTCTTCGCTGCCAAACCGGATCGGAATCGTCTTTTCCTGATTGATCGCGCGGCGCGTGAAAACCGCGAGCGTCGCCAGGTCGTTGGCTTTGCTGATGACGAACTCTGAACGCCACAAGGGAGTCTGCACGTTAAACCCCAAGCCGTGGCAGGAGACGTTGAGCGCCACGCTCACCGAGAGCTCGTCACGAAGCAGCAAGCCAATCTGTTCGCAGGAAAAGAGCGCACGTCTAGCCAACGAGTGCATGGCCTGAACTTCGCCGGGGTGCAGATCGAAGCGGGCTACGCGCTTCGCTTCATCACGGACGGCAAAGAACACCCGCAGCCGGCCCTGGTCCACCTGCTCGTACACGAGGAACTGGGAAAAGCGGCCATAGATTTTGTTTTTCGACGAGGGGCCGTTTGAACTGAAGAGATCACCTTCGCAGCAGACGGTCTCATCGAAGGGGCTTTCCTGCTCGCCGGTCTGAGATGTCTTGGCATCATGCAATTGGAACTGCTCGATCCGGCGCTCGACCGCACGCAGGATGGCTAGCAGATGAAGCTGTTGCTCGACCGAGTCGATTGACGTTTGGAGTTGGACCGACTCCCGGCGGGGAGTCTGAGCCGTTACGCATAACGTCAGCCCACAGCCGCCCGCTTCGCCTTGGACTCGGCCGTACTGATTTGCGATAAGAGTGTTCATGTCTTGTTCTCCCCGGGAGCCTCAGCCCTCAACAACAGGCGTCGCTTCGGGTGCAGGCTCCGTATCGATTTCGAAGTGGGTAGGGGGCAATGTGGACAAAATCGGTTTGGGTACGACCTTATCTGTGGGAAGGATCAGGGCGCTGAGGGAGATGGGACCCTGACTGCCCTGCAATTTGATTTTTCGAACGCTGCGGCCAGTCTGATCGGCCTCAACAAGCCGAGCATTGCGGAGCATGTTGTAGAGATTGGTGTTTGGCGGCAGCTTGATCTGTCTGGCCATCAAACGGTCTCGCGCCTGAGCGACTGCCACCGGCACCACGACTGCCGCCTTATCTCCCTCAACGTAGACTTGTGCGCCCGGGGTGTTCACTCCCAATGCGCCGTTCTCGATCAACTCCTGAAGTGCCTGCAAGAACAGGCTCACTGGGTTGTTTGGCTGAGCAACAATAGCGGGCTGGGCCTGTTCGACGCTGGCTTGGTCGGCACGGCTGACCGTCTGCGCGAGCGGATTTGCTGACTCACCGCTGTGCCCATCCGAGAGGCACGTTGCTAGATGCACGAAGCGCGGCAGGCCCAGATAGGTGATGTCAGCCCGTGAAAGGATATGGTGCATCAGGAAGCTAGAAAGCTTCGCATGGGCACCGTGCTCCCGTTCAGGTCGCCAGCTTGCGACGGGTGTCTTGGTGCGGCTGCCGAACTGCGCATAGGGTTCATCCAGCGGGCACCATGTCTCGCCCTTGCCGCGTACCTCCAACTCAAACAGCTTTCCCAGGTCATGACACAGAGCGGCAGTGAACGTGGCGTACTGCCAGCGCGAGCGGTTGCGGGAACTGCGGATACTATCCACGCTGCCGTCTGGCCGCTGCTCCATCTTCATGTTGCCCTCGAACTCTTCCAAAGCCTTGAGCGCGACTTCGAGCGAATGCCCATAGAGTCCGCCGGGCTCGGCGTGGTGGTGCGCGGCGCTGGCTGGCAGATCGCCCACTGTTACGGCAAACCTTTCGAGCAGCCTTTCAGCCAGCGCCCGCACCTGCATGTCGAGCGACAGCCAGTACAGAATTTGTTCCGTCATGGCTTCGATTGACTGCATTCAACCTCTCACTCGTCCCCATTAGGGACGGGTAACCCGTCCCTCTACCCGTCCCCATTTACCCGTCCCTGGGGACGGGTGGTAACGGAATGGATAAAGGAGACTTCCGTTCCAGTCCCGCACCGGGAATCTCGGCGAAGATTCGCCGTTTTTCCTGTTCGCCTGCGGCTGCGGTGACTACCTACACCGCAGCTGGGATTTCCTCAGCCGGGGCCTCCGCCCCGGCTGGCTTCGGCGGCTGCGCCGCCATGATTGCTCTCAGGGCGGGTACCCCGCCGCTTTTGCTCAGGACGCCAGTGACCGTCAATGCGATCTCCGACATGGGCGCTACCTGATGGGCCTTGTCGTCCCAGACTTCGACCGCGTAGTTCGTGCCGCCGCTGTTCTCCGGGTCCAGCACCAGCAGGTTGGTAACGTAAGTCTCCTTCCCGCTGGAATTGACTTTCCGAGTCGAACACCTCAAAACCGTGCCGGTAAGTTTCATGGCCTAACATGGCCTCCTCGAATTGAAATTGGCGTGGATCACAGGTTCGTGGGTCAGGGTGCGAATGTTGGGGGTGGACGTGGATACCTTGTACAAACTGGCAGGCTCAGACGCGCCCTTGCACTGCTGGATCACCCTGCGGTGCCCGGCAGCCCGTTCATACGACCGCTGCCGGGCTTCCGAGGCAACCGCCACTATTAGTGTCAACCGTTCTCCCGCCCTGGCGCGGCACGGCGCAAACCGTGTTACGAAGTGCAGCAATTGCAGAAAGGCAGTCCAGTGCGGACGGTCAACGACGGTGACGGAGACGCTGTCATCGTGAGCATCCAGGACGAACTCCTCCCAGAGGTATGGCTGCCCGCCTCGTTGAGGCAGCAATTGGCGCGAGCATCCGACCTTCGCCAGAGCCGCGATCTTCTCATCATTCTGAAAGAAGAAATCAGCGGGCCACTTCTTTGCTTCCAAGTAGAAACTGACTACTGCCAGACGCCAACGCACGTCGTGGATGGCGTGAGGCCGGCGCGCCCGAGAATCCGTTCCGATCAGCCGCACGACTGACTTGGTGATCTGGTAGACGAGCGGATATTCCGCCACGCGGCGCAAGAACCCCGCCCTTTCCAAACCGTTCAACTGTGCCTGCGCCTGAGAGGGAGAGTTCGCCAATCCCAACCCTTGCGCCTGTTCAACCGTGCAGTAACCTCCAAGGCGTCCCAGCCTGATCAAGAACCGTTCTGTGCCGCCTTCGACAAATGCCACGCGCTCAGAAAATCGAATGGCCATCTTTGTCCACACTCCGATATCGCAGTAGTGGTGGATCAAATTCACCGTGGCAGATTGTGTCAGACAAGACATGGCTAAAATTGTGTTGGCGCGTGGACGACCAGATTATGGGTGCTAATGAGCCCGAGTGTGCCGAGCGCCAGAATGACAAGCGTGGGTGTCACAGTCACCGGTGCGGTAATCCAGAGCGCTGCCAGAATCGGCGTAAAACCCAAGCTGGTGAGCGCGAGACTGAACCGCATGGGCGAGTGCATCTTTACTAAGGCTTTCTGGTTGGCCCGAGCCCACGAACCCTCAAGGAAGCCGACCATTAGAGCAATCACGATTACGGGTGCCACATGCCGCAGCAGGAGAGAACGCAAAATCATCAACTCAACCGCTTGCCACGTCTTGGCTGCAAATTTCTGACGGAATGGGTCGGGCAGCAGAGCAAAAACCCGGGCGGTGTAAGCAGGAATAGCTTGTCGCAATTCGCTTAGCTCTGTATCGGGCAGGACATTGCTGGCTCTTGCCCAACTCTGCTCGATGAGCTGCCCGCTCTGGCGATTCGAAACTAGACTTGCAGCCGACGCGAAGAGCAGCACGAAAGCGCCAATCCAAACCAGTTTCATGCTGCTGCCTCCAGCGGAAACCGATTCTTCGGTTCAGGCATCAGTGGGAAACGCGTCTTATAGGTCTGCCCGCTCGCGTAAAGGAAGGCCTGTCCACGCGGCAGTTTCATCAGCCAATCTTCGCGGACGAGATTCTCGACAACTTCGGTCGATTGCTGAGCGAACGTTGCGTCGAAGGCCAGCCGGTTCCGGCCAGGTTTGCCTGGAACTACCGGGCGATAGGCAGCCGATTCGCGCCGAGTCAGCAGAGGCCCTTGCCCCGCTATGTCAGCGAAAGTCTTGGCTGTCGCGTGGTCTGTCGCCCGGAACCAGAGCTTGGTGTTTGTGTTGTCGAGAATCTGCTGCGCCCCTGCTGGCCCGAGGACACTCACCAAGTCCGCAACACTTTGGAACGCGAGCACTGCCATGAGGCCCTGCCCGCCTGCCTGCGATAGGAGGTCCACGAACCCCGGAAAAGCGAGCCTGCCAACTTCATCCACGATTAGCCGGATCGGGGTCTTTGTTGGCTCGTAGGCGTAGGCGCGCCCGATGAAGTTCAAGAGGTCCTGCAGCGCCAACATGCCAATCGCATAGGCCGTCTCCTTGACGATCATCGAACCCATGAACATGTACACGATCTTCTTTAGCCGGACGGCGCGGTCCCAATCGAGCTGCGGCGTCGTAACCGACATCAGATTCCTGAAATCGGGCGTGTCGAGCTTCGAAAGCATTGGCTTGAGAGAGGAGACCATCTTGTCGTAGTGGTCAGGCGGATGTTTGATGAGGGCCTGCAAGTATTCGCATTCCGGGGTGTGTTCAGGAACTTTCGGCAGCAGTTCTTCCAGGCTGCGATTGACCTTCGCGTACCGCGCGATCTTCGACAGCAGCGGACGCTCTCCCGCAAGCAACATGGCCTGGGCTATAACGTTGATGACCTCCCAGGCAAACGCTTTGAACGGCTCCGATTGGCCACCGCCAGGGAGCAGGCCTGAAAGACGATCAGGCACTTCCATCCCCAGCACGAAGTTGTGCAGCGGGTTGTAGGTGCACGAGAGATGAGGATACGCCAACGAAAAGAATTGAAAATCCTTTTGGCGGCCAGCGCGAACAGCGGCATCGTAGGCGCGGTGGAGAACGCTCAGGTCGCCCTTGGGGTCGATGAATATGACTGCTTCCGTGCCGCGCTCAATTGCCTGCACGAGATCAAGCTGAAGGTAGTACGTCTTGCCCGTCCGCGTTGCGCCTGAAACCAGCATGTGGCCTTCGAGATCGTTGACCGGCAGGAAAACTGGAGCCTCCTCGCGACTGCCGACGGCATGAATGATCGCCACACCGCCAGAGTCGCCCGGCTTACGCTCGCGTCCAACGAGCGCCTTACTGTCACGTTCAGCCGCGAGCACTTCGTTCGCATGCTGCGAATCCCAGGAGAAACCATGCCCCATGTATTGCATTTGGCTCCGAAGTGGCAGATGTGACAGCTCTAGGTTGCCAATCTCAGTCGGCAGTTCTCGCCCCACTTGACCGGCTCCGCGCAAGAGGGCCACTCCGACGAATGCAAGTCCAAGCCAAAGCCCTTGCTGATGCGTCAGGAACATGCGGTCAGGGGCCAACAGTGACAAGCCAGCCAGCAACGCCCACCCGATTACGAGGTAAGGAAATCGCCGGAACCGAATTGTTAGAGACGAAGCCATAAGTGTCCTAGCAAGCTCGCTGCAAAAGCAGAGCCACATTTCCTGCGGCGCGGTCGATGTCCTCGCGTGTCTTCAACAATACCGGCAAGGTTTCGGAAACGACCTCGGCCGTCAACTCGCTCGCTCCAAGCAAGCGCAGCGCATCAATCCAATCGAGAGATTCACGAATAGCCGGAGGCTTGGACATTCCCAGTCGCCGGACGGCAGCGGTGAACCTGGCCACTTGTAAGCTGAGGCGGGATTCGCTTTCGCGCGACCGGGTGATGATTTCGGCTTCGAGTTCGGGTGCGGGGTAATCCATCCAGAGCAAGAAGCAACGCCCGCGCAGCGCTTCCGTCAATTTCCTTTGGGCATTGGAGGTCAACACCACCACTGGGCGGTGATTGGCTGCCACAGTGCCCAACTGCGGAATCGAAACCTGAAAGTCCGAGAGGATCTCCAAGAGGAACGCTTCAAAAGCGGGGCCAGTCTTATCCACTTCGTCGATCAGCAAGACCGCCCTGCGTTCGGATTGAAGGGCTTTCAGAATTGGTCCAGGAATCAGAAAGTCTGTGCTGTAGAGCTTACGTTTCAGGCTTGACCACTCGTCATGCGCCCCAGTCGCCGAATTCTCGTGAATGAACTCAAGCGCCATCCGCTGAAGAGGCCCGTTCCACTGGTAGAGCGCCTTGCCTTCATCGATCCCCTCGTAGCATTGCAACCGTATCAATGGCAGCTTGAGCGCCGCTGACAGAACCTTGGCAACCTGAGTCTTTCCCGCGCCGGGAGGGCCTTCGAGCAACAGCGGCTTCCCCAATCGCAGGGCGAGATACATCACCTTCGCTACCTCTGGTTTGGCAACGTAGCCGTGCTGAGTCAGAAGCCTGTGTAGGTCGCTCGGCGAACAGACAAGCGATTCGAGTGTGCTACTGATGCTCATTAGGGTTCTTTCCACTGACAGCCTTCATTTCGGACAGTTGCGCCTCCAGTGCTTGGATGTACGCCGTTTGCGCCGCTACGAGGTCTTGCTCGGACGGTTGGGTTTGTCCGCCCGTCGTAGTTGCCGGGGTAAGTTGCGATGCTGGAGGTGCGCCGCGACTCGCCTTGCCCGAAATGGCCAGAGGGTCCAAAAGAAAAATCGTCAATGGTTGATTGGCGTCCACCGCGACAATCGGGATGCTGATCGGCTGCTGCCATCGATTGGAAAACTGGCTGCCTTGGGATGCCACCTCGGCGGCCATTTGGTTCCGGAGATAATCACTCTGGGAAAATGGCTGATTCAAGGAACCCTGCCCGGCGAACTCGGTGGCAACAACAGCAGCGCCAGTTCCGACACGCGCGGCGCCAGCAAGTGCTGGATTCCGCTTTCCCTTGATCTTCCCCACGAGACCCGCGCTGCCATCTTTCATCAATGCCAAGCCGGAAATTGCCATTTCCTGATCGTTGGGCAGCACGACTGAGGTGAACCGCACATTGACTCGGTCCTTAGCCGCTCCCGCAGTGTGGCCGATAACGTGAGCACCCTCGGGGATGACGACGGTGTCGCCGACCTTAACACTTCGATCCACAACGGCAACAACCGGCGATTCAAGACCACTGCTGATCGCATTCGTGGTATGCGCCACGATTTCGGTACCCGCTGGAAGCTGAAGCTCAGGCGGAGGCGACGATTGCGCTTTTATGTCCTGCTTAACAGCTGAATTGATTGCAGAATCGGCGACAAAAACCGTCGCAGGAGTTGCGAGCGTACTTGCTTGGCTCTGCACAACGGGTTGCGCGGGCGAATTCGCATCTACCCGCTCGCTGTCCGAAAAAGAAAAGTGGCGCGGAGAGGTACTTTCAATGCCTTGCTTTTTGGAGGTGCTCCTGGTCATTCCAGCATCGGTGCTTATGTCTCGACCGGCCAGTTGATCTTCGGTGACGGGAGATTCCGTCGGAGCGGTCGCGGCATTCTTCTGACCGTCGCTCCCTGCGAGAACCGTTGGCCGTCGAAAATGGCTCGGCACGGCGCTTTCAGGCTTCGACAGGAGGAAAAGCAAGCCTGTCGCGAACAGCAGCAGCAGGCCAGCCGACATCATGATCGGAGCGGCCTTCAGATGTGATAATTCCTTCGTGGATTGCGGCGATTTGGAGGCCTGGAAGAAATTCTGTAGCTTCATTGCAAAGCGCCCAAATCCGCTGAGCCGCTCCGTGTTGTGAATTTCTTCCAGAGCTTTGGCCGCCAGTTCATCGTCCGGCGGCTGCTCGACATCCGCTACGGCAACGCTCTGCTGCGGCTCGACAAATTTGGTTTTGTAATCGTTGTCCATCGCCGTTCTTTCCTCACTCAAGGCGATACGTCGCAGGCTTATCGGCCATTGCGCGATTTGAGATCGACAGGACCACCTGCTGGTCGGAATCGTGCATCGGCGGCTTGAAAGCGACCAAACAGGTGGCGCGTTCACCTGGAGAAAGCTGTTTGGAAGAGACAACCGATTGAGTGACTTCCACGGGCTCTGTCTTTACGAGCGGCTTTTTCCGGTCTTTGGGATTGTTGCTGGCCGTAATGAGATTGACCTGCGGGCCTTCTAAGTCCACGGTCGCCGAGGACATATTCTCGACATCGAAGGCCACCAGCGCCAGAGCTCCCAAATGCTTCGTGCCGTAGAAGCGCAAATCCAGTCCGCCCGCCACAACCCCAGGCTGCGACTTCGGATGGTCCTTTACTTCGGCAATCATCTCCTCCGCAATTTCCGAGCGTTCCTGGTCGCGGAGTCGCTTTTCCAGTTCTTCCTTCGACACTGGCTGCGGATCATCCTTCGGTTGCGCAGTGGGAACGGAATAGTCAATCGAATAAGCCGTGTCTACGAGCTTCCCGGCTTTCAGCGTGATATTCACTACTCGGCCCGAAGCCATATACACCAGCATGTTGGTTTCAACGGGTGTCTTGCTCTTTGCGGCTGGCGCTTCGATTTGCTTGACGATTGCGTAGTGCGGGTCCGTTTTGTCGGCTTCTGCAAGAAAGTAGTTGCTATCACCCAGAGCTATTCGTCGGATGGAATCCGCCTTCGGGAACTCGACGAAGACCGCAAAATGAGGCTCGGTCGAAATCGAATACGGATAGCTCAGCGGTACGACTCCCGGGTCGTTGGCGCTCGAAGGTTGTATACCTCCGGGTTGTTTCATGGCCGCCATCGGTTTCGACTGCGCGAAGCAGGGAATGCCGGCAGTCCCAACCAGCAAAAGAACCAGGGCGAATCCAGCAATTTGTCTCATGGCTGCAAAACCTCTTCTTTGTAATCGGCAATTTCTAAACCCGTCCAGCCGTTAGCGGTAGCCCGAGGAACAGGTGCCAGCCGGATCGTGTACTTCACAAGCAGATTCTTCTCGTTCTCCTGACCGTTAATGAGGGTCGTGATCCGCTTTCCCCCGAAGACGATAGCGGTGTAGGGGTCGCCCGCAACCAACTCGGCGGATTTGACCGCCAGAGTGGAAGTGACGTTGTTCTGCCGAACCGTATCGACGAAGTTCTCCTGATTGAGCTGCGTCAGAATCTGCTGCCGCAGAGTATAGGTCATCTGGTTGAGCGCCAAAGTGGTGTCGCGCTTCACCGTAAGCGGGTCGATGTTTACAAACCGACTCAGAAAAGTGTTCACGAATGACAACTTCTCAGCGTTGTCTGGCTGCTGCTGCGCGGCTGTCTCGGCGACCTCGACACCTGAGCCGTCCAGCGATGAGACCTTGCCATCTTGCACTCGAAGCAGAATGGGCGGCCGCAGTTGCGCGAGGATCGCTGAGACGATAGAGATCAGTGCCACAGCGCACGCGACAAGCGCCACACGAGACGCGCGGCGCGCTTGCATTGCCAAGTGGCTGTAGAACTCGGTGTAATCGCCAAGTTCGGACTTGCCTCTTTGAGTTTGCTCAAGCGTGAACGGAGCCGTCGTCATGACTTTCTCCCTCTCATGCCGTTTCCGGTGGCGGCAGTGTCCGGAAGTTCGTTTGTGGCGGCACACTTGTTGTTTCCGCGCTCCGGCTTCTAGCGAAATATCCAACCGCTTGCGGAACCGTTACCGCCGCACCTCCAGTCGCATACGCGATTGCAGCCGACGTGCCGGTCTCCACGACCCTGTACGTGGCATAAGCCAAACCAGCCGTGACAAGCTCCGAAATCACTGCCCCTGAGGCATTCAAAGCGCCACTCGTCAGGTATCCGGTCAGTCGGGGAATCTGCGTAAGGAGAATCGCCAGGAGGACCAGGAATATAGCGGGAACCAAGTCAACGAAAGGAACGGACGTAAGCACTTGCAATAGCGCCCCGGTGAACAATGCCAATACAAGACTCCAAATCGCTGGCCACAGCAATACCTGCATTAATGCTTTCAGATACGTGTAGGCGACGATGCTGAGTTGGCGGCTCGGCAGCAGAGCGAGCAGTAGTGGACCGAAAATGTACAAGAGGATGATGGCTAGAGCTTGACCTGCAACAAGGCCGATGTAGGCCAAAACCAGTATTACGGCGGAAAGAAGGATCAATAGCGTCACAATACTCGTCGATAACCGTGCCGTGAAAACAATCGCGCCGCTGAGACTGTCGAACTGAGATTGAATCTGTTGAAAAAAGTTCTGAAAACTGTTCGGATCACCGAAATGATGGGCGAGGTCCGAACTCAGGATGTTGAATTTTAGGAAGAGGCTCCTGTAATCGCCAAGGATCGCCAGCGTAATCCCGAACCTGCACATGATTCGGAAATAATCTTCCTCACAGCCATCTTGGAAAAATGCCTGCAACATGCTGAAGGTGAACACCAAGGCAGCCAAAGGCAGTGCAATGACCAGGATTAGCGGCAGATACTGCTCAGCGCGGTCCCACACACCACCCAGTGCTGCCAAAAATCGACTGATTGTGCCGAGGTCAGGCATTAGTGTCCCGCCTTGTCGCCAATGCCATACGACAGTCGCATGCCGCCCACCATGTTAGAGACTGTGGTCAGTTGGGCCTGGCGAACCTGTTCTTGCTCTTTCTCCAACGAGTTTTCGCGCGCGATGTTCAGAGCTTGAAGCCGCATCAGTCGAGCCAGCAGCCTTTGGTCGTAGGCCTGCGAGCGCAGCATCGCGCCATTGGCTGCGGCGGACAGCTTTGCGGCGCCACCCGGACTGGCCACCCCCGCGCGAGACTCGATGTCGTCCGCATCCAACTCTTCCTGCTGAGAAACCAGCTCCGCGCGCGATGCTTCGAGTAGGCCAAGCGTGGCGGTGGCATCGGCGGCATCAATTCTCTTCTTGCGTCCGATTGGGAAATCTGCCGATGGAGTGGCTCCATAGGCTAGCTCCAAATCTCCGCGAAGAGTGGACGGATCGACGAGCACGCCATTGAAATCACGCTGGAGTTGCTGGAATTGAGGAAACTGGCTGCCGACGACTCGGTTCAAAATTCCTCGAAGCTGCCGTCCACGCGCCAGCCTTACGCCTTCCTGAACGCCCGCGTTGATGCGGTTGTATTGCTGGACGTACAGCCCCAGCGTGTTTAGCGTCTCCTGGGAGATACCGATCTGGCGGCCGATGCGAACTACTGCCGTCCAGTCAATGACCGGCATGGTGCCGATGAAAGCGTGCGCCGTGACCGGCACAAGCAGACCGATGACGGTGGCCAAAGAGAGAGCTACAAATCTTCTAGAGTGCTGTCGCATAGACTTCCTTTCGATTCTTCAAAGACGGCGAAGCCAACCCCTTTGGGTGAGCCATGCCGAGCCGGTAGATGACTTCCAGAGCAGAGAGTTCGGGATGCTCTTTGGCAAATTTCTGGCGGAAGTCGGTTTCAAGCGGATTGCTGGTGCTCGCCCAATAATCAAATGGCGTAGCCGTAAGTTGGATCACGGTGCTCGATTCAGGCTTGTTGCCGACGAGTATGTAGCTCTCCGCGAAATGTCCCGGAACATTGCGCAGCTCTTTGACCGCTTCGACCGCCGGCTCGGAAAGATGCAATACATCGCGGAGTCGCGAGAGTTCGCCCAACTGTGCACAGATGAACTTGGCCTCTGTATTTTGCAGGATTGCTAGCCCAACGGTATGCGGTGACTCAGCAGTGCCTACAAAATCCTCAATACCCTGGCTTGCAGCGATAATTGCGCCGTACCGCTTCCTGGCGGTGCGGAAGGCGTTGAGGATTTGCGCCCCCAACACCGGATCAGCCAACATCGCCCAGACTTCATCGAATACCGCTATCGTCGGGCGGAGAGTTCCGCCAGTATCTTTGCGTCCGATCTGCAGGTCGATGGCTCTCGCGATGGTGAACGCGACGGCGGTCTGCAATTCCGGGGACTCTTTTAGCCCGTCGATGTCGTAGCAGATGATGTCCTCGGCCCTTTCGAATTCGGGGCTCGTTTCGCGGTCGAACAGTTGTGCGTAGACACCCTCGCCGGTCCAGCGATTGAGCTTCAGAGCTACGAGCTGCGCCAGTTGCTCAATCACTGCGTTCTCGCACGGGTAATGCTCCAAGGTCCATTTCAGATCGGAGAAGCGGGGTGTCGTCCCGATGGCGAGAAGGCGCTCGTAGGTCATCCGAACGGCCTTCTCTAGAAAGTTCAGCGTGACGGAATCGTCTGAGCCGGTCTTGCCTGCCATGTGAGCCGCAAGTGAGGCGACGCCTGCGATCTGGGCCGAGCCGGGTTCTTCGCTGTTCGCCTGAAGATCCCAGGGGTTCTTCACTAGGTTCGTTCGAAGGCTGATTTCGCGGTACTGCCCGCCAAGCAACTCCACGAGAGCGCGGTAATCTGCGCCCTTGGTGACGATAGCGATTCGCGGATTCAGAACCTGCAATTGCAGCAGGAGCTGCTTTATAAGAAACGATTTGCCTGACCCAGTCTTGCCGGTGACGAGCATGTTGCCGTTCGACAACTCGCGACTGAATGGGTCGAAGCGGAGAAAAGTCCCTTCGCGTGTGCGGGTCAAGAACGCCGGCTTCCCGTCGTGAGTGCCGGTCCAAGGAGTTTCAATCGGAACGAAATCAGCGGCCTGACTGGAAAGTATCGTGAACTCGCGGTTGGTCTTGCGGACACCGTGGACACCGGGCAGGAAGGCGATAAACGTTGGGAGTAAGGCTGTCTCTTCGCGATAGCCACGAGCGCCGTTGATCTGCCCGAACGCCTGTAGGACAGACTCGACCCGTTGTGCCAGGTCTTGTTCTGCTTTCTCCCGCTCGGCCGAACTGCGCGCCACCGTCGAAGTCGAGACAGCTACCGCCAGTTCGATCTCGACAATGCGCTGCGAGGACGTGATGGCCGACGCCAGAGTGTCAACTGTATCTTTCTCAAGCGCTGCTGCCTGGAAATCGCGGCGGCGGCTGCCATCTTTTCGAAGTTGAAAAGCCAAACTCTTCTTGAGCAACACCCGGAGCTTGCGAACCTTCGCAGCCTGATCGGGAACGCACACGTTCAAAACGACCTCGGATGAGAAGTCGAGCGCCAACAGCGGTCGGAGCAGAGAGGCGAACGTAGCTTCGGGCAATTCCGAAAGCGTTACGACTGCCTTCAGGACTCCGGCGAGATCGAGGAGCCGCACACCTTCGAACCAATCCGTATTCAGCAGTGATGTGGATTGCCTTTTGGCCTTCGGTAGTTGGCGATCCGCCGGGTTCAGCCCGCGATACACCAACTCAACCAATTCAGGCTCAGTGAACCGACGAAGCGGAGTTATGGCTTCAAGGCCAAGGCGGTAGGTTTCGAGGATGTGATTGAATTCGGCGACTAGACGGTTGTGCTCTTCTCGATTCCGCTGGAGGAGTGCCGTTGTACGCGTTTCCTTCAGCGCCGCCCTCGCTACCTTTGCGAACTTTCCGAAACCGTCTTGTACGAGCCCTTGCCACAATGCCACTGCAAAGCGCGACGCAGCAGAGCGCGTCTCCCAGGTGTGTTTCGGTTTCCAAGAGACGAACGCCAGAAGCCGGATCGAGCGTATCTGGCCAGCGTCAATGGCCGAACGCCAGAACGATAGACGGTTCTCTTCTAGCCAGCCAGCAGGCGAATTTGCGCAATTGCCTAGCGCTTTTCGCCCTTCAAGAACTCGCGGTGTCTCGTAATCAATCAAATAGCGGAACTGCAGTTCGATTTCTGGATGCCGGATGCCCTTGATGAACGCATCGAACGCCGCACTCACTGCTTCCAGACGCTCAGCATCGGCAAACTGAGTAGCAACGCCAGAGCATTCCCATCCCGCACAGAAAGAGCCGTCTCTGCGCACGATCAACCCATCGCGGATTTCCGAGATCGGAACTCGCGCGGTAAGCGAAGACAGTTTTGCGTCACTTTCAGCTTGACTCTCGGAGCCTTGATGCGCTGTGGCGACTTGTGGCAGGAAAGCAGCCAGGGCGAGTATCACGACGGCAAGAGCTCCAATGAGTGCAGCGACGAGATGGATTGTCGAGGTCTCAATCATCGTTCGTCCTCGGTCAGGTATGGCACCTCTGAAACACCGCAACGCGCACAGTGCGCCTTCGGGCGGAAGTAGTGCTGAATCCACGCGACGAGGTATCCACGCGGTTTGTCATGTTTCGCCCATCGAATCAGCCCAACCAGCAGGGCAGCAGAGCCATAGGTCATCACGGTCGAGACCGGCATAAACCCAAGGAATACGCGACGGATGTGATCGCCAATCAGCCGCATGACGATGGCCCACGCGATTACGAATCCCCAGTCCTCCAACTCCAACCCCAAGAACTCGGCTCGGACGGAGAGCGACCGCGCAACGGGTTTGAGTCGAAGCGGCATGGTTCAGCCTGCGAAAGTGCGAAGGAGTTGCAGAACCGATGACAGCAGCAGTGCGCCGCCAGCGCCAGCCCACTGCTTACCGCTGGGACGCTCGCGGGCGATGTTTGCTACTGCCCAGATGACGAGGAATCCAGCGCCGAAAATCCCGAGGCCCTGAGCATAGCTGAGTGCACTCGAAAGGAACGAAGTAACGCGGTCGCCGCCAAATTGGGCAAACGCTGGCGAGCTTAGCAACAGCATGGCGAGAGCCGATCCGATGGGGCGGGCGAACCGACGCAGGTCGATTCGCTGCTTGCGGCTGATGATACGAGACATCGGCATCCTCCTTATGGGAAACAAATTGAGAATCTGCCGGAGCGAAGGAGGTGGGAGCAGGATCAGCAGCAGGGTGGGTGGCGTTGCTGAGAATCCTGCTCCCGGTTGGTTACATCAGCGCTCTATTCTGGGCCTTGCAACGTTGCCCCGAGTCATGCCGCAACTGGCGGCACTTCGGGTTCGAGCTGCGGCCCAGGGCGGGATCGCTCCGGTGAGTTTCCCTTCTCACTCTTACTAATGCACATCTCCCCGGAGAATTCGAGCGCCTCTGACGAAAGATTTTTTGATTGAGAAGAATTTTCCCCATGAATGTTCTCATCCTGAGACGGTGGAATACTGCTCGTCTTCGCCGAACCGGCTGCACCGACGCGACGCAGGCGATGCACCGCCCTCTGGATGCGGTAATAGAGCGCGATGGCTGATGGGCCATCTTTGCTCTCCCGCAGTTCCTCGGGCTGGAACCCTTCGCAATGGAACTTGCGAACGAGTTCGCATTCGCGAGCCGACAGGATGCCCTTGTGCTGCGCTTTCGACAGAAGTTGTTCTAGGACAATGCCTTCCTCGAAATTGCGCGCCTGGGTTTCTGGAATGTTGCTGGCAATCTCCTCCAACGGAAGCGATTGCCGCAGTTCGCCGATTGCCCACCGAAAAAGGCTCTGGCGAAACCTTCTCGACAACGCGGCGGGCAAATGACCATTGAGGATCTGCATCTCCGGTGATCTCGCAGTCTCCAGGAAGCACAAGGCCGCCTGTTGCGCGATGTCCTCGGGACACAGCCCAGGAAATTTTTGGCAAGCCTCCCGATAAACCTTGTGGATAGCGGGCATATACGCCAGGAGGAGCAATTGCTGCCCGATTTCTTCGAAAGTCCTGTCCGCGATGGAATCAACCAGCGCATGCAGGATTCCGTTCCAAGCTTTGTGATTCACGGCTTCCGTCCGCTCGTGCTCGTGCAACTGCACGATCACATCAGCGGGCGAATCGAAGTGGTTCAGAATTGAGTGGTTGCGGGCAAGTGCTTGGAAGTGGGTTCGGGCTGTTTGTGTGCTTAGCGAATTGAGCAGACTTCGCTCAACCTGACAGACAACACATCCGCAATTGTTCTCCTTTTGCATGGGGACTTGTCTCCTGAAGGGGGATCGCGGGCAGCCGGACCGACACCGATGCAGGTCGCACGTCCGACCTTCGCCGCTCGACGTCGTTCCGACCACCCATTTCGAAATTTGCCCCCTCACTATCTATGAGGCAAATTTTCGGGAAAAACTCACATAAAATCTTTAGACCGCATTCAAGCTGGGCGATTCGTGAGCCACGCAGTACCCAATGAACAGCGTGGCAGGGAGGGAAAAGGTGTGGGGGCAGGTCAGCGGTTCACGCGAGGGCGGGGCGACGGCACCGACAATGGGGGAAGCGAATCTTCCTTCTTGTTTGAATGAACCAAAGCTACGTTTGATCTGCGAGCCTTGCAATGGAAGCTCATTTCTGCTGCAAGAAGAATTCACGATAGGACCTCCAGCAGACACGCGAAGGTATTCAAGACAAGCAGCGCGTCTTTGCGTGTGCAGGAGGGCTTAGGATTGTGAACCAGGAGATGACAGTACTTGTACAGTGCATCGCGCAAATGCAAGAGCTTCCACTCACGATCGGCTTCTGATCCGTCCTTCGGCGGCTGTAGCGCTTCCTTTGCGGAACCGCATGTATCGTGATATAAATTGTCAACTGTATTGTAGAGGTCCCCGAGGGACAAGATAACTCATGCTGCGTACGCCAACCGCGAGTTGGGCCAGCATTCGTTGTCGGAAGGGTCGTAACTATGGCCATCCGAGGCGGTCGGTCGACGATGCTCCTGCAGCGCCCTATTTTTCCAGTTCCGACGATTGTTTTCCTCTCCGTCCTCATCCTCCCCAGTTTGTCCTTTGGTAAAAAGCTTGAGATAACATCCGATCCACCTGGGGCCGAAGTTCGCATCGACGAACAATATGTGGGTATCACGCCTTTGACCCTGGAAGCCCGGGGAGGCGACGTTTTGGGCTCAAAGGGAGCCCGGTGGAAGAACCCAGTGACCTTAGCTATTTCGAAAGGTGGATGCGCAGCAAACCGAACCGCCATTACGCATGCCCTGTTGGATTCGAGGAACTTTCATGTCGAGCTCGAATGCTACCGATCTCATTTAAACGCGGGATTTCAATTCCTTTTAAACGAGCAATTCGCCGACTCGGTTCGGGAATATGAACGGGCGCTTGCATTGGATCCAGATCAGTTCGATGGTGCGTATAACCTCGGCGTGGCGTACATGCGTCTTGCGAAATACAAGGACGCGAAACGAACATTAGATAAAGCCATCAAAGTCAGATCTGACATGCCAGAAGCATACAACATAAAAGGTGTGGCATGTGCGAACCTCTTTCAGCACGAGGAAGCGATTTCTTCCTTCAAGGAAGCACTCCGACTAAATCCGAACTTCCCCTTAAAAGACTATAACTTAGCCTGGCAATACCGTTTGACGGGGCTTCTGGACGAAGCTGTGGTTAGCGTGGGAAAAGCTATCCAAGTCAAGCCCGACCTTGTAGAGGCCTTGAGCCTCAAAGCTGGAATCCTGGAGGATCAAGGACGAATAAATGAAGCAGTTGCCGCCGCACAAGAGGCGGTCAATTTGAAGCCAACTTCAGCGGAAGCAAACCTGACGCTCAGCTGGGAATTGAATGAAGGTGGCCAACCAGAGAGAGCGATTGTATACGCGCGCAAGGCCGCTCAACTCACCCCTGATTTGCCGAAGGCGTTCACGTATTTGTGCAGGGTCCATAACGAACTCAGAAATTACGTTGATGCCCTTAAGGCTTGCCAAGATGCGTTGACTCGGGATCCAAGCGACCCGGAGACTATCTATTATCGTGCAATTGCGTACGAGAGACTGGGACAGACCAGCAATGCTTTGACAAGTTATAGGCAGTCGGTAGAGGCTTTCCAAAAGTTTCCGGAACCAAACGCGTACCTGTTTTTCCTTTGGGGGAACGATTATTACCGATTGGGTCGGGTCGCGCGAGCAGTCGAAAAGTACAAGATGGCCATTCAGATGAGACCGAACTTTGCGCCTGCCCATCTGAACATCGGAGTCGCCTATCTTCGTTTGGGGCTTAGGGAACCTGCAATGGAAGAATATACTATTCTCAAGAGAATAGACAGCATCCGAGGCGAGCAGCTTCAGAGATTTGTTAAGCGACAACAGGCCGATTCCACCGCGGCCAGTGCGCAAGGCGACGGGAAAAGCGGCGGGCCATCAAGATCAAAATCTTCAGCGACTTTAAGTCTCACTTGCGACGCAGACTGCACCATCCAGATCGACAGTAGCTGGAAGCAGCCGCTCTTCGCGGGCCGCAGTCAATCATTCCCGCTACAGCCCGGCAAACACATAATTTCCGCCATAAGGGCAGACGGCCGAGAGAATTGGCAAACTACGGTAGTGTTGGAAAGAGAGTCCCAAAAGTCTCTAGCCATTGCTATAGGAGCAAAAAAACTCAGTCCCAGTGAAGAATCGCAAAGAGAACAACTCTTGGCCGAGATCGCGCACGTTCGAGCGAGCCTTGCCAAGAACCAAGCACAAGTCGCGGCGACGGAGGAAGAGCGCGCGAAGATCCTTGAACGAAGTGAATCGCGATCAGAGCGTCGGCTAGAACTCCAACGCCGAGCTGAGGCTATCGTCAATCAAATTAAGACGTACGAACCGCAGGTCGAGGAGGAACTGACGCAGGCTGCACATGACGAAAACGCTGCACAGCGAAGCTTGACCCAAGCAAATGCTACCAGCGGTCAGAACAGCAACTCGGCGGCTCTTGCAAGTCTGTCCGGCACTGCGGCTTATGCGATGAGCAAGCAATCTGCCGAAAAACACCGTCAACGCGCCAATGAGTTGCTTGCCGAAATTGATAAGCTCAGCCACGAGCTCTATTCCTTGACGAAACCGCAGTAAGTGGGATCGGTCGTGTTAAGTGACTTGTCCAGAGAGGACGACGAAGACATAGAACTCGTTGTCTTCAAGATGGCACCGGGGAGCGAACTATGACAAGACCTGCTTCTATATTGATCCTGATTTCAAATCCAAGCTCAAAGTTAAGGAGCACGATTTTGGGTTCCGTACTCATTTTTGCCTTTTGGTACCCGGTTCGTGCGGCGAAACAATCTCAAGATGCATCTCAAAGTCAGGGGGCAGCAAAGACACCGGGCTCGGTCACCATAATCGTGACAGATTTGGGAGTCAATCAATCTAAGCCCGGACTTGAGCCATTAGGTGACTTCCAGCAACTGGATAACAAAGCAGTGGTCCCTGTGGCCAACCGTGCCCAAATTCTGTTGCCAATGCCACCTGCCGATCAACTCCCCCCTCTCACTCAAGGATGGTCTGATTTAGCCAATCAGATGTATCCTGACGTTTCTGAGAAAATTAAATCGGCGGTAGCAGCAGGGAGTTCAACGGTGGAGATCCGCATCGTTGAAGACGTTAACATAAAGAACCCCAACGATGTACTTGAATACGAAACCAATAATTTACTTGGTTATAAAACCGACGATGAGAAGCAGTTGGCGGTAGAAAATTATACCGCCGCCGCCCTTCATGCCAGCCTTCAAGCAGCGGGAGACATACCTGACAGTAACGTCGTACTTGGCTGCGGTAGTAATGGATGTCGTTCCATGGTTGACGTGATTCCACAGTTGCCAGCTGGAGATAGGGAGAGCGTAGATCTATTTGCGAACGTCAGCTCGCAAGGCAGTGTTGACAATACCCTTCGAGCATTCGAATTGCTCCCCAATGCGCAGAATGAAATATTTGACGCAACCGCAGATTTTCCGGGAGGGGTCGGAAACCTTAGCAATGCTGAATTATTGAAACAAATGGACCCGAGCGCGCGCCTGTTTGTAGTTGACCCACAACTACCTCCGTCAGGAAGCATTCCAGGCGTTGACTGGTGGGCGAATCACATACTTGTAATGAAAGATGATCGGCCACCCTCATTGTTCTGCGAATACAATGGGGCTTATTGCGGGCCCTCTCAACCCCTCGACTATCAGAAAATGTTCACAGAGCCGATGGCTTCGAATAGTCCGACATTGGACATCAACCTAAGTTCATCGCCATCCCAGGACTTTGCCGGTTTGCGAAACCTGGGCAATTCGCAGTCGAGCGACTCTCTAACCCAGCCTGGCATGACGCCGAATACCAATATCGGAACCACCGATATTTTCGGGATCAATTCTGCGAACCCTGACATTGTCGAGCCCGCCAGCGTACCCGAATTGAGGCGAACATTAGAGAACCTCCAGCAACAACTAAGTTCCTCAAACCAGGCCGTAAGGCGGGCTCAAGATGGTCTTCGTCTCGAAGAACAGAAGAACATCGCAGCTGGGGTCAACGGGGCGCAAGAACCAATGCGAATCACCATCCCCATTCCGCCTGGATGGGTTCCGTGTACCTGCCCAGATCAACATCCAGGGGCAGGAATTTTCGTTAACGGCGTTCAATATCACACGCCGGCGCTGCATTGCCAGTAAGCTCGATTGAGTCGGAGTGTTTTGAATTCCGCGAACGCTGGAGGCAGGTACGTCCTTGAGTCGCCAAAGCCAGGCGATCCCGTGGTAGCACTTGAAGTCGAGTATGCAATACAAGTTGGACATTTTCGCATCTGAAGATCGGGCAAGCACGCGTTGGTTAGCGTTATTTGAGCCTTTCATATCGGATCAAAGAGCACAACGAGAATTCCAGATCAATCGGAAGGGAGTTTTCACATGAGCGCCGCAAGCGGGTTGATTTCGAGTCACGTGCTTCGATATGGGGAATTCTTGATTCTAGCCCTAGCTTTTGCGTGCTCTCCGCAACTCTGCGCGGCGAAGGGCTACAGCATAACAGGCTGCGTGACGGATGGTGCCGGCAGGGCTGTGGGTCGGGCAAAGATTGTTGCGATCCAAGTCGACGGGAATGGTCAACATATGAAGAAAGCCGACGCCAAAAAGTCAGATGGCTGCTATGAAATGCGAAACGTTTCAGAGGGTATTTATTTTATCAGCCTCAAAGATGATCGATTTGAGAGTCTTCGTACTACTAGTGTGGTACAAGCTAAAGTCCGCTTATTCTACGGAGACGTTAAGGATGTCAACCTGACGACGGAATTGCCAGATTCCAACCTCCTTCAGGCAGGCGCGGCCCGAGCACTAAGATCAGCCAATTCCGGATTCTCGTTGGAAAGAGATGCCAACGTGCCTAGTGGATCGACGTGGGGTGATTGGGGGTCGGGTCTTCCCGCCAACATACTTTCGGGCTTCATGAAATGCACGATCCACTATCATGGCGATTTTGCAGGGGCAACTGCTGCCGAATGGTGCGCGTTAGAGGACATTAAGAAAGAGGATTCGGCTGTTGCATTCTTTGAGAAGATCAGGAACTCCGTACATTCTGCCGTCGGAGATGTCCCTGGTTTTCGGTATGACGAATTGAAGGAAGGTGAGGGCGAATGTGGAAATTGCGTTCGTCATGCCGAATGGATCTCGCCAACCAATGGGGCAATCTCTCTGCGCATGTTCCATTCCCATTCACTTTACGGAATCGAATTGTGGCTGGTCTACAGTCGGCGCATGGCGGCTGAGAGTTGTACCGCCATCGCTCGGGGCCTCGCCGCGCAACCTGATCCAAAGATGTTCGAAGCTGATCTAGCAAAAGTTGTCTCGGAGATCCAGGCCGTAGTCCGGGAACAGGTCAGAGTAGGCGGAAGGAATCTGCTCCGCGCATTACTCATTGGCGGGACGCTGGAGACAGCGCCGACACCCGTAGCCGTAACCGAGTTTCCCGCCCCAGATGCTTCGATAACTTGCGTCGGGCCGGGCCGACCATAAAGGCTATCCGTCAACAAGATCGCCGGCATGAAAAATATCGCTACCATCGTTTCACTCTGCCTCGCGTTACTGCTGCCAACCGAAAGCTACGCTCAACGTAGCGCATACTCACTCACAATATTCGCGGATGGAGGCTCAACTGCTGCGTCGGTTGGGCAGCAAGCGTCGAGCAACGGGTCAAATTTTGGCCACGTGTTCATTGAATTGGCCAGTGCGGACAAGCAGATATACATGGGCTACTATGGCGATCCCCAAAACCCCAGCAGGGGACAACTCCGCGTAGATGCTGACCTTGCTAAGAACGGCTACTGGGATGTGAAGAAAACATACGAAATCAAGGAGACGGGTTATAACGATGCCCACGGCATGATCGACACCTGGGGAACCAAAATTGGAAGTTGGAAGCCCTGGTGTAACTGCGGTGATTTTGCGGAAGCCGTTGCAACCGTGGCGGGCGTTCAACTTAGTGACATTCCAAAAGAACTGGGTCTAAATACTCCGCGATCGTGGGTGCAGTACCTTCGCAACCACGGCGGAACAATGAATTCTGCACGAGGCTCGGGAAGTGGTGGCTTTAATGGGCAA